>JAANMY010002843.1_pt1 | contig 15389 bp, 3 predicted proteins | sample 7279691 | NCBI WGS metagenome assembly JAANMY01 (sample SAMN14094543, study PRJNA606508) | bioreactor metagenome | isolation source: A lab-scale SPAN reactor treating ammonium-rich wastewater day 388 | place: Ireland: Galway | collected 2018-02-07
CGCGAAGAGCATCGCAGGGTCGCTGGATTGCTGGGCTAGATTCCTTAAAAGAAATTCCGCGCGGGGACCGATCGCGCCGCGGCCTAAGATCGCATCCAGACCCTCTTGCGCGCGGACCCGTAGGGGCCCTTCGCGAAGGCCCTCTACGGCGTCGGCCTCCTGCAACACCGCCGCATACAACTCCGCCGCTGCTTCCACCCGCCCCGCCGCTTCCTGCCGCCGGGCCAGGGCCAACAGGCCCTCATAGTAAAGCTCCGGGTCGCCCTCGCGCTCCAAGGCCCGCAATTCCGCCGTCAAGGCGGGGCCGCCTTCCGGCAGGCGCAGCTCCCGCTCCCCTCTAGGACTGTGAACTCGCATGCTCCCTCGCTTTCTCGAATCTACATTTTAAGGCCGAAACCGCATCGCCTCGAGCACGTCGCGCAGGCTGTAGCGCCCGCGCCGGACGCCCTCGTCCAGCTCCTCGGCGCGCGCTCGGTTCTCGCGGGCCCGGGCCAGCCACTCCGCGCGCTGGTGCTCCGGCACCCCGTAGTCGCGCAGCATCTCGCGGGCGCCCTCCGCGTCCTGCGGGAATCTCCCCAGCACCGCGGCCGCGTCCGAGCTTAAAAAACCCTCCGAGGTGATCAGGATGTTCTCCAAATTTCCGCGGATCGGCTCGGAGCCGAAGCGCAATTGTTGCAAGACGCCCGGGATGCGCTCGGCGTAGCGCGGATCCAGGTCCTCGGCGCGGAAGTTGAAGAGTCCCGGCGCCTCGCCGTCCAGGAGGCTCTGCACGCCCATCACCATGTCTACCGCCGAGGCCGCGCCCATCGAATGCCCGACCAGGCCCTTGATCGCGCTCACCGCCATCGGGTGATCCAGGCCCGCGTAGCGGAAGGCCTGGTAGAGCGACTGGATCTCGGCGATGTTGTTCAATTCGGTCGAGGTCCCGTGGGTCTGCACCACTTGGGGCACCGCGCCGCCGTGGGCGCGGGCCTGCTCCAAGGCCACCATCGTCGCGGTGACGATGCCCTGGTCCATCGCGGCCAGGTTGGGCGCCCCGCCCTCCCCGCTGTTGACGTGGATGCCGAGCAGGCGGCTGGAGGGCCAATAGCCCAGCTCGATGGCGCGCTGGAAGTTCATCCAGGGCATGCCGCCGGCCGCCTCGGCCACGACGAGGCCCCGGGCGAAGCGGGTGAAGGGCGCGGAGGACTCGCTCATCGCGCGCCGCCGCAGGTCCTGCGGCAGCGTCTCCCAGAGGGCCTCGCGCTCGGGCTGTTTCAGCTGCAGGACCTCGGGGCCCAGCCGGCCCTGCTCCACCAATTTTTTCACCATGCTGTCGACGGTCATCGGGGCGCGGCGGCTGAATCCGGCCACGATCGGGGCCGTGTCGTAGGGCGAGAAGGTCGCGTCGGCGCCGAAGACCATCATCGCGTCCATCGGGTACTCGCCGGGGACGCCGGTTCGCAGCATGGCCAGGCGCGCGCCGAACAGGGCGTAGAGCCCCGAGGCGCAGGCCGCGGAGTTGGCGAGGTTGACCCCGCCGGTGTTGGGCATCTGCCCCGGCATCAGGCCGGGCGGCAGGATGCGCTCGATGGCCCGCGGATCGGCCTTCAGCTCGGCGAAATCGAAGTGCGGCATTAGCAGGTTCAAGAAGAGGCCGCGGGCGTCTTCGTTCAAAGCGGATTGCAGTTGGAAGGGGGTCGACTCGGTGCCGCGGCGCGCCCGTTCGTGGATCTCGATGAAGCGCTCCAGTCCCGGGAAGGCCGAGCCCTGCGCCGCCCCGAAGCGGCTGGAGGAGAAGCTCTCGCTCAAGGGCCGCCCGAAGGCGGCCAGCGCGGCCAGCGCCGCGTAGAGCCCGTAGACGCCGGCGTCCGAGGCGTTCCCCAGGTTGTTCTTCTGGTTGTCGAAGGCGCCTCCCTTGATCGAAGGCGTGTCAAGGCCCATCCGCGTCAAGAGACGCCCCGCCGTGCGCAGCGGCTCGGGGATCAGTCCCCCGTGCCGCACCGGCAGGCGCTGCGCCTCGCCCTGCAGCGGGATCTCCCGGATGCCGCTCTGCGAGAGCAGGGTCTCGCCGAATTCTCCCGCGATTTGTTCCGGCGCGATCGGGCTGCCGTCCGCGGCCCGCACCCAGGTCTCGCGGCCCGCGTCATCGCGGCCGTTGTAGCGCGTCAAACCGAAGTCCTCCGAGAGGTAGGCCAAGGTCAAGGGCGCGTCGACCCCGTGCATGGCCGCCGCGCGGGTCGCCCGCGCCGTGCCGCGGGTCGTGAGCAGCGAGCCGCGGCCCAGGCTGACGACCAGCTGTTCGGGCCTCACGCGCATGCCGCGGAGGAAGGCGGGGGCCGCGCCCGGCTCGAGGCCGGTGGTCTCGGCCGCCGCGGCGAGGGTTTCCGGATAGTTAGCTGCCAACTCTTCCGGCCTCTGCAGGACCGCCGGGACATAGTCGGGGTGGGCGGGGTCCGTGATCGGCACGCGCCGCGCGGCCAACTGCTGCTCCCAGGCCACCACGATGCGCAACTGTTCACTGGCCGGAGGCGGGATGCTTTCCCCACCCAGCGGGGCCATCGAGGGAGGAGACGCGGCGCCCGCGGGCGCTGCAGGCTCGCCCGGCATCACCACCGTGGTCGTCGGCTCCGCCGGACGCTCGCCCAGGCCGAACCAGGAGAGAAACTCCCCGATCGTCTTGCGTCCCGTCAGGATGTCTTCCTCCCACTCCCGCGCCACCGCCTCGCGCTCGGAGAGCCGGCTGCGGTAGGCCGCGATCTCGGGCATCGAGTAGCCGTAGGTCTCGTGCAGGACCTGATCGTCGATGCGGCGGAACAGGGCCGCGGCGTTGTTGCCGGCGAAGCCCTGGGACTGGCCGCCCGCCATCCGGATCTCACGGACCAAAGCGGGGCTGACCTGGACGCGAGGGTGCAGGTCTTGGAAGGCCTGCGCCAAGGTCCGGCCCTCGACGTTGAAGGCGCCGGGGCCCAACTGCCTTTCGATCGAGGCCTGCAGTAGCGCCATCTCCATCGAGCCCGCCGCGCCGAGACCGTGGCCCAGAAAGGCCTTGTAGGCGGTCAGCCGCATCCGCGCCGCGGCGGGCAGGACCTCGGCGAAGAGGGCCGCTTCGGCCGCGTTGTTGGTCGGCGTGCCGGTCAGGTGGCCGCTGAAATAATCCAGGTGGGCCGGGTCCATCCCTTGCCACTGTTCGGCCATGCGCAGGGCCGTGCGCAGGGCGCTGCGACCGCCGTAGCCGATGTCGGCGGGGTTCTTCTTGCCGCCCTGATCGCCGCGCACCGCGTAGCCCGCGACCGCGGAGGGGAACGGCAGGCCCAGCTCGAAGCCGCGATGGACCCGGATCAGACCGCCCGCGCCGGCGCCCTCGGAGGGCCAGAATCCGACGACGTCCTCGGTCATCGGGGCGTAGTGGCGCTCGAGGTGCTCCAGGGCCCGGTTGAATTCCGCGGGTGAGAGGCCGAGACGCTTGCCCAAGCGCTCCAGCGTCTCCATCGCGCCCATCGCGTTGAAACCGGTCGCCGAGGGCCGGGCGTGCGGGTGCCCGTGGGGGGCCTCGGAGGAGCCGAACAGGGCCAGCTCCACCGCGCCCGCGCCCGGCCATTGCGGGCGGAACATGTCCGCCGCCTGGGCGAAGGCCTTGTAGCCAGTCGCGCAGGCCCCGACATCGACGGGGTTCGGACCGATGCTGCTGTTTTCGTATTTGGGACCCAAGACCGCGACGAGGACGCCCTGCATCGAGTCGGCCAGGGTGCTGGGAAGCCACATCGGCATCGTGACCGGGTTGGTGCGGGTCGAATCCGGCGACTTGCGGCTGGCCGCGGCGAGGAAGAGGTGCACCAGGTGGTTCATGCCCCCTAGGCCCGGCGCCGTGCTGATGCCTAAGGCCTCGGGGTTGCGGCCGACGATCTCGTCCAAGCGCGCGCCCCAGCGCACCGCCGAGCGGTAGGTCGCGTAGAGCCCCTGCAGGGCGAACTGGTCCGCCTTGGTGATCATGGTGCTGCTCTGATTGAAGCTCAGTTGCTTGACGCGGCTGGGGGTCAGTCCCATGACCTCGAGAAGCCGCGCCTCGACCTTGCCGTCCTCGCCGCGCAGACCCGCCGGGATCTGGCCGCCCCAGGGTGTCTCGACCGGCAGGGTGCTGTTCAGCTCGCGAAAGCCGCTGCCGCGGCGGATCGCCTCGCCGTAGCGCGCCTCGATCTGCGTCAAATTCAAGACCTCGCCCGTCTGCTTGTCCGCGAAGACGCCGTCGCCGCGGTACTCGAGGTGGCCGTTCATCACGCCGACCTCGGCCAGCCATTCGGCCTCGCCCACCGCGCGTTGATGGGTGGTGCGCTCGTTGCCGTGCGGGGTCAGGGCCCCCATCGGCAGGACCGCGAGGGATTCTTTGGGGTCGACGCGGTGCGGGGCCGCGACGGCCCCGCCGCCCTCGCCCTCCCGGGCCTCCATCATCAGGATCTGCGGCCTGGACAAGACGTCGGAGGCACGGGTGCCGGCGGGGCCTTCGGGGGCCCGCGGGCCGCCCACGGCGGCCAAGGCCGGCTGCGGCGCGAAGGTGGTCAGAAAATTTCTCAGGGCGCCGAGGCGCTCGCCGCCCAGCGGCCTCGTCCCGTGGTTGCCGCGGGCGAGGATCTCGGTCTGCTGGTCCAGGCGGCGTTCCCAGGCGTGGAAGCGCTCGCCGAAGGCGTGCTGGGTCAGGCGCCCGGCGACGTTGAACTGCAGCAGCATGGCCAGCGAATCGACCATCGTCGTCGCCCCGTCGACGGGCTCGCGCAGGCCCAGGCGCTCCTCGACGTGATGGCCGAGGACGATGCCGCCCAACATGCCGGCCTGCGGGACGAGGCGCTGGCTGAGGCCGGTTAAGCCGGTCAGCCTTTGGGCCTGGCCGGTCAAGGGGTTGATGCCATGGACGCGCTGGAAGGCGGCGCCCGCCGCCCAACCGCTCAGCTTGAGCCCGCCCAAGACGATGAAGCTCGAGGCGACGTCGCGGCGCAGGGCCTGGACGCTCCAGTCCTGCGAACGGCCCAGGGCCTCGTTGGCGAGGCGTCCCGCGAAGGGAAACACCGTGGCCTCGACGGCGAATCCCGTCAAGGAAGCCGCAGCGCGGGCGCCAAAGCCGCGCGTCAAAAAATTTCCGGCGGGCGTGGCGGCCAGGCGCGACAGCGTCGCGAGGCGCGTCAAACGGAAGGCGGCGCCGGCCGCGCCCATCGCGAAGAGGGCGGTCGGCTCGCTGGCCTCGTGGGCCAGGCGGCGCAGCAGGAATTCGGCGCGGGCGCCGCCGGCGCCTCGGCCGGTGACGGCGTCGAGCCTCGCTTGGGCGCGCGCCTGTAGGGGGCGTTCGCGAACGGTCCCAACGACGGCCGTATAAACATGCACGGCCAGCTCCAAATGCCCCGCCGCTTCCTGCCTTTGGGCGAAGCCCAGCAGCCCTTCCCAAAACAAAGCGGAATCCCGCTCGCGCCCCAAGGCCGCGAGTTCGTCGCGCTGCGCGGCGCTCAGGCGCAGCTCCCGCGAGGCGCGCCCCAGATCGCCGCCGAACATCTCGTTTAAGGCCGCCGCGCCCTCGAAGGCCGTCGCTCCGCGCGTCGGCCGGCCCAGGCCAAGCCCGCGTCCCTCGCTCCCCAGGTGCAAATCAAGGATCGTCATGTCTCTTTCCTCCTGAATCAATGACGCGGCTCGCGGAGGTAGTGCTCGACTTCCTCCGCCGCCGGTCGCAGACGATTTGCCCCCGTCTCATCCAACCATTCCCAACGCCCGAGCGCCTGGGCATAACCCCGTACCAAGGGCTGCGCGCGGCCCCAATCGCGTCGGACGTGGTCGACCACGCCCTCGAAGAGCCGCAGGGTTGCCAGATGCTCGGCGTCGACTAAAATCAAATCCTTGCCCGGGTCGGTCGCGCTGGTTTGAAAACCGCGCAGTTCCGCGGCCTCCAGGCCGAAGTCCTCGGGTCGAAACAGGCCTCGCTCGGCGCCGAAGGCGACCGTCGGCAGATAAAGCTGCCGGATCCCGGCGGCCAGGAATTGTCCGGCCGCGAAGAGCTCGCCCCGCGGGCTGGGCATCCGAGGCTGGGCCTCCAGGATCTCCGGGAGGCGCTCGTTGAATCCCAGGACGATGGAGGCGGGCAATTCCTCCAGGGCCTCCGAGGCGGCTTCGAAGGACTGCTCCGCCAGGGGATCTTCGTAATTTTTCAAAACCTGCCGAAAGACCCGCTCCTCGAGGGCCTCGTCCATGCTGCGCCGGATCCAATCGCCGATCCGGTGGTAGCGCCGGAAGGCGTCCCACTGGCCGCTGAGGGCCGAATCCTCGGCGATCTCGTTGGAGGCCCGCAGCGCCCGCGCCAGACCTTCGCCGAGCAAGGCCTCCTGCACCTTCCCGGTCTGAAGCCCGCCCAGGACCATGTTGCCGATCACCAGGGTGCGGACCTCGCGCGGCATCCGCAAAAAAAACTCCTGCGCGGCATCGTAGCGGGTGAACTCGGGTTCCCTCAAAGCCCCGCTGGATCGCCCGATCGGCGCGTCAGCCCCGGCGCCCGTTTCCGCGGCGCGGGACCCGGCGGACTTTCAGGGGGGCGCCGACCCGCCGCCGGGCCCGCCCTCTCCACCGTTCGAGGCGCCGCCCTCGGGTTCGCCCTTCGGTCTTTCGGAGAAGACCCGCAGCCCCTCGCTCCAGGTGCGCGCCATCTCGCGCGCCGTGGTCTCGCCGTAAACCTGATTCAGACTCTCGAGGAACATGCTTAAAGCCCGGGACTCCGGCAGCTGGAGCACGTCGCGCAGTCCCTCGGCGCGGGCCGCGTCGACCTCCCGCTCCGCATCGAGGCGGTATTGATCCAAGGCCTCGCGCTGGTGACGGATGATCGCCTCGCGCAGTTGGGCCGGGGCGACGACCTCGTCCACCGCGCCGACGGATTGGGCGCGCTGGACGCTGTGCACTTGGTCGAAGGCGGCCCCTTCCCGCTGCTCCAGCTCCGAGATCACCGCGCGGCGGACGCTAAGGAGATCGGCCTCGCGCGCCAGCCGGTCGGCGGCCGAAGCCCGCTCCACGGCCTCGCGGGCGGCGACCACGCGCGGATCGCGATCGGCGTTGCGGCGGATCCGCGAACGGAACACCACCTTGGCGGCAGACGTCCCGCCGATGACCTGGGCATGCGAGCCTTCCAAGGCCAGCAGGCGCAGGTGGGGGTTGAGCTGCTTGCTCACCACCACGAAGGTCCCGCCGACGATGTAGCCCATGTCGACCACCGTGATCGGTCCGCGGTGGCGGACGACGGCCTCGGCGATGGTGGCGCCGCCGAAGAGCTGGCGGTTTTCCATGGAGCGCGGGTCGCCGTTGAAGCCCGTCAGGCTGCCGATGATCAGGACGGGCATCCGGCCGTTGGCCTTGAACAGGGCGCGGCCGATGATCTCGGAATCCGCGGGGGTGAGCGGTCCCACCGGCGGGAAGATCACCATCGTGGGGCGACCGCCGATCTGCATCTCCTGGATCAGGCTCCCGAAGCGCTGGGGCATCAGGCCGTTGCCGCCCGGCTGATAGCGGATGCCCTGGGCGTCGGCCCACCAGCGCAGGGGCGGCGGCGAGCCGCGGTCGCGCAGGGCCTCGAGGATGGCCTCGCGGTTGCCGGCCTGGCCCGTCAGGATGCGTCCGATCTCCTCGCCGACGCTGCGTCCGTTGGCCGCGGGCTCGACGGTGATGTCGCGCTCGAAGGGGTCCTGGCCGCCGAAGGCGCGTTCCCGGACGATCTCGCCTCGGCCGGTGTAGGAAAAGTAATGGTGTCGCAGCAGCATCTCGGTCGCCGCGGCCAGATTGGGCGCGAAGGCCATCGCCTCGCCGTTGGGGCCGTGGATCTGTTCGTAGCCGGCCAGGCTTTTCAGTCCATCCGGGTAGTAGCGGCGGGCCTCGCCGGGCAAGTCCTCGCTGTGGGTCTCGCGCCGCATCGCCGCGGTCCAGGCGTCGGGTCCGGTCAAGGCCATGCTGCCCCGCGGCGTCATGATCAGGACGCCGCCGGTGTCGTGGATGATCGCCGCCAGGGAATTCCAATAAGATTGGGCGCCGATGTTGACGTCGTCGACCACGATGTTGATCGGCACGCCCAGGCTGTGGGCGTTCTGCACGATCTCCCGGACGGTGGCGGCGGTGGCGTCGAGGCCCTCGACGCCGCGACGCTCGTGGATCTCGGCGCCGGAGCTGGCGGTGAACCAGTCGACCGGGATGCCGCGCTCGGCGGCGTAGCGGATCGCCGCGTTGATCCGCGCGCATTCGTTCGCCGAGAGCGAACCTCGGCTGGCATGCGTCAAATCGCCCATAATGACCACCCGGGTCGCCGGCATGCCGATGCCCAGGTGATCGGTCTGGAGACCGACCACCACCCCGGCCTGGTTCTGTCCCGCGGGGCGCGGGAGTCCTTCGGCATCCACCGCCGGAGCCAGCCGCCCTTGGTTATAGTCGATCATGCCGGTGCGCGGGTCGCTCCGCACGGTGGTCGGATCCAGGTCGAGCTCGACGAAGTTCGAGGCGTAGGGCGCCTCCGGCCGCTCGCTGCCGGGAAGGCGCGGCTGCCCCAGGCCGTTCTGCACCCGGAAGCGCTCGGCGAGCTCGGTCATCAATTCGGGAATCCGGTAGGCCCAGACCGCGCCGCGGGAACGGGCCTGCTGCTCGCGGATCTCGGCCGGCGTCGCGGAGCGGATCGGGATGTCGGCGGGGGCCCATTCGCCGCCGGGGATCACGTAGCCCGCGTCGCCGGCGGTGACGGCCCGGCGCCAATTCTCATAAGTGCCGTTGCGGACCAGGACCTCGCGCAGGGCCACGGAGCCATCGGCCTCCGCCACCCGGGCGCGAACGACATTGTGGATCATCGGCTCGAAGCGGAAACCGGTCGGATTGGTGATGCGGACCAGGATGGTGCGCAGGCCGTCCGGGGCCTCCAAGTCGCGCAGCCGCGCCTTGACCACGACCTTCTCGAGGCCGAGGCCCCGCAGCTGGTCTTGGTGGCGGACGGCGAGGCGTTCGGCGTAGGCCGCGACCTCGGCGTCGCTGACGGCCAAGATGGGCTGCACGTTGAGGAACATGCGGTTCCAGTTCGGCCGGCGGCCGGTGCGGGTCTCCAAGGACTGATGCATGGCGCGAACCACGGCTAAAAATTCCTGCTCGACGCGCGGAATCTCGGTCAGCTCCCCGGCGTAGTTCCGCTGCACCTCCGCCTCCGGCACGATGCCCAGGCCGAAGAGGCGCTGGTCGGCGCCCGCCTCGAGGGTCTCGGTGGCGCGGTTGCGGCCGAAGTAGACGTGGGTGAAGCGGTCGGAGTGGGCCAAGTCGCGCTCGAGGTCGAAGTTGTCCAGGCGGCGAAGTTCGAGGAAGTGGGCCAGCATGGGGTGGAGGTTGCGGTAGCGTGTGTCCTCTTCATAGCGACCGGTGCGTTGTCCCTCGCCGTTCTCAGCGCGGCGGAAGGTGAAATAATCCGGGTATTCGCCGGGACGGTCGACGACCAAGGTCAGTCTCTTCAGGCCGATGTCGCCTTCGCCCGAGGCGGCGCGCAGCATCGTCCGCACGCCGGCGGCCAGGTTCAGGGCCTCTTGGATCTCGGGCAGACGGGAAGGATGGAAATTCCGGTCGATAATCTGGATCACGTGGTCGCGGGCCTGGGGGTGCTCGCGGCGGGCCTGGTCGAGCTGCTCCAGGGCCCTCGGGACCAAGGCCTCCATCGGCAGGCCGGTATCGCCGTGCACGCGGATCATCAGGCGCGGAAAGCCGGTCCCGTCGGCCGAGGTCTCGGTGAAGCGGACCAGCGAGGTGTTCTCGTCCAAGGGGCGGTAGGACTCGAAGCGGTGGCGTTGCCAGAAGCCCGAAATCTCGCGGCGGGCGATGGCCTCGTCGATCAGCTGCCGCTCCTCGGGGCCGCGGTTCTCTCCGGCCAGCGCGAGCAGGCGGCGGACCAGCGAGACCGGCGTGCTGCCCAAGGCGTCTAAAAACTCCTCGCGGCTCCGGCTGCCAGGCGCCGTCCGCGCCATGCCGGCCATCAGCTCGCGGATCTGCGTCTCGGAGCGCTGGCGGATATGGGCCGGCACGGAGTCGCCGGTGAACTCGAAGAGGCTCAAGAGCCGCTGAGCCGGGGATTCCATGACCCGCTCGGGGGCCAGCGAGACCAGGATGTTGCCGGCCCGGTCCCGAATCTCGACCCCGCGGTGGGCCCCTGCGGGAATCAGGCGCAGGTCGACCGTCGCCGGGGTCGTGGCCCGCTCCTGGGCGAAGAGGCGGTATTGGCCCCCCTCGGTCACGGCGCGGAAATAGGGATCTCCCGGCCCCACGCTGAGCAGCAGGTCCAAGCCGGATTTCCGGCGATGGTAAAGATCGACGCGCTCCACGGCGTTGCCTTCCGCGTTGAAGCGGATGTCGTAGACGATCGGTTGCTCCACGGAGACTTGCTGCCGCTCGCCCGTGGGCATCAGGACGCGACGTGATAGAAGGAGGCGGCGGGGCCGGTGGTTGTCGAAGAGCGCCACTTGGCGCAGCTCGCTCGAGGCATCCCCTTGGGCCCAGAGGCCGCGGCGGCCGCCCTCCGAGGTCAGTTCGGCGCGCAGGTCGGGGCTTTGCCGCAGCAATTCCGCCACCGGCCCCTGCAGGGGAGATTCCGCGGGGGGTTCCCCCGCGTTCAGCAAGCGCTGAAAGGCCGCGGCCTGGCGGTCGGCGAGTTCGCGGGATACGGGCTCCGCCCCCCCAACCTCGAAGTGGGTTGCGGGGCCGCTGCTGGTCCATAGGACCGACTCGCGATGCGGATGGACCGAAAAATTCTCGCCGCCCAGCCGGGTCCATTCGTCGACGAAGCGGTTGTCGTAGGTGGCCTCTTGCGCGGCGCGGGTCCGCAGCAGGCTGAGTTGGCGGCTTAAGTCGCTGGCGAAGCCCTGGCTGCCGCGCAGGTTAGTGCGGGCGAGGACCTCGGCCGCCCGCTCGATCGCGGCACGGCGGCTCTCGGCGGTCACGATGATCTTGGCGATCATCGGGTCGGCGTTGGGCGAAACCCGGTCACCGGCACGGACGCTGGTCTCGACGAAGACGCCCTCGCGGGTCAGGGACTCGAAGTCCGAGCTGCCCATCACGGAGAATTCCTCGACCAGGCCCGGCGCCGGGGAGGCGTTGCCGTCGCGGTCGCGGCGGCTCGGATCCACCGCCTTGATGCGGACCTCGACCGCGGCGCCGCGGGTCTGAACCTGCTCCTGGCCCACCGAGAGCGGGAGGCCGCGCGCCACGCGCACCGCCTCGCGGATCAGGTCGAAGCCGGTGACGGCCTCGCTGACGCGGTGCTCGACCTGGATGCGGGCGTTGACCTCCATCGCGAAGAAGTCGCCGGTCACGGGGTCGACCATGAACTCGACCGTCCCGTGCCCGGTGTAGTTCATCGCCCGGGCCGCGTTGAGCGAGGCCTCGGCCATGCGCTCGCGCAGGCCGGGGAAGCGCTCGAAGATCGCCGCCGGGTGGATCTCGATCAATTTCTGGTTGCGCTCTTGGAGGGTGCATTCGCGCTCGCCCAGGTGGATGATGTTGCCGAAACGATCGGCCATGACCTGGAACTCGACGTGGTGGAAGCGCTCGATGAAGCGCTCGGCCATGATCGAGCCGTTGCCGAAGCCCGCCAGGGCCTCGGCCGAGAGGCGCGGGAAGATGTCGCGCAGCTCCTGCAGGCCGCGCACCGTGCGCTGGCCGCGGCCGCCGCCGCCCGCCACCGCCTTCAGCCGGATCGGGAAGGCCAATTCCTCGCCGCGGATCATGCCCAGCTCGCGCAGCTCCGCGATCAGGCCCTCGACCTCCAGGTAGCCGCGGCGGGTGCCGGGGACTACGGGGACGCCCGCCTCGATGAAGGCCTGCTTGGCGATATCCTTGTCTCCGGCGCGCTCCATCGAGCGCACGGAGGGCCCCATCAGGACGATGCCCGCGTCCTCCAGGGCGCGGGCGAACTCGGGGCTCTCCGAGCGGTAGCCGTAGCCCGGGTGCACCGCTTGGACGCCGGCTTCTTGGGCCTCGCGCAGGATGCGGGGGATATTCAAATAGGCGTTTTGATAGGCCTCGGCGGGCGTGGCGCCGGCGATGACGCGGACCTCGCCGCCCATCCGGGCGATGTCGGCCGCCCAGACGGCGTTGGCCTCCGTTTGGGCGACCAGGACCACGGGGGTCAAGCCCTCCGCGCGCAGGCCTCGCGCCAGACGCAGGGCGATCTCGCCGCGGTTGGGAATCAGGACGCGCTGGAGGTTGGGGTTGGTCAAGACCCGGTGGTCGCGGGGGGCCATGGCCAGAAAAAGCTCGTCCAGGTGCGCGGCGGAGAGGTCGCTGCGGCCGATCAGCGCCTCGCGGCCCGCCTCGGGGTTCTCCCGCAGGAAGCGCAGGGCGCCCGCGAAGGCCGCGATCGAGTCCGGCGCATTCACGTCGCGGTGTTCGCGAAAAATATCGAGCTGGCGGCGCGCCTCGGCGAGCCGATCGGGGGGCACGCGCCGTCCGCCGCCGTCGCCGCCCGGGCCGCTGCCCCGCGGGGGTTCGGAGGGCGGAGTCCGGCGATTGCCACCGCCCTCGCCCGTCGCCGTCATCTGGGACTGAGGCTCGAAGAGCCGTCCCGGCCCCGCTTCGCCCAAGGCGCTCATCCGGACCCCTTCGGGGGTGACCAACTGGGGCCTCGGGCCCGTCATCCGGATCAGGTCGGCCAGGCGCGAGCCCCGGCCGGAGTTCGTCCCGACATTCTGCCGCGCCAAGAGCTCGGTCTGGCGGTCCAGGCCCTGCTCCCAGGCGTGGAAACGGCTGCCGAAGGCGCGATGGGTAAGCCGGCCCGCGACGTTGAATTGCAGCAGCATGGCCAGCGAATCGACCATGGTCGTCGCGCCGTCGACGTGCTCGCGCAGGCCGAGGCGCTCTTCCAGGCCGTGCCCGAGCAGGATGCCGCCCAGCATTCCGGCCTGCGGGATGACGCGCTGGGAAAAGCCGGCGAAGCCGGTCAGGCGCTGCGCCTGGCCGGTCAGGGGGTTGATGCCGTGGAGCCGGTTGAAGGCGGCGCCCGCCGCCCAGCCGCTCAACTTGAGCCCGCCCAAGACCAGGAAGCTCGAGGCGATGTCGCGGCGCAGGGCCTGGGCGCTCCAGTCCTGCGAACGGCCCAGGGCCTCGTTGGCCGCGCGGCCGGCCAGGGGAAAGACCGTGGCCTCGACGGCGAAGCCCGTCAGGGAAGCCGCCGCGCGGGCACCGAAGCCGCGCGTCAAAAAATTTCCGGCGGGGGTGGCGGCCAGGCGCGACAGCGTCGCGAGGCGCGTCAAACGGAAGGCGGTGCCGGCCGCGCCCATCGCGAAGAGGGCGGTCGGCTCGCTGGCCTCGTGGGCCAGGCGCCGCAGCAAAAATTCGGTACGGGCGCCGCCGGCGCCGCGACCCAGGACCGCGTCGAGCCTCTGCCCGGCGCGTTGGCCGAGGGGCCCTTCCGCCTGGGACTGGACCAGTCCGTAAATGACGGTGGCGAGGTCGAGGCGGTTGGCGGCCTCCTGCCGAGCGCCGAATTGGAGCAGGGATTCGAAAAACAGTCGGGCGTCGGACTCCCCGGCCAGGGCCAGGAGCTCGGATAAGGCGGCCGGACCGAGCCGGCGCTCGAGGGCCTGCCGCTCCGCCGCGGGAAGGGCGGCGAGGGCCCCGCGCAGATCGGCGTGGGATTCGAGGGCGCGGCTTAAGGCCCCGGGCTGCTCGGTGCCCTCGAGAAGCCGGGCTAGAACCGCAGCCCCCGAAAAGGATCGGCCTTCCCCCGGGGAATCCCCGTTGTCGGACCTTGTCGCGAAGCGAAAGGCGTTTGCGCGCGCGGACAGAAAAGACGGGTAGCCGTCATGGCCCCCCAAGCCTCGAGTCATCTTACCTCCCGGAACAGTGGAAGTGTCTGATTTTTAAATAGAAAGATAGAAGTGGGGGGTTTTCGGGCAGCGGGGGGGAAAGTTGCTTATATGATACCTTATATCACGGGAATTTTTTAATTATTCCCGTTCCCAGCGACCGTTCTCGACCCGCCGGAAGGCCAAGGAGGGCGTTTCGTCGCTGAATTCCACCTGCAGCCGATCGCGGCCTGTCGGGGGCAAGCGGTCGAGGGTGCCGCCGAGGAACTCGGCGAGGGCGTCGGTCGAGGGAGCGGCCCCGCGGAAGCGCAAGACCAGGTCGCCAGAGGTAGGGGTACCCTCCGCCCGGGCATAGGCCAAGAGGACCTGGTAGGCCTCGGCCACCGAACGGACCGTCGCCGTCGAAAAGATCGCCGAATGATCCCAGGCCTTATCCTCGGCCTCCTCCCAGCGCAGGCGCCCCTCTTGTAAGGTGGCGCGAAAGCTCCGTCGGGATTCGGCTACCCAAAGCCGGAAGGCGCTGCCCTCCGGGAGCTCCGCCAGGCCTTCGGGAACCAGGCCTTCCAGGTCTTCCAGTCGAAGCTCGCCGCGCTCGAGGAGGACCAGACCGGCGATCCCGCGCCGCTGGGCCTGGCGCGAGGCAAGGGCCAGGAGCCGCGGCAGGGAATCCGGGCTCTGTCCGCGCAGGGGGATGGACCGCGCCTCCTCTTCCTCGGCATTGGATCTTGCGGGCTCCGCTTCCACGGCGCGTTCCGCGGTACGGCCAGGGGATTGCGGGGGATCCGAAGGCGGTTTTGACTCGACGGCCGGCTTCTCGGGACGAGACTCGACGGCCTCCGCAGTCGGGACACGGGGGGCGGTCTCGGCGGTCTCCGAGCCATGAGGCAGGGGCGGGTGGCACTCGAAACCCTCGGCCCCCTTGATCAGGCTGAAACGCCGCCAACCGAGGCCTTCACCCAGCTGGACGATCACGATCCTCCGCCCGGCGGGGATGGACTGGCCGATGGCGAGCGCGTTGAGATACTGGATCAGGCCCGGGATTACCCGCTCGATGCGGGAGGTCGCGAGCTCGGTCCCGTCGGGGGCCTTGAGGTGGAATTCCAAATCATGCTCGCGCAGGGTCTCGCGAAAATTCAGTTCGGGATCCTGGATCCGGCGGATCAGCTGCACCGCGGACTCGACCTCGAGCGGATCGCGGCCCATCAATTCCGTTTCGCCCGTGGCGGTCGGGGCCTTGGGCCGGTTGGCGGCGGTGGAAAAAGACATCGTGGTATCCGGATCGGCGCGCCTCCGGGGTTCCGGCGCGGGGGCCTCGCGACCGGGACGGTCGGAGCCGAGGCGGCCGTTGCCGCCCTCGCCGTCGTTGCCCTCCATCATCAGGACCTGCGGCGCCAAGAGGCCGCGGCGGCCCGAGGTCCGGGGGAGGCCGGTTCCGGCCGGAAGCAACGAGGGCTCGAGCCCCTCCCCGAGGGGCATGGCAAGAAGGGGGCGCGGCGCGCGAGTCAGGGCCTCGCTTTGGAGGTCGAGGCCGCGCTCCCAGGCAGCGAAGCGGTTTCCGAAGGCCGAACGCGTCAGGCG
>JAANMY010002844.1_pt1 | contig 15384 bp, 15 predicted proteins | sample 7279691 | NCBI WGS metagenome assembly JAANMY01 (sample SAMN14094543, study PRJNA606508) | bioreactor metagenome | isolation source: A lab-scale SPAN reactor treating ammonium-rich wastewater day 388 | place: Ireland: Galway | collected 2018-02-07
AGCGGGCCGGCGGCCTTGCCCGGCGCGACGTCCGCCCATAACTTCCCTTATCCCTCCAGCGAGCCGCCCATGTCCGGCCCCTCCGCTTCCAACGACACCTTGGTCACCGACCACCGCCAGCTGGTCGAGGTGCTCGCGTCCGGCGAGAAGCCGAAGGCCGACTGGCGCATCGGCACCGAGCACGAGAAGTTCGGCTTCCGCCTCGACGACCTGCGCCCGCCCACCTACGAGGGCGAACGCGGCATCGGCGCGCTGCTGCGCGGGCTGACCCGCTACGGCTGGGCGCCGTACGAGGAGCACGGCCAGCTGATCGCGCTGACCCGCGACAACGCCTCGGTGACGCTGGAGCCGGCCGGCCAGCTGGAACTCTCCGGTGCGCCGCTCGAATCCATCCACCAGACCTGCCGCGAGGTCGGTGGCCACCTGCGCGAAGTGCGCGAGGTCGCGGACGACCTGGGCCTGGGCTTCCTCGGCATGGGCTTCCAGCCCAAGTGGCGCCGCGACGAGATGCCGTGGATGCCGAAGGGCCGCTACAAGATCATGCGCGAGTACATGCCGAAGGTCGGTTCGCTCGGCCTCGACATGATGACGCGCACCTGCACGGTGCAGGTCAACCTGGATTACGCGACCGAGGCGGACATGGTGAAGAAGTTCCGCGTCTCGCTGGCGCTGCAGCCGGTGGCGACCGCGCTGTTCGCCGACTCGCCGTTCACCGATGGCCAGCCGAACGGCTACCGGAGCTACCGCTCGCACATCTGGACCGATACCGATGCCGGGCGCACCGGCATGCTCGATTTCGTGTTCGAGGACGGCTTCGGCTACGAGCGCTACGTCGACTACCTGCTCGACGTGCCGATGTACTTCTCCTACCGCGACGGCGAATACGTCGACGCCGCCGGCAAGTCGTTCCGCAGGTTCCTGCGCGGCGAGCTGGACGTGCTGCCCGGCGCGCTGCCGACGCTGCGCGACTGGAACGACCACATGACCACGGCGTTCCCGGAAGTGCGGCTGAAGAAGTACCTGGAGATGCGCGGCGCCGATTCCGGCCCGTGGGGCCGCATCTGCGCGCTGCCGGCGTTCTGGGTGGGGCTGTTGTATGACGATGCCGCGCTCGATGCCGCCTGGGACCTGGTCCGCGACTTCACCCTGGAAGAACGCCACGCCCTGCGCGACGGCGTGCCCAAGCACGCGCTCAAGCTGCCGTTCCGCGGTGCCACCGTGCGCGAACTGGCGGTCGAGGCGCTGAAGATCTCCGTGGCCGGCCTGCAACGCCGCGCCTGCCGCAATGCCAGCGGCCAGGACGAATCGGCCTTCCTCAACGAACTGATCGAGATGGCCGAGAGCGGACAGACTGCCGCCGACCGCAAGCTGGCGTTGTTCCACGGCGAATGGAAGGGCGACATCGACCGCGTGTTCCGCGAGTTCGCATACTGAGCGCGCGGGGTTAGGCTTGGGCTTTCCGTCACCGGGGAAGCACATGCACAAGGGTTGGACGTGGGGACTGGTGGTGATGTTGCTGGTGGCGATGCCGCAGGCCTTCGCCCAGCGGTTGGCTATGGTGGGTGGCACCCTGGTGGATGGCACGCTGAGCGATCCGATCAAGGACAGCGTCATCCTCATCGAAGGCGAGCGCATCGTGGCGGTAGGCACGGTCAAGACCCTGCCGGTGCCGGCGGACGCCACCGTGATTTCCACCGAAGGCATGACCGTGATGCCGGGCCTGTGGGACATGCATGTCCATCTGATGCTCAACGGGCACGCCGATTACCCGCATTGGAACGAGGCCTATCGCCAAAAATTCCGTGACGTGGTGATGCCGGCTTCGGCCAGGCAGTTGCTGCTGGCCGGGGTGACCGGTGCGCGCGATCTCGGTGCACCGCTCGAGGACAGCATCGCGGTGCGCGATGCCATCCGTTCCGGGCGCATCGCCGGGCCTACGCTCTTCGTGTCCGGCCCCTTCATCCAGAAAAAGCCCTATCCGGGCACCGAACATTACCGCTGGGGGGTGGATTCGCCGGCCGACGCACGCGCCAAGGTGCGACGCATCGCGCAGGCCGGCGTCGACATGGTGAAGCTCATCGACCAGGACGGGATGAGCGATGCGGAGATCGCGGCCATCGTGGACGAGGCGCACCGGCATGGCTTGCCGGTCGTGGCGCACGCGCACCGGCCGGAGGAGATCCGGCGCGGATTGAAGGCGGGCGTCGACTGTTTCGAGCATACGGGGCTGTCGGCGGCGCCGGAGTATCCGCCGGACGTCATCGCGGCCCTGCGTGAGCGCACCGCGGACATGGCGTCGGGTCCGCTGTTCTGGACGCCGACCATCGAGGGCCTTTACAACTTCCCGTACACGGTGAAGAACCATGAGTTCATCGATGCCGACGACTGGCACGAAGGGCTGCCGCCGGAGATCGTGGCGGACATCCGCCGGTCGCTTTCGCACCCCGAACGCATCGCCTACTTCCAGCAGACGCCCCAGCGTTGGCCCACCCTGCAGCGCAAGTTCCAGCAGTTGCGCGAGAACGGCGTGCAGTTGCTGATCGGCACCGATTCCGGCATCCCGATGAAATTCCACAGCGGCAGCACGTGGAATGAACTCGACGTGTGGGTGAACAGGCTCGGCGTACCTGCCATCGATGCGATCCGCGCCGCGACCTACTGGCCGGCGGTGGCGATGAAGGCCGATCGCGATTACGGCACCGTGGCCGAAGGCAAGTACGCGGACATCATCGCCGTCCGGGGAGACGTGCTGAAGCAGGTCGCCCTGCTGCAGCGGGTCGATGTAGTGGTCAAGCACGGCAAGCGGGTGAAGTAGCGGCACCAGGGTCGGATTGCGCGGACGCAGCGCCGGCGGCGTCCTCCATTCCCGACCGAAAACTGCATTGCCGCATCGCGGCGTGACTTCCACAGGCGCCTTCCATATACTCCCCCCCAGTATCAAGAGATGGCCATGCCGCACAGCCCCGAAGACAAGAAGAAGGCGATCACCCGGCTGCGCAAGATCCGTGGCCAGGCCGAGGCGCTGGAGCGCGTGATCGCCGGGGGCGCGACCTGCGGCGACGTGCTGCAGCAGCTCGCGGCGATGCGCGGCGGCGTCAATGGCCTGATGCGCGACGTGCTTGAAGGACATCTTCGCGAGACCTTCCTGCCGGCGTCGGGCGTCGCGACCGATGCGGGCATGGACGCCGCCATCGCCGAAGCCACCGACCTGATCCGTTCCTATCTGAAGTGATGCAAGGACCCGCCATGACCGACACCACCGGCAAGACCCTCAAATCCCGCGCCGCCGTCGCGTTCGCCGCCGGCCAGCCGCTGGAGATCGTCGAGATCGACGTCGCGCCGCCGAAGGCCGGCGAAGTGCGCGTGCGCATCACCCACACCGGCGTCTGCCACACCGACGCGTTCACGTTGTCCGGCGACGACCCGGAAGGCCTATTCCCGGTCGTGCTCGGCCACGAGGGCGCGGGCATCGTGGTCGATGTCGGGGAGGGCGTGACCAGCGTGAAGACGGGCGACCACGTCATCCCGCTCTACACCGCCGAGTGCGGCGAATGCCTGTTCTGCAAGTCGGGCAAGACCAATCTGTGCACCGCCGTGCGCGCGACGCAGGGCAAGGGCGTGATGCCCGATGGCACGACGCGCTTCTCGCACAACGGCACGCCGCTGTTCCACTACATGGGCTGCAGCACCTTCAGCGAATACACGGTGGTCGCCGAGGTCTCGCTGGCCAAGGTCAACCCGGACGCCAACCCGGAGCATGTCTGCCTGCTCGGCTGCGGCGTGACCACCGGCATCGGCGCGGTGCACAACACGGCGAAGGTGCAGGAAGGCGATTCGGTCGCGGTGTTCGGGCTGGGCGGCATCGGGCTCGCGGTGATCCAGGGCGCGCGGCAGGCGAAGGCCGGCCGCATCATCGCCATTGATACCAATCCGTCGAAGTTCGAGATGGCGCGCGAGTTCGGCGCCACCGACTGCATCAACCCGAAGGATCATGACAAGCCTATCCAGCAGGTGATCGTCGAGATGACCGGCTGGGGCGTCGACCATTCGTTCGAATGCATCGGCAATGTCAACGTGATGCGCGCGGCGCTGGAATGCGCGCACCGCGGCTGGGGCCAGAGCGTGATCATCGGCGTGGCGGGCGCGGGACAGGAGATCTCCACCCGCCCGTTCCAGCTGGTCACCGGCCGCAAGTGGATGGGCACCGCGTTCGGCGGCGTCAAGGGCCGCACGCAGCTGCCGGGCATGGTGGAGGACGCGATGCGCGGCGACATCCAACTGGCACCCTTCGTCACCCACACCATGCCGCTGGACGACATCAATACGGCCTTCGACCTGATGCACGAGGGCAAGTCGATCCGCAGCGTCGTGCACTACTGATTTCTCGGCCCCTGCACGTGCCGTGGGGGCAAGGACGCCCCGTTCCCCCGTCGTCCCATGACCATGAAGGAGTTGTGCGATGAGCAAGGTTTCGATCCATCCCGCCATCGACGGCGGCATCCGTCCCGGCCAGGCCGGCTTCGCCGGTGGCACGCTCGAATGCCGCTGCGCGAGCGACAAGGTTGAAGTGACGCTGGACAGCGACGTGGCGCACAACCACGCCTGCGGCTGCACCAAGTGCTGGAAGCCGGAAGGCGCGGCGTTCTCGGTGGTCGGCGTGATCCCGCGCGACAAGGTGCAGGTCACCGCGCACGGCGAGAAGCTCGCTGTGGTGGACGGGAAGGCCGCGATCCAGCGCCATGCCTGCAAGGACTGCGGCACGCACATGATCGGGCGCATCGAGAACACGGAGCATCCCTTCCACGGCCTTGATTTCGTGCACGTGGAATTGTCGCCGCAGCAGGGCTGGCAGGCGCCGCAGTTCGCCGCGTTCGTGTCGTCGATCATCGAAGGCGGCGGTGCGCGCCCGGAACAGATGGATGGCGTGCGGGCCACGCTGAAAGCCGCGGGCCTGGAACCGTATGACTGCCTGAGCCCGCCGCTGATGGATGCGATCGCCAGCCACGTGGCGAAGAAGAACGGCGTGCTGAAGGGCTAATGATGATGGAGCGCATCGAACGCCACGCCAGCGCCGGTGGCTGGCAGGAAGTCTGGAAGCATGAATCCGCCGCGCTGGGCTGCGAGATGCGTTTCGGCCTCTACCTGCCGCCGCAGGCCGGACACGCGCCATGCCCGGTGCTGTACTGGCTGTCCGGGCTGACCTGCAGCGAGCAGAACTTCATCACCAAGGCCGGCGCCCAGCGTTTCGCCGCCGAGCATGGCGTGGTGATCGTCGCGCCCGACACCAGTCCGCGCGGTCCCGGCGTCCCCGATGCCGAAGGCTACGACCTCGGCCACGGCGCCGGCTTCTATGTCGATGCCACGCAGGCGCCGTGGGCCAAGCATTTCCGCATGGAGGACTACGTCGTCCGCGAATTGCCGGCGCTGGTCGAGGCGCATTTCCCGGTGACCGATGCGCGCGCGATCTCCGGGCATTCGATGGGCGGCCACGGCGCGCTGACCCTGGCGATGCGGCATCCCGGCCGCTATCGCAGCGTGTCGGCGTTCTCGCCGATCGTCGCGCCTTCGCAGGTGCCGTGGGGCGAGAAGGCGTTCGCTGCCTACCTCGGCGGCGAACGCGAAGCCTGGAAGGCGCATGACGCGGTGGCGCTGGTCGAAAGCGACCTGGCCGAGCGCCTGCCGCTGCGCGTGGACCAGGGGGGAGACGACGAGTTCCTCGCCAACCAGTTGAAGCCGGAGCTGCTGGAAGCGGCCTGCGCCGCGCACGCACATCCGCTGGACCTGCGCATCCATCCCGGTTACGACCACAGCTACTACTTCATCGCCAGTTTCATCGGCGAGCACATGGCCCACCACGCCGCCGCGCTGCGCGGCTGATCACGGGATGGATTGCCCGCGCCCTTCCCGGCGCGCGGCATGCTTCTTCCTCAGGCCGCGGCGACGTCCTTCAGTTGCCAGTGCGGGCCGGCCAGCAGGCGCAGGCGGTGCTTGAGCACGTCGCCGGACAGGCGGGTCACCGCTTCCAGGTCGACGTGCAGGTCGTGCATCTCGCCGGTGACGACGGCGTCGGGATCGGTCGCGCCCAGCGCCGGATCGACATCGTCCGGCTCGTCCTGCGTGGCCAGCCACTTCGAGAACAGGGCGCCGTCGCGCAGCGCGGCCTGCAGTTCCTCGGCAAACCCGGCGGCCCCGTGGGAGCGGAAACCGAAATCGCCGCCGACGCGTGCCTTGTCCGGGTCGGGAAGGGTCAGGTAGTAACGCATGGATGTTGCTCCGTGGCTGGCGTGGCGCCCCGATGGCACCGCATGCCGCAAGGATAGCGCGGGCCCGCGAAGGACCGGTCAGGCCATCTTCAACGGGCCTTCCTTGCAGTAGGCGGCGGCCAGCATGCCCTTGCCGATGTTGATGACGCCGGTCAGGCTGGCGATCGCCTCGACCAGCTCCACGCCGTGCTCGCGGCAGGCGTCGACGAGTTGCACGTAGCCCGGCAGGTTGCGCATCGTGTCCAGTTCGCCGCCGTAGCTCAGGGTGACTGCATTGACCATCAGGCCATCGCGCAGGTTGAGCGTGAGTGTCTGGAACAGCTTGGTGGCCGCGTTCTCGTAGCCGCGCATCTTGGCCACCGGGCCGGTGGCGCCCTTGTTGGCGTGCAGGATCGGCTTGACGTCGAGCGCGGTGCCGAGCACGGCGCTGACCAGGCCTACGCTCCGGTCGCCTTTCGCGCGGCCACGGCTGCGCACGTATTTCAGGTCGGGCGTGATCAGGAAGCCGTGGGTCGCGTTGGCCACGCGCTCGAGGCGGGTGCGGATGCGCATCGGGTTCTCGCCCCGCGCACGCTGCTGCAGCGTGTCCCAGGCGATCAGCGACTGCCCGGCGAACAGGTTGCCGGTGTCCTGCACGCGCAACGCGAACGGCGTCTTGTTGCCGCCCGCCTCGCGGATCGCGTGGTAGTCGTTGAGGATGCCGAAGCTGGCCTGCACCGCGCGCTCATAGATCGGGCTGCGGGTCGAGGCGATGGTCTGGCAGAACACGTAGTCGTACTCGTGCACCAGCCGCGTCAGGAACAGCTCGCGGATCTGCTCGACGGTGTACGGAATCGTCTCGGCCTCGGCCGCGTCCTTGGCGATCTCGCTTTCGAGGAATTGCCGGGTGACGTCGGCATTGCGGGTGTCGTGGGTGATGTGGTCACCGATGCGCACCGCGATCGGCAACACCACCACGTTCTCCGCCTCGATCATTTCAGCGGGCAGATCGCAGCCCGCGTCCACCACCAGTCCAATGCGCATCGGTCCCCCCCGAATCGTGCGTTTGAATGAGTCGGAAAGGGTAAGACGGATTGGGCCTCTTCAATACGGGTGCGCACAGGCCTGAACGTGTCGGCGCGCACAAATCCGCCCGTGTGGGGCCTTTTCCTACCGTGAATACGCAGGCGGCAGCACCGATTCGCCACGCTGCAGGTAGCGGTCGCGCAGTTCGGTCTGGCGCGACTTCATCTCCACCGCGCGGCCGTTCATCCAGACCTGCGCCGCCGTCTGCGCGACATCGAGCGGATCACCGGTCCACAGCGCCAGGTCGGCACGACGCCCGACTTCGATCGAGCCGACCTCGCCGGCCACCCCGAAGGCCTGCGCCGGCACGCGCGTCAGGCCGGCCAGCGCGTCATCCCACGACAGGCCGTTGGCGACCGCGTTGCCGGCCAGCTGGCGCAGCTTGCGCGCGTAGTGCGAGGCATCGCCGCTCATGTAGAAGCCGACGTCGACGCCGGCGGCGCGCAGGCGCGCGGCGTTCTCCAGCGTGGCGCCGATCTGGTCGAAGTCGGCGGGCAGGTTGGCCAGCTCGTCGACGAACACCGGCACGCGCGCGGCGGCGATCTCCTCGGCGACCTTCCAGCCCTCGCTGGCGCCGACGATGGCGATGCGCACGTTGCGCGCCTTCGCCCAGCGCAGCAGGCGGCGGATGTCGGATGCGCGCTGCACGGTCACCGCGACGCGCCCGCCGCCGCCGAAATATTTCGCCAGCGTGGCGCGCCCGGCCGGCGTGAGCAGCGCGAAGCGCGAATCCGGCGCGATGCGCCCGCGCACCTCGTCGATCAACTGGTCGAGGATCATCCACTGCCCGGCGCGCGAACCGCCGGTGAGGTTGGCGCCGTCCGCGCCCAGGGTCACGAACAGCACGCGCGGGCCGATCGGGTCCAGGCTGCCGTCGAAGCGCACCACGCCGCCCTGGCCGCCGATGAAGGAACCGCCTGACGTCGGGTTGGCGGCGAGCAATGCCCAGCCGTAGCCTTCGACGCGCGCCACCGGGATCAGCACCGACTCCGGGTTGTAGGCATCGGTGACGTCGAACTCGGGACGCACCTGCATGTCCTTGCTGCCGCTGCCGAGCGCGACATGGCTGTCGACGGTCGAAGACTCGCCGCTCACTTCCTCGGCGCCGATGTCGTTGATGCCGGCGAACAGCGCCGGCGTCAGCGGCCGCCCCTGGGCGTCGACCACTGCCGCGTCGCCGGCGGCCAGCCCGCGCCCGACCGCCGCGATGCGCCCGTTGCGCACCAGCACGTCGGCGCCCTGCAGCGTGCCGCGCGAAGTCGCGGTGTGCACGGTGGCGTTGCGGATCAGCACGTCCTGCGCCTGCGCACCGGGCGCGGAGAAGGACAGCGCGGCGACCAGGCCCATCCAGAGGCGGCGGCTCATTTCGCTTCTCCCTGCATCAGGTCCTGGCCGAGCATGAAATCTGATTTCGGCTGCAGGCGCGGGTCGCGGCGGTCGTACAGCTTCGCGCCATCGACATACACCTGCTCGGCCTGCGCGTAGCTGGAGAACGGGTTGCCGTTCCACATCACCACGTCGGCCATCTTGCCGGGCTCCAGCGAGCCGGTCATGCCGTCGATGCCCATCGCGCGCGCGGGGTTGAGGGTGATCCAGCGGATCGCGTGCTCGGGCGTGGTCTCGATGCCGATGCGCCGCCCGTTCGCCATCACCTTCGCCGCTTCCTGGTTGAGCCGCTGGATGCCTTCGCCGGAATCGCTGTGGACGATCGCGCAGCCGTTCTTCGCCCGGTCGACCAGCAGGATGTTCTCCTGGATGCCGTCGAACGACTCCATCTTGAAGCCCCACCAGTCGGCCCAGAGCGCGCCGCAGATGCCGTTCTCCGCCAGCCGGTCGGCGACCTTGTAGGCCTCCACGCCGTGGTGGAAGGCGGAGATGCGGAAGCCGAACTCCTTCGCCAGGTCCATCATGATCGCCATCTCGTCGGCGCGGTAGCAGTGGATGTGCACGCGGATGTCGCCGTTGATCGCGCCGGCCAGCGTGTCCATCTTGAGGTCGCGCTTGCCGCCGCTGTCCTTGTTGGAGTCCTGCGCGGACTTGCGCCTGCGCATGTAGTCGGCGGCATCGGTGAAGGCGGCGCGGAAGCCGGCGATGTTGCCCATCCGCGTCGAAGGCCCGCCCTTGCCGCCGTACACGCGCTTGGGGTTCTCGCCGCAGGCCATCTTCAGGCCCCAGGGCGCGCCCGGGAACTTCATCGCCTGGTAGGTGGTGGCGTAGGTGTTCTTGATCGTCACGCCGCGGCCGCCGATCAGGTTGGCCGAGCCGGGCAGGATCTGCAGGCTGGTCACGCCGCCGGCCAACGCGGCGGCGAAGCCCGGGTCCTGCGGCCAGATCGAATGCTCGGCCCAGACCTGCGCGGTGACGGGGGAGGTCGCTTCGTTGCCGTCGCTGTGGGCGGAGGCCGCCGGGCTCGGATACACGCCGAGGTGCGAGTGGATGTCGATGACGCCCGGCGTCACCCACTTGCCGCGGCCATCGACGCGGACCGCATCGGCCGGCGCCTCGAGCGCGTTGCCGACCGAAACGATGCGGCCGTCGCGCATCAACACGTCGGCGTTGTCCAGTCGCGTGCCGGTGCCGGTCAACACGGTCGCGCCGCTGATCAGTACCGGCGCGGACGGGATGCGCGCATAGGTGCTGGGATACGGATCGTCGGTGAACAGCGGCTTCTTCGGCACGCTCGCCGCTTCCGGCGCGGGCGCGGGCTTGGTGCTGGCGCAGCCGGCCAGCAGCAGGGCCGCGCAGGCGGCGGCAAGGGTCTTGTGCATGTCGGCTCCCCGGTGGAAACGCCAACCTAGCCGCTGCCGCCGGCGCTGCCAACCCTGCCGGAAGTCGGGGCTAGACTGGCACCGACCCCGCATGGAGCAAGCCGATGGATGCCGCCGCCACCGAAGTGATGTCGTTCTGGCGCGAGGCCGGCCCTTCGAAGTGGTTCAACGGTGGGGCGTGCTTCGACGAGGCATGCCGCACGCGTTTCGAGGCCGCGCACCTCGCCGCCGCCCGCGGCGAGCATGCCGGATGGATGGCGGAGGCCGATTCCGCATTGGCCCTGTTGCTGCTGCTGGACCAGATCCCGCGCAACATCTGGCGCGGCAGCGCGCATGCCTTCGCCACCGATGGACTCGCGCGCCGGTACGCGCGCGAGGCGATCGATGCCGGCTTCGACGCCCGCAGCGAGCCCGGCCTGCGCGGTTTCTTCTACCTGCCCTTCGAGCATTCCGAGGCGATGGCCGACCAGCATCGCGCGGTGGAACTGTTCGCCAATCTCGGCGACGCGTTGATGTACGACTACGCGCTCAAGCACCGCGAGGTGATCGAGCGCTTCGGCCGTTTCCCGCATCGCAATGCCGCGCTCGGGCGCGTCAGCACGCCGGACGAACGGGCCTGGCTGGAGGCCGGTGGCGGGTTCTGAGCCTCAGTAGCGCGGCACCGAGGCGTCGATGTCCGACCATGCGTGGATGCCGCCAGCGACGTTGTAGACCTCGCGGAAGCCCAGCTGGCGGAAATGTTCCGCCGCCTGCGCGCTGCGTGCACCGCCGTGGCAGAGGAAGGCGACCGGGGTGGCCTTGTCCATCGCTTCCAGCGAGGCCATGCCATCGTCCATGTGCAGGTAGGGCACCGGCGCTTCGGCCAGCGCGCGTTCGGCACGCGGTCGCACGTCGACGAGCGTGAGCGTGCCGGCGCGAACGCGGTCGGCGGCTTCGGCGGGGGTGAGGTCGCGCACCGGCTTCGGCGCGTTCGGGTTGTCGATGATCAGGCCCTTGCCGCGCGCGTCGTCGGCGAAATCCAGCGTCAGGCCATCGGCGCGGCGCAGGTCGGCGACCGGGAACTGCAGCACCACGCCATCGGCGTCCACCCGGACGGCATGGTCATCGGGCTGGACCAGGTGCAGGCGGGTGCGGAATTTCGGGTCGATGGCGATCTCCACCACCATCTCGCCGCCGGCATCGGCGATCGCCTGCTTCAGCATGGCGCGTGCGGCGGGCGTCACCGTGACCTGCGGCGGCGTGCGGTCGGGCGGCGGCAGGCCGAGCGCCTGCTGCAATTCGCCGCTGCCGGCCATCTGCACGATGATGTCGCTGCCGCCGACCAGTTCGCCGCCGATGTAGAGCTGCGGGATGGTCGGCCAGTCGCCGTAGCGCTTGATGCCTTCGCGGATCTCGGGGTCCGACAGCACGTCGACATGCGCGAACGGCACGCCGAGGCCATGCAGCGTGCCCGCGGCCTGCGCCGAGAAACCGCACTGCGGCGCGTCCGGCTGGCCCTTCATGAACAAGACGACGTGGTTCGCCGCGAGCAGGTCGGTGATGCGCTGGCGCAGCGCGGGATCGAGGGACATGGCGGCACTCCGGTGGCCTGTGCGATGCGCCGATTCTACGCCCCGGGGTCCGGGAGCCCCATGGCATCATCGCCCGATGCAGGACGCCGCCCTCCATCGCCCGCCCACGCATCCGCGCCGCGCATGGGCGTGGCTCGCGGCCAGCCAGGTGCTGGTGGCGCTGGCGTGGTGGCGATGGGGATGGACGATCGGGCTGCCGCTGCTGCTGCTCTCGCACGCGTTCGCGTTGTGGGGCGTGCTGTGGCCGTACTCGAGGCTGTACGGACCGGTGCTCAATCGCTTGCCGGGCACGGCGCCACACGTGTGGCTGACCATCGACGATGGGCCCTCCGACGACACCCGCGAGTTGCTCGACCTGCTCGATGCGCACGATGCGAAGGCGACGTTTTTCCTGGTCGCGCAACGCGCCGCGCAGCGCCCGGAACTGGTGCGCGAAATCGTCGCGCGCGGCCACGACATCGGCAACCACAGCGACAGCCATCCGCAGGCCTGGTTCTGGGCGCTGGGTCCGCAGGCGATGCGCCGCGAAATCACCGAAGCACAGCGCAGTCTCGCCATGCTCGCGGGCCGGCCGCCGCGCTGGTTCCGCGCCGTCGTCGGCATGAGCAACCCCTTCGTCCATGCGCCGTTGCGCGATCTCGGGCTGGCGCGGGTGGCATGGAGCGTGCGCGGTTTCGACGGCGTGGGACGCCCGGCCGATGCGGTGGTGGCGCGCATCGAGAAAAACCTGAGGCCCGGCGCGATCATCCTGCTGCACGAGGGCGGCGCCGATGGCCGCCATGTCCAGGTGATGCGGCGCGTGCTCGAAGCACTGGCGGCGCGCGGCCTGCGTGCGGAACTGCCGGCGGCCTGAACCGCGGCGTCAGCCGGCCGTGTCGTGTTCGGCGACGATCAGCCAGTTGTTGAACGGGGTGTTGCCGTGCAGCGGGGTGAAGCTTGCACGCAGGCCGGCGGCGGCCAGCTGCGATTCGAACCAGTCGCGGGTCGGGAAGTGCTTCGGCGTCGCCTTCATCCAGCCGGCGAGGTGGCCGAAGACGTCGGCGATGCGGGTGAAGCGGCTGCGCGCGCCCCCGTCGCGCAGGCCGGTGCGGATCACCAGCCGGGCCCCCGGCGCCAGTCGCGCGATGCAGCCGGCCAGCACCTCTTCCTGCGCGGCGGCCGGCAGGTACTGCAGCACGTCGAGGATGGCGACGGAGCCGTGGTGCGCGGGCAGTCCGGCGCCGGCATCGACGGCGTCGAAGCGTGCCTCGCCCAGGCCCGCGCGCGTCGCCGCCTGCCGCGCGCGTTCGATCTTCTCCGCGTCCAGGTCGATGCCGTGGTAGCCGATGCCGCAGCCGGCCCCGCGCAGCGCGTGGACCAGCAGGCCGATGCCGCAGCCGACATCGAGCAGCGGCGCGTCCGTGCCGACCAGCGCGTCGAGCGTGCCGCGATAGACCGGATCGCTGCCGAGCTTGCCGGCGGCGTAGTAGTACAGATAGCGGTCGAAGGGCCGCGTGGGATCCAGGAAGGCACGCGCGATGGCGCGTGTCTCGGCCTTCACCGTGCGCCGTCCAGCGCCGCGCGGGCGGCGGGCAGCGCGAGCCGGGTCCATTCCGCGTACTGGGTGGCGGAAGGATGCAGGCCGTCGTCGACCAGCATGCCGTCGCCCGCACCGAGCGCGCGGCTGGCCGTGGTGACATCGACGAAACGCGCGCCGTGCGCCTCGCACAGCGTGCGCGCGTGGGCGTTGTAGGCATCGAGGTCATGCGCGATCTGCACGGCGTCGCGGCCTTCCTTCGCGGCGAACGGCGTCACGCCCCAGTCGGGGATCGACAGCACCACGACGCCGGCGGCGCCGCGCTTCGACAACAGTTCCGCGCGGTGGAACAGCGCATCGAAGCCGGTCGCGAACTCGGGCAGCGGGCGGTGCCGGTACTGGTCGTTGACGCCGATCAGCAGGGTCACGAAATCCCACGCGCGATCCGGCAGGTCCGCCGCGTCCAGCGCGTGTTCCAGTTCGTCGGTGGTCCAGCCGGTGGTGGCGATGATGCGCGGGTCGCGCAGCGGCACCTGCAGCTGGCGCAGCGCGGCGGCGAGCTGCACCGGCCAGCGGCCGCTTTCGGCCACGCCTTCGCCGATGGTGTAGCTGTCGCCGAGCGCGAGATAGCTGAGCGTGGTCATCGAACGGGCTCCCGTGGGGTTCGCCAAAGGATTACCACGCGGATGCGTCAGGCGCTCGCGGATTGCCGGCGGGCGCCACCGGCGCGACGTTCCAGCACACGGTCGATGCGCGAGAACACGTCGCGCAGGATGTCGGCCTCGGGCAGCAGGGTGACGCGGAAGTGGTCGCGGTAGGGCACGTTGAAGCTGGAGCCCGGCACGATCAGCACGCCCTCGGTCTCCATGAGCTCCAGCGCGAAGGCGTGGTCGTCGAAGCCGTCCGCCGCCGCGCCCACCACGCGTGGAAAGCCGTACAGCGCGCCCTGCGGCGCGACCAGCGACAGGTGCGGGCTGGCTTCGCAGCATTCGATCAGCGCGCGCCGCGTCTCGTACAACCGGCCGCCGGGCGCGGTCAATGCGCTGATGCTGTCGCCGCCGTGCAGCGCGGCGCGGATGGCGAACTGCCCCGGCACGTTGGCGCACAGGCGCAGCGCGCCGAGCAGGTCGAGCGCGTGGTGGTAGGGGCCGATCACCGTCGGGTCGCCGGACAGCAGCGCCCAGCCCACGCGCCAGCCGCAGGCGCGATGCACCTTAGACAGCCCGCCGAAGGACAGGCAGGGCAGGTCGCCGGCCAGCGGCGCGAGCGGCTGGAACACCGCATCGTCATAAAGAATGTGGTCGTAGATCTCGTCCGCCATCAGCACCAGCCGGTACTTGCGGGCGATCGCGACGATGCGTTCCAGCAGTTCGCGCGGATAGCTGGCGCCGGTCGGGTTGTTGGGGTTGATCAGCACCAGGGCGCGGGTGCGGCTGGAGACCAGTTTCTCGATCTCCTCCGGGTCGGGCAGGAAGCCGTTTTCCGGACGGCACTGGTAATAGACCGGACGGCCGTCGTTGAGGATGGTGGCCGCCGACCAGAGCGGGTAGTCGGGCGAAGGCAGCAGCACCTCGTCGCCCGGATTGAGCAGGGCGCGCAGGGCGATGTCGATGAGTTCGCTGACGCCATTGCCGACGAACACGCGCTCCGGCGAGGCGTTCGGCGTCCCGCGGTCGCGGTGGAATTCGGCGACGGCCTCGCGCGCGTCCGGCAGGCCCTGCTGGTGGGTGTACGGGTCGGTGTCGTGGATGCGGTCGGCGATGGCGCGCTGCAGGTGTTCCGGCGCGCGGAAACCGAACGCGCCCGGGTTGCCGATGTTGAGCTTGATCAGCGTGCGGCCCTGCATCTCCAGTTCGCGCGCCCGCCGGGCCAGTTCACCGCGGATTTCGTAACGGACTTCGGACAGGCGATGGCGGGTGGCGAGGCTGGGCGATGACATGGCGATGCGGGCGGGAAAACGAGCCGCGAGCGTAGCGCAAAGCGCGCATTCATGGCGCGCGGCGGGGCGCTCTTCATTAGAATCCGGGCATGACAGCCGACGCCCGCGCCGCTTGAACTTCGACATCGCCGCCCTGGAGCGGATCGGCTGGCCGGCGCGCCAAGCCTGGCCGGGGGGCTGGGAAGCGGTCATCGCCACCTTCCCCGAGGCCCGCCCGGCGCGGGTGGTCGAGCAGCACCGCTCGGGCTACGTGGTGGCGCAG
>JAANMY010002849.1_pt1 | contig 15365 bp, 18 predicted proteins | sample 7279691 | NCBI WGS metagenome assembly JAANMY01 (sample SAMN14094543, study PRJNA606508) | bioreactor metagenome | isolation source: A lab-scale SPAN reactor treating ammonium-rich wastewater day 388 | place: Ireland: Galway | collected 2018-02-07
CCCGCGATGGGCGTCGCACGAGCAGCCGCGGGCGCGCCCCCGCCGCCGAGAGTTGCCTGGCGACCTCATAGCCGATGAACCCGGTCGCCCCGGTGACAAGTATCCTACCCATCCGCCCTTGCCTCCGCCTCGGCGCGGCGGCAGATCCCCCGCAGCATCCCCCCGAAAACCAACCCGTGGATGGGATAGATACCGTACCAGTACAACAGGCCTCCCAGCCCGACCGGATCGAAGGTCGCCACCTGCCGGATGATTGAGCCTCCCTCCGTCGGCAACACCTCGAACTCGAGCCAGCCGCGGCCCGGGAGCCTCATCTCCGCAGAGAGCCGGAGTCGTCGGTCGGGCTCATAGGCCTCCACCCGCCACCAATCCAGCGCATCGCCCACGCGCAATTCCTCAGGGTCCCTGCGTCCCCGCCGCACCCCGACACCCCCCACCAGAAGGTCGATGAATCCCCTCACCCGCCACAGCCAGTCCGCATAGTACCACCCCGTCCTTCCGCCGATGCGCCGGATGGGAGCGAACGCCACCGAGGGCGACACCCCCACCCGTCGTTCCCGGATGTCGGCAAGCCGATTCCCAAAACGCACCATCGCCCAATCCGGCCGGTCGCCAGAAGACGAGATGGCGTCCGACCACCGCGTCTCCGCGAGTTCACGATCCTCGTTCGCCAAGGCGTCGGCGATGGCCTCCCGCACGCCCCGGGGCCGGATCCCGAAGACCCCCGATGCCGCATCGTCCCGCACCAGCGTCTCGTGCCGCAGGCTCTCGACCAGGATGCGGCCGACCCGCGCGTACAGGGGCGTCACGAGCCCCAGCCAAAGGCTGGAGAGCCTCGGCGACAGCACCGGCACCGGGATCATCAGCCGCCGCAGCCCCCGCTGCCGCGCGTACTCGCGCATGATCTCCCCATAGGAGACCTGCTCGCACCCGCCGATCTCGAAAATGGGGTTCCCCTCCGCCTTGGCCGCCAGTCCCGCCGCGAGATACTCCAGCAGATCCGAGATCGCGATCGGCTGCGCCCGCACCGAAACCCATCGCGGGGTCACCATCACCGGCAGACGCTCGGTCAGCGCCCGCACCATCTCGAAGGACAGGCTCCCCGATCCGATGACGATCGAGGCCCGGAACTCGATCGTCGGGACCCCGCTATCGCGCAGCAAGGCCCCCACACGCTGACGGCTTCGCAGGTGCGGCGAGAGCTCCTCGGCCTCGTCGCCGAGCCCGCCCAGATAAATGATGCGACCGACGCCCGCCTCCCGTGCCGCAATCCCAAAGTTCTCGGCCCCCTCGCGCTCCATCGCCTCGAATGCCTCGCCCGAGGCCATCGAGTGCACCATGTAATACGCCGCGCCCACGCCAGCCAGAGCCCCGCCCAGGCTCCCTCGATCCAGCACGTCGCCCGCCACCACTTCCACCCCATCCGGCACCCGCGATCTCAGGTTCTCCGGATACCGCGCCAGGCACCGCACCCGCTCCCCCCGCTCCACCAGCATGCGCAATAGACGCCCCCCGACGTACCCGGAGGCGCCGGTCAGCAAAATCAGTCGCTTGTCATCGATCGGCATGGGCGAACATCAGAGGGAACTGGTCCTCGGTTGAGATTGCGAGAAGGATAGCCCGCATCAACTCGCGCACAAGGTCGCCAACGGGCGCCCGCTCGCTCGAAAATACGACGTAACTCGCAAGTAGCGAAGGACCGGAGTCTACCCGCCATGGCGGGCCCTTCGGCGGGCGCCCGGTGGGGCGCCGAAGCCCGAAGGGGCTTCGCTACGGGTGAGAGCGCCGGCGGTAGCGAAGGGCCTTCGCCCTTCGGCGGGGGATAAGCAAATTTTCACCTCCGGTGGTGCCTCGCCTGCGGGACATGCTGGTTAACCTTGGGACAAGAGCCGATCCCCGACACTCTCCGCCAATCGGTATCCGACATGTCTATCTCGCCCCGGACGGGCGGATCTCATACCAGAGCGTCCGGTGGGCGGGACCGATCTGAAATTCGCCGGCGCCGTCGGGCGCGCGGCTGACTTCGACCTCGCCCTTGGGCTGGCCGCGCTCGTCCAGCGCACGGACGGCGGGAAGGGGTGCACCCTTCGGCAACGCGATCCGGATGCGCGCGGGGACGCATTCCACCAAGACCGGCGCTCGGCCCCAGTCGCGGCCGACGGTGGTCTTCTCCTTGTCCTTCCAGCCCATGGCGGTGTTTTCGGTGAAACCCGTGGCGACGAGGAGCGCGCGTTTCGGGGCGGGAAGCTCCCCCTCGAGCGCCGTCAGGGCGACGGTGCACCATCCCTGCATCGTGCGCCCGACCTCGATCGCGACGCCATCGCCCAAATCCACGTTTCTCCCATCCGCGGCGCCGATGAGCGCCTTTGTCCGCGGGGAACGCACGACGAACAGGCCCCTGCCCGACTCGTCGAGATCCCACGACAGGCGGCCATCCGCCGCCCCGAAGCGCGTCGCGCCATCGAGCGATGGCGTCGCGGGGCTCGGGCCAGCGGCCTTGAGATCCAACTCGATGCGCCGCGCGATCGCGTGCCGCAGGTCGGCGCCGAAGTGCTCGACGGCCACGACGCCCCAATGGCGGCCCGCGCTCGCGATGTGCCCGATCTCGCGCCCGACGTCGAAAGGCAGGGTAAGCACCTCCGGGGACGGCGCGATGTCGCCGCGCAAGAAAAGCGCCGAGGCCGCCGGCACGTTGGCCCAGGCCGTCGTGTGCCGGCCCAAGTCAAAGAAGCCGGTCATGGCCTCCGAGGGGATATCCGCATCCCGGTGGGCGTAGGTATATAGAAATAGCGCGTCCCAATCCTGGCGCGCGGCAAAGGCGGCGAGCATGAGTGGCCCCTCGGAGGCGTGGGGGTTGGGCGCCGGGTGGTTGTATTCGCTCACCATGTGCGGCTTGCCCGCGACGCGGCAGAAGGCCAGCCGCGTCAGGGTCGCGTGCTGGGGCTCATCGACCATCGACTTGTTCGAGACGATCCAGTTGTTCTGGTCCCAGTCGCGCCCAGGGAACCGAGGGTGCTGCCAATAGGCGTGGGTGTCCACCAAATCCATGTCTGCCATGAGGTTCGGGGTGCTGTTGCCCACGATCGTGCCGACGATCGGGGCGGCAACGCGCAACTCTTCCCGCAGGAATCGCCGCATCTCGTTCCAGTGGCGGCGCTCCGTCTCCCAGAGGAACCGCACCCAATCGCGCCTCGCCTCGGGCGTCATGCCGCGGACGCCCGTCGAGGCGGGGACCGCTATCGTCCCCTTCTCCAGTGATTCGTTCTCGCCCAGGCCCGTGCGCCCCCCCGGCCGCATGGATATGTCGTCAAAACGAAAGGTCGCGCCCCCTTGATTCAAGTCGGTGAACCCAAGCCGCGCATTATCGTCATCCCGCGGGGCGAGGAAGACGAAAGAGAACTCCCGCCATTCCGGCCCCAGCTCGATGGGAGCGTTGAACCCCAGCGTATCCCACGGCTCGTGTGCCTGCATCAAGGTCACGTCCACTTTCCGCTTCGAGTCCGCGGCCGCGCGAAATCGTACGGTGTATAACTGCCCGGCGCGAATCCTCAGACCCAGCTGGTTGACCTGCACGTGCCACCCCTCGGCACCCGCCTTGCGCACCGCCAATCGCATCGCGCCCTCGGGGAATGTCACGTCGGCCTCGGCGCCGCCATGCCGCTCGATGCCCCACGCCTCGATGCCCCGACCGAAATCGCCATTCGCGATCATCTCGGCCCCCGGCGCCTCGTTGCGCGCCTTCCACCCCTCCGCGAGACGGGCCGTATCACGATATCTCGCCTGCAGCCAACCGTTCCACTGCCGCGCCAGATCCGTCGCGAAAGGCTCCGGCAGCGCATCCAACTGCCGCCCGAACCACTGATGCATGAGGCCGTTCTCATTATTGATTTCCACCATCGCGACCGCCGGGTCCTCCGCATACGTCCTGCCCGTGTGCGGATTCTTGTGCGCCAGGAGCCGCCGCGCGTATTCCTTTTGCGACTTGAGATGCGGCTCGTGGAAAAATCCGATCGCGTGCGCCGTCTTCCAATCCAGATCGTTGATCTTCGGATCGACGCCATCACCAACGCCAAAACGCCGCCCCACCAGCAGATTCAGGTTGATATAGATCCCCCGTTGCTCCAGCGCATGGACGAAGAAATCCAGGCGCTCCAGGGCGTCGGCATTAAATTTGAGATTGGATCCGGAGTCGTAATCGATCAGCCGCGTGTCGCCCCACGTCGAATCCAGAAAGTGGAATCGCACCGCATTGATCCCGAACTTCGCCATCCTCGCCGCGATGGCCTCCGCCTTGTCGCGCGAGGGGAAACAGGCCCCGGCGGTCACGTTGACCCCGAAGAGTCGCAGCCTCTCCTTCCCCGCGAAGAGATGCCCCTCCCTCACCTCGACCCGACCCCGCGCCCCCGCCGCCCCCCGATCGGCCGCCGCGGGCACCAGCGAGGGCGCCGCGCCGTCATCCCAGGGCAGCACAAAAGGGACAAGTTCTTGGGCCGACGCCCTCGCGGTAACCAGGAGCACGAAAACGAATGCCACGCTGCTAGAAGATCGGTGTATCATTTCAAAGGCCTTTCCTGACTTCGTTTCAATTTGGACGCCGGATACTACCAGCGCCCATTCCCCTCAGGCAATGTCGCAACCCGCACCCAAAGGTCAGGCTCCCCGCGAGGGCCGCGGCGCACCCTCAAACGCCACGTTTGTAACAAGGGGCACCCCCCGCTTAATCTAAAGGCAGGGCGATGACGGACGGCGCAGAAACCACAGATCGGGCATCGGCCTTCGCGACTACCAGGTGGTCGGTGGTCCTCGCGGCGCAAGACCGCGCCTCCCCAGAGGCGGCGTCGGCGCTGGAGACCCTTTGCCGGACGTACTGGTACCCGCTCTACGCCTTCGTGCGCCGCCAGGGACGCACCCCAGAGGACGCACAAGACCTCACCCAGGCTTTCTTCGAAAAATTCTTGGAGAAGGATTATCTCCTCGCGGCAGCGCGGGAGAAAGGCCGATTCCGGACGTTCCTGCTCGTGGCGCTCAAGCGTTTCTTGGCCAACGAGTGGGATCGGTCGCGACGGCTGAAGCGCGGGGGCGGGCTCACCCCGGTGCCATTCGACACCGCGATCGCCGAACGTCGCTACGGAGCCGAACCCCCCACCCCGACATCATCGGCGGACCGGATCTTCGAACGCCAATGGGCCATGACACTCCTTGAGACAGCGCTGGCACGCCTGCGAGCGGAATATGTCGGCCATGGCAAAGGAGATGAGTTCGATTCGCTCAAGGAATGCCTGACCGCCGCCCGAGGCGAGATCGCCTACGACCGATTGGCTGGCGAACTCGGGTTGGCCGAGGCCGCCACCCGCGTCGCGGTGCACCGCCTCCGAAAGCGGTTCCGCGAACTCTTCCGCGCGACTCGACCACCCCCACATCGTCACCGTCCACGACTTCGGCCAGGCCAACGGCTTCTTCTATCTGCTGATGGAGTTCGTCGACGGCGTCAACCTCCGCCTGGCCATGCGGGCCGGGCGATTCACGCCCGCGCAGGCGCTGGCCGTCGTCCCCCAGATCTGTGACGGGCTCCAGTTCGCCCACGACCGCGGCATCGTCCACCGCGACATCAAACCCGAGAACATTCTCCTCGATCGCCAGGGCCGCGTGAAAATCGCCGACTTCGGGGTCGCGAAGATCGTGGGTGGCGAGGCCCCGCCCGGGACAGCCGCCGGGACCGAACCCGACGGCATCACTCAAGCGAAGAGCGTCGTTGGCACCCCGCGCTACATGGCGCCCGAGCAGGTCAGCCGCCCCCTCGATGTCGACCACCGCGCCGACATCTACAGCCTCGGCGTCGTCTTCTACGAGATGCTCACCGGCGAACTCCCCGCCGCGCGCATCGAGCCGCCCTCAAGAAAGGTCCTCGTCGACGCCCGCCTGGACGAGGTCGTCCTCCGCACCCTGTAAAGCGAGCCCGCGCGCCGCTACCAGCGCGCAGGGGAGGTCGGGACCCGGGTCGAGACCATCGCGAGCACCCCGCAGGAACCGCCGGGAACTCGTCGATCGAAGGCGGCAGCACGGGATTTGCAGACATGGGCCCCCTTCCGCTCCCCCATGACCCGGGAGATCTGCGCCCACATGACGGAGGCGGAAAAGCGCGAGGCCACAAAACGGGCGCTGCTGTTCGGCCTGTGGAATGCGATGACGTTTTTCGGCCCGGTGTTCTGCGTCGCGTTCATGTCCCTGCCGGGCCCGATGCGCTGGATGTACGGAGCCGCCATCCTGGTGATCGGCCTTTCGTTTTATCCCAGGTGGCTGCGCATGCATCGGGAGTTTCTCGCCTCCACGTCATGGGCGCGGGCAAAGGGCATCACGCCGGAGCAATTGAAGGGACACTTTCCTACCGGCCGGGCAAAGGTGGCCCGCGTGATGGAACCCGGCCCCAAGAAAGGCCTTCTGCGAATTCAATACGCCGGGGAAAAACCCGTGCTCCTCCAGGCGAAGCTCGCGAAGGGCAAGGTGATCTTCAACACCCGGCCGGCCTCTCAGTCGGAAGGGCAGGCGCAGGCGGCCGCTCCCAAGGCCAGCACGCCGACACCCTCAGCCCCGGGCATCTCCCACGTTAACGTGGCAGGCGGCAAGGCCGTCATCGAGGGCCGGGCCACCCCCGATTCACGCTTCATCTTGGCGGTCGGCGAGGACCATGCGCGCTGCGGCTTCCTCAACGACCTGCCGTTCACCGTCATCATCGAGCCCGTCGACCGAAACCGCGGATTCGCCTGCACGGTCAAGGACTCGGCCGGCAACGTGCTCCTGACCCTGGGCAACAGCCGCATCGGCGCCATGACCTACGAGTCCGGCCACATCGTGTTCCTCGAAGGCGAGCCATCGCCCGAAACGAACGGCTCTTATGTCATCGGGGAGTTCCGGCCCAAGAAAGGCCCGCCGATCCCAATCTCGGTGCGCCTGGGAGATCCCTAGCAGCCGGGCGATGTCAACCCCGCTGCTTGCGCCCGGCACGCGCCGCAACCTGACCGTCGCGCGGTTCACTTCGGGTTGCCGCGTGTCCCCGCCCGCACAGCAGCCGATCCAAGAACTCCGCATCCCGGAACCGCATGCCCTTCCGCAGGTCCCCCATCCGCACAACCACCAGTTTCAACGACGGGATGATATATAATCTCTGCTTCCCCGCGCCCGCCGCGAGGTACATGTCCTCCGGCAACCAATCCGACGACGAGATGGCCTTCATGTGTTTCTACAATCTGATGCGTTACTCCAAGGCGAAGGACTGGCTCGAACGCTGGCGATTTGCCTTCTACGCCTACTGGGCGTTGGAACAACCGGAGATGAATCCCTTTTTCAACTTCGCCTACGCGGCGTTCGGACGAGGACAGACTTTCGCGGACGCCTTCGGCCCAACGCCCGTGGATCCTTGGTCCGGTTGGCTGGAGGATTCGATGGGCACACTCCGCGGCTTCCCGTTGGATCGCGCCAACTGGGCGCATCACAACAGTCACCGCCTGGACCTGCAACCGTTGCGTCGCCAGCAGGTGGTGGACTTCACATCTGACGACCGCACCCGCCGCGCCAGTCGCGTCAACGGCAAGGTGTTGCCGGTGGAGGAACGCCATTTCAACCACTGGAACACCGATCCGTGGCGGCTTGATTACGGCGGCGATGGCCGGCAACTTGCCAGCGGGACGGTTTTTCTCCTGCCCTACTACATGGGTTTGTATCACGGATTCATCGAGAAGCCGCGATGAGCCACGTAGGACAGCGCGTCCCGCCTGTCTCCATCTCCAATTTCGCCTTGAGGCGATGCAGATTTCAGTTTGAGACAGGCGCGACGCCTGTCCTACATTGTGCGGGATGAATTTCTTCATTCAACGCAGCGAATTGCGCAACCTCTACGAAAAGGTCGCCGCCGGCGAACGCATTTCCGAGGCCGACGCGCTGCGGTTGTTTGAATCCAAAGACCTCAACGCGCTCGGCGCCATCGCCGATCTTGCGCGAGAGAAGAAAGTCGGCAACCGCGCCAGCTACATCATCAATCGCTACCTCAACTACTCGAACTACTGCATCCTGAGTTGCCAGTTCTGCTCGTTCGCGCGCAAGAAACGCGACGCGGACGGCTTCGAGCTGACGATTCCGCAGATGGTCGAGAAGGCGCGCGAGGCGTTGAAGCTCGGCATCACGGAACTGCACATCGTCGGCGGACTGCATCCCTCGCTGCCGTTCAGTTATTACACGGACATGCTGAAGGCGCTGAGAGCGCTGAATGATGCCCGTAGCAGCGGACGTGAGTCCGCTCCATCTGAAATCCAAAATCCAAAATCCAAAATCCAAAATGATCAGAGCCGACTCACTTCGGCTGCTACAAAGCTCCACCTCAAATGCTTCACCGCCATTGAAATCCTCCACCTCTCATGGCTGGCGAAGAAAACCGTCGAGCAGACGTTGATTGAATTGAAAGAGGCCGGGCTCGAATCGCTCACGGGTGGTGGCGCGGAGATTTTCCGCAAGGAAGTCCGCAGCGCCATCGCCAAGGGCAAGGAATCCGCCGAGGAATACCTAGACGTTCACCGCACATGGCACAAGCTCGGCGGACGCAGCACCTGCACGATGCTGTTCGGCCACGTCGAATCGCTCGCCGACCGCGTGGATCATCTGCGGCAATTGCGCGCGTTGCAGGACGAAGCGCGCGCCAATGGGTTTGGAGTCCCGGCTTCAGCCGATCCGGAGCGCGGCGTTCACGCCGCTTCCGCGTCCGAGAACCCAGAACGATCGAAATCACCCAACCCGCCCGCGGTGAAGCGGGCTGAAGCCCGCGCTCCTCACGGCGGCTTCGTCGGCTTCGTGCCGCTGCCGTATCAGCCCGAGAACAACGACATCCCGGTCCAAACGCCGCCCACGGGCTTCGATGCGTTGCGCACCATCGCCGTGAGCCGCATCTACCTCGACAACTTCGATCACATCACGGCCTATTGGGTGGGCATGGGCATGAAACTGGCGCAAGTGGCGTTGAGCTACGGTGCGGACGACCTGCACGGGACGATCATCGAGGAACACATCTTCCACATGGCCGGTGCGACCTCGCCGCAATTGCAGACGGAAATGGAGATGGTGAAAGCCATCCGCGAAGCCGGCCGCACGCCGGTGCAACGGAATACGTTTTACGAACCCATCCGCGAGTTGGCAAACGCGCCCGCCGCGAATGAAACTGAACCGCCGTCGGGCAAATCCAAAGTGTTGGAAGATAATCTGGCGACGGCGTGAAAAGTGTTTGACGGATGAACACCATGAGAACTGATCTTCGGAGATTCAGCCGAACCCTTACGATGGCGCTCTTTGTCGCCTTTGCTTCTCTCCTTTCCGCTGCTGCATTGGGGAACCCGGCGGGTAATCAAAAGCCCAAACAACCGGAGACGATTAGTCGTAGACTCGAAGTCAAGGAGACATCTCTTGGCCAAATTCCCGACGAAATGTTATTGGGCAACCTTTCGTCCAAACAGAACTCCATGTCATATTGGCAAGCCGTCGAGAGAATGGGCAGGAACTGGTTGGAGCGCTTGGCCATAAGCCCTGATCAGAGGCGGGTGGCAATAGTGGTGAAACGCGATGGAAAGTGGCTGCTCGTTATTGACGGGAAGGAAGGCCAGGCTTTCGACGACATCGCCAGCAGACCTTGGTTCAGCCCAAATTCGGAGAGGCTGGCTTGCGTCGTGAAACAGAACGATTCACAGAACATGCTCGTGGATGGGGTCAAAGGGAATAACTATGAACCGTGGAGCGGCATGTATCCAATTTTCAGCCCAGATTCCAAGCGGCTCGCTTACGTAGCCCGACGCGGCAGCAATACACTCGTGGTGATTGAAGCTGCGGAGAGCAAACCATACAGAAGTCTTCGTTCGGAGACGCCGCCGGCGATTGTGTTCAGCCCGGACTCAAAGCATTACGCGTATTCCGCCGAGCTAACGGCGGGACAATGGTCTGTCGTGAGGGACGGCAAGGAAGGCAAGCTTTACGATTCGGTTTCGCTTCCCACATTCAGCTCGGATTCCAAACGCGTTCTATACGTTGCGCGCCAAGGAAATGATCAGTTCGTCGTCCTTGATGGAATCGAAGGGCCTCCATTTTCGAACATCCCTTTCGGTCAGTTCAGCCCCGATGGCAAGCGGGTGACATACCAAGCTCAACTTACCAATGGCCTTTGGGTGCTCATGGTGGATGGTTCAGCCAGCAAGGCATACGAACATATTGAGATCAGCCCCTCATATTTCAGCTCCGACTCGAAACGCGTGAGTTTCGCCGCCAAAAAGAAGGGAAAAGCCTGCGTCGTGATCGAAGGTAAAGAGAGTCCAAAATATGATGGCATCGCGGAGATGCCGCTCTTCAGTCCAGATAGCAGTCGGGTGGCTTTCGCTGCTGCCCGTGGTGGAAGCACGTTTATGGTTTTGAACGGGGTGGAAGGCAAGAAGTACGCTGACATTTATCATCCGGTATTCAGTCCAGATTCGAAGCATCTCGCCTATGCTGCCGTGCGGCGCCTTTCGGCATTCGTGGTTCGCGACGACAAGGAGGGAACAAGTCACTTGCTTGGGCGTGTTGATGGAAGCTTAATGGAAATCGCCTTCAGTCCTGATTCCCAACGCTTGGCCTACCATATTTCGACGGCAGGCAAAGCGGTGCAAGTTGTTGTTGATAATGTGAAGAGCCAACGCTTCGAATTCATCAAACACGGCAATCTGAAGTTCAGTCCCGACTCCAGGCATGTAGCCTACTGGGCTGCGACTTTCGCAGGCACATGGCGTGTCTTCGTGGATGGGGAATCGACCGGAAATTACGATGGCCCTTTTCACGATAGCAAGTTGATGTTCGATGGCCCGGATTCCCTTTATGCGTTGGCACAACGCGGAAATGAGATACTCCGTTTGGAAATCAAAATTCCGGCGTCGCACACACCTCAGTGAATTTGCCGACTCTTTGTTTCGATGGTGAACCGCGTCAAGCGGATTGATTCTCATTAGCTCCCGGCTTCAGCCGTCGAGAGAGAATCCCAATCGCTTCAGCGGTTTCCCGCGCGCGCACTTGCAACCATCGCGAATCCCCGCTTGAATCCCTGACGTGAGTGACGAAATCCTGCGTTACACCGACCTTGCGGCCGCCATTCAGATGGCCAAAGCGAATGGGATGACGACTCGTGAAATTGTCCGTGAACTGACGCGGGGAATGAGTTACTCGGATGCACTCCGTCTGGCTCGCCGCGCCGCTCCGTTGCTGGACATGGGCATCGCGGAATTCATGCGCCTGAGGAAGAACGAATGAGGCTCAAACCCCTTCTAGCTTGGCGAGAAAGCGATCGCTGTACCCATCCTTGCGCAGCTTGGTGTAATCCACCAGGCCCTGCTTCTTGAGCATCTTCTGCTTGACGGCTTTCAGGAGCGAGTTGGTTGCTTGATCCAACAGTTGACCGTCGCTCTTCGTGGCCCTTACAGCTTTCACTTTCACGGGGCTATATTCGGCTGAAGTGAGGCAAAACTCAACCCGAAATTTGGGCGCATCAAGCGCGAATTGTGCTGGGCTGATTGATTCCCATTAGCCCCGGCTTCAGCCCGGTATCCGGCGTCGAGAGAAAATCCCAACCGCTTCCGCCTTCGCTGCGCTTTCGCCTTCATTGCATTTCGGCGCAACAAGTCGGCGTCCCACGTCAGCGATTTCCCGCTCCTTGATTTCAACGCCAAGAACCCAATTCCCCGCTTTGCAGCCGCCGGTTGGTTCGGTAGTTTCCACCGCGTCAGCCATGAGCAAGTCCAAGAAATCCGTCATCGAAGTCCACGGAACGGCCGTGTCCATACTCTCGGGCCAGGATGGCGATTACATCTCGCTCACGGACATGCTCCAGGCGAAGGACGGCGAGTTCTTCATCTCGGATTGGCTGCGAAACCGCAATACGGTCGAGTTCCTGGGCATCTGGGAATCCGTTTTCAACCCCGGTTTTAATTATGGCGAATTCGCCACAATTAAAAGTCAGGCGGGACTCAACAGCTACAAGATCAGTGTGAAGGATTGGGTCGAGAAAACCAACGCCATCGGCCTCAAAGCCTCGCCGGGGCGATATGGCGGCACTTTTGCCCACCCCGACATCGCCTTCGAGTTCGGCATGTGGATCAGCCCGGAGTTCAAGATTTACCTGGTCAAAGAATTCCGCCGCCTGAAAGAGGACGAAAACCGCCGGCTCTCGCTCGCGTGGAATCTGAATCGCACGCTCTCGAAGCTCAATTACCGCATCCACACCGACGCGGTGAAGGCGCATCTCATCCCGCCCGAGGTCACGCCCGCGCAGGCGGCCATCACCTACGCCACGGAAGCGGATTTGCTCAACGTGGCGCTCTTCGGCCAGACGGCCCGGCAATGGCGCGACGCCAATCCCAAGCTCGAAGGCAACGTCCGCGATTACGCCAGCGTCGAGCAATTGCTGGTGCTCGCCAACATGGAGGGCATGAACGCGGAGTTCCTTCACATGGGATTGCCGCAGGGCGAACGGCTCAAGCGGCTCAATCAAATCGCCATCCGCCAGATGCAGGTTCTGACGGCGGGAGTTCAGAAGGCGTTGCCGGGATTGAGGGGAAAGCAGAGCGAGTGAGGTTGGCGGAACACGGGTTTTATTTCATCGAGCCACGAAGACGGTTCGCATTGGGATGATTTGCCGGAGCTTTAAGCATTTTTCCCAAAAGCACGCTCACAACTTCGTGCCACTGCCGTATCAGCCGGAAATCAACGACATCCCGGTGCAGAGGCCGCCCACGGGCTTCGACGCGTTGCGCACCCTCGCCGTGAGCTGCAAGCCACGTTGACGCAGCAGCAGCATTGGAGCATTATTCTGCCATGAGCACGCTCGCAGAGATTGAGCAGGCGGTGGAAAAGCTGCCCATGCAGCAGAAGCAGGAATTGATGGTGTTTCTTGGCGCGAAGCTGCGCGCGGAAACGAACGGACATGCTCCGCGCAATCTTTCGCCCGCCGAGCGCGCAGCGGATTTGAAACGCTGGGCCGCCAGCCATGAGCGCGGACCTGGCCTGCCTGATTCCGCCATCGGGCGCGACGCCATCTACGGCTGATGGCCACTTACCTCGCTGACACGAACTTGCTGTTGCGACTCGCTGACTCAGCCTCGCCACAGCATCGCATCGCAACACAGGCGCTGGCTGGATTCCTCGCCCGAAGTAACGAAGTTTATCTCACGCCACAAAACTTCATTGAGTTTTGGGCGGTTGCCACGCGGCCGGTGGAAGCGAACGGATTCGGCTGGACCGGCGAGAGGACGGCGAAAGAAGTCACCGATTTACAGGCGCGATTTCCGTTGTTGCCTGATTCGCCGGAGATTTTCACTCGCTGGCTGGAGCTGGTGAAACAACTGCCAATTCACGGCAAGCGCGTTCACGATGCTCGACTGGTCGCCGTATTGCAGGCGCACGCGGTCGGGCACCTGATTACTTTCAACGTTGCTGACTTCGTGACGTTCAGTTCCGTTATTTCGCTGGTTGATCCTCGTTCACTGGCAACGTCGCCCGGAGAATGACGCTTCGTGCCACTGCCGAATCAGCCGGAGAACAACGACTGTGGCGGCGGGCATCTTGCCTGCCGTAGAGCCGGGGCTTCCAGCCCGGCGGATAGAGCACACCCACAATCAAGCCCCGTCGAGAATCTCGCGAGCCGTTGAAACTGCGGGCGTTTTTTCCGGGCGGCAGGATGCGCACCCTCCACGTCAGGCAGGATGCCCGACACTACCATCACGCTGCGCAACCTCGCCGTGAGCCCCATCTACTTCGACAAATTCGATCACATCACGGCCTGCTGGGTGGGTCTCCGGAGCGCGGCGTTCACGCCGCTTCATTGTCCAAATAGAAATGCCCGCACGCATTTTCTCAAGCCTCACACTTTTGCCGGCGAAGCGACCTGAAGGTCGCGCTCCTGCCGTTGAAGCTCGGCGCGGACGACCTGCACGGAACGATCATCGAGGAACACATCTTCCATAGCGCCGGCGCGACCTCGCCGCAATTGCAGACCGAAGCGGACATGATCAAAGCCATCCGCGAAGCCGGCCGCACCCCGGTGCAACGGAATACGTTCTACGAACCGATCAAAGTCCTTGCGGACAGCGCACAATCGGCGACTGAAGCTGAACCGCCCACGAACAAATCGAAAGTGTTGGAAGATAATCTGGCGACGGCCTAATCTGCGCGCATGACGGAATTGGATTCCATGCTGGCCGGACTCACCGCCAAGCAACAACGCCTGCAGGCCGCGCAGCCGTTGCCGCCGGAGTTTGTGCAGAGCCTCGAACACAAGCTCCGCATCGAACTCACCCATGCCTCCAATTCCATCGAGGGCAACACGCTCACGCTGCGCGAGACGCAACTGTTGATTGACGAGAATATCACTCCCGGCGGCAAATCGCTGCGCGAAGTTCACGAAACCATCAATCACAACGAGGCGATAAAACTTCTTTATCGCATTGCGGAAAAGCGGATGCCCGTGAGTGAGCGCGACCTGATGGATTTGCACGCGCTGGTATTACGCCACATTGACGACGCCTGGGCGGGCCGCTACCGGCAGACGCGGGTCTTTATCACCGGCAGCCCGATTATTCCGCCGAGCCACGTTCATGTGCCCGAGTTGATGGCGAAATTTATTGATGGCCTGGTTGCCGCAGCCGCGCATCCTGTGAAGATTGCAGCGGACGCGCATTATGAATTTGCCAAGATCCATCCGTTTGTGGACGGCAATGGTCGCACCGCCCGGTTGCTGATGAACCTGCTACTGCTCCAACGTGATTATCCCCTGACGATCATCCCCGCCGAACAACGCACTGCCTACATCACCGCGATGGACGATGCGGATCGTGGCGACCGCCTGCCATTCTACCGGGTGATCTGCGCCGCCGTGGATCTCTCGCTGGACTTGTATCTGGGGGCGGAGTGATGAAGCCTGCCTCCGCCGCGTAACTGGCCGCACGCCGCCGCGGCGGAATGGTTTCTAAGAACTGCTCAAGGTTTTATCTAACAGCTCTCAGCCATCAGCGAATGAAGCTGAACCGCCGTCGGGCAAATCCACCGTGCTCGAAGATAATCTGGCGACGGCATGAAATCGCTTTTCCGCCGCGACCGGCTGAAGCGTAGCGGACGACGTCTGTCGGCTCTGGCTGGATACGAAACAAAGCTGGAGCAGACTCACGTCCGCCGCGACAGGCAGCGCACAAGTCACCCATTCCACCCGACTTTCCCTCCGTATTTTTTGCCGCCGACCGGGCAAAAAATGAGTTGGCACGTCGCGGGGGGTTATACTTGAATAGGCGTCAATCAAAAGGTGTCCGCAACCGAGTGGT
>JAANMY010002850.1_pt1 | contig 15363 bp, 15 predicted proteins | sample 7279691 | NCBI WGS metagenome assembly JAANMY01 (sample SAMN14094543, study PRJNA606508) | bioreactor metagenome | isolation source: A lab-scale SPAN reactor treating ammonium-rich wastewater day 388 | place: Ireland: Galway | collected 2018-02-07
GAAGCGGTGCTGACCTTTGCGATCATCAAACAGCAGGGCATGGCGATGTCCTGAAGCCGGATCCACCTTCACGGCTGTAGGAAAAGTCACGAGTTGATTTCATAATCAACTCATGATGGCAATGAATTTTTTTTCCGAGCTCTGGATCATCACCCTCGATGCGGCCCCATTCCTCTGTCTGGGACTGTTTCTTGGAGCGCTGCTGCATCGGTATGTGAAAACCGAGTGGGTCACACCCCTGCTCGGACGTGGAAAAATCCGTTCCACAATGATCGCGGCGGCAATCGGAACTCCCCTGCCTTTGTGTTCCTGTTCGGTGGTTCCGACTGCGCTTGCAATTCAGAAAAAGGGGGCCTCGCGGGGGGCCACACTGGCCTTCCTGATTTCCACACCGGAGACCGGAGTTGATTCGATCCTGCTGACCTATGGCCTGCTGGGGCCGGTGCTGGCTGTGGCCCGCCCGGTGGCAGCGCTTCTGTCGGCGATCATGGCGGGCCTGATGCTTGAAAGCTTTCCGGATGATCCGGCTGAATCAGAACCGGACAAGGAGTCCTGCTGTTCCGGCGATTCAGCCCACACGGCCCCACCTGCTGTTCCTCAACCCCTGATTGTGCGGGTCTTCGAAGAATGCCGGGGAATCTGGCAATCCCTGATGATGCTGTTCGATGAGATCGCCATCTGGCTGCTGATCGGCCTTTCGCTGTCGGCACTGATCAGCGTTATGCTGCCGTCCGATTTTTTCGAGGGGGGCCTGGGGACCGGCTTGACCGGCATGCTGGTGGCCATGTCGATCGGCCTGCCGATGTACGTATGCGCCACTGCCTCGACCCCGCTGGCGCTGGCATTTATGGCGAAGGGGATGTCTGCCGGGGCGGCCCTGGTTTTTCTGCTGACTGGGCCGGCGACCAATGTCGGCACGATGGGGATTGTGCTGCGGGTCCTCGGGAAGAAAGGGATGTTTGCCTATCTGAGCGCGATTATTTTTGTGTCCCTGATCTTCGGTGTGATGGTCGATGCGGCTGGCCTGGCCCCGGGGGTGGGGGGCATAGCCTGGATTCCCATGCGCATGGTGGTGAACTGGCGGCAAAGATTGCCGGGCCATTGCTCTGGGCGCTGCTGGCCTGGCGCATTGGAAGGAAGGTTTATGCACCGCACGAGGAGGCGGTTCACGTGGCTTCGGCCTGAAATCCCTGCTTCGGGTGGAAAGAAATCTGGGAAAGATTTTATTTCCAGTGAAAAAAATACCCTGGAAAAGGGTTGACGGCGTATAGGGATCATGGTAGAAATACGCTGTTGGTCGATCGGGAAGTGGCCCGTCTTTCGGGAGGTACAGGACGTAAAGAGTCTCTGGCCGGTGAAAGGGGGTTGTTTATTTTCCGGAAACCGACTATGCTCCCTTCCGATAGATTTGTCGGAGGGCCTAACCCGCGATGCGGGGTATGAAATCTAATAGGAGGAATTGATGAGCATGAAACGGGTAGTTATGGGTCTTGTTGTGGTTCTTGCTTTGGGCCTCGCTGTTGCGCCCAGCCACGCGTTCCTGTTTGGGAACTGCTGCTGCACAAACAATACAAGCTGCTGTGCGGTCGCACCATATGAGGTGAAGGTTTCCTACACCCCAATTCAGCCGCAGCCAGGCGAGTGCACCTATTGCACCTGCCTGCCGTACGGTTGCCCGGATGGTGCCCCGTGCATCACCCCATGCGCTCCGAGCTGCGCTCCTTGCGGCCCGGCTTGCGCTCCCGCCGCTCCGTCCTGCGCCCCCTGTGGCGTGAACGTGTGCGGCCTGGTGTGTGCCCCATTCTGCATGGTCGGCCCGGTTGTTTCGGGTGCCTGCGGTCTGGTCGGTGGCGTTCTTGATTGCGCGTGCGGCATCGTCGGCGGTGTGCTCGGCTGCCTCGGCTGCTGCAGCCCCTGTGGGCCGTGCGGATCAGCCGCACCGGCAATGGCTCAGTAATCTAGAGCCATACAATTACTGTTCTGTCTTTACGAAGGGAGGATTGAAAAATCCTCCCTCTTTTATTTTTGCTAAGGTCCATCTCCGTTTCCGCCGATAGTTTCCTCGACAGCCCAGCTCGGGCGTGTGATTTTATGAGGAGGTTTGAAAAAGCATGAAACGGGTAGTTATGGGTCTTGTTGTGGTTCTTGCTTTGGGCCTTGCCGTCGCGCCCAGCCATGCGTTCCTGTTCGGGAACTGCTGTTGTACCTGCCAAACCAGCTGTTGTGCGGTTGCTCCTTACGAGGTGAAAGTGTCGTATACACCGATCCAACCCCAGCCGGGTGAGTGCACCTACTGCACCTGCCTGCCGTATGGTTGTCCGGATGGCGCGCCGATCTGTCCACCCTGTGGACCGATGGCGGGTGGTTGTGCACCTTGTGGCTCACCTTGTGGCATGGCGGCTCCCTGTGGATCCGGGTGCGGAATTCTGGCAGCTCCCTGTGGCTGTGTGGTTCCCATCATTTCCGGGGCCTGCGGCCTGGTTGGTGGCATCCTGGATTGCGCCTGTGGCATTGTCAGCGGTGTCCTCGGATGCCTCGGCTGTGCTCCCTGCGGAATGGGCATGGGCTGCGGCCCTTGCGGTGGCGGCGGCATGATGCCGGTCGCTCAATAACCAGCCAGCGCCACGAAACATCTGTTGTTCAGAAAGAATCGGGAGGGTTTCCAAGCCCTCCCTTTCTTATTTTCAGATCGCCCCGCTCGGGGTATACATTCCTTATGACATCCTACCGCCTCGACCTGCAGTACCAGGGCGCCTTCTTTCATGGGTGGCAGTTTCAGCCGAATGCCTTCACAGTCGAGCAGGCACTCGGTGAGGCTTACCAGTCATTTCTCAAAAGCCCGGTGCGTGTCGATGGTTCGGGCCGGACCGACACCGGGGTCCATGCCCGTCATCAGGTGGCGGTGCTGCATACATCGGTTTCAATTCCGCATACTGCCATACTCAAAGGGATTCAGGCTTACCTGCCGGAGGGGCTTTCGGTATTCCAGGCCCAGGCGGTCGATGCAGGCTGGTCGCCGCGCCCGGCAATTTCCCGCCAGTACCGTTATTTTCTGTGGAAAATGACTCCTCCACCCCTTTTTTACCGCCCCTTTTCCGCCTGGACCCATTATGATCTGAACCTGGATGCCATGTGTGAGGCTTCGGATCACCTGATTGGTGAGAAGGACTTTTCATCTTTCCGTGGGGCGGGGTGCACCGCACGCCACCCGATCCGCCGGATCGAACGGATTATGGTCCTGAATCGTGGGACCCACTGGGAGTTTCGGGTGACAGGAAATGCTTTTTTAAGGCAGATGGTCCGGATTCTGGTCGGGACTCTGGTGGAGGTCGGCCAGGGGAAAAAGGTCCCTTCGCAAGTTCCTGATATTCTCGCGGCCCGGGATCGGAGGGAGGCGGGCTTGACCTTGCCCCCACAGGGGCTTTTTCTCTGGAAGATCGATCTGCCGGGAGATCCTCCTCTTCAAATACCACCGACCTGCTGGGAAATCCCCATGGCATGAAACGAAATCCACCACCTTTATGCATTACACAGCAGGCGCTTCCGGTTAATATCAACTGGAGGGATTCAAGAAACCAGAAAGAGCAGGTGAATCCACAGGCGGGTGCTGCGTCTAAGATTGTGCAGGCACGCTTTGTGTGCGGGCAGATTGCGGGTGCAGGAAACACATTTTCACACCATAATGAATGGCATGTGTGTCCCGCAGAAAGCCTTGTTTTATGTTTGTCAACAATTAGAAAAGACTGCCAGGAGGAGCTCGATGATGAAAACAGGATTCAGGTTATTGTCGGTCACGATTCTCGCTGTGGCATGGTTCATGCCACCGAATCCAGGAATGGCCCAGGAGGCAGGCGGCCCGGTTCCATCGATTACCGAAGGGATTCAACTGACTGTCTATAACAACAACCTGGCGGTGGTTAAAGACCGCCGGAAGATGACTCTGCCGCAGGGAGAGGGGACTGTCACCTTTACCGATGTGGCCACACAGATCGATCCGACTTCAGTCCATTTCGAAAGCCTCTCAGACCCGGCCGGAACCAGCATCATCGAGCAGAATTATGAGTATGATCTTGTCGGCCCAACCAAGCTGCTCGACAAATATATCGATGCGAAAATCCAGGTGGTGACAGAAGATGGAGGGGTCTTTGCGGGGACTCTGCTTTCTCAGAATGAAGGCAAAATCGTCCTGCGCGATGACAGCGGCATGATCAAGGTCTTTACTGGAAATGAAACTGTGGTGCGAATCGAACTGCTCAGCCTGCCGGATGGGTTGCTGACACGCCCCACACTCCTCTGGAAGACACAATCCACACAGGGGGGCAGCCAGATCTGCCAGGTCACCTACATGACAGGCGGGATCGGCTGGAAAGCGGACTATGTCATGGTGGTGAATGACAAGGATTCCGAGGTGGGTCTCCAGGGCTGGGTCACATTGGACAATCAGTCCGGGGCTGCCTACAAGCAGGCGCGCCTCAAGCTGATCGCCGGGGATGTCAATCGGGTGCAGGAAGAAAGTTATGGCCAGGCGATTCCGAAAAGAGCGGTGATGGCCGCAGCCATGGATGCTCCTGCTCCCTTTGAAGAAAAGACCTTCTTTGAATACCACATGTACACACTCCAGCGCCCGACCACCATCCGCCAGGCCCAGACCAAACAGGTCCAGCTTTTCTCGGCAACAAATGTCCCTGCCAAAAAGGTGTTTGTTTATAATGGGGCGCAGAATGGAAAGAAAGTCGAAGTGAAAATGGAGTTCAAGAACTCCAAGGAAAACAACATGGGGATGCCCCTGCCGAAAGGAAAGATTCGCGCCTTCAAAGCCGACAGCGATGGTTCGCTCGAGTTTGTCGGTGAAGACCAGATCGATCACACACCAAAGAATGAGGAACTGCGGGTGCTGCTCGGGAATGCCTTTGACATAACAGGAGAAAGAAACCAGATGGAGCACCGCCAGATCACCCAGGTGGTGTCCGAGGATACCTGGGAGATCAAGCTGCGGAACCACAAGACAGAACCGGTGACCATCAAGGTGGTCGAGCCGCAGTGGGGTGACTGGAAGGTGATTCGTTCCAACTTCCCGGAGAAAAAGAAAGATGCAAAGACTCTTGAGTTTGAAATTCAGGTTGCTCCGGATGAGGAGAAAATCCTCAATTACACAGTCCAGGCCCGTTGAATGTATCCACCCGGAAGAGAGGAGAGATGGCGATGAAATCCCTCCTCTTTTTCGGGATGCAAGGCTTCAGTAAATGACAGAAATCGCGGAACAGCCATCCTGGTTGGAGGTTGCGCCTTCATGGCGCAAAGAGGCGCTCCTGCTTGTGCCTGCAGTGGGGATTACCCTGATCGGAATCTACCTGCTGTCGGGTTCGGAGCCGGACTATCTTTCCGGGCTGCGGCCCTGGCTCAAGCAGAGCCTTTTCGGAGCCTGCGGCATCCTGCTCGGGCTGCTGATATCCAGGCTTCCGATGACTTTTTTCATTTCGATCGCACCGGCCTGTTATGTGCTCAATCTGGCTCTGATCCTTTCCTTGAAGTGGATCGGAACCGAACGGGGCGGGGCGGTATCCTGGATCGATATCGGCCCCTTCCGCTTCCAGCCATCGGAGACAATGAAGATATTCACGATCCTGATCCTGGCGCGGTTTCTCTGTCCGCTGAAATCGAGTGTGGGATTTCGCTCATTTCTGGAAGCGGCTCTGGCGGCGGCGGTTCCAGCGGCTTTTATTCTGCTGCAGCCGGACCTGGGCACAGCGATGGTGTTTGTGGGGATTTTGATGGCCTGCCTGCATGGTTCGCGTGTCCCGAGGCGTTATATCAGCCTCCTTCTGGTCCCTCTGTGGGCCTGTGTGGCGCTTCCCGGAGAGGTGCTGACCTGGATCATCTGGGGAGCCGGGATGGCGCTCTGGTTGTTGATGATCGCCTGGAAGGGGGAATCGAAGACTCGCCTGGCCCTGTTCCTGGTCGCTCATGTTCTGACCGTGGCCCTGGTTGTCCAGGGGGTCAAACCACTCTGGAATCACCTGCTCAAACCGCATCAGAGGGACCGTCTGGTCGGATTTATCGAGCGCACCGATTCGGATACACGGGATCTGAGTCCGGCGGCCTACCACCTTCGGCAATCACTGATTGCCATTTCATCGGGGGGATTCCTCGGCCAGGGGCTTGGGCAGGGCCTCCAGAGCAGCCATGGATTCATTCCGATGATGCGGACTGATTTCATTTTTTCGGTCCTGGCGGAGGAGTTAGGGTTTGCCGGGGCAATGATTCTATTCGGATTGATAATCCTCCTTTTTTTGGAGTCAATTCACCATGCCTCTCATGCCGATACTTGGAGAGAGAGCACAGTTGTGTTCGGGGTTATGGGGATGTGGGCAGCCCATACTTTTGTCAACCTGGGGATGACGATGGGATTGATGCCGATAACCGGGATTCCGTTTCCGTTTCTTTCGTATGGAGGCAGTTCCCTGATAACCAATTATCTGGGCCTTGGGTTGATTCTGTCTGCAGCCCGCCGTTCACGGGTGAAGGTGGAACAGGCATTTTAATGCTGTGATATTTAGATTAAACTTTGAATATGGAGTCAGTTCTTTACTAAAGTATCCCAAGTTTATGTCAATCAACAGGTTGCCATCTCAGTCTGGTTGGATATCCAGATCCTGGAAAGGGATTCTTCTGGCTCTTTCTGTTTTTTGCTGTGTCCTCATCCTCGGTTGTTCCTCAGCCTCAAAGAAGACTGAACCAAAAGAACTGGCGAAACTGTCGCTGGATGCCCAGGAAGAAGCTCAGAAATTGCGTGATCAGGGCAACCTTCAGGCGGCTGCGGCCAAATACCAGGAATCGCTCCGTTACCGCCCCAGTCCGAGCGCCCATTTCGAGCTGGGCGGGCTGCTTGAAAAGCAGGGGAAATATGATGAGGCGCGTTCTCAATATGAGCTGGCGCTGGCCAAGAACCCGGACATGCCCGAGGCTGATGAAGCCCTGGATCGCCTGGCGGCCCGTGAGGAGCTGGGTTCTCCAGTTCCGGACAAAGGGCCGGCTGTCGCTGCTTCTCAGCGGTCTAAGAGTGCATCCTCCGAGTCTTCACAGGAACCTGTTCCGACCCCCGCCCCAACCCAGCCTGCGGTGGTGCTGACGCCTGAAGAAAAAGACATTTTCGATGAAGATCGAAAGTTTCTTGAAATGAGTGAACTCCAGCCACCAAAAGAAGATTCCGACATCGCCAGACGAGGCTCCCCACCTGAAGAACACTATTCGGACCCCGACAATGAATACTTCCCGGAGGAGCAGGATGAGCTGACCGGCTTCGGCCGTGGTTCGGAGCCGGTTCGCACAACTCCCGGCGAGGAGCTCCTCCAGCCGACCCAGCCAAAAGTATCCACCACCAAATCCTCCCGCCCGCAGCGAACTCAGGATCTCTCACCGGTCAAGGAGAAAACATTGCGTGGGGGCCGGGGGCTGTTGAACAGCCTGGAACACCCTCCGGAAATTCATCTGGCCAGCTCGAGGGAAGACGAGTTCAATGGGATTCCTCCGGCGAATTGGATGGAAGCCCAGGTATTTACGGCAGTGGACCCGTATTCAGAAATGGCTGAAGCCCTCCAGGTCGCACGTTCGGGACGGCCGGGTGAAAGAGGCCTGGGAGGAGGACGAAAACTCCCTAAGGAGGCTCCTCTCCCTCCTGCTGGAAAAGCACAGGCACGTTCGGTTCCCGCTGCTCCGGAAAATTTTACTCTGGAAGACCGAAGCAAGGCACCGCGCCCGACAGCGGTCCCCAAGGCTCAGCCTTCGACACCCCCTGAGGAGAAGAAAGGTTTCTGGGCACGGACCTTTGGACCGGAGGAAATCACCTATCCTGATCCTCCCACTCCTGAAGCCGAGAAAGCGCTTCCATCTCCTTATGGCACCGGGCGTGAAGAGCTGGATGTTCGTCCATTCCACATGGACCGCCTCAAAGGAAAGCGGAAAGTGGAGTTCGATGTCCAGGTCTGCAAAGATCGTTATTACAAAGAGAAGGACCTCGAGGGGGCGGTGCGCTGTTTCAACGACAAGAAAATTGATTTCCCGGAAAATGCGTTGATTTACTACGAGCTCGGCCTGGTACTGGAAGATGCCGGCAATTATCCGCTGGCGCGCAAGAACATGGAACTCGCGGTGCGTTATGACCCCACGAATGAGGAGTATAAAAAGACCCTGGCGCGCCTGGATGTTGGACGCGCCCGGTCGCTGAGGGTCGATGGAAATTACGCGGCTGCCCTCAGCATTCTGCGCCGCACCATCGAGCGTTACCCGGACATGGTCGAGGCTCATCGCGAACTGGGCCGTGTTTATGCCACGGATGCCATGGCCAAGGAGAGGGGATTGGAGGAAGGGACGCCCTCATCAGCCGATCTGGCGGCGATCATCAAACGCACCTGGAATTATGCCGAGCAGGCTTACCAGGAGGTGGTTGCGCTTTCGGATGGTGATTACAAGGACTGGTATAATCTGGGGGTTGCCATCCAGAAACAGAACCAGGATGAAAAGCGGACCTCTGCGATCAAGGCCTACGAAAGATCGATCACCCTCAATCCGGATTATCCCAATGCCCACTACCATCTCGGAATTCTGTATGAGTCTTCAAATGTTTCCAAAGCCCAGGAGCATTATGAAATTGCTCTCCGCCAGGCACGCCAGATGCCGAAGGAGGAGGGCCAGGACCTGGTCATGCGGTGCCTGGCATCGCTGGGTGAGTTGAACTGGCGGATCGGGAACAAAGAAAAGGCGGCTGAATACCTGACCGAATACATCCAGTTCGCCCCGGGTGATGCCTATATCGAGCAGATGCTGAACCAGATTACCTCAGAGCCGATCGGCGCCAGCGAGTAGTTTCTCATTCGATCGAAGGGCCACATTCCAGCAGGTCCGGGTGGATTGTCTTTCCAGAAAGTCAGGCAAATTTCAGGTGTCATGAGTGCCGTCCCCTCAACCAAATGAGGGAACAGGCGCTATGGGGTGGGTCTGGCCTGCCGGGTGTCAGCTGGTGGAAGAGGGTTGGCGGCGCTTGATCATCGTGACTTCATTGCCCGCTTCATTGAAAAACAGGTCATCCATGAAGCAGCGCACCAGCAGGAGGCCGCGCCCATGCTCACGCAGAAGATTCTCCGGGTTGGTCGGGTCGGGCAGATTCCGATGATCGAAGCCTTCTCCGGGATCCTTGATGTGGAAGATGGCTTCATCAGGGGAATAGACCGCGCGCAGGTGGATCAGCCGGTTGGCGTATTCCGGATGGTTTTCACGCTCTTGAACAATCTGTTCGTAAGCCATGTGGCCATCCGGGAGATCCCGTACGGATGAGTCGATCTGAAGCGCGCCATAAGCGATTGCGTTGTTGAGAACTTCATCCAGGGCGAGGAAGACATTCTTCATTTCTGCTTCCGGAATGATGTGCAGGGGAACAAGCGGATCGAGCAGGTGCTGGATCACCGGGTCGGTCTGTTCGCGCCGTGGAGGAATCGTGAGGTTCAGTTCCATCGAATCGAGGAAGTCATAGATGATTTTGCGGCGCTCAGCCCGTCCGACCACCTCGATAGCGCGAACCACCGAGGGGAGAATCTCACGCAGTTCAAAAGGCTTCCGCAGGAAGTTGACCGCTCCGAGGCGCAGGGCCTCGATGGCATCCTGCATGTCGCCGTACCCTGTGAAGACCACGACAGGAAGGAAAGGATTGATTTCACGGATTTTCCGCAGCAGCCCGAGTCCACCCAGATTCGGCATCTGCAGATCGGTGATAACCAGCGAGTAAGTGCTGGCTTCCAGCTTGTGGTAAGCGACCTCGCCATCTTCGGCCAGGTCGACATCGTATCTTCCGTCACGCTGGAACAGAGTCGCGAGAAGGGATCGAATGACTTCTTCATCATCCACAATCAGGATTTTTGGTTTTTCTGTGTGGTTGCTTTCCAAGGCTTCAGCCCCCTCCTACAAAACGGAGGATTTCGAGACAGTCGTTCTCGTGGATCGGGGTCTGGTCGACATCATTGCGTTTGATGACAGCCTGATTCAATTCCACAACCACCTGGCGTGCATCCAGACCCAGTGCGGGCAGAAGCTCGCCAACAGTATTAACCTTATCGACCTCTCGGGCTTCTCCATTGATTGTTAATTTCATATCGGTCTTCTCTGATGAGGCAGGTTTTCAAACCGGCCCTCCTGAATGCTATCATAGCGAAGACAGGGCGGATCAACAAACCCGCCTTGAATCCGGATGAGTCCACCTTTTCAGTTTGTTGTGTGGATGCGGTTAAATCAACTTGTGTGATAAATTTGAGGTAATGACCAGCCCATCACAGATTGTCCGGCGTTCACTGGCGAACTTTCAAAAGGCGGGGAACCTGGTTGCCGAAGGGTGCCTCACCGAGGCACTGGAGCCGCTTCGGCAGTCGGTCCAGGAAGATCCCGGCTTTCCCGATTCCCTCTTTCTGCTTGCCAGAACTGAACGGCGCCTGGCTTTATATGATCAGGCGCTCGAGTCACTGGAAAAATACCTGAAACGATTTCCGGCGGATCCGGAGGTCCTCAATGAAGCGATCGAATCGGCTTTATTTTCTGGACAGCCCGCCAAAGTGATCCGGCTGGGAGATCAACGGCTGGCGATTGAACCCTTCGATGGAAGGGCCATGCGCATCTGGCTCCTGGTCGTGTTTTTCAACCAGGGGCTGAAGCCGGCACTCAAGGCGCTCCGGCACTGCCTGAAAAAACAGCCGGACTGGCCGGATGGATTTCTTTTCTCGGGCCACCTCCAGGAGCTCAGCGGGAACTTTGCCGAAGCCGAAGAGGCCTATGCCCGGGCGCTCGAACTGGATTCCCAGCAGACCCTCCCGCTCGAGGAACTCCGCCGCCTGTGGCGGGGAGCGACTCTCGAAGACAACCCCCTGAGACCGGAATACGAGGAACTTTTTGTCAACGAAGCACGGTTCCTGCTCGACCAGCAGGTGACTCAACTGTCCGCAGAATGCATCGAAAAATGGCATCGCCAGTTCCCCGAAAGGTTTGACCTGTGCCTTCAGGCGGTAGTCGCCTGGGAACGGCTCAGGCAGTATCCGAGGGCGGTGGAATGCCTCGACCGGGTTCCGGAAGACCATCTGACCGCAGACCTGCTCGAGCAGAAAGCTCAATTTCTGGAATACGCCGGTGAACACAGCCAGGCTTGTGATATCTATCGCGCCCTGTGTGAAAACAATCTTGGCACAGAGGATTGCTGGCAGGGGTACGCTCGCACTGCGGCACATCTTCCCGATTCGAAACAGGCCCGTGCGGCAGTCAGCCAGGCCCTCGAACATTATCCTGGGCAGCCTGAGTTATGGTTTTTGAAGGCCTCACTCCTCAAAGATTCCAACTGCCCGCCGGGGGAAATCATACCAGCCCTTGAACAGTGCCTGATGCAGGATGCCCATCACCCTGCCGGCCTCTACGCGCTTGGAATCGAGAGGCTGCTGAATGAGCAGAATGCCGAAGCGATTCCACCCCTTGGGGACCTGGTGATACTCCAGCCGGACCATCTCGAAGCCTGGAGGGCGCTGGCAATTGCATATACCCGCAGCCGGCTCTGGACTGAAGCGCTGGAAGCCTGGAAAAAAGTCCTGCTTATGGCACCTGGAGATTCACAGGCATCCGGGAACATTCCCAAAATCGAGAGATACCTCCGCTCCATCCAGGACCAGGCGGCTTCTCTGGCAAGCGAACCTTCCAGGGGGGATAATCGATAGCACCCGGATCAGCAGGTCCTGAGAGCTGTGCTCTCAAAAAACCGGAAGTATCACTGTCGCAAGACAGAGATCCAGAGAAAGGATGAATGATGCAAGTGAATCCCCTGGTCGTGGTTGGTGTTGTGCTGCTGTTCTTCGGGTGGCTGGCGATACCTCTGGCAGTCACAGTTCTGGGAGCGGCGCTGGGAGTGATGGGAGGGATTCTGGCGGTTGATTTTGTATCGGTGAATTTTCCCGAGATCCAGATCCCGGAGTGGAGTTATCCGGCCGCGGCGATCATTCTGGGGGGGCTGGGGTGGCTGGTGGCGAAACGCCTCTTCAGCCTGTTGATTTTCATTACCGGAGTTGTTGGGGCACTGGCCTTGAAAGCCCAGCTGGACACATCGATGAACCTCTCCCAGCAGCTGGTGGAAACACCTTTGGGGCAGTTCGCGTTGACCCCCTGGTTCACCCTGTTTTTCGGGGTCACTGGAGGCGCGCTGCTCAGCCTGTTGAAACGTTACCTGCTGATTGTCGTGTCATCTCTGGCGGGTGCGGTCCTGATCGCACGAAATGCCGGGATGGAGGAGAAAATGCTGATCCTGGCGCTGCTCGGGCTTGGGTTTCAGACCTTGTGCTGCACCATCCGCCCAGGCAGGCTGATTCCGGGCGGTTCCGATGGCTGACCGAAAGTTCTGACAGGGCCTTAAAAAAATATGCCTGACTTTTTCGGCAATCCGACTCTGCCAAACCTGTTTCTGGGATCTTTTATCCTGGGGCTGTCGGGCGCGGTGGCGCCAGGCCCGGTTCTGGTCCGCACCATTGCCCATGTTCCCCGGCATGGTTTCCTGTCTGGCCCTCTGATGATAGTTGGGCACAGCCTGCTCGAGCTGGCGCTGGTGGCCAGCATCGGGCTGGGGATGGGAACCGTGCTGGCCCACCCGGCTTTTTTTATTGCGATCGCATTGATCGGAGGACTGGTGCTGTTCTGGATGGCTGTCGGGATGCTGCGTTCCTTGCCGACCCAGACCTTCCAGATAACGCCTGGCAGCGCCGCCATTTCGGGAGATACCCGTGGGGTTGTGCGGGATGGGATTCTCACCTCTCTGGCGAATCCCTACTGGTCCATCTGGTGGGCGACCATCGGCCTGTCCTATCTCGCCATTGCCGGGACTGCCGGGTTCGCAGGAGTCTGCGCTTTTTATATCGGCCACACCTTCAGTGATTTCACCTGGTATGCCTTTGTGAGTTCCCTGGCTGCCGCGGGAAGCCAGTTTATGACAGACAGAATCTACCGTGGGCTGATGGCAGTCTGTGCCCTGGCGCTGGGCCTTTTCGGCGTGCTGTTTGTGGCTGCGGCTGTCCAGAGAATGGGAGATGGGTGGATTTTCTGAAACGGGATCGGGTGCAAGGGGAGCAGGTTATCCCACTCCCCCCCTCGCGATTGTTTTAATCAGGGCATCTCATAGCCATACTCGCGCATGGCTGGTTCGAAGAAGTCATAATAGTTGAGTCCCGTGTCAGCCAGGTAACGCCCGATCGGATCCCGTTTGACCGGAATTTTCGCCATCTTGATTCCCAGGAAGTCCTCCAGCCGGGCAAGGGTTTCATCCTGCTTGAGAACGAAATCCTCAAGGCGGATTTCAATCCAATGGCGGGGCCTGGGAACCGCCTTCACCAGGTCATACTGGTATTTCCAGGAGATTGCACGTTTCATGCGCTCATTGTCGGTTTCGGGGTAATCGATGCAGAAATCATGCAGGTCATCGGTGACATGGGATCCGAGGATGCAATCCCGCGGGTTCCGAATCCAGAAAATATAACGGATTTCTGGAAACATGCGGAAAATCCAGGGGTAAACAAGGGTGGTTTCAGGGATTTTCCAGCCCCTCATGGGGGCTGTGCTGGAGAGAACTGTTTTGAGAAAAGAGTGGATCAGCCGGGTGAACTCCGGATCGATTTCACCCTCGAGCAGCTCTTTCCAGTCCCACTCCAACCCTCCCTTCCATTTGACTTTTCTGCCCAGAACCCGGCAGGCCTCATACATGTCATCCGGCGGGATCAGGTCCCAGGATTCATTCATTGGCTCTCCCATGTAAACCCCGCTGTCATGCAGAGTTTGTGACATGGCGCGTGTTCCGGAATGGCCGCGTCCGATGACGGTAATCAACGTCATTGAGTTCAATCCTTTCCTGATTGTGGAGGGTATCGAACCCTTCAATGTTATTTTTTGCTTCCCTTCTTCGCCAGAGCCTGCAGCCTCTGGGCGGTGACCGGATCGCCGATGTGCAGCACCAGGTCCGGCACCTTGTCGAGCACGGCCGGCGTCAGCACCGACCTGCCGAACTCCGTGCAGTCGAGATAAACGCACTTCATGCGATGTCGGCGGGCGACGGCGTGGATGCGTTGCCCGCCAGGGTTCAGGGTTGTGGATCGATCGGCCACTTCCGCAGTCCGAAGTGCAGGCGGACGACGCTGTTGAGGTGGTAGCGCATCTCCGCTTCGCCGATGGCGGCGTCGCGGCGCTTCAACGCGTGCAGGATTCGCCGGTGTTCGTCGATCACGCGATCGAGCCAACCGGGCGCTCCGTACTCACGACCGCGCGCCAGGCGGATCTTCTCGTGAACGGCGGACAATTGCTGCAGCAGAAACGCATTCTGCGCCGCCGCCGCGATCGCCACGTGAAAGGCCGAGTCGAGCGCCGCGAACCGCATGAGGTCGCCTTGTGCCAATGCACCCGCCTGGTCTTCGACGAGGCCGGACAACCGCGCCATCGATGATTCATCGGCGCGTTCGGTCCACAGGCGCACTGCCTTGGTCTCGAGCGCTTCGCGCACTTCGTACAGGTCGCGGATATCGTGGGGAGAAAGCTCGCGCACCTGATAGAAGCGGCCCCGGCGCTCGACAAAGCCCTCGTCCATCAGCTGGCGCAGCGCTTCCCTGCAGGGTGTGCGGCTGACGCCATAGCGCTGGGCCAGTTCGATTTCCTGCAACGATGTCGTGGGGAGCAGCGTGAACGACAGGATGTCCGCCTTCATGCGCTCATAGACGGCGTTGGCGAGCGATCCTGACGGTATCGGCGCCGGGTCGGTCACGGCATCGTCATTGAGCACGTCGGTTCTCCCGAGAATCTTGGCGCAGTATACTGAATTTGCTCAACTTTCCAAAAACCGATCGAAATCGCGGGAAATACCTTGCGTCGATCGCACTTTTGTGTCTGAATGTATACTGAATTGTGCACGTTGACCGATTGGACCGGGCCGCCGACCACACGCGAAGGAGACCGACATGGCTGCCGACAACGGAAATCGGATTCCACCCGCGGAGGTGTCCGGCACTGGCAATCGTGTCTATACCCGCCGCGAGTTCGGTGAACTGCTGCTCGGCGCCGGCGCGGTGATTGTCGGCGCGGCTGCATTGCCGGGCAACGTCCACGCCACGGGCCCGACGCCGCGACGCGGTGGCGCGGTGAAGATCGCCCTGAATTCCCAGGGTACGAACGACACGTTCGACGGCGCGAAGATCCTCCATCCCGGCGACTACCTCCGCTGCAGCAGCGTATACAACTACCTGACGCGGCTGGATTCGCACGGTCGCGCGCAGCCGGAACTCGCCGAGTCGTTCGAGCCGAACGCCAGCGCGACGC
>JAANMY010002861.1_pt1 | contig 15323 bp, 11 predicted proteins | sample 7279691 | NCBI WGS metagenome assembly JAANMY01 (sample SAMN14094543, study PRJNA606508) | bioreactor metagenome | isolation source: A lab-scale SPAN reactor treating ammonium-rich wastewater day 388 | place: Ireland: Galway | collected 2018-02-07
GATTGGGTCAAGGGGGCTGAGGGTTGCTTGCGGGGTTGGTCCAAACATCTATTCGATGTCACCGCCTGAGCGGGCATCACTTGACGAGTTCGCGCCGGCCTCACTCAGGCACTCGACCTCTCAGGGTCATGTCCCCAGTCCGAGGTCCGGCTTATCCAACCCGCAGCTCCCCCTGCCTCACGCCTTAGTTGTCCCTACTCTGCCTGCCGCCACACCTCCCCGCTGCGCAGCATGCTCAGCATCACCCGTGCCAGCCAGTGCGCCGTGGCGACGATGGCCTTCTTGGTGCGCTCTTTGTCCCCGCGCCTGAACTGTTCGTACTTGGCGCGGATCACGCCGCTGCGACGGATGCCCTGCCAGGCCGCCTCGACCAGCAACTGGCGGACGCAGCCCGGCCCGTCCTTGGTGATGTGCCCGAGGTGGTTGCGCCTTGCGCTGGCGTCCTGGCGTGGCACCAACCCGAAGTAGTCGCCGATCTGGCTGGTGCGCGCAAAGCGCCTGGCGTCATCCACCCAGGCCACGAACGCCTCGGCCGTGCGGGTGCCGACGCCGGGAATCGTTCGCAGCAGCGCCACGCCCGGGTGACGGGCGGCAATCTGGTCGAGCTGGCGCGTGAAGCGCGACACCCGCTGCTTCAGCAACTCGAGGTCCTCCAGGTGCTCGTCCATCCGCCAACGCGTGGTCTCCGGCAGATCAAGCTGCGTCAGCCACAGGATCCCCTTCTTCGTCCACAGCCCGCGTGGCGCCTTGATCGCCTGCTCACGCAGCAACGCGCGGATGCTGTTCTTCACCGCAGTGCACTTGGCAACCGTGCGGCCGCGGTGACGGATCAGCCCGCGCCACTCGCGGACCTGCACATTCGGGACGTAGACGGCGGGCACAGCGCCAACCGAGAGCAGCTTGGCCAGCTTGCTTGCGTCGACACGGTCGTTCTTGCGCTTGGAAGCGTAGATCAGCCGAAGGTGGCCGGGATGCGCGACGGTGACCGAACGAGCGACGCTTGAGAGGGTTTCAAACCACTTGCCGTAGCCGCAGCTGGCCTCGAAGCACAAGTCGAAGGGAGCTTCGATTCTTAAAAGCTGCTTTTTGACTTCCTCGGGGCCGCCGCGGACCGTGATGATCGAGGGCTTGGGCTGGCCGGATGTGATGACTGCGATTGTGGATTGCGAGGAATGCACGTCGACACCAACATATGTAGTCATGTTTTGTCTCCTGGTTGGGGTAGACCTCGAACTGCCAAACGTGAGGCTACCCCTCCAGGATGACCCATCGCTACATAGTCTCAGGCACGAAGGCGCCTGTCCCTGCTGCTGCTTACTGCGCCGGGACGGTGATTTCCAGCTTCTCGCCGCCCTTGCGCACGATGCTCAGCTTCACGTCGCCGCTCTGCTCGCTGAGCAGCTTGTTGAACTCCTGCAGCGTCATCTCGGCCGTGACTTCCTTGTCGCCCACCTTGTAGATCAGGTCACCGCTCTTGATGCCCGCATTGCGGCAGGGCGAGTCCTTCTGCGGGATCTGGCTGACGCTGAAGCCGCACTTGATGCCGCCGTAGTTGTCCTTCAGGGTTTCCTCGGTCATCTTGGTGAAACGCTCGATGCCCCGGAAGCCGTCGATCTTCGGCGCGGGCTCAGACTTCGCGGCCGGGATCACCACCTTCATGCCCTTCTCTAGCGCCAGCTTTTTCTCAGGGTCGGCGATAAAGCCGCCCACCTGCTCGATGCGCGAGTTTTCATCCAGCGGGTTGGCGCGGTAGCGGCGCGTGATCACCAGCTCGGCGAGCTGCTTGCCGTCGCCGCCCAGGATCTGCACCTTCGCGTTTTCCTCGGGCGCCTGCTGGCCCTCCGCCACGTTGATCAGCACGTACAGGTCTTTCTGCTGGTCGCGGTACTTCACACTGGCGATGGTGCCCTCGAACAGCGGGGCTTCGGCGGGCCTGGTCGGCTCGGTGGTCGGCGTCGCCTTGGCGCCGCCCTTGTGGAAGTCGGGCTTCAGCACCGCTTCCTGGGCCTTCTTCATTTCATCGCCGAACACGCCGGCGGTCATCAGCACGCGGTTGCCCAGCGCCTTGCTGGGGTCATTCAGCCCGCCCAGGATGCGGCCGAAACCGCCGCCGCCGGCCGCCTGCTCTTTGCCCTTCTTCTGGCCGAGAATGCCGAGCAGCTTGCCGTCCAGGGTCAGCACCACGCCGCCCAGGCAGTCGCCCAGGGAGCCGTCGAGGCCGAAGATCTTGCCGTCTTCCACCACGCAGTTGATGCGGGCGGTGCGGAAGAAGCGCGCGTAGTTGAGGGTTTCGTCGTGGGCGCCGATGATCACCACTTCTTCGCCCAGGGCCGGCACTTCGGCCTTTTCGGGAAAGCTGACGCCCTCCGTCTCGCCAACCTGCGCGCCGTACCAGCGCAGGTTCTGCGCATCCGAAATCAGCGCCTCGGTGGCGGCGAACTCCTTGCCGTCGGCGGTGTGCAGCTTGAAGCCTTCGGGGCCGGTGCTTTCGCCGCGGCCGAACATGCTGGCCATGCCGCCCACGTTGTTGCTGAGGGGCTGGTTGCTGACCACGAACAGGCCGCCTTTGCCGACCAGCAGGCCGGTGGTTGCGCCGGTGCTTTCGATGGTCTGGCCCATGGCGGAGGTGGTGGAGGTCCAGGTCAGCACCACGACCTTGTCGCTGAACTTCGCGTGCAGCGCGCGCAGCTTTTCGGCCTTTTCGTCGGCGTGCAGCAGGCCGGCGCACAATGCTGTGATGGCAACAAGCGGGATCAGGTAGCGGGTCATGGTTCTCTCCGTTCGTCAGCTTTTGCTGAATCTCTAGTCTTCGCGATGCCTTGGCGGCCTGCCGCCGTCACGCCGGGGGCCACGCCCGCCAGGACGCGGGCCACGGGGGCCGCGCGGTCCACCTTCACGGCGGGGTCCACGTTCGCCGCGCGGGCCGCCTTCACGGCGCGGTCCGCCTTCGCGGCGCGGTCCACCTTCGCGGCGCGGTCCACGTTCGCCGCGCGGTCCACCTTCGCGGCGCGGTCCGCCTTCGCGACGCGGTCCGCCTTCTCGACGCGGTCCGCCTTCTCGACGCGGTCCGCCTTCACGACGCGGTCCGCCTTCTCGACGCGGTCCGCCTTCTCGACGCGGTCCGCCTTCGCGACGCGGTCCGCCTTCTCGACGCGGTCCGCCTTCACGGCGCGGGCCACGTTCGCTGCGCGGTCCACCTTCGCGGCGCGGGCCACGCTCGGGGCGCGGGCCACGCTCGGGGCGCGGGCCACGCTCGGGGCGCGGTCCGCCTTCCCGTCGCGGACCACCCGGCCTGCGCTCCTCGCGCTCGCCGCGGCCAAAAGTCTTGCTGCGCGTCTGCACGCGGGCGCGAGTCTTCTTCTGGCCGACACTGCTTGTCCCGCGCGCGCCGGTTTTCTTTCGCCGAAATCCGGTGGCTTCGTCGTCGCGCTGGAAGCGCGCCGGGCTCACCAGCGGCTTCTCATAGTCAACCCGGCCGTTCTCGGCCTCGTCCACGTACTGCAGCACCATCTGGATTTCGTCGGCCCGCAGCTTGCGCAGGGCGCCGCCGGGCGCGCTGCCGAGCTCAATGGGCCCCAGCCTCACGCGCTCGATCGACTTCACGCCGTGGCCGAACTTCAGGCAGATGTCGCGCAGGGCCTGGGGCAGGCCCTCGTAAACCGTCAGCGTCAGCGGCGTCTTGCCGCCGGCCGCGCGCCCGACCTCGAGCGGCTCAAAGCGCCCGTTGTTCATGGCATAGAACAGCGCGCGCTCGATGTTGCGCGCGGCCGTGTTGTCCACCGTGCCCTTCACGGTCACGCGGTAGACCTTCGGCACGCGGTAGCGCGGGTGCGTCAGCACGTTGGCGACGCGCCCGTCGTTGGTGATCAGCATCAGCCCGCGGGCCAGGCGGTCGAGGCGCCCGGCCGTGAACAGGCGGCCAAAGTCGCCCTCGACCAGGCCCTGCAGCTCCTGCTCGGCCTCGGCGTCGTTGAAGCTGGAGCCTTCTTTCTTGTTCAGGATCCAGTAGGCGGGGCGGGGCAGGTGCACGCGCTCGCCGTCAACGGCGATCACGTCGCGCATGGGGTCGGCCCGCACGCCGAGCACGCTTACTGCCTGGTTGTTGATGGAGACGCGGCCTTCGACGATCAGCTCTTCGCAGGCGCGGCGCGAGCCGAAGCCGGCGCGCGCGAGAATCTTCTGCAGGCGTTCTTTGCCTGCTTCTTCAGTTGTCATGTCTGTCTTTCCCGGTCGCGGGGCGACCGTCGTCGGGGTTTCCCCCATCACCGGCTCACGCCGGAAGTTTCAGGCCACGTAAATAGCCGCTGCGCCCGCGCGCGTGAAGGGGGTGGAAGCGGATTGCGCCTTGCGGCGTTGTGATGGTGAGGCTCGGGCATGAACGAAAACGCGCCACAACGCAGGCAGGCGGCCGGGGGGGTTGGCATCGGGCGCCTGTTCGGCATCGAGATCCGGCTGCACTTCAGCGTGCTGCTGATCTTCGGCCTGGTGGCGTGGAGCCTCGCCGCGCACACCTTTCCAGGCTGGCACCCGGACTGGAGCCCGGCGTTGAGCTGGGGCCTGGGCCTGGCCACGGCCGTGCTGTTTTTCGTGTCGCTGCTGGCGCACGAGTTCGCGCACTCGCTGGTGGCGAAGTGGAAGGGCCTGCAGATTGACCGCATCACGCTGTTCCTGTTCGGCGGCATGGCTGAGCTGAAGACGCAGCCGAAGACGGCCGGCGTCGAGTTCATGGTCGCGATCGCCGGCCCGCTCATGAGCGTGGCGATCGGCCTGGGCTCAATCGGCCTGGCGGCGGTGCTGGTGGACGGCGGCTTTGCGCAGCGGCTGGTCGAGAATCCCGAGGCCGCCATGGCGTCGCTGGGCCCGCTGCCCACGCTGCTGCTGTGGCTGGGGCCGATCAACCTGTTCCTGGCGGCGTTCAACATGATGCCCGGCTTCCCGCTCGATGGCGGGCGCGTGCTGCGCGCGATTCTGTGGGCGATCAGCGGCGACATGCAGAAGGCCACGCGCTGGGCGGCGTATTCGGGGCGCGTGGTGGCGTTCATGCTGATGGGCCTGGGCGGGCTGGAGATTTTCTTCGGCGGCTTCATCAACGGCTTGTGGCTGCTGTTCATCGGCTGGTTCCTGTTCAGTGCCGCGCGCGCGGCCCAGGCGGAATCCGAGCTGCGCACCAGCCTGCAGGGTCACCGGTTGTCAGAGCTGATGGACACCGGCTTCGAGTTCGCCGACGGCAGCGACGACGTCGAAAGCTTCGCGCGCGAACGCCTGATGCACCGCAGCCAGGCCGTGTGGCCCGTGCTCGAGGGCGGGCAGCTGGTCGGCATCGTCACCATCGACGACATCGCGCAACTGCCGCCCGAGGCACGGCCGCATACGCGGCTGGCGCGGCTGGCCAAGCCGCTGCACGAGGTGGATTTCGTGGAGCACAACCTGCCCGGCCCGGAGATCCTGAAGCGCCTGGCCGAAAGCGACTACGGCGTGGTGCTGGTGGTGAAGGACAACCAGATAGTCGGGCTGCTGAAGCAGTCGGACGTGCTGCGCTGGTTGACCATTCACACAGCGTAGCCCGGCCGCGTAAGCGCCGGGCATAAGGCGGAATCGGGGACGGGGACGATTAGGGCGCCTTCGAAGCTGTTGAGCAGCAAATTACCAATAACCAATTTTCAATTACCAATTGAGGCGACGTCGTTAACTGTGAGCAATACGGCCCTCGCTGATTGCAGTTCGTTCACGACTTGAAAGGCAACTGCGGGAACCACGAAGGGCCACGAAGAACCACGAAGGCAATCAGCCAAGGACCAGCTCTTCGTGATTCTTCGTGACCTTCGTGGACAACCGCATTTGCAGTCGCCGGTAATTGAAAATTGGTTATTGGTAATTTGCTGTTCAACACCGCTTCGATGCAACCCCAACGCAGCGGCACGCGCACCAGCCTCATGCCCGACGCTTACGCATCGGGCTACCCTCGGTTCACATATCGGCCGTGGTTCTGTTCCGCGAGATCCTGCATCATCTGGTGCGCGGCATCTTTGCCTACCGCGATGGCGTGAATCACCACCTTGCGGAAAGTGTTGATGCGCGAGATGTCGGCCAATATCGCCTCCGGCTTCACGTAGCGCCCGTTGCCGATGCTGCCCCACTTCGGGTGCACGTAGCCTTCGCCGGTGCTGTCGTCGCTCCAGCTCGGCTCACCGTCGGTCATGAAGAAGATGGTGTCCACACCCTCCAGCATCGCCTTGGGGTCCAGCGCCGGGTCTTCCTTCACCTTGCCCTTGCGCACCACCGTGAAGGCCTGCGTCAGCGCGCCATGGATGTTGGTGCCGCCCTCGGCCTTCAGGCCGTAGACCGCGATGCTGAACTTGCGCTTGTTTTCGTCGGTCGCCGGCACCAGCTCGGACTCGTCGGGCAGGATCAGCTGGTGCTCCTTGCTGTAGGTGATGATGTTGAAGTGGTAGTCCTCGGGCAGGTTCTTGAGCGTCCACAGCAACTCCACCTTCGCGAGGTCCAGCTTGGTCTTCACCTGGCTGTAGTCCGGCCCGTTTTCCTTGCCTTTGCCCGTCACCGGGTTCTTGGCGAACTCCATGTCGGCCGGCCATTCCATGCTGCCGCTGACGTCGATCACGAACAGCACCCGCGTGCCCACAGCGATCGCGTCAAAGAACGCCACCGTCTTGCCCGCACCCGCGTCTTCGGCCACGTTGCCCGCCAGCCAGGCGCGCCACCACCCGGCGCTCAGGTAAGCCGGCTGGCCCGAGATGCGGCTGAGGCCCAGGGCCGCGAAGTACTTGATGCGCTCGTCGCCGCTGGCTTCAAGCACGTGGATCAGCGCTTCCAGATACGGCTTCTGCGCTTCGCGGTCTTCGCCCTGGGGGCACAGCTTGCGCACGGCCGTGATGGCGGCCAGGTTCTCGAACACGTTGCCCTTGTCGTCCTCGGGCCTGTAGGCGTTGACGATGGCCAGGGCCAGGGGCGCCAGGTCGTCGCGCGCGGACTCGCCGATGGCTTCGAGGGCGCAGGCGCGCAGGGAGACGTTTTTCTTGTCGGCCTTGTCGAGGGCTTTTTTCAGCGTGCCGGTGCCCTCGGGCGTGTTGCCGAGCGCCAGGCCGCAGAGGGCCCAGTAGGCGGCGAACATCTCTTCGGTTTTCTTGCAGGCCAGCACCGAGCTGTCAGCTTGGGTGAGCCCTTCGGCGCCCTTGAGGTCGGAGAACGCGCGGCCCATTTCACGGCCGGCAAAGCCGTCGCGCTCGGCGACCAGGGCCTCCATGACGGCCTTGACGGACTTCTTGTCGCCGTCGGAAAGCAGGCGTTTGGCGCCCTCGACACGATTGTCGGGCGAGGCATCCTTGAGCAGGGCCACATGCTCAGCCTTCTGGGCAAAGGCCATGCAGGTCAACGAAACAACCACCCCAAGCGCAACCAAAGCACGCATAGCAGGTCCCCCGATCACCAGCCCAGTGCAAGCAGGTTAGCACGTGACAGGTGCGAAGTGTCACCAACGCGTCAGAGCAACGTGGAAAGAGCTTGAGTGGCACGGCCCTCCGGGGCGTGGGTAGTGCCATGTGCTTCAAGCACATGGCCACCCACGCGCATGATGCGCGTGGAACGAATCACGCGCTGGAAGCGCGTGCCACTACCCCAGCCCTTGCGGGCTGGGCTTGGATTACTCCGCCTCGGCGGCTTTGGTTGGTGGTCTGGTGGCTGGGGCTTTGGTGCTGCGGGTGGCCTTCTTGCCGCTCAGCCTTTCGTACATCTGGAGGTCGCGCTTGCTTAAATCCTGGCGGCCCATCCTCTGGTGCAGCTTGGCGCGGTTGTAGTAGGCGTTCACCATGCGCGGGTTGTGGGTCAGGCACATGTCCAGGTCGCGCAGCGCCCCCTCCAGGTCATCCACGCGGCTGCGCACGATGGCACGGTGATAGAACAGCTCGGCCTCGTCCGGCGCCGCCAATATCGCCTGCGTCAGGAACGCCTGGGCGTACTCCATCTTGCCCTCGGCCTTCAACAGCAGCCCCTTGTAGAAGTGGCCCTCGTAGCGGCCGGGCTCCAGGTCGATCATCAGGTTGAACAGCTCGGTCGAGGTCTCGAAGTCGTCGGCCTCAAAGGCTTCCCGGCCCTGGGCCAGAAGGGCGTTGTAAAGCTCGGTCTTTAGTTCACCCAGGCTGTGAAGCTGGCGGCGGTCCAGCCCCTCGCCGACCAGCCGGCGCCAGGCGCGCGCGGCGCCCACGGGCTCGCCGGAGTGCAGCAGCTCGCGGATCTGGCCCACCAGGGCCCAAGCCGAGGGCGTAAGGTCCGGCTCGCCCTCTGATTTCACGTAGCCCGAGTCTTCCCCCACTTCCGCCGCCACGCCCGATTCATCGGGCTTGAGGCGTTCCAGGCTGATGCTGGCCGTGCGCTCGAGCTCGAGTTCCAGCTTGATGTGGCTGTCGATGCCGAGGTTGACGAAGGTGGTGTGATTCTCCATCGAGCCGACGATTAGCGTGAAGGCGCATTTCCGCTTGTCGAGCACGTTGTAAGTATCCACCACCCAGCGGATGTCGCTGCCCATGGCCGAGTACTCGGGCTCAAGGGCGACCGCGATGTTGCGGATCTCGGCGGGCAGGGCCTCCAGCAAATCGAACAGGCGCTGGACCTCCGAAACGCCGAGGCTCTTCTGCCCCTTCACGCGTACCACCAGGCGCTCGCTGTGGTTGAAAATGCGGAAGCGCTCGGCGTACTCCAGGTCGCCCTTCACGTCGCGCAACTCGAAGTGTTTCATGGCCGCGAACGCCAGCGGCACCCGGCGCTCGCCGGCCTTCACCTCAAGGAAGCTGGCGGGCACCAGCTCGGGCTCGTTGCTGGCGCGGTACACCACGCCCATCTTCGGCAGCAGCTCGCGCATGGGGGCGACCGGCCGGCCGTCAACAAAACACGCGCGCTGGGCCTTGAGCGCGTTGCGGTACAGCTCTTCGGACTTGATGGCCGTCATGTCCACGGGGTGCGGGTTCAGTGGTCGCCGGCTCCAGGGCTCAGGCGCCGCAGGCAGCTGGTGGCGGCGCATCAGCTTGAGGTCGAGCAGCACGTCGTCGATGTTGGCGTAACGGACGGCCGGGTCCTTGGCGATCATGCGCAGCACCACGCGGCTTACCGTGAGCGGAATCTCCGGCCGGATCACGCTGGGGGCCGGGGGCTCTTCGCAGTGGTGCTTGATGATGAGGTCGAAGTTGTTTTCGCCGCGGAAGGGCAGGGTGCCGGCCAGGCACTGGTAGGCCGTGATGCCCAGTGAGTAGATGTCCGTGCGCATGTCCACGGGCATGTATTCGGACTGCTCAGGCGCCATGTAGGCGACGCTGCCCATGAACTGGCCCTGCGACTTGTCTTTTTCGCCCTCTTCGAGGCGCGCGAGGCCGAAGTCGAGAATCTTGATGATGCCGTCGTCGCCGATCACCAGGTTGCCGGGCTTGATGTCGCGGTGGACGATGCCGTGGCTGTGGGCGGCGCTGAGGCCGCGGGCGACGCCCTCGATGTGCGAGAGGGCTTCCTCGACGTCGAGGGGGCCGCGGCGCAGACGGTCTTTCAGGTTCTCGCCGCGGGCGAACTGCATGACGATGAAGTTCCAGTTGCGGTCGGTGCCGACGTCGTAGATCTGGATGATGTGTTCGTCTTCCAGCTTGGCGGCGAGGCGGGCCTCGCGCAGGAAGCCTTCGATGTGGCGCTCGTGGGCGGCCCAGCGTTCATCGAGGATCTTGAGCGCGACTTCCTTGCCCAGGCTGACCTGGTTGGCAAGGTAGACGGCGCCCATGCCGCCGGTGCCGAGCAGCTTTTTGATCTGGCAGCCGCCGATGGTCTGGCCGATGAGCTTGAAGGCTGTGTTGTCAGAAGGCATGGGCAACCATAGCGGGGGGTGCCGGGGACAGGCGTTATGGTACCCTGCCGCGCGGCCGTTGCCAACGCATGCGGGATTCAGACGTTACACCGATCGGGAAACGACTATGCGCCTGTTGTCGATCATCATAACCGCCTTCCTGCTGGCCGGCTGCGTGACGCAGACCGTGGACGACCGCGGCAACCCGGTTAAGCCCGCCGAGCTCGAGAAAGACCTGGTGATCGACGACGCCGGGCGCATCATCGCGCGGCCGACGCACATCTACCCGCCGGACCGCATCGTGGTGAACGGCGACACGCCCACCGAGCGCGAGATCAGGCTGCTGGGTGTAGAGGGCCTGCCGGAGAAAGAAGCCCCCACCACCTTCCGCATGAGCCAGGAGTGGCTGCACGACTACGTGGCCCAGCAGGATGAGATTTACGTGAAGCCTTCCAAGGATTCCGACATCAAGAGCGATGTCATTTACGGCATCGTGTACCTGCGCGCCGTGGACGAAGAGACCGGCCGCGAAATCCCCGGCGGCTACGTGAACGTCAACATGGCGATGCTGAGCCAGGGCCTGGTGCGCATCCGCGACCTGCGCGAGATCCCGGACCCGGACCTGCGCGACCGCATGCAGCAGGCCCAGGACATGGCCAAGCGCGAAAAGCGCGGCCTGTGGTCCAAGCAGCCGTAGCCGCGTCGCCCGCTTCCCCGGCGCTTTTCAGGCGCAGGCGGGGCGCTCGCGTTCCGCGATCACCGCCTGCATGGCTTCAAGCCATCCGACCAGCGGCCGGCTGGACGCGGCCGTACCGGCGGGCGCCGGCGCTGCCTGATCCTGCCCCTGGCGCGCGGCGAACATGATGGGGATGCGCATTGCGCCGGGGCTGCCTGCCAGGCAGGTCAGGAACTCGGCGTATTGGTCCGGATCGATCGCCGAGGCAAACGCGACGACATCGAAGTGACAGCCGTTGAGGGCAAAGCGGGCCTCGTCGAGGGACGCGACGGTCTCGACGTTGAAGCCCGCGTTTTCCAGTGCTTCCTCGAGGGCCAGGGCAATCTCGTCATCCGGCTCGACGATCAGGATGCCCTGCGTCTGCCGTTGCCGACGCCTGCGGTTGCCCGCACCCGCGTTCAGTGACAGCGCGGTTCCCGGCGCTTCCAGGGCCCCGTCGGGTGCCAGGCGATCTGAAATCTGCGGTTTCACGTTTCTCTCCATTTGCGTTACCGGCGGATCGCGCGGTCGGCATTTCAACCCAGCCGATGGAGCTTTCCCCACGGACGATCCGCGGTGTGCCTGTCAGGAAATGTCCGCGCAGGCGGCGACGGGTGCACGTTTCGCGGAGAAATTCCGGAAAAGTCGTGGTGATGGCTGATTTCGGAAAGTTTTCTGCAACCTGGATCGAAAACGCGTACATTAATGGAAGTGCGTGCTGCTTCCCGGGCAAGGAAGCGTTGCGGCAAAAAGGGGCGAAACATGGGGTACAAGAAACTGGTGTTCGTCGCGCCGGCCTGGCGCGAGGAACTGGATGAAGAGACTGACACGCTGTACCTGCGTGCGGACCTCTCGAGCACGGGGGCCTGTGAGCTCACCGTAACGCCGGTCCCCGGGACCGATCCCTTGGAGTATGTGTACTCCTGCAGTGTCGTGACCTGCGAGGGGACGTGCGACCTCAGGAGCCGCAAACTTCCCGACGGCACGCTCGTGTACGAATGCGTGTGTATGGAATCAGCAACAATGAAGGCCTCAACTGCCACCAAGAGCAGTCGCGGCAAAACCGCAAAAAAACCGAAGGCGGCCGGTGGCAAAGGGAAGAAGCCGGCCGGGAAACAGAAACGCAAGCGCTAGTCGCGGTTTGTAGAGATGCCGGAAGCGCGCTAGAATGCCCAGACTGCATGGGACGGGCACTGTGGGCGCTTTCGAACAGATCCTTGAAGCACACGCCAGGCGCGCCTGGCACCTGGCGCGGGCGTCAACGTTTACCGCGGACGACGCGGACGACGTCGTGCAGACGGCGTTCATCGTCGCCTGGCGGAAACGGAAGGATATTCCAGAGGACGCGTGGCCGTGGTTCGCCGCCGTGGTGGTGAACTGCGCGCGCAACCACCGGAAGAAAATGGCTCGCATGCGGTCCAGAGAGAGCAAGTGGCGGCCCGCGGTCATCGGCCCGGACAGGCCGATTGAGGCCGAGCTCGATGAGCTGCGGGAAGGGTTGCTGGATGCCCTGAACGAGCTGCCCGATGGCGAGCGCGAGGCCGTGATGTTGTGCCACATGGCCGGCCTGACCCAGCAGCAGGCGAGCGAGCAGCTGGGCATCGCGCACAACACGCTGAAGTCCCAGGTGAATCGCGGCCTGGAGCGCCTGCGCCGAAAGCTGGGGCCGCAGCCGCGCGGCCTGGAGGCGTACCTGGGCATCCTGGCGTTTCCGCCCCCCGCCGCGGGTTGGGAGGCGGCAGTCCAGCGCTGGCGCGACGGCGCCGTGTCGCCCCCTGTCGGGGCGCTGCACCTGGGCCAGTTCGCGCTGGCGGGCGCCGCGGCCGTCTGTGTTTCCGTCGTGGCGCTGCTGGCGGCGTTGAAGGTGCTGGACGGTGACCCCGCCCGGACCGTGGTCGCGCCGCCCGAGGCGGCGGCCGTGCTGCCGGTTCACGCCGCGGCGCCGGATGACAGCCCGGCGGCAGGCAAGGCCCTGTCCACGGACCCGGACCAGCCGGGAACGCATGCCGCCCCGCAAGACACCGGGCAGCCCGCAGCGCCTTCGGCGCCCGGCGTCGCGCCGCTGCCGCCCGATAAGCGCGGCCGTTCCGAGATTGAGCCCCGCGGCGCGGTGCCGGTCGGCAGCACCCGCGTGCGCACCGACTACTACGCGAGCGGCCGGATCTACACCCAGTTCGTCGAGCTGATGACCCCAGGCGGGCCGATCCTGCACGGTCCGTTCCGCATGTTCCATGAGGACGGCAAGTTGAAGGAGGCCAGCGAGTTCGTCGACGGCGCGCGGGAGGGCTTGCGGGAGACCTTCCACGAGAACGGCGCCACCGCCAGCCGGGGCGACTTCAAAGCCGGCAAACCTCACGGCCAGTGGGTCTACTTCCACGACAACGGCATCAAGTCGGCCGAAGGCCTGATGGAAAACGGGGTGAGACACGGCCCCTGGCGGGTCTGGCACCCCAACGGGGAACTCGATTACGAAGAAACCCGCCTGCACGGCAAGCGCAACGGCGTTTCGACCTACTATGATGAACACGGCCGCAAGGTGCGCGAAACCACCTGGCGCGACGACCGCAAGCACGGCCCCGAAGTCGAGTACGACGCGGAAGGCAACGCGCAGCCGCCAAAGATCTACGAAAACGGCAAGCTGAAGCAGGCCGACTGAACAGGGCCCAGTAGAGCTGTCTCCAATAACCGTGCATTCCCACCGGCAGCCTGCCAGAATGGGCGCTTCACCCAACGGAGCACGACCATGGCTAAGCTGCTGCTCGCCGCCCTGTGCCTGCTTGGCGCCGGCGTCCTGTCCGCCCAGGACGAAAACTACCTCGAGGCCACCACCCAGCCGGCGACCGGCAACGTCCAGCAGGGCGCCACCCAGCGCCATTGCCTGTCGTTCGCCATCATGCGGCTTTCCAACTTCGGCGACACCTTCCAGACCGTCACCGTGCGCAACAACGGCACAGCGCAGGCCGCCGATTTCAGCCAGCTCCAGATCTGGTTCGACGCCAACGACAGCGACACCTTCGAGCCCGCCGGCCCCGACCAGCTGGTCGCCAGCGCCGCCAGCTCGGCCTTTCCGGTCACCTTCCCGACCTTCAACCACGGCATCGCGGCCTGGAGCGTGTTCAACTACTTCATCTCCGTGGACGTCGCGGCAACCGCCACAGTGGGTGCCACCTTCCTGCTTGAGGTGACCGTCGCCGACGTCAGCATGCAGGTCTACCCCGTGGTGCTGTACGCCACCCTGCCGCAGGGCACCACCCAGACCGTGACCGCCGGCGCGCCCAACCAGATCGTCGTAACCACACAGCCGGCCGGCGCGCAGCCCGCCGCCGCCTTCACCACCCAGCCCGTGGTCGAGCTGCGCGACGGCAGCGGCGCCTTGCTCAGCGGCGACAATGCCACGCAGGTTACGGCCGCGATCACCACCGGCACGGGCGCCGCGGGCGCGGTGCTGGGGCCCGGCGGCTCCCTGACGGCGCAGGCCAGCGGCGGGGTGGTCAGCTTCAGCGGCCTGACCATCGACCTGCAGGGCTCAGGTTACACGCTGACCTTCACAGCCACGGGTTTCACCAGCGCGACCTCTACGGCCCTTGACGTCGGCACGCCGCCCACGCCCACGCAACTGACAATCACCACCCAGCCGGGCGGGGCCGCGCCGGGTGTGGCGTTCACGACCCAGCCGGTGGTGGAGATCCGCGACGGCACGGGCGCGCTGGTAAGCACGGCAACGCATTTTGTGGCCGTAAGCCTGAACGGCGGCAGCGGCGGGACGCTCGCGGGCACACTGATCGTGCAGGCGGTGAACGGCGTGGCGACGTTCACGGATCTGTCGGTGAACCAGGCAGGCACGGGTTACAGCCTGACCTTCAGCGCGGTGAACCTGACCAGCGCCACCAGCAACAGCTTCGACGTGGCAGCACCCGGAGGAGGCAGCACCAGCGGCGGCGGTGGAGGAGGCGGAGGAGGCTGCAGCGCCAACACCCAAGGCAGCGCTCTGTGGCTGCTAGCCCTGCTGGCAGCAGCAGCGGCTACGCTCCGCACCACCAGCCGAAAGTCCCGAATCGGGAGTTATAATAAAAAGATCTGACCCTTTCTTTGTTCCCGATCGAAAGGAACGAGAGGAACGTTCAGGATCACGGGAAAGATAGCGACAGGACCAGAAGGAACGTCATGGGAGGCCAACGAGACAATCTGTATAGAATTCTAGGTCTCTTGAAATCTGCTGGCTTCGCCGTTCCGTTCGTGATGGCTGCATTGTGGACGGTTGGGTGTACATCCACCGGAGGGATGTCCTCGGACGTTGTCGACCAGCAGATTGAACCGCCGACTGCGCAAGGTGGGGGGCAGTCCGACGAGGAGAAAGCGTCACCCTGGGACACAGAGTTCCGCATGTTGACTGAACGTGATGAAGATGGACGGATCGTTGCCGAATGGGGGTACTTGCGCGACAAAAAGGGAACTTTGACGAAGCATGGACCTTACCTAGTCTTTTGGCCGGAAGGGGGGGTGCGCCAAGTTTCGACCTTCGTGTTCGGGCAACTTCAGGGGCCGGTGTTGGAGTACTCTTCTCGGGGTATCCTGTTAAAGCGCGGTGCCTACAAGGATGATCTGCCGCACGGCCACTGGACATATTACTACGAGTCAGGGCTTGCATATATGTACGGAAGATATGCCGCCGACCTGGTCTGCTCCCCGAAAACTGAGCCAGGTGTTATGAGAGTTCTGAGCGGCCGTGAGGCCGGAAAGGACTGTCATGAAACGCAAACGTCGAACGCCCGA
>JAANMY010002862.1_pt1 | contig 15318 bp, 15 predicted proteins | sample 7279691 | NCBI WGS metagenome assembly JAANMY01 (sample SAMN14094543, study PRJNA606508) | bioreactor metagenome | isolation source: A lab-scale SPAN reactor treating ammonium-rich wastewater day 388 | place: Ireland: Galway | collected 2018-02-07
TCGCCGCCTGATCCCGATCATCGCCGACGAATACCCGGATCCGGATTTCGGCTCGGGCGCGGTCAAGATCACCGGCGCGCACGACTTCAACGACTACCAGGTGGCGAAGCGCCACGGTATCCCGCTGTACGCGTTGATGGACGATGCGGCGGCGATGCGCAGCGACGGCCTTTCGTACGCGGACAGCGCCGCCATCGCCATCCGTGCCGCGCGCGGCGAGGACGTGGGCGATGTCGCCACGGTCAACCTGGTGCCGGACGAGCTGCGCGGGCTGGACCGTTACGAGGCACGCAAGCGCGTCATCGAGACCGTCACCGCCGAAGGCCTCGCCGTCACCGATGCCGACGGCCAGCCGGTGATCGACAACAAGCCCATCATGCAGCCCTTCGGCGACCGCAGCGGCCAGGTGATCGAACCCTTCCTCACCGACCAGTGGTTCGTGAAGATGGACAGGTTCGCCGAACGCGGCCTGGAACTGGTGAAGTCGGGCGAGGTGAAGTTCGTCCCCGCCAACTGGTTCAACACCTACCGCCACTGGCTGGAGAACATCCAGGACTGGACCATCTCGCGCCAGCTCTGGTGGGGCCACCGCATTCCCGCGTGGTACGACGAGACCGGCAACGTCTACGTCGGGCGCGACGAAGACGAAGTGCGCGCGAAGTGCGCGCTGGGCGATGACGTCGCGCTGCGGCAGGACGCCGACGTGCTGGAGACCTGGTTTTCCTCGGCGATGTTCCCGTTCTCCACCCAGGGCTGGCCCGACGAGGATGCGATGGGCGAGCTCGGCTTCGACATCGCGCTGCCGACCTCGGTGCTGGTCACCGGCTTCGACATCATCTTCTTCTGGGTGGCGCGCATGATCATGATGACCGACAAGCTGGTCGGTCGCGTGCCGTTCAAGGATGTCTACATCACCGGCCTCGTCCGCGACAAGGACGGCGCGAAGATGTCGAAGTCGAAGGGCAACATCCTCGACCCGATCGACATCATCGACGGCATCGGCATCGACGCGCTCGTCGCCAAGCGCACCACCGGCCTGATGAAGCCGCAGGACGCGCCGAAGATCGAGAAGGCCACGCGCAAGGAGTTCGCCGACGGCATCCCCGCGTTCGGCGCCGATGCGCTGCGCTACACCATGGCCGCGCTGGCCGGCCCGGGCCGCGACGTCAAGTTCGACCTCGCGCGCGCCGAGGGCTACAAGAATTTCTGCAACAAGCTGTGGAATGCCACGCGCTTCGTGCTGATGAACACCGAGGGCTTCAGCGCCACCGGCGCGCCCATGCCCCGCACCGACGCCGAGAAATGGATCCTGTCGCAACTCGATCGCACCAGCGCCGAAGCCGCCGAGCATTTCGCCAGCTACCGCTTCGACCTGCTCGCGCAGACGCTGTACGAGTTCGCCTGGAACCAGTTCTGCGACTGGTTCGTGGAACTCGCCAAGCCAGCATTGAATGGCGACACCTCGACCGATCAAGGCAGGGCCGCCGCCGACGCCACCCGCCACACGCTGCTGTTCGCGCTGGAGCGTCTGCTGCGCCTGCTGCACCCGCTGGTGCCCTTCGTCACCGAGGAACTGTGGCAGCAGGTCGCGCCGAAGTTCGGCATCGAAGGCGACACGATCATGACCCAGCCCTATCCGCAGGCGGGCGATGTCGACGTGGCCACCTATGCGCAGGACGATGGCGACATCGAATGGCTGAAGGCGATGGTCTCCGCCCTGCGTCGCGTGCGCAGCGAACTGGGCGTGTCGCCGGGCAAGCAAGTCGCGCTGCTGGTGCGCGGCGCGGGCAATGAAGTCGAACGGGCGCGGCTGTCGCGCTTCGATGCGTCGCTGAAGTTCCTCTCGCGCCTCGAACGCATCGAGGCGATCGAAGGCGAGCCGCCGGCCGCCGCCGCCGCACGTGTGGGCGAGCTCGATCTCTTCGTGCCGCTGGAAGGCCTGGTCGATCTGGACGCCGAGCGCAGCCGCATCGACAAGGAACTCAAGCGCGTCGCCGGCGAGCTGGCGAAATCGCAGGGCAAGCTGGCCAGCGAGACGTTCGTGGCCAACGCGCCGGCCGCGGTCGTCGAGCAGGAGCGCACGCGCCTGGCCGAATGGTCTTCGCAACTGGATGCGCTGAAGGCGCAGCGCGCGCGGTTGGGCTGAGCGAAACAACCGAAGGGAATGCCGCGTCGGGTTTTGCGCGGCCAAGCCGGCCGTGGATGGCCGGCGCCCGAGTCAGGGCAGGAAGCCCTGACCGAGGGAGAGCTCGGAACCCGGCGAAAGGCATTCCCGCGATGCCGCGCAACGCACCGGCGCGACATCGCGCGTGATGCGGTTATTCGCTTGTGCGTTTGCGTGGCCGTGCGATTTCAGTCCAGCAACTCCATCGCCATCACGATCGCATCCTCGCGGGCGCCGTTGGCGGCGGGGTAATAGCGCGGGCGGCGGCCGATCTCGTTGAAACCCTCGTCGTGGTACAGCGCGATGGCATGCGGGTTGGACGGGCGGACCTCCAGGAACATCCGCTGCGCGCCGTGGCCGCGCACCACCTGGCGCATCGCGCGCAGCAGACGCCGGCCCTGTCCGCGCGACTGCGCGGCCGGGTCGATGCAGATGTTGAGCAGGTGCGATTCGTCGGCCTGCACGCTCGCGACCGCGTAACCCATCAGGCCGCCGTCATCCTCCAGCACCCACATCGCGTAGCCCGCCTGCAGGCAGTCGCGGAAATTGCCGCGCGTCCACGGGAAGGGATAGGCGCGCAGTTCGATCACCATCACAGCGTCGAGATCGCTCTCGCGCATCCGCCGCAGGCGCGGCGCGGACGGCTCGACCTGCGCGCTCATGCGAGGCGGCGCAACCCGCGCAGGCCCGGCCACAGCGCACGCTTCACCGCGGGATCGCGCAAGCGCTCCATGCCGGGCAGCACGATGCCGGCTTCTTCGACCACTTGCGCTGAAACACCCAGCGCGCGCGCCAGCACCGCCAGCACGCGGGGATCGGCGGGCGGCGGCGGCTCGCTGCCCGGCACGTGCGGCACGAAGGCGACCAAGCCCAGCTCGGCCATCGCCTCGCGCTGGAAGCGGTCCCAGCTCACCCCGGTTCCCGCACCGCGCGTCGGCGGCGGAACAGCGCCATCACCGGCCCCGACAGGGCATACAGCGCGAAGACCGCCAGCAAGGTCTGCGGCGGGTACAGCGCCAGCGCGATCAGCGCCGCCACCATCAGCAGCAGCGACCAGAACGGCACCCGCTCGCCCTGCGCGCCACCGCGACCCTTGAAGCTCGTGTAGCGAAAATTGCTCACCATCAGCAGCGCGACGACGACGGTCAGCGCGATCGCCGCAAGCCGCATCGATTCGCCTTGGATGCCGAAATCGTGCAGCGTCCACACGAAGCTGGCCATGATCGCGGCCGCCGCCGGGCTGGCCAGCCCGACGAACCAGCGCTTGTCGACCACGCTGACCTGACTGTTGAAGCGTGCCAGCCGCAGCGCCGCGCAGGCCGCGTAGAGGAAGGCCGCCAGCCAGCCCAGCTTGCCGGGCGCCACGCCATCGAGCCGCATGTACTGCAGCGCCCAGTGGTACATCACCAGCGCCGGTGCCATGCCGAAGCTCACCAGGTCGGCCAGGGAGTCGTACTGCACGCCGAACTCGCTCTGGGTGTTGGTCAGGCGGGCCACGCGGCCGTCGAGGCCGTCGAGCAGGGCGGCGATGAAGATGGCCACGCACGCTTGGCCGAAGTTGCCCTGCCCGGCGGCGATGATCGCGTAGAAGCCGCCGAACAGGCCGCCGGTGGTGAACATATTGGGCAGCAGGTAGACGGCACGCGCGGGGCGCCGTTGTTGCTGAACGGGCAAGCTTTCGTCATCCATCGTCGCAGTTTAGCGGCTCGCACCAGGATGAATGCCGCATCGCCCGCACTTGCGCCCCCTGCCCCGCGATGCTGCAATCCCGGCACGCCCCCGGGAAACCCGCCATGAACCGCATCACCGTCTCCACCCTTGGCCTGTGCGCCGCCGGCCTCCTCCTCATCGGCACCGCGACCGCCCAGCAGAAGGTCTACCAGTGGAAGGATGCGCAGGGCCGCACCCATTACTCCAGCTCGCCGCCGGCTTCGGGCAAGTTCACGGTGCGCGGTGCCACGGCCAGCGCGCCTGCCACAGCGGTGGCCAAGCCCGCCGCGCCGGAAAACGCGCAATGCACGCAGGCCCGCAGCAACCTGTCTGTGCTCAAGGGCAACAGCAACGTGCAGATCGACAGCGACGGCGACGGCAAGCCGGACCGCCTGCTCAGCGCCGACGAACATGCCAACCAGGTGAAGCTGGCCGAATCGACCATCGCGGTTTCCTGCGCGCCGGCCAGGCCCTGACCGCCGCGCCGGGCCTGCCGGCGCATGGCAAAATGCGGGACTGATTTTCAGCGAGTTCCGCCATGCGCCTGTCGCAGTTCCACCTGCATACCGAAAAGGAAACCCCGGCCGAAGCCGAGATCGTCAGCCACAAGCTGATGCTCAAGGCCGGCATGCTGCGCAAACTGGCCGCCGGCCTCTATACCTGGTCGCCACTGGGCCTGCGCGTGCTGCGCAAGGTGGAAAACGTGGTGCGCGATGAAATGAACCGCGCCGGTGCCATCGAGGTATTGATGCCGACCATCCAGCCCAGGGAACTCTGGGAGGAAACCGGGCGCTGGGAAAAATTCGGCGGCCAGCTGCTGAAAATCGCCGACCGCAAGGAAGCCGAATACTGCTACGCCCCGACCGCAGAGGAAGTCATTACCGATTTCGCCCGGCAGGAGCTGTCCAGCTACAAACAGCTGCCGGTGAATTTCTACCAGATCCAGACCAAGTTCCGCGACGAGATCCGCCCGCGTTTCGGCGTGATGCGCTCGCGCGAATTCCTGATGAAGGATGCCTATTCCTTCCATCTCGATGACGCTTCGCTGCAGGCCGAATACCGCAACATGTACGACGCGTATTCGCGCATATTCACCCGCCTCGGGCTGAAGTTCCGCGCGGTATTCGCCGACACCGGCGCGATCGGCGGTTCCGCCTCGCACGAATTCCACGTGCTGGCCGATTCCGGCGAGGACGCCATCGCGTTTTCCAACGGCTCCGATTACGCCGCCAATGTCGAGCTGGCCGAGGCCGTGGCGCCGGGTGCGCGGGCCATCGCATCGGGCATCTTGCGCAAAATCGACACGCCGACGCAGAAAACCTGCGAGGACGTCGCCGCATTGCTGGGCATTCCGCTCACCGATACCGTCAAGTCGGTCGCGCTCATGGGTGAAGACGGCGAAGGCGCGCCGCAGTTCGTGCTGGCACTGGTGCGCGGCGATCACGTCGTCAATGAAATCAAACTGGCCAAGCTCGCCGGCCTGGCCGATTACCGGTTGGCCACCGAGGATGAGATCCGCGGCCACCTCGGCGCGTCGCCTGGATTCCTGGGTCCGGTGAATCCGCTGAAACCGGTTCGCGTGATCGCCGACCGCAGCGTGGCGGCGATGGCGGATTTCGTCGTCGGCGCGAATGAAGACGGTTTCCATCTCGCCGGCGTCAATTTCGGTCGCGATCTGCCGGAACCGGAAACCGCCGATATCCGCAACGTGGTCGAAGGCGACGCCTCGCCGGATGGCCAGGGCAGCCTCGGCATCGCGCGCGGCATCGAGGTCGGGCATGTATTCGCGCTCGGCAACCGATATTCGGAAGCGATGGGCTGCACCGTGCTCGACGCACAGGGCAAGCCGGTCAATCCGCTGATGGGCTGTTATGGCATCGGCGTGTCGCGCATTGTCGCCGCTGCGATCGAGCAGAACCACGACGAGGCCGGCATCCGCTGGCCGGAAGCGATGGCGCCGTGGCAGGTCGCGGTCTGCGTGATCAATCCAAAAAACAATGCGGATGTCGCAACGGCGGCCGATGCGCTTTACCGGGAATTGCAGGCGGCCGGCATCGACGCCGTGCTTGACGACCGCGGCCTGCGCCCGGGCGCGATGTTCGCGGACATGGAACTGATCGGCATTCCGCATCGCGTGGTGGTTTCGGAACGTGGGGTGGCCGCCGGCACTTTCGAATATCGCCGGCGCGATGCCGCCGAATCCGAAAACCTCGACCGGGCCGGCCTGAAGGAACGCATCGGCGCCTGAATGTCCATATCGGCCGGATTTGCGGTTTGATTATGCGGGGATTAATATCCCCGCGGGGCAGGACGCCCGGACATAATCAAAATCCATAATCAGAGGCACATGCCGTGGACATCAACAATCTCAGCCAGAAAGAACTCGCCGACCTGATCAGCCAGGCCAACAAACGCAAGAAGGTGCTGGCCAAGCGCAAGCCGATCAACCAGGTCCGCGCGGCGGTCAATCGCATCGTCCGCACGTCCGGCTACACCATGGAAGAACTGTTTGGCGCCACCCGCCCGGCCGCCGGTACCCGCAAGGCTCCGGCTGCCAGGAAGAGCGCGCCCCGCAAGGCGGCGAGCAAGGTCGCGCCGAAATACCGCAACCCGACCAATGCCGCGGAAACCTGGAGCGGTCGTGGCAAGCAGCCGCGCTGGCTGGCCGCCTATGTGGGCCAGGGCCGCGATGTGTCGGAGTTCCTGATCCAGGGTTGATCGGAAACACCGCCGATACCGTTCCGACGAAAAGCGCCGTGACCCGGCGCTTTTCGTTTTCCCCGCGGAAAGATATTCAGAGATTCCTCCGCGCCGGCGCCAGCAGGTTGCCGAACATCAACCCGGCGATCAATGCCATCAGGATATTCACGACCGCGAGCAACGCGGCGGTGCCGGCCTCGATATCCTGCTGTTGCATCAGGGAGATCAGCCCACGGAAACTCACGCTTCCCGGTACCAGCAGGATGATCCCGGGCAGGCGGATCAACGCGCCCGGACGGTTTTTCCAGCGCGCGTAGATATTGCCGGCCATCGTCATCAGGAAAGCCGCCAGGAATACCCCGGCCACATCGCCCCAGGTTTCGCCGGCGACGCGGGAAACCAGATAGCCGGCGGCCGCGGACAGCATCACCAGCGGGTAATCCCGGCGCCCGGCCCGGAAAGCGACGGCAAACGCATAACAGGCCACCAGCAGGCCAAGGCCTTCCACCCACAGCGGTTGCGGGCGCGAGAACTGGATCGTCGGCTGCATCCCCAGCATGCGCGAAAGCGTCAGGGTGAGCATCGTGCCGATGGTGAGCTTGAGGATGGTGCTGATGGCACCGGCGAATCGCGCGGTACCGGCGACCAGATGCTGGCTGGTCAATTCATTGATCGCATTGGTGAGCGCCATGCCGGGCAGCAGCACGATCACCGAAGCGATGATGACCGTGTTCATGTTGAGCGACCCCACGAACGTCGCCGCCACCACGGCGATGGCCGCCGCCAGCATCCCCGCCAGCGCCTCCAGCGGCTCGCGCAGCAGCGGGTGGCGCTTCGCCTGCAGGTCCAACAGCCCGATGCACAGCCCGGCGATGCCGGCAGTGGCGATGTCCAGCCATGGCAGACGCAGCAGGCAACCCACCGCACCGGCCACCATCATGAACGCCAGTACCTGCATCACTTCCCAGCGCCGGGTGGGCGCGCGGTCGAGCTGGGCCAGCGCCTCGCTGCCGGCGGCGACGCCCATGCGCCCGGCCAGCACGTCCTCGGCGATGCGGTCGGCACGGGCCAGCCGCGACAGGTCGGTATCGCCGGGCGGCAGGCGGATCACGCGGGTGATGTCGTTGCCCTGCGCATCGGCCGGATCGCGGAAGGTGAGGATCATCCCGGTCGGGTTGACCCACGGCTCGCATTCCACGCCCAGCCGCGCGGCGACGCCGAGCAGCGCACCCTCCAGGCGTTGCGCCGTGGTGCCATAGGCATGCAGGTGCTCCGCCAGCCGGGTGATGAAGGCGATGCGTTGCGGATACGGGGTACTGGAAAGATGCGGATCGCCCATCGCGGAAGGATGACATGGAAGCCCGGGCATCGGACCCACCCCATGTGCATCCGGCCATGACATCAAGTCGATACCATGCAGCCACGCATGACCGACGCCGCCCGCCCTTCCGCCGAGTTCGACGCCCAGACGGGCCGCCTGCGCCTGTCCGGCGACTGGACGCTGGCCCGTGCCGGCGACGTGCAGGACGAAGTCGCAGGGTTGCCCAAGGACGTGCGCGAGGTGGATGCGAGCGGCGTCGGCGCCATCGATTCGCTGGGCGTGCTGCAGCTGCAGCGCTTCGCCCGCGAACGGCGGCTCGATCGCGAAGCATTCAAGCTGCGCGACGAGCACCAGGCACTCGTCAGCGCCATCGTCGATGTCGGCGCGGACCGCCCGAAGACGCGCCGCGATTACGGCTTCCAGGCCGCGCTGAGCCGCCTCGGTTTCGCGATGGTCGACAACTGGAAGGAAGTCATCGCGCTGATGAGCTTCCTCGGCGAGAACCTGGTCAAGCTCCTGCGCACGCTGCGCGAGCCGCGCCGCCTGCGACTGACCAGCGTCGTCCACCACATGGAGCAGGTCGGCCTGGATGCCGTGCCGCTGGTGCTGCTGCTGACCTATCTGGTCGGTGCGGTGCTGGCCTTCCTGGGCTCGAACATCCTCCAGGACTTCGGCGCCACCATCTACGTGGTCGAACTGGTCAACATCGCGTTCCTGCGCGAATTCGCGGTGCTGCTCACCGCCATCCTGCTGGCCGGCCGCACGGCGAGCGCGTTCACCGCGCAGATCGGCGCCATGGTCAGCCGCGAAGAGGTGGACGCGATCCGCACGCTCGGCCTCGACCCCATCGACCTGCTGGTGATCCCGCGCCTGCTCGCGCTGCTGGTGATGCTGCCGCTGCTGACCTTCCTGGCGATGGTCGCCGGCCTGCTCGGCGGCCTGTCGGTCGGCGCCTTCAGCCTGGACATCCCGCCGCAGGCCTACCTGGCGCGGATGGAACAGACCATCGACATCACCGACTTCTACGTCGGCATGTCGAAGGCGCCGATCTTCGCGCTGGTGATCGGGCTGATCGGCTGCTTGGAAGGCCTGCAGGTGAAGGGCACGGCGCAGTCGGTCGGCGAACGCACGACTTCGAGCGTGGTGCAGACCATCTCGCTGGTCATCATCATCGACGCGCTGGCGGCGATCTGGTTCATGCACATGGGATGGTGATGGAAGACGCAGACCGCACCGGCCCCGCATCCCACCCCGCCGCTTCCGGGCAAGGCAGCGACGTCATCCGCGTGCGCGGCTTGGTCAACCGGTTCGGCGAACAGGTGGTGCACGAAGGGCTCGATCTCGATGTGCGGCGCGGCGAGATCCTCGGCATCGTCGGCGGCTCGGGCACGGGCAAGTCGGTGCTGATGCGCTCCATCCTTGGGCTGCGCACGCCGAACGAAGGCGACATCGAGGTCCTGGGTGTCGATGCGCGTTCGACCGCGCCCGCCGACCGCCTCGCCATCGAACGCAATACCGGCGTGCTGTTCCAGGACGGCGCGCTGTTCTCGTCGCTCACCGTCGGCGAGAACGTGGAAGTGCCGTTGAAGGAGCACCATCCCGAACTGTCCGACGACCTGCGCTACGAACTGGCGCTGCTGAAGGTGAAGCTCTCGGGCCTGCCGGCCGACGCGCTGGACAAGCTGCCTTCGCAGCTCTCCGGCGGCATGCGCAAGCGCGCCGGCCTTGCGCGTGCGCTGGCGCTGGATCCGCCGCTGCTGTTCCTCGACGAACCGACCGCCGGCCTGGACCCGATCGGCGCGGCGGCGTTCGATGAATTGATCCTGACGTTGCGCGAAGCGCTGGGGCTCACGGTGTTCCTCATCACACACGATCTCGACACGCTTTACGCTATCTGCGACCGGGTGGCCGTGCTCGCGGACAGGAAGGTGGTGGTGAACGCGCCGCTGGCGGAGGTCGAGAGGTTCGACCATCCGTGGGTGCAGGAATATTTCCACGGCCCGCGCGCACGCGCCGCGCAGGAAGCCGCCGCCGGCGAGCGGCGCCTCGTCAAGGATCACTGATGGAAACCAAGGCCAACTACGTCCTCATCGGCACCTTCACCATCCTGGTGACCGCGTTCCTGCTCGGCTTCGCGCTGTGGGCGGCGAAGTACTCGTCCGATGCGACGTGGCAGCGCTACCAGGTCATCTTCAACGAACCGGTGACCGGCCTGAGCGAAGGCAGCTCGGTGCAGTACAACGGCATCTCCATCGGCACGGTGGAACAGCTCAAGCTCGATGCGCGCGACCCGCGCCGGGTGCAGGCATTGCTCAAGCTGGAAGCCGACGCGCCGATCAAGATCGACACCCGGGCCAAGATGTCGCAGGCCGGCCTGACCGGCAGCCCCTTCATCCAGCTCACCGGCGGCAGCCCGGACGCGCCGCGCCTGTTGCCGCGCGAACGCGGCGACGTCCCGGTGATCGTGACCGAGCCGTCCGCGCTGCAGAACATCGCCGACACCGCCAACAAGCTGGTGGCGCGCATGGACCAGGCACTCAGCGAGGAGAACATCCAGCGCATCTCCGACACGCTGGAGAACTTGCGCAGCACCACCGACGCCATCAGCAGCCAGCGCGAGGACATCCGCCAGCTGCTGGTCAACGCGCGGCTGGCCAGCGAGGACCTGCGCAAGACGCTGGACACCACCAATGGCGCGATCAGCAAGGTGGACCGCGAGGTCATCGCCAAGCTGCCGGCGACCATGGACAAGCTCGACCGCGCCATCGCCTCGTTCGAGGCGGCGGGCGAAGGCGCCAACGCGATGGTCGCGGAGAACCGCGCGCCCTTGCGCACCTTCACCCGCGACGGCCTGCAGCAGGTGGCGCCGACGCTGGCCGAGCTGCGCAGCCTGATGCGCGACCTGCGCCGCATCAGCGACCGCCTCGACGGCAACCCAGCCGGCTACCTGCTCGGCCGCGAGCAACCCAAGGAGTTCACGCCGAAATGAGCACGCCCCTTCCCCGCGCGAATGCATGGGTCCTGCTGGTCGCGTTGGCGGTCGCCGGCTGCGGCATCGTGCCGAAGAAAACCGAGATCGCCATCCACGACCTGCGCCCGCAGGTACAGGCCGATGCCGCATGGCCGCGCGTCGATGCGCAGCTGGTGGTGGTGCGTCCGAACGCCGAGCGGCTGATCGACGGCGCGCGGATCGTGGTGCGGCCGGTGCCCGGAGAACTGCAGGTCTACAAGGGCGCTGTGTGGGCGCAACCGGCGCCGGACATGTTGCAGGATGCGGTGCTGCGCACGCTGGAAGACAGCCGCCGGCTCACCGGCGTGTCGCGGCGCGGCGGCGGCATCGCCGGCGACTACGACCTGGCGATGGACATCCGCCGTTTCGATGCCGATTACGAGGGCGGCGCCAGCCCGAACGCGGTGATCGAGGTCTCGGCCAACCTGATCCACAACGCGGAGAACCGCGTGGTCGCTACGCGGACCTTCCGCGCGTCCACGCCCGCCAACGGCACGGCCATTCCCGAGGTCAGCCGCGCGTTCGAGCAGTCCATGGCGCAGGTCACGCGCGAGATCGCCGGCTGGACGCTCACCGGGATGCAGCGCGCGCGCTGAAGTTCATCGCGCCGGCTGAAGGATGCGGCGGAAGGTCAGGTTGATGCGCGGCCCCACCGGCTTCGCGGTACGCGGCAGCGCGTGCCGGTAGCGGCGCTGGCTCTCGCCTGACATCAGCAGCAGATCGCCTTGGGCGAGTTCAAAGGCGTGGCGATCGCCGGCATCGGCCTTGAGCAGGAACCTCCGTGTCGCGCCGAGGCTGAGCGAGGCGATGACCGGTGAATCGCCGAGTTCCGGTTCGTCGTCGCGATGCCAGCCCATCGCGTCGCGGCCATCGCGGTACAGGTTGGCGAGGACGCTGTTGAAGCGGGCATCGAATTCCCGATCCAGCCTCGCGCGCAAGGCGACCAGCGCAGGCAGCCACGGCTGCGGCGTGAACCGGGTGCCGGAATAACGGTACGAAGCGCCTTCGTCACCCATCCAGCAGGACAGGCGCGGCGAATCGATCTCGCGGCCGAACAAGCGCAGCCGGTGCACCGACCACGGCACGGTCTCGATGACGGCATCGAACAGCGCATCAGCTTCGTCCCGCGCGAGCCAGCCGGGGAACAGCGCGATGCCCGGCAGGTCCTTGGCGATGGAAGGCGTCGACATCGCCCCATCCTGCGGATTTGCCGGCCCTGCCGCAAACCGGGACAATCCGGGGATGCATGGAGATTCCGCGATGAACGACCCCACCCCCCCCGAAATCGAACGCGACGTGATGGAGTACGACGTCGTCGTCGTGGGCGCGGGGCCCGCCGGCCTGTCGTTCGCGATCCGGCTCAAGCAGCTCTCGCCCGAGACTTCGGTCTGCGTGATCGAGAAGGGCGCGACGGTCGGCGCGCACATCCTGTCCGGCGCGGTGATCGAACCGGGCCCGCTTGATGCGCTGCTGCCCGGCTGGCGCGAAGCCCCGCCGCCGATCTGCGTGCCGGCCAGGGAAGACGAGTTCTGGCTGCTGTCCAAGACCGGCCAGCGCAAGCTGCCGTTGCCGCCCGGCATGCACAACACCGGCAACTTCATCGTGTCGCTGGGCGCGCTGTGCGCGTGGCTGGCCCCGCAGGCCGAGGCGCTGGGCGTGGAAGTGTTCCCGGGCTTCGCCGCGGCACAGACGCTGCACGACGCCGCCGGCAAGGTCATCGGCGTGCGCATCGGCGACATGGGCATCGCCAAGGACGGGGTGCACAAGGCCGGTTTCACGCCCGGCATCGACATCCACGCCAAGGTCACGGTACTGGCCGAAGGCGCGCGCGGCTCGCTGACCAAGCAGCTGGTGAAGCGTTTCGGGCTCGATGCGGAATCCGATCCGCAGAGCTATTCGATCGGCATCAAGGAGCTGTGGCAGGTCGATGCGGCCAAGGTCACACCCGGCAAGATCGTGCACACGCTCGGCTGGCCCGCCGACAACCACACCTATGGCGGCAGCTTCGTCTACCACTTGGAAGGCGGACGCGTGGCACTGGGCTATGTCAGCGGCCTCGACTACCGTGATCCCGAATACAAACCGTGGGAAGCGTTCCAGCAGTGGAAGGCGCATCCGCTGATCGCGCCGTTGCTGGAAGGCGGCAGTATTGTTTCCGCGGGCGCACGCGCGATCGTCACCGGCGGCTGGCAGTCATTGCCCAAGGTGGAGATGCCCGGTGCGTTGCTGATCGGCGACGGCGCCGGCCTGCTCAACGTGCCGAAGATCAAGGGCACGCACCAGGCGATCCGCTCCGGCATGCTGGCGGCGGAACACCTGGTCGCCTCGCAGCTGGTACCGGAAGGCTTCGACGCCAAGCTGCGCGACTCCGACGCGATGCGCGAACTGCGCGAGGTGCGCAACGTGAAGCCGGGCTTCAAGCGCGGCCTGTGGTTCGGCATGGCCAACGCCGCGTGGGAGACGCTGGTGAAGGGCGCCTCGCCGTGGACGCTGAAGGTGAAGCCGGACTGGGCCTCGCTCGACCGCCTCGGCAGCGCCACGCCGGAACGCGATTACGTGCAGCGCACGCTCGCCCCGCGAGACCGGTTGCAGGGCGTGTTCTACGCCTCGACCTCGCACGACGAGGACCAGCCGATCCACCTGCATGTATCCAATACCGAAGTCTGCGTGACCCAGTGCGCGGAGGAATTCGGCAACCCCTGCACCCGCTTCTGTCCCGCCGCCGTCTACGAGATGGTGGAGGACGCCAGCCAGCCGCACGGCAAGCGTCTGCAGATCAACGCCGCCAACTGCGTGCACTGCAAGACCTGTGACATCAAGGATCCCTACCAGATCATCAACTGGGTGACGCCAGAAGGCGGCTCGGGGCCGAATTACCAGAACCTGTGATTTGAAGGGCGGCGCTCAGCCGCCCTGCACTTCCAGCCGCTGGCTGCCGCGCCACGTCGCGCCTGGCGCGAGGACGAGCGGCGGCTTGATCTGCGCCGCTTCGACGCAGAGGAAGCGTCGCCATTCGTCGCCCACCAGATCGCTGAAACCGCGCGCGATCTCCGCGCCGGGGTTCCACACCACCGTGTCGCCGAAACCGGATTGCGAGATGGCGAGCCGTTCGTGCCCGTCATCGAGCTGCAGGCGCGCGGGTGCTTCTATGTAGACGCGGTCGATGTTGATGGGCGAATGCAGTGCTGCCGCTTCGGCAGGCGTCTCGGCCAATCCCGCCAGCGCATCGAGATAGCCGGTGCGCTCCAGACCCGACAGGGTGGCCTCCGCGATGTCATCGACACGCAGATAGGTATGCAGGCCGCAGGTGAATGCGGAAGCGGCATCCTCCCGGTTCACCACGGCCAGCTGCACCTCGAGTGCGGCATCCGACAGCAGGATGCGCAGCGAGACGTCATGGGCGGGCTCGGAAAAATCGGCCTCGCCCAGCGCGATCCGGAACGATGCCGAATGCGCGTCGCCGCCTTCATGCACCCACGCGCGGTCCCGCACCCACCCATGCTTGCGCCCCGGCCCGAAGAAACCGAATTGCGGATGCAGCACCGGGATGCCCCCATGCGGCGCGGCGCGTTCATCGGCGGCCAAGGCCTCCGGCACGAAGAGGCGCTCGCGGCCGCGGCACTGCCACGACAGCACGCGGGCGCCGAACGCGGAAACGGCTGCCCGCGAGCAGCCGTCCGGCGACACCAGTTCGATGACGCCCATCAGGCCGCCAGCGGAACGCCGGTCTTTTCCTTCGCCTCGTCCAGGCTGACATCGGCGGCCAGTTCGACCAGCGTCAGGCCAGCCGGCGTGACATCGAACACGCCGAGCTCGGTGATGATGCGGTTCACCACGCCCACGCCGGTCAGCGGCAAGGTGCATTCGGGCAGGATCTTCGAGCTGCCGGTCTTGGTGGTGTGCTCCATCAGCACGACCACGCGCTTGACGCCGGCCACCAGGTCCATCGCGCCGCCCATGCCCTTCACCATCTTGCCGGGCACCATCCAGTTGGCGAGGTCACCCTTGTCGGTGACCTCCATCGCGCCGAGGATGGCGAGGTCGATGTGGCCGCCGCGGATCATCGCGAACGAATCATGGCTGCCGAAGAAGCTGGCGCCCGGCACCGCGGTCACGGTCTGCTTGCCGGCGTTGATCAGGTCGGCGTCGAGTTCGGCCTCGGTCGGGAACGGGCCGATGCCGAGCAGGCCGTTCTCGCTCTGCAGCCAGACGTCCATGCCTTCCGGAATGTAGTTCGCCACCAGCGTCGGCAGGCCGATGCCCAGGTTGACGTAGGCGCCGTCGGTGAGCTCCTGCGCGGCGCGCTGCGCCATTTGATCGCGGGTCCAGGCCATGTCAGTTGCCCTCCGTGCGGATGGTGCGCTGTTCGATGCGCTTCTCGGGCGTGGCGTTGACCACGATGCGGTCGACGTA
>JAANMY010002864.1_pt1 | contig 15299 bp, 10 predicted proteins | sample 7279691 | NCBI WGS metagenome assembly JAANMY01 (sample SAMN14094543, study PRJNA606508) | bioreactor metagenome | isolation source: A lab-scale SPAN reactor treating ammonium-rich wastewater day 388 | place: Ireland: Galway | collected 2018-02-07
CGCTCGTCGGCGCGTTCGCCGCGATCTATCACCCGGTCGGCATCCCGATGCTGGTCCAGAGCGCGGAGCGGCCCGGCCGCGTCATCGGCGTGAACGGGCTCGCCGGCAACCTCGGCATCGCGGCCGCGGCGCTGTCGACCGGCTTCCTCGTCAAGTACTTCGGCTGGCGCAGCGCGTTCATCGTCCCGGGACTCGTGTCGATCGCCTGCGGGCTCGCGTTCGCGCGCATCGCGCCGCGCGAGTCAGCTCCGCCGTCGAAGCGCGCGCCGCGGCAGGTCGACCTGCCCGCCGCGGTGCTCGCGCGCGTGTTCATCGTGCTGACGCTCACCTCGACCTTCGGCTCGCTCGTGTTCAACTTCACGACCAACGGCAACGGCGAACTGCTGCGCGAGCGGCTCGCCGCCGTCACCCGCGATCCGGCGACGCTCGGCATGCTGCTCGCGCTGGTCTACGCCATCGGCTCGATCGCGCAGGTCGTCGTCGGCCGGCTGATCGACCGCGTGCCGCTGAAGCCGCTGTTCCTCGCGATCGTCGCGGCCCAGATCCCGCTGTTCGCGCTCGCGGTGCGCGCCGAAGGCTGGGCGCTCTACGTCCTCGCGATCGCGTTCATGGTGTTCGTGTTCGGGGCGATCCCGTTCACCGACGCGCTGATCGTGCGCTACGTCGACGACCGGATGCGCTCGCGGGTCGCGGGCATGCGCCTCGCGATCGCGTTCGGCATCAGCGCACTCGCCGTGTGGCTGCTGGGCCCGGTCGTGAAGGCGAACGGCTTCGGCTTCCTGCTCGCGCTCCTCGCCGGCATCGCGCTCTGCTCGACGCTCGCGATCCTCGCGCTCCCGCGCAAGTTGCCCGACAAGGCCCGGGTCGGATAGCGACCTCGAGGGCGCGAACCCCGCGTCGTCCCTGCCCGGCCGCGCTGCGTGGACATCCTGCAGGCGTTCATCGAGCACTACGGCTATCTCGCCGTGTTCCTCGGCTGTGTCGTCGAAGGGGAAACGGTGCTCGTGCTGGCCGGCTTCGCCGCCCATCTCGGCTACCTGTCGCTGCCGGCGGTGATCGGCGTCGCGGCCGTCGCCGGATTCGCCGGCGACCAGGCGCTCTACGCGATCGGACGGCGTTGGGGCGACGCGTTCTTCCGCCGCTTCCCGCGCGTCGCCGCCGCGCGACCGTACGCGCAGCGCTTCCTCGACCGCTACGGCGCCTGGGCCGCGTTCGGTGTCCGCTTCCTCGTCGGCATGCGCATCGCCGGCGCGGTGTCGATCGGCGCGGCGCGGTTCCCGAGGGCGCGATTCGCGGCGGCCAACGCCGCCGGCGCGATCGTCTGGGCCGTCGCCGTCGCCTTTGCAGGCTACGTCTTCGGCAGCGCCTTCACGCTCGTCCTCGAGCGGGCGCGCCACGTCGAACTGGCGGCCTTCGTCGCACTCGCGCTGATCGGAGGCGTGATCGTCGTCCTGACCCGCCGCCGGCGCCGCCGGCGCTGGCTCTCGGCGCGCTAGGGTCCTGGCCCGGCGCCCCGGGCAATGGCCGTGAGCCCGCTGCCGAAGCCGCACCGTCACGGCCGACCCGACGCTCCGGGGCGGCCTGGGGGCGTTCGGTTGCCGCCGGCGGCATCCTGTCGGTCGGGCGAACGTTTCGCGCGCCGGCCCGGTCTATACTGCCGCCCCCTCACCGGATCCGCCCGCCATGCTCCGTTCGATCCTCGCCCGCCTTGCGTTCGTCGTCGCGTTCGCGCCCGCGCTCTCGTTCGCCCAGCTCCCGCCGGGCGTCACGCAAGGCGTCACGGTCGAGGGCGTCACCCAGTACAAGCTCGACAACGGCCTCGAGGTGCTGCTGTTCCCCGACGCCAGCAAACCCGTCACCACCGTCAACGTCACTTACAAGGTCGGCTCGCGCCACGAGAACTACGGCGAGACCGGCATGGCGCACCTGCTCGAGCACCTGACCTTCCTCGGCACGACGTCGATCGACAACATCTGGAAGGAGTTCGGCAAGCGCGGCATCGAGTTCAACGGCACCACGTTCTTCGACCGCACCAACTACTTCGAATCGTTCCCGGCGAACGAGGAGAGCCTCGCGTTCGCGCTCAAGGCCGAGGCCGAGCGCATGTCCGGCGCGCTGATCCGCAAGTCGTCGCTCGACACCGAGATGACCGTCGTGCGCAACGAGTTCGAGAGCGGCGAGAACAACCCGCTGCTCGTGCTGTGGCAGAAGATGCAGGCGGCGGCCTACGACTGGCACAACTACGGCAAGTCGACGATCGGTGCGCGTTCCGACATCGAGAACGTCGACATCGAGCGGCTGCGCGCGTTCTACCGCACCTACTACCAGCCGGACAACGCGGTGCTGATCGTCGCGGGCAAGTTCGACCCCGCCTCGACGCTCGCCGCGATCGCGAAGGAGTTCGGGGGCATCCCGAAGCCCACGCGCGCGCTCCCGCGCCTGTACACCTCGGAGCCGACCAGCGACGGCGGCCACACGGTCACCGTGCGGCGGGTCGGCAGCGCGCAGTACGTCGGCGCGCTGTTCCGCGTGATGCAGGGCGCGCATCCCGACTACGCGGCGATGGAGGCGCTGGGCGAGATCATGACGACCGAGCCCGCGGGCCGCCTCTACCAGGCGCTGGTCGAGACGCGCAAGGCCACTTCCGTGCAGAACTGGAGCTTCGCCACCTACGACCCGGGCCCGGCGATCTTCTTCGCCCAGGTGGCCGTGGGCGAGAGCGTGGATCCGGCCCGCGAGGCGATGCTCGCGACGCTCTTCGGCGTCAAGGGCCGCCCGATCACGCAGGCGGAACTCGACCGGGTCCGCACCAAGTACCTGAAGGCGTTCGACGAGACGATCAACAATCCGCAGGCGTTCGGCCGCGACCTCTCCGAATGGATCGCGTTGGGCGACTGGCGCACGTTCTTCCTGCACCGCGACCGCTGGCGCAAGCTCACGCCCGCCGACGTCACTCGGGTCGCCACCGAGTGGATCAAGCCGTCGAACATGACGCTCGGCACCTTCGTCCCCGACGCGAAGCCCGACCGCGCGCCCGCCACCGCGTCGATCGACGTCGGCGCGATGGTCGCGGGCTACAAGGGCGACGCCCCGGTGGCCGCGGGCGAGGCGTTCGACCCCACGCCAGCGAACCTCGAAGCGCGCACCGAGCGGATCACGCTCGGGAACGGCATGACGCTCGCGCTGTTGCCGAAGAAGACGCGCGGCGAAGTGGTGCGCTTCTCGCTGCGGATGCGCTTCGGCGACGAGCATGCGCTCGAGGGCGCATCGACCGCGGGCTCGCTCGCCGGCTCGATGCTCGCGCTGGGGACGGCGGCGCATCCGCGCCAGGCGTTCGACGACGCGCTCGACGCGCTCAAGTCGAAAGTCGCCTTCGGCGGCGGTGCGACCTCGGCCTCCGCCTCGGGCGAAACGGTCCGCGGCAACCTCGGCGCCACGCTGAAGCTCGTGGCCGAGGCATTGCGGACGCCCGCCTTCGACGCCGGCGAGTACGACAAGCTGGTCCGCTCGTCGCTCGCGTCGATCGAGAAGTCGCGCTCCGACCCGCAGGCGATCGCCGGGCGCGCGTTCAACCGGCACGTGAAGCCGTTCCCGCCCGGCGACGTGCGCGAGACGCCGACCTTCGACGAGCAGATCGCGCGCCTCGAGGCGGCGAAGCTCGACGACGCGAAGGCGTTCCACGCGAAGTTCTACGGTGCGTCGAACGCCGAACTCGCCATCGTCGGCGATTTCGATCCGGCGGAGGCGAAGGCGCTCGCCGCGCAGCTCTTCGGCTCGTGGCGAAGCCCGCAGCCCTACGCGCGCGTCCCCGATCCCTTCCAGGCGACGAAGCCGGTCATCGAGACGATCGAGACCCCGGACAAGGCGAACGCGGTGCTGGTCGGCGGCATGACGATCGCGATGTCGGATCGCTCGCCCGACTACGCCTCGATGCTCGTCGCCGAGCGCATCCTCGGCGGCGCGCCGGAGTCGCGCCTCTTCACCGTCGTCCGCCAGCAGATGGGACTCTCCTACGGCGTCGGATCGTTCCTCGACGAGGGACGCCTCGACGACAACTCGACGCTCGGCCTGTACGCGATCTACGCGCCGCAGAACGTGGCCCGCGTGAAGGCGGCGATCGCCGATCAGGTGCGGCTCGCGCTCGACAAGGGTTTCACCGCGGAGGAAGTCGACAACGCGAAGCGCGCGCTGCTCGAGGAACGCTTCAGCGCGCGGGCGCAGGACGGCGTGGTCGCGTCCTCGCTCGTGTCGCAGGCGTACCTCGGCCGCACCTGGCAGTTCTCGGCGGACATCGACCGCGCGATCGGCGCGGTGAGCGTCGACACCGCGAACGCGGCGCTGCGCAAGTACCTGAAGCCCGACGGCCTCGCGACCTTCGTGGCGGGGGACTTCACGAAGAAGTGATCCTCGCTCCGGGGCCGGGACGCGCACCGGCCCCGGGGACGGCCTACCGCGCGAGCAGGATCACCGCGCCCGGGTCGAAGTCGAGCGCGACCTGCGAATCGCGCGCGCGGAGCTCGTTGGTGTCGTCGTCGAACGCGAGGAGTTCGCCCCACGCGGTCGCGACGACGTACTCGTTGCGGCTGCCGAGGTAGGCGGCGCGCTTGCAGGTTCCGGGGATCGGACCGCGGCCCGCGTCGACGATGCGCAGGCGATGCGGGCGCACCGCCAGCGTCGCCGGGCCGGGAGCGAAGCCGGGCGCGCGCACCGGAGCCGAAACACCGCCCGCGCTGAACGCGCCACCCGCGAACTCGCCGTCGACCAGGTTGGCGTCGCCGATGAAGTCGGCGAGGAAGCGGCTCGCCGGCGCCTCGTAGAGTTCGCGCGGCGTGCCCTGCTGCGCGATCTTCCCGCGGTCCATCACGATGATGTGGTCGGACACCGCGAGCGCTTCCTCCTGGTCGTGCGTCACGTAGAGCACGGTGAGCGCGAGCTGCTGCTGCAGCTCCCGGATCTCCTGGCGCACGCGGCGGCGAAGCTTCGCGTCGAGGTTCGACAGCGGTTCGTCGAACAGCAGCACCTTGGGCTCGAGCACCAGCGAACGCGCCACCGCGACGCGCTGCTGCTGGCCGCCGGAGAGCTCCGACGGCAGCCGCGCCTCCATGCCGGCGAGCCCCAGCATCGCGAGCTTGGCGTGGGCGATCTCGCGCGCGGCCGCCTTGTCCTTCCCCATCGACTGCGGCCCGTAGCACACGTTCTCCAGCACCGTCATGTGCGGGAAGAGCGCGTAGGACTGGAACACCATGCTGACGTCGCGCTCGTTGGCCGCGCGCAGCGTCACGTCGGTGCCCTCGATCAGCACCCGGCCGCCCGACACCGGCTCGAGCCCTGCGACCATGCGCAGCGTCGTCGTCTTGCCGCAGCCCGACGGCCCGAGCAGCGTGACGAGTTCTCCCTTCGCCACGGCGAACGACACGTCGTCGACCGCGGTGACCGTGCCGTAGCGCTTGCTCACGCGGTCGAACACGACACCGTCCTGCGCAACAGCCATGGGAGTTCCTTCGGGGTTCAGCCGCCGCCGCCGAGCATCGGGCTCGCGCGCCGGCCGAGCCGAGCCTCGCCGACCAGCGCCTGCACGACGAGCAGGATGGTGAGCATGATGACGATCAGCACCGACGAATACGCGATGGCGAGCGGATACTCGCCGGCCTCGACGCGGTTGATGATGTAGACGGTCGCGAGATTGTACTTGGCGGTCGCGAGGAAGATCACCGCGGAGACCGCGGTCATCGCGTGGGTGAAGCTGAACACCAGCGTCGCGAGGATCGCGGGCTTGAGGAGCGGCAGCACGACCTTGGTGAGCGTGCGCGCGGTCGAGGCGCGCAGCGTCGAGGACGCCTCGTCGAGCGTCCGGTCGATCTGCGCGAGCGCCGCGATGCCGGCGCGCACGCCGACCGGCATGTTGCGGAACACGAAGCACAGCACGAGGATCGCCATGCCGCCGGTCAGTTCGAGCGGCGCGACGTTGAACGCGACGATGTAGGAGACGCCGATCACCGTGCCGGGGATCGCGAAGCTCACCATCGTCAGGAACTCGAACGCCCGGCGCCCGGCGAATCGGTGCCGCGTGATCACGTAGGCGGAGAGCAGCCCCACGATGGCGGTCAGCGGCGCGGAGACCGCCGCCACCTCGAGCGTCGTGAACAGGCTGTCCCAGGCGGAGCCGACGAACATCGTCGCGGACGACGACGGATCGATCGCGAAGCCCTGCGACAGGTGGTGCAGCGTCAGCGTCATGTCGCCGCGGCCGATGTCGCGGACCAGTCCGCCGGCGAGAATGATCGCGTAGCAGACGAGCGTGAACGCGAACCACGCGATGGCCGCCACGATGCAGCCGCGGCGCAGCCACCCGGGAAGCTGCGCGTGGAGCCCGCTGTCGCCCTTGCCGGTCACGGTGACGTACGAGAGCTTGCCGATCCAGCGCTGCTGCAGCCAGAACGCGACCAGCGTGAGTCCGAGCAGCACGACCGCGAGCGCCGCCGCGCGTCCGGGGTCGTGCTGCGCCCCGGCGACCGCGAAGAAGATCTTGGTCGACAGCACCTCGTAGTTGCCGGCGAGCACGATCGGGTTGCCGAAATCGGCGAGACTCTCGACGAAGCCCAGCAGGAACGCGTTCGCCAGCGCCGGACGCAGGAGCGGCAGCGTCACGGTCCGGAAGATCCGCCAGCGCGACGCGCGCAGCGTCTGCGCGGCCTCCTCCAGCGCCGGGCTGATCGCGGCCAGCGCGCCGTGCAGGAGCAGGAACGCGATCGGCGAGAAGGTGAGGAGTTGCGCCAGCGTCACGCCCGGCAGGCCGTAGATCCAGCGCGAGCGCGGGATGTCGAACCAGGTGTTGAGCAGCGTCGTCACGATGCCGGTGCGGCCGAACAGCACGACCAACGCGAGCGCGAGGACGAACGGCGGCGTGACGATCGGCAGGATCGACATCACCTTGGTCACCGCGCCGTAGCGGGCGCCTCCCCGCTGCACGACGAGCGCGAGTACGAGGCCCACGAAGGTCGACAGGAATCCGACCACGGTGGCGAGGATCGCTGAATTGATCGCGACGCCGCAGTGCACGCCTCCGGTCAGGCACTGGATCTCCCAGATGTCGGAGGCGAACAGGCGCTCGGCCGCGAGCGCGGGCGCGAACGCGCCCTTCTCGTCGAACAGCGCTGCCGAGAGCACCCTGCCGACCGGGAAGAAGATGAAGATCGCGAGCAGCGCCGCGATGACGACCACGATCGTCGCGACCGTCGGGTCGCCCTTGAACGCGCCGCGCCGCGCGATCGCGCGCGCGAAGACCGCGACGAGCGCGATCAGCGCGATCGCGGCGCCGATGCCGAACGACGTTCCCTTCGCGCCGCCGGCGAATCCCGCCGCGAACGCCCACGCCACCGCGAGGCCGGACGCGACCGCCGTCGCACGGTCGGCCCCGCGCCACGCGCAGCCGAGCGCGACGAGCGTCAGCGCGACGAGGACGACCTGCGCGAGCGCGCCTCGCGCGGCGAGGACCAGCGCGGATGCGCCGCCCTCGAGACCCCAGGGAACGACCGCGAGCGCGGCCAGGGCGGCCGCGGCGATCCAGGCCGTCGCCCGGTCGCGCGCCGCCGGCACGAAGACCGGCGACGCGGCGACGGCCGTCGACACGACTCGCCCGCGATTACTTGGGCAGCGTCGAGACTTCGGTGTCCCAGCGCTTCAGCAGGCGGTTGCGCTCGGCGGACGAACCGAACTTCACGAAGTCGTAGTTGATGAGCTTGATCTCGGAGAGCTTCGGCGATCCGGGCGGCGCGGAGGCGCCTTTGTTCGACGGCACCTGGAACGACACCTTGGCGTCCGGCCCGATGTTCTGCGCTTCGGCGGAGAGCGCCCAGTCGTACCACTTCCTCGCGTTCTCCATGTTCTTCGCGCCCTTGATGATGCTCATGCTGCCGATCTCGTAGCCGGTGCCCTCGCACGGCGACACGATCGTCACCGGCGCGCCCTTGACCTTCTGGACGACGGCGTCGTGCTGGAACGTGATGCCGACGAGGCTCTCGCCGGTGGCCGCCGCGCGCGCGGGCGCGCCGCCCGACTTCGTGTACTGGTTGACGTTCTTGTGCAGCGCCTTCAGGAAGTCGAACGCCTTGTCCTCGCCCCACAGTTGCACGAACGTCGCCAGCATCGTGTACGAGGTGCCCGACGAATTCGGGTTCGCGACCTGGATCTCGTCCTTGAACTGCGGCTTCACGAGGTCGGCCCAGCACTTCGGCTCGGCGATGCCCTTCTTCTTCAGGAGGTCGGTGTTGTAGCTGTAGCCGAGCGCGCCGGCGTAGATGCCGATCGTGCGGCCCTTCGCGGCGTCGTACTGGCGGATCGCCCAGTCCTGCAGCTCCGGCATCCGCGGCGACTTGTACGGCTCGGTCAGCCCTTCCTCGGCGGCCTGCAGGTGCGGATCACCGGTCCCGCCCCACCACACGTCGCCGCGCGGGTTGGCGGCCTCCGCCTTGATCTGCGCGTAGAACTCGCCCGCGCTCTTGCGCGTCATCAGCACCTTGATGCCGGTGGCCTTCTCGAACGCCGCGACCATCGGCCGGCACCACTCCTCCTGCACCGTGCAGTAGACCACCAGTTCGCCCTGCGCCCAGGCCGACAGCGGGGCGGCGAACAGCATCGCGGGAATCAGGCCCCGCAGCCATTTCGAGACACGCATGGGAATGCTCCTCTGGTTGGATGGGCGGTCGACCCGCCTCTTGCCGCAAGACTCTAGCAAATGGGCCGCAACCTGTCGCGGCCCCTTCCTGCCCCTCACAAATCCACCGCCCGGCGCTCGTCGAGCGAGGTCCGCAGCGCGACCGCGATGCGCGTCGCCTCGGTCGCGTCGTGGAGCGAGAGCCCCGGCGCCTTGTCGTGCCGGACGCAGTCGACGAAGTGCAGCGTCTCGCGCAGGAACGCGTCCTCGAACCGCTCCCAGAACGTCGGGGTGGTCTCGACGCGGATGCCGTGGCGGTCCGCGATCTCGACCCGGTTCAGGAGTCCGTCGCGGCCGATGACGAGCCGCCCTTCCGTGCCGATCACCTCGGTCGCGGACTCGTGCCCGTGCGCCATCGTGCGCGACGCGTAGATCGTCGCCATCGCGCCGCCTTCGAACTCGACGACCGCGATGCCGTTGTCGACGTCGCCGCAGTCGGCGAGCCCCCGGTGCACGGCGATCGTCCCGACCGAGAACACGCGCTTCGGCTTCGGCGAGCCCAGGAGCCAGCGCGCGCAGTCGATGTCGTGCACGCTCATGTCGATGAAGATGCCGCCCGACTTCGGCGCGAAGCGCACGAAGAACCCGGACGGGTCGTTCCTGTCGGTGGTCTGCGAGCGGACGATGAACGGGCGCCCGATCGCGCCCGAGGCGATCTTCGCCTGCGCGTCCTGGTAGCTCGCGTCGAAGCGGCGCACGTAGCCGATCATCGTCTTGAGCGCGGGATGCTTCCTCGCCTCGGCCTCGACCGCGAGGCACTCGTCCTCCACCATCGACAGCGGCTTCTCGCAGAACACGTGCTTGCCGGCGCGCAGGCCGGCGATGATCTGCTCCGGGTGGATCGCGTTGGGCGTGACCAGGAACACGGTGTCGAGGCCCGGGTGCGCGAGCAGTTGCGAATACTCGCCGTAGACGTGCTTCACGCCGAGCGCCTGCGCGGCCCAGGCGCGCTCGTCCGCGTCGGGGCTGCACGCCGCGACGAGCGCCGCGCCCGGCACGCGATGCGCCAGATTCTCGGCGTGGCGTTTGCCCAGCCGGCCCAATCCGACGATTCCCACCCTCGTGTCCGCTTCGCCCATCGCGCTCCCCCCTACATCTCGACGATGCGCTTCTCGCGCCACGACAGCGTCGCGGCCTCGGCCAGCGCGAGCGCCTTGACGCCGTCGTCGATCGAGGTCCGCACCGGCTTGCCCGACGCGATCGCGTCGAAGAAATGCGCCATCTCGAGCGCGTAGGCGGTCTTGTAGCGCTCGAGGAAGAAGTGCTCGGGCAGGTCCGCGCTCACCGCCTGTCCGCTCGACGCGACCACCTCGGTCGGCCGGTGGTTGCCCGCCTGAAGCATCCCCTTGGCGCCGATCACCTCGAAGCGCTGGTCGTAGCCGTACGCGGCGCGGCGGATCGTGTTGATCTGCGCGAGGCGGCCCCGCTTCGTGCGGATCGTGACCGCCGTGCAGTCGACGTCGCCGACGCCTGCGACCGCGGGATCGACGAGGCAGCTCCCGGTCGCGTAGACGGTCGCCGCGTCGTCATCGAGGATCCAGCGGAAGACGTCGAAGTCGTGGATCAGCATGTCCTTGAAGATCCCGCCCGAGCGCTTCAGGTACTCGACCGGCGGGAGTCCCGGGTCGCGGCTCGTCACGACGAGCATCTCGGGCTCTCCGATCTCGCCCGCGACGATGCGCGCGTGCAGCGCCGAGAACGTCGGGTCGTAGCGCCGCTGGAAGCCGATGAGGCAGGGAACGTTCGCGTCCTTCACCGTGCGTGCGCAGCGTTGCGCGCGTTCGTAGGCGAGGTCGACCGGCTTCTCGCAGAAGATCGCCTTCTTCGCGTGCGCGGCGCGCTCGATCAGGTCGGCGTGCGTGTCGGTCGACGACGCGATCACCACCGCGCGGATCGCGGCATCGCCGAACACGCCCTCGACCGTGCCGACCTCCGCGCCGTGCTGCGCGGCGAGCACCCTCGCGGCGGCCGCGTCGGGATCGACGACGCAGCGCAACCGCACGCCGGGCTGGCGCACGAGGTTGCCGGCGTGGATCTTGCCGATCCTGCCGGCGCCGAAGATCGCCACATCAGTCATCATAGTCTCCGCGGTGAGCTGTTTCCTCGACGTCGAGTTCGAGCCGGCAGGCGAGCGCGACGAACAGCGCCTGCGCGAGGCACAGGGCGCTCGTCAGCGACCGGAAGGCGAACGCGCTGCCTTCACGCACCACGAGCAGCGCATCGGCGCCGCGCGCGAGCGGCGCGAGCCGGCTGTCGGTCATCACGACGGCCTTCGCGCCGCGCTTCGTCGCGTGGCGCACGCAGGCGAGCGTCTCCTTGCCGTAGGGCGTGAAGCTGATCGCGACGATCACGTCGTCGCGTCCGATCGAGCGGATCTGCTCGTGCACCATCCCGCCGACGCCGTCGATGAGCTGCACGCGCTTGTCGATGTGCTGCAACGCGTAGGTCATGTAGGCGGCGACCGCGTAGGAGCGGCGCACGCCGACGACGTAGATGTGCTGCGCGCGCGCGAGGAGCGCGACCGCGGACGAGAGCGCGGCCTCGTCGAAGTCGCGGGCCAGTTCCTCGAGTCCACCGACGCTCGCCGCGACGAACTCGCGGGCGACCGCGCCCGGGGTCAACGTGCGCGGCCGCGCCGAAACCAGTTTGCGGATGCGCTGCTGGTAGGTCGACGCGGGCGCGGCCTGCTGCGTGTAGTCGTCGCGGAAAACCGCCTGCAGCGCCGAGTATCCGGGGAAACCGAAACGCTGCGCGAAGCGCACGACGGCCGAGGGCTGCACCTCGCACGCGCGCGCGATGTCGCCGATGCGGTCGACCATCACCCGCGCGCGATGCCGCTCGACGTAGCGCGCGACGCTCTTCAACTGCCGCGGCAGGCCGTCGTACTCGGCGGCGATGCGCGCGAGCAGCCGGTCGACCTGCGAGGCGGGGGCCTCGCTTCGATCCGCGCGGCGCACGGGCCTCGCGCGGACTAGCGCTTCAGCATCCATTCGTGCGCCGGGTCGTTGTGGAAGTGCCATTCGCGCGTCGGGCCGGCCATCACGTTCAGGTAGTACGACCGGTAGCCGTGCGGCACCACGACCGGATGGTAGCCCCGCGGCACCATCACGACGTCGCGGTCCTCGACCGCGAGCGACTGGTCGATCGAGCGGTCGTCGGTGTAGACGCGCTGGAACGCGAAGCCCTGCGGCGGGTCGAGCCGGTGGTAGTAGGTCTCCTCGAGCTCGGTCTCGTGCGGCGGCAGGTCGCGGTCGTGCTTGTGCGGCGGGTACGACGATGAATGGCCGGAAGGCGTGCGCACCTCGACCACCAGCAGGTGTTCGGCGGGCGCGGTCTCGGGCAGGATGTCGGTGACGTAGCGGGTGTTCGTGCCCGCGCCGCGCACCGAGCGCTTCATCGTCGCCGGGTCGATCACGCGCGCGGCGAGCGTGCCGCCGCCCGGAGCGTTCGCGACGCCGATCTCCGCCGCGGTGCGCGCGACGATCGACACGCCGGCGCCGTCGGGCAGGTAGAGTGCCCACGGCGCCTGGTCGTCGAACACGCTCGCGCGTCCGCCCAGGTCGCGCCATTCGCCACCCGGCGCGCGCACGTCGACCTTGCCGGACAGCACGACGATGCACAGTTCGCGCCCGCGCATCGCGAGGTCCGCCCGTTCGCCGGCGTCGAGCCGGTACGCGTGGAAGCCGACGTAGCGCCAGCCGGCGGAGGCGGGCGTCACGTCGACGATCGTCGAGCCGCTCTTGCTCGCTTTCACCAGCAGTGAGCTCATGCGATCCCTCGCTCGCTGGGCGTCCGGACAAGCGCGTCGGGCTGAAGCCCGACCCACGGAGGCGCCGCGTCGGGCTGAAGCCCGACCCACGGAGGCGCCGCGTCGGGCTGAAGCCCGACCCACGGAGGCGCCGCGTCGGGCTGAAGCCCGACCCACTGGATTGCGGTAGGTCGGCCTTCAGGCCGACGCGATGCGCGGATCACGCCGCCTCCTTCTTCGCCAACGCATCGACGATGCCGCGCAGCGTCCGATAGCCCTTCTCCGCATACGCGTACGACGGCGCCACGGCGGGATCCTGCTCCGCCTCGACGACGAGCCAGCCCCGGTACCCGTGGCCGTGCAGGACCGACAGGACACCGCGAAAGTCGATCGCGCCGTCGCCGGGCACGGTGAACGCGCCGTTGATGACCGCTTCGAGGAAGCTCCAGTTGCGATTGCGCGCGAGCCGGATCACGTAGGGCCGCACGTCCTTGCAGTGCACGTGGCAGACGCGCGCGACGTGCTTCTCGATCATCGCCACCGCGTCGCCGCCCGCGAAGGTCATGTGGCCGGTGTCGAACAGGAGGCCCACGTCCTCGCCGGTGACCGACATCAGCCGGTCGACGTCGTCGGGCGTCTCGACGTAGGCGCCCATGTGGTGGTGGTAGGCGAGCCGCACGCCGTGCCGCAGCAGATGGCGGCCGAACGCGTCGAGCCGCTCGCCGTACGCGCTCCACTGGTCCGGCCGCACGAAGCGCGGGCGCTGGTAGAGCGGCGCGGCTGCGCCCTGGATACTGTCGGCGACCTCGCCGTAGACCATCACCGTCGCGCCGTTCTTCGCGAGCAGGTCGAGGTGCGGGCCGACCGCCTCGATCTCCTGCGCGACGGTGCGCCCGCGCGCGAGCCGCCCGGAGTACCAGCCGGACACGCACGCGAGGCCGTGCCTTCCGAGCACCGAGGCGAGCGCCGCCGGCTCGCGCGGGAACTTGTTGCCGAGTTCGAAGCCCTCGTAGCCGATCGCCTTTCCCTCGGAGAGTGCCGTCTCGAGCGAGATCTCGCCGCCGAGCGAGGGCAGGTCGTCGTTGCTCCACGAGATCGGATTGATCCCGATCCGCACGTCGAGTCCCCGTGTCATCGCGCCTGTCCCTTCTTCGCCGCCTCGTAGGCGGCGCGCGCCTCGCGTACCTGCGCACGGTCCGAGACTTCCGGCACCGCGACCTCCCACCACCAGCCGCCCGCGTCGATCGTGCGGGAGGGGTCGGTGTCGATGCACACGACGCTCGTGCGCTTCGACGCGCGCGCCTTCACCAGCGCGGCCTCCAGCTCTTCGAGGGTGCGAACGTGAACGGCGTCCGCGCCGAGCGAGCGCGCATGCGCGGCGAAGTCGATCGCCGGCGGTCCGTCCGGCCCGTGCCGGCAATCGGCGAGGAGGTTGTTGAACGGCGCACCGCCGCAGGCCTGCTGCAGCCGGTTGATGCAGCCGAAGCCGCGGTTGTCGAGCACGACGATCGTGAGCTTCAGGCCGAGCATCAGCGAGGTCGCGATCTCCGAGTTCATCATCAGGTAGCTGCCGTCGCCCACGACGACGACGACCTCGCGGTCCGGCTTCGCCATCTTGACGCCGAGACCTCCGGCGATCTCGTAGCCCATGCACGAGTAGCCGTACTCGACGTGGTATCCGCCGGGCGTCGAGGTGCGCCAGAGCTTGTGGAGTTCGCCGGGGAGCGTTCCCGCCGCGCACACCACGATGTCGTCGCGCGGCGAGTCCTTCGCCGAGCGCTGCACCGCGCCCAGCACCTCGCCGTCGCAGGGCAGCGCGCCGTCGCGCGGGCCGGTGAGGCGCAGGAGTTCCGCCCGCCAGCGTGCGGCTTCGTCGGTCGCCCTCTGCCGCCACGCTGCCTCGGACGACCAGCCCGGCAGCGCCGCGGACAACGCCTCCAGCGCGCGGCGCGCGTCGGCGCGCACCATCGTGCCGCGACCCTTGTGCGCGTCGTAGCCGTTGACGTTCAGCGTCACGAGCCTCGCGCGCGCGAACAGCGAATGCGAGCCGGTAGTGAAGTCCTGCAGCCGCGTGCCGGCCGCGAGCACGAGGTCGGTGTCCTGCGCGAGCGCGTTCGCGGCGGGCGAGCCGGTGACGCCGATCGCGCCCAGTTGCAGCGGATGGTCCCACGCGAGCGCGCCCTTGCCGCCCTGCGTTTCGGCGACCGGTACGCCGTGCGCCCCTGCAAAGCGCTCGAGCGCGCCGCTCGCACCCGAGTAGAGCACGCCGCCGCCCGCGACGATGAGCGGCCTGCGGGCTTCCCGCAGCAGCGCCGCGGCCGCCGCGATGTCCTCCTCGGCGGGCACGGGCGCCGCGAAGCGCACCGGCGGCGGCGCGAAGAACGCCACCGGCCAGTCGAAGGCCATCGTCTGCACGTCCTGCGGCAGCGCGAGCGTGACCGGACCGCACAGCGCGGGGTCGGTCAGCACGTGCAGCGCGCGCGGCAGCGCGGTCAGCAACTGCTCGGGATGCGCGATGCGGTCGAAGTAGCGCGACACCGGCCGGAAACAGTCGTTCGCCGAGACGGTGCCGTCGTGGAAGTCCTCGACCTGCTGGAGCACCGGGTCGGGCGCACGCGAGGCGAACACGTCGCCGGGGAGCAAGAGCACCGGCAGGCGATTGACATGCGCGAGCGCGGCCGCGGTCACCATGTTGGTCGCGCCCGGGCCGATCGACGTCGTGCAGGCCATCATCCGGCGGCGCATGTGCGCCTTCGCGTAGGCGATCGCGGCGTGCGCCATCGCCTGCTCGTTGTGCGCGCGAAAGGTCGGGATCGACGCGCGGTGCGCGTAGAGCGC
>JAANMY010002870.1_pt1 | contig 15272 bp, 8 predicted proteins | sample 7279691 | NCBI WGS metagenome assembly JAANMY01 (sample SAMN14094543, study PRJNA606508) | bioreactor metagenome | isolation source: A lab-scale SPAN reactor treating ammonium-rich wastewater day 388 | place: Ireland: Galway | collected 2018-02-07
GTGGCGGACCAGCCCACCCGCTACGACGGCGCAGGGGTGGAATTGGTCGAGCTGATCCGGGCGCGCAAGGACGAACTGGTGTTGAAACCCGTGCGGGAATATGGCGGCACGGGGGTTGTCCTGGGCTGGGAGACCGACGCCAGCGCCTGGGAAGTGGCCTTGCAGCGGGCGCTGGCCGAACCCCACGTCGTCCAGCGCCGGGTCCCCACGCCCCAGGAAATTTTTCCCGTCTGGCAGGAGGACGGGCTGCATTTTGCCCCCCGGATGGTAGACCTGGACCCGTATGTCTGGCGGGGCACCTCTGTGGAGCACGCGGGGGTGCGGCTGGGCACAAGCGCGCTTTTGAATGTGAGCGCGGGGGGCGGCTCCGCGGCTCCGCTCTTTTTGGCAGAGAAACGCGGTTAGTACTACAACGAGAGAGTGATAATCAAGCACAACATACAGGCATCGATTCTAAAGAACCACTACATATAGTATCCCACAGTAGGTAGTCATCTCTTAAGTAGTATCTGGCTGAAGAGTCGACTAATTCCATTACAACATATTGGCAGTACCGCAAAACTTGCTATCGTACTCCTGAGAACCCCGGCCAAGCGTGCATTGCTCCACCTCCGGTGGGCGCTTTGGTTCATAGCAACTTTTGCGGTATTGCATATATTGTGGGCTGAAGTTTCTGGCAAGATCGCGTTATAGTATTAGCCTACATTTCACACATTAATCCTGTTTCACTTAACGAAAACAGGAGTATGTTTGCGTTCACTCTTCGCTTATTAGAATGACTGCGTCTCGTAAGGGCTTGTCAAAGAATAACTTCCTGTTTTGGTGCGTCGCACTGTCCAGATGAGGTTGCGGACTAGAGTCATTTCGTGGACAGTGCGACGCACCCTAAGTACATGCCAGCTGAGGTGGATATGCGATGCTGTGATCTGCGTTCCTGGACATCTGTTGTTTTTCTTACGTCATTGGCGACATACATTATACTGGGCAGCTATCAGCTTGATCTACCCGGACTCTATTACGATGAAGCGCTAGATGCCGTCCCCGCTATGCAAACGCTCTCTGGTCAAGCGTTGGATATTGCAGGTGTGATCAACTCGGGTGGAAGAGAATGGCCCCTCATGGTTATGTCATATGTTGGGCCGATCACGACTTATCTGCTAATGCCCTTCTTTGTTTTGTTCGGCGTGAGTGTTGAGATACTGCGCGCCACTAACTTGCTTATCGGTCTCGCAACCCTGATATTAGCATATGGCTTCCTTAGTGAATTTTTTGACAAACGGGTTGCTGCCTTAAGCACATTGCTCCTCGCCGTGAATCCGACCTTCATCTTTTGGTCGCGGACAGGCGCGATGGTATCTCTGCCTTTGCTACCGCTGGCCATTCTTGTGTTTTGGTGTTTGTGGCGCTGGTTCCATCGACGGCAGAACATTTACTTTGTGTTCGCTGCATTCTGTCTGGGACTTGGGCTTGCTACGAAGATTCTTTTTTTATGGTTGTGGCTGGGGTTAGGTTTGTCATGGTTGGTTTTCAGTCCATATATCTCTCCTGGTGGTGGTTGGCGCGCCTGGCTATGGCCGCTGAAGCAACTAACTAATCGTACTCGAATTTTGGCACTTTTTGCCACCCTTCTCGGCTGTGCGCCGTTGATTATTTACAATAGTCGTGATGCAGGGACTATACGAGCGCTTCTTGAAAATCTTACTCACACGCGACTCTATGGCGTGAGTAATCTGGATATACTCACAAATTTGCGCACTGTATTCATGACTGATCTGCGTACGCTGTTGGATGGCTCAATTTTTGCCAGCAGTTTCGGTAGAGCGCACGCAAATCCTGTGGCTGTAGTAGCCTTCATTTGCACACTCCTATTACATATATGGTTAATCCGGCAGGCTCAGTTTACTTATCGACCAATACGCCTGAAATTCCTGATTTTGATCTGCGTCAGCATCGTTTCTCAGAGCGCCTTCACTATATCCGGCTTTGGGGCGCATCACTTAATGATCATTTGGCCCATCCCTCAGGTAGTAATAACTGCTGCCTTTACTGGCTTAGCTAATCATCTGCATTATCGTGCGCCTGAAGAGTACCCCCAGTGGCGACTTCTCTTGGGGCTTATATTCATCATTATCGTGGGATCTGAGATGTTGACAACTGTGCAGTACCATCGGACATTGTCTCATACGAGGGGCAACGGTTGGTTCTCGGACGCCATCAATGTGCTGGCTGAAGATCTACAGCACGTCAGCGAGCCAATCATTGCTCTTGATTGGGGTTTCCGACGTAACCTTCAGCTATTAACATTGGGACAGATTGACCCAGAAGAACGGTTTACGTATGGCGCACGCCCAGATGAATCTTTTGACTTCTACATCAATTCACGGGTCGCCCAAGCACCAGCCTTTTATCTGTTGCATAGCCCGCAGTTCACCGCATTTCCTGGTCATAGGCAGCTTTTTGAGGATGCAGCCTATCGTCATCGCTTACAACCCGTTCTCTGGAAAGATTATGAGCAACATGACGGCCATTTAGTGTATGAAGTTTACTATCTCGAGCCTATATCGCGGACTTTTGAGGCACCGCCGATGCAACATTATGTAAAGGCGAGTTTTGGAGAGGTGTTGTCACTATTTGGCCACACAACCCCGCAAATCAAGATGAAACCCACAACTGAGATATCGGTGACATTGTACTGGCAAGCACTTACGGTGATACCTGTGAACTATAAGGTATTCGTACACCTGTTTGATGAAACCGGTCAATTGTGGGCACAGCATGACAGCCCACCGATGCTAGGTGGGCATCCAACAATGGAATGGATTGCTGGCGAAGTAGTCGAAGATCGCATAAGGTTATCCCTTAATGAGACTTTGCCCGTTGGAAAGTATCGGCTGTTTGTGGGCATGTATTATGAGCCGACGATGGAACGTCTACCTATAACGATTAACCAGCGACGACTAGAGGGAGACACGGTAGAGATTGCCATTATTGATGTCGTGCAGGAATGATATTTTTAATGTCGCCTATACAAGGAGTATTCGATGACAGATCAACAGCCACAAAAGGGCGAAGGTGCTGAGTCGGGCGGCGGGGGAAAGCGCAGCAACCGGCGCTACTTCCGCAAGCGCAATAAAAACAAAGGCTCGGAAGGGGGAGAGCGGGGAGCGCCCAGCCAGGGATCGCCCAGCCAGGGGAAGGAGCAGAACCGCTCCCAGCCCGACGCCAAAGCCCAGAACCAGCAGACGTCTGAGCAGCGGGAGCGCCGCCGCAAACGCCGCCGTTCCAATAGCAATTCCAATGCCAGCGGGAACAACAGCGGCGGAAATTCGGACGGTGGCAATTCCAGCGGCGGGAATTCTGGCAGCAGGAGCGGTCGGAGTGGTGGCGGAGGCAATAGCAGCAGACGCCGTTCTTCCAGCCGTCGCCAGCGCCGCCAGGAGCAGCCCGAAGTCCTGCCCCCTGTGGCCCCGGAGACCGAGCGCTATCGGGAGCCGGTGGATGTCTACGTCCACACCCACATCGTGCGCCCAGCCTATCGGGACGCGGGCAACGATTACGTCTCCGAGAAATCCTTCCTCTCCAAGCGGCCGCCTGCCGAGCTAACCATCCATATGGAGCGGCTGCAAGAGGAGATCAACATCCATCTGGACGAGTACTTCAACCGGCCCAACGCTCCCGTCAAAGTGACACGGGAGTCGGGGGACGAGGACTGGGATGACGAGGAATAGTGAAGCGTGAAATGTGAGTGGGTCCGAACGATTTCACGTTTCACGTTTCACCGCTCGTCAGGAATCACTGTTTGAAGATTCTGTTTCCCGGAGTTTTTTTGACGTACCACGCACTACGCACCACCAAAGGAACGGCAACGTGGCCCCAATCATTCAAATTCGAGCAATGGCCGAGCACATCGGCGCAGAAGTGACGCTGCAGGGCTGGCTCTATGCCAAAACCGACAAAGGCCGCCTGCAATTTTTGCAGATGCGAGACGGTTCCGGCGTCTGCCAGGCGGTGGTTTTTAAGAAAAATGTGAGCGAAGACGACTTCGCCGCAGCCAAAGACCTGACCCAGGAGAGCAGCCTGCGGGTGACCGGCAAAGTGGTCGCCAACGAGCGGGCCCCCGGCATCCCCGGCGGCTATGAACTGGACGCGGCCAGCCTGGAAGTAGTGCAACTGGCCGCCGAATACCCCATCCAGCCCAAAGAGCACGGGGTGGAGTTTCTGATGAAGAACCGCCACCTCTGGATACGCTCCTCCCGCCAGTGGGCTGTGCTGCGGGTGCGGGCCACCGTCATCCGCGCCCTGCGGGATTGGCTGGACAGCCACGGCTTTCTGCACGTGGACACGCCCATCCTCACCCCCGCGGCAGCGGAAGGCACGACGACCCTTTTTGAGATCGACTTCCACGGCGAGCCGGCCTATCTGGCCCAGACCGGCCAGCTCTACAACGAAGCCAACATCTTCGCCTTTGGCAAAGTCTACTGCTTTGGCCCCACCTTCCGGGCCGAAAAGAGCAAGACCCGCCGCCATCTGCAAGAGTTCTGGATGCTGGAACCGGAGATCGCCTTCTGCAATCTGGAGCAGTTGATGGAGATCGAGGAGGAGATGGTCAGCTACGTCATCCAGCGCTGCCTGACCGAAAATGCCGAGGAGCTAAAGGTATTGGAGCGGGACACGACTTCCCTGCAACGGGTGACGGCCCCCTTCCCCCGCATCCACTACGACGAAGCGGTGGCAATGATCAACGCGGCCGCGGCCGCGGGCGAGATGGTCCCCGGCTACGACGGCCCGGTGCCCCCTATGCCCTGGGGCGACGATTTCGGCAGCCCCCACGAGACGTATATTGCGGCCCAGTTCGACAAGCCGGTCTTTGTGCATCATTACCCCACCCAAATCAAGGCGTTCTATATGGAGCCGGAGCCGGGCCGGGCCGAGGTCTGCCGCAGCGTGGACCTGCTGGCCCCGGAAGGCTACGGGGAGATCACCGGCGGCAGCGAGCGGATGAGCGACCCGGAGAAGCTGATCGCGGCGATTCAGGCCCACAACCTGCCCATGGAACCTTACGAATGGTACGTGGACCTGCGCAAATACGGCTCCGTCGTCCACAGCGGCTTCGGCCTGGGCGTGGAGCGCACAGTCGCGTGGATCTGCGGCATCGGCCATCTGCGCGAGGCGATTGCCTTTCCCCGGCTCCTACAGTCTATGCGGCCCTAAGGATGACAAGGTGACAGGGTGAAGGGGTGACTCACCCTGTCACCCTGTCACCCTGTCATCCCTTCCTCCTGTTATGTTTACTTTACTAATTCTTCTCACCTCCACCCTTCTCGCCCTTGCCCTCACCCCTCTCTCTGCCGCGCTCGGTCAGCGGCTGGGGTTGGTGGATCGGCCCGGCGGGCGGCGCAGTCACCGGGGGATTATCGCCCGCACGGGGGGGCTGGCGCTTTTTGGCGCGTTCACCCTGACAGTGCTGCTTGTCCTGCTCCTGCCTCGTCTGCTGCCCCCGGAAGTGGCGGCCCAGTGGCTGCCCCCCCGCAACGATCCCAACGAAGGCCGCCGTCTGCTGGCTCTGCTGGTCGGGGGTGTTTTCTGCGCCGGGGCCGGTCTGCTGGATGACCGCTTTCGCTTCCGGGCCCTGCCCCAATACGCCATCCAAATCGCGGCCGGACTTATCGCGATTGCCGGGCTGATCTTTATTAAGCACGTCAACAATCCCTTTGCGCCGGGGCTTTTCTTTGGAGATGACGGCTTTCCCTGGTGGATCGTCGGCCCAGTGACGATCTTCTGGTTTGTGGGAATGATGAATACTGTCAATTTTTTGGACGGGCTGAGCGGGCTGGCGACGGGGGTGACGGCGATTGTGTGCGCCATTCTGGCCGCGCATATGCTCTGGCGGGCAGAGCCACCCCAGGCCAGTGTGGCGGTGTTGCCGGTCGCTCTGCTGGGCGCGGCGCTGGGCTTTTTGCCCGCCAACTTGCGCGGGCGCATCTTTATGGGGAGCAGCGGCAGCTTCTTCCTCGGCTTTGCCCTGGCCGCCTTGGGGATCATCGGCGGGGCGCGGCTGGCGACGGTCCTGCTCGTTCTCGGCCTGCCCGCGCTGGATGTGGCCTGGCTGATCTACAGCCGTTGGCGGCGGGGCGTCTCCCCCGGCCAGGGCGGGCGGGATCACCTCCACTTTCGCCTGCTCGACATCGGCCTGGCTGAGCGGACGATTGTACTGGCCTATTGGCTCTTTTGCGCGGTCTTCGGCGCGCTCACCCTCTTTCTCGACGACAGACTTTATAAACTGATTGCACTGGCGGGGTTGGGAGCGGTGGGGCTGGGGGTGCTGGTCTGGGCCGCGGTGCCCCGGGAACGGGACGGCTGATCCGGCGGCTGTCTGTCAGGTCGAGCGTTGATATACTCCAGCGACTGATGGCGAAAATAGGTGTTGTAGAGTTCCGCGTAGTGGCCGCCCTGTTCCATCAACTGCTCGTGGCTGCCCTCCTCAATAATCGCGCCCTGGCGCAGGACGAGAATCCTGTCAGCGGCGCGCACGGTGGAGAGGCGATGGGCGATCACAATCGACGTGCGCTTGTGAAAGAGCAGGTCCAGTGTCTGCTGAATCTGGGCTTCGGTAAAGGGATCCACACTGGCCGTGGCTTCGTCCAGAATAAAGATGGCCGGATTGTGGGCCAGCATCCGGGCCAGGACCACCAACTGGCGTTGACCCATACTCAGCCGTGCGCCCCGCTCGCCCACATCGGTTTGCAGACCGTCGGGCAGGGTTTCCAGCCAATCCCCGCCGGCAATCTGCCGGGCGATTCTCTCCACTTCCTCGTCGCTGAGGGAGGGCTTGGCATAGCGGATATTGTCAGTCACCGTGCCCGCAAAGAGAAAGGGGGTCTGGTTGACAATCCCCAGATGGCGGCGGTAGCTTTTCAGGTCCAGACTGCGGATATCCTGGCCGTCGATGAGCAGTTCGCCGCCCTGAAATTCGTAGAAGCGGGTGACCAGCTTGGCAATGCTCGACTTGCCCGCGCCCGTATGCCCCACCAGGGCCACACTCTCCCCGGCCCGGATGCGCAGACTGAAATCGGGCAGCACCTGCTCCTTTTCGCTGTAGCGGAAGCTGACATTGCGAAATTCAATCTCCCCCCGCAGCTTCTCCACCTGTCGGTCGTCGGTCTGGTTGACCACCGGCGCGGCGTCGATCAGGGCAAAGATGCGTTCCGTCGCACTCAGCCCGGCCTGGAATTGGCTCCAAAAGGCCGAGAGTTGCAGCATTGGAAACCAGAAACGGTCCAGACTGTTGATGAAAAGATACCAGGCGCCCATTGTGATAATCGACTGGCTGACGCTGTAGCCCCCGGCATAGAGCAGAATGCCCGTGCCCACACTGCTGAAAAAGGTGAGTACAGGAAAGACCCCAGCCAGCACAATCCCCCGCCAGGTATTGACCGCATAGCTCTGGTTGTTCACCTCCTGAAATTCTTCGTAAATCCCCTGCTCCCGGCGAAAATTCTTGGCCACATTAATGCCCGTCACCGCATCCTGAATGCTCACATTCACATTCGCCACCACCCGCTGGCTCTGCTGGGTGATGCGCCGGGCGATATCCCGGAAGAGATTGGAGACGATAAAAGCGACCGGGGCCAGCCCCAGCACCAGCAAAGCCAGCCGCCATTCGATGGTGAGCAGAACGACAAAAAGCATCAGCGAGAGCAGAAGCTGGCTGAAAACGTCTGTCACCAGCACAGAGACCCGGCCAAACTCGTCGCTGTCGCTGGTGATGCGGCTGACGATGCGCCCGGACTGGTATTTGTCGTAGAAGCTCAGGTCGTGGTTCATCGCCGCGCTAAAGCCGTCCAGCCGCAGGGCCAGCACAATATCCCCGATCAGCATCGTCGTCAGCAGCCGCCGCGCCCAGTTGAAAGCCCAGGTCAGCACGCCCAACAGCAGCAGGGCCAGGGAGATCAGCAGAATCGACGAGTTTGCCAGCGCCTGCACCCCCCCCGATCCGGTCATCAGCTCGATGCCCTGGGCGGCCAGAATCGGCGCGCCGGTCTGGGCCAGGGAAAAGAGCGTCACCAGCAGCACAATCGTCCCGAAGCGTCCCAGCCAGGGGCGAAAGTAGCCCCCCAGCCGGGCGATCAGCTCCCGGTTGGTATATTCCCGGTCATAGGCTTCGGCTTCCAGGCCAGCGCGTAGAAATCCCATGGGCTTTCCTCATTTTCATTGGATGAAGGGTAAAGCGGTTCAGGATAGTCTATCCCGAATGGATGGAATTGGCAACGGGAAGGGCAGACGATTTGACCCGGCTTGCTACCACGGCTTGACAATCACAAAGGGATGTCATATTATTCACAATATGAATAAAATTTATTCACGTGATGAATACTATTACCCCCGATGGCTAACCGCTCTGCTGCGCGATGCTCTCGGCACCCATCCAATTGTTGTGCTGACAGGCGCGCGACAGGTGGGCAAGAGCACGCTTTTGCGCAACGAAGATCCGTTTCGGGGATGGCGTTATTACACGTTTGATGATATGGACACCCTGACCCAGGCCCGCCGGGACCCCGCCAGCCTGTGGGCCGGGGCGGATCGGGTCATTCTGGACGAGGTGCAACGGGTTCCCGAAGTACTTCTGGCCGTCAAAAAGGCGGTGGACGACTACCCCCAACGCTATCGGTTTGTTCTCTCCGGCTCGGTAAATCTGTTGCTGATGCAGCGGGTGAGCGAGAGTCTGGCCGGACGGGCGGTCTATTTTGTGCTACATCCGCTGGCGCTGGGTGAAGCTCAACGCCAGCCGCCTCCGACTCTGCTGGCCGAGCTGCTGGGTGGGCGCTGGCCGAGCGAGGGCGACATCGGCAGCGAGGAGACGGTCGATCCACTCACAATTTTGCAGCGGGGCGCTATGCCCGGTCTGCTGCATAGCACAGACCCCACCGTCTGGCTCCGTTGGTGGGAGGGGTATATCCTCACCTATTTGGAACGGGACCTGCGGCAGATGGCCCAAATTGAGGCGCTGCCGGATTTTCGCAGACTGATGGATCTGCTTGCCTTGCATACAGGCCAGTTGCTCAACCAGTCAGAGGTGGGCCGGGGTGTGGGGATGTCTCAGCCAACAACTCACCGCTACATTAACCTGTTGGAGACGACCCATCTGATGGAGCGCTTGCCCTCTTATACGGCTGGCCGCATCCAACGACTGGTCAAGTCCCCCAAAATCTACTGGACAGATCCGGGCCTGCCCGTCTTTCTTTCCGGCTATTTTGACAGGGAGAGTTTGGCGCAGGCACGGGAACTTGGCGCATTCTTCGAAGCGCTGATCTACCAGCATTTGCGTATCCTTTCCGAACTGATGACACCCAAGGCTCGTCTCTACTTCTGGCGCACACGAACAGGCAATGAGGTCGATTTCGTCGTCGAGCAGGGCCGGCGCCTGGTAGCCTTTGAAGTCAAATGGAGCGAGAATCCCCGTTTCCAACACGCCGACGGTTTACGCCATTTTCTGGACGCCCATCCACACGCCCAGGGCGGTGTCCTGCTCCACCGCGGCACAGAGACGCGCTTTTTGGGCGAGCGCATCCTCGCCCTGCCCTGGCGACTCCTGACCGGCTGAAGATTCTGCGGTGCATTCTTGTATTTTGTGCAAGAAATTCACCACTGAAGCCCTGAGGGCACTGAGTTTCACAGAGGAAGTTGAGAAAAAGAGTCTTCTCAGCGCTCTCAGTGGCTCAGTGGTTTGCTTTTTGATTCCAGATTGTCCGGGTTAGGAGTGGATGCACCTCAGAATTGGGGTGAAATGTGCCCCCTGTCCGGGTTGGGTTTGCGCGTTTCCTGCGCAGGGGATACACTGAATGGACTGCCGCCGCCACTGGCGACACCTGCCTCCACTTTCACCCAACCAAACGCAATGCGCCGTCTACTCCTTCTCTTTACCGCTCTAGCACTACTCATCGGGGGACGCTCGATTCTGGTCACGGGCAACGCCGCGCCCAATGTCGTTCTGCGGGATGGGCTGCTCGTCGCGCTGGCCGGAATGATTCTCTTTGCCCTGCAGAGCCAAAAAGCGGCCTGGCTGCCCGAAAGCGGGGCGATAGCCGCCCTGACCGGCTGGCAACGCACCCTCTTTGGGATCGGTTGTGGTGTTGGGCTGTTGGGCGCTGGCTGGCTGGCTCTCCTGCTGCGGGGGAACGGGGAAGGCAGTGGGCTGCTCCTTGCCTTTGCCCTGTGGATCGGGGGAATTCTGTTCGGCTGTCTGGCAATCGCTCGCCGGGGCAAAGCCAAATCCCCCAGCCAGGCAGCCGCCTGGTCTGTAGAACGCGCTCTGGACTATCTGCGCCAAAAGGAAGCGGAGAAGGCTCAACCGCCGGCAAGTGCTGCCGGGATGCAGCCGCGGACAGTCGGTCTGCTGTTGTTGGGGCTGACCCTTCTGGGGCTGCTCCTGCGTCTTTGGAACTTCTCCGGGCTGCCTGCCGGGTGCATCCAAGCCGAATGCGATAGCGCGTTGGCTGCGACGTCTCTGCTCACCAGCCAGGAGTGGCGGGTTCTGTTCAGCGATACGTATCCTCTCAATACACTCCTGACTGCCGGGGTTCTTGGCCTGTTGGGTATCAGCCAGCAGACCCTTTCCCTGCTGGGGCTTCTGTTGGGAACGGCTGCGATTCCTATTTTTTATGCCGCAACCCGCCGCTTCGTCCTGCCGGGTGCCGCTTTGCTGACAACACTGCTCGTTGTCTTTAGCCCCCCCCTGCTGATTATGAGCCGCCACCCGGTCCCGGCTCTGCTGCTGCTACTGCTGACAACTGGCTATCTGGCGGTGCGTCCGGTCGGGGGGCAAGCCCCAAGCCACAGCCGCTGGGCAGCCAGCGGCCTGCTGGCTGGGTTGCTCCTCTGGGCTGGCCCGCCATCCCTGATCTGGCCGCTCTTTGTCTGGTATCTGTTGACACCGCCAATCAGACGCGCCTTTTGGCCGGTCTACTACCTGCCACTACTCGTAGTATCTCTGCCCCATCTGGCAAGTAACCTCTGGCAGCCAGATACTTTTTCGTTTCCACTCCTACTCAGCCAGACCCCCGCTCTGGTTGCGCAATTTCTGGTCGATGGTGGCTACCTGCCGGCACTTCTGGCCTTGCTGGGCGGGGCCTGGCTGGTGCGCCATCTGCGCCAACCCCAGGGCTGGCTGTGGAGCACAGGCGTTGTCGTCATTGGTCTGTTTGTCTTTGCCGGGCCACACGCCGCCGAATTTGCCACCTTTGCCCCCCTGGTTGTGCTGATGGCTATGGGGAGCGCCATAGCCGTCGAGCAACTCTACAACGCATTTTCCCGGCCCTGGTTGCCGCTGCTGGGTAGCCGCTGGGTGTGGGCAGTGGTTGCGCTTTGTATGCTGATTCCGCTGACTATTGGCACGCGCAATCAGATGAAAGTATTGGGCACGCAATTTGTGGCGACCTCTTCCGGCGAAGAGACAGCGATTGGAAGCTATCTCTACCGCCATTTTCTGGATTCCAGCGAGGACGGCGGTAATAACGCCACTCTCGTTCTTGTCCCGGCCCCGCTCCTGAATAGCCCCGCCACACGATTGGCGGCCCGCGGAATTCTGGCCCAGACCACCCACATCCTCCCGCTGGACCCGGTGATCCATCTGCCCTTTACCGGGCCGCCCTTTATCGAGCAGGGGCTGGCCGATCTGCTCTACATTTTGCCCGCCAGCGATCCGGACCTGCACCGCTACGTCACCGCTCTCTATCCGGGTATGGCGGGCGCAGCGATTCAGGACGAGGAGGGGCGCACTTGGGGCGTGGCCTATCCGGTCTCGCGCAGTGGAGTGGCCAATGCCCAGGGGCTGTCAACTCTCTACTATGCGGGTGAGGAGATTGCCCCCCAGCAGGAGGCGGTCGATGTGCGCCGGGAGGGTCCCCTGGCCTTTGATTGGGCACAGGCAGCGCCGTTGGACGGGCCTTTCACGCTGATCGGTCAGGGTGCGCTCTATGCGCCCGGGGGTGGGATTTACGGGTTGCGGGCGCAGTACAGCGGAGAAGTAACGGTTCGCCTGGAACTCTCCACCCCCGGTCCACCGCCAGGAGTGCTGGACAGCGCAGCGGGGATCGACGAGATTGTGGTGGAATTGCCCCAGGGCTTTCACCGCTTCAGCCTGACCGCCAGCAACCGGGGAGACGGGGGCAGCCTCTCTGTCCAGTGGCGGCAGCCCGGCGGCGAATGGCAGCCAATCCCCCGACCGGCGCTCTACAACGGCAAGCTGGCCCTGGGCCAGGGGCTGGTTGCCAGTTACTATGCGGGTGTCGAAGATACTGACTTTGCCGGGTTGGCCGCGCAGACTCCCGCCCACCTGCGGTTGGAGCCGTGGGTGTCCGGCGGTGATCTGGCGGCAGCCGCGTCTGCGGTAGTCTGGCAGGGCAAAATCGCCGCACCGATGGAGGGCAGCTATCGCTTTGACGGTGAGGCGGATGGGCCGCTCCAGTTGGAATTGGATGGCATTCTTCTGCTCGACACGCCCCAGGGCAAAGCCAGCACCGCGACCCTTTTGCTCAGCCAGGGCTGGCACAACCTCACCCTGCGCTACCGTTCCGGCGGCGCAGGCACGCTTCGCCTGCACTGGCAGCCGCCGGGCGCGATTACCCCGACGGCCATTGGGCCGGACTTTCTGGCCGCTCTGCATCCCAATGCGGCGGTGGTCGATCTCCCCCTGCCCAACCTGCCCGCCCCCCAGACAGGGCCGGTTCTGGCCGTGGGCGAGCCGATGCGGGATGGGCAGGCCGGGGCGGAGTTGCAGCCGCCCGCTGGCGATGGCCTGCCGGGAAATCTGCCCGACCTGCCGCTCGCGCTGGTCTGGCAGGTGGGTAGCTGCGGCGCGGACATCGAACAGTTTCAGCAGCCCCGGGGGGTGGCGTTGAATCCCCACAGCGGCTATGCCTACATTGCCGACGCCGGCAACCGGCGGGTGATTTTGCGGGATTTGGGCGACGGTTCGCTGGTTGACTATTTGGAAAGCGATCTGTTTGAGGAGCCTTTCGATCTGGACGTGGACCTGCTGGGCAATGTCTTTGTGCTGGACGCGCTTTCCCAGACTATCTACCGCCTGGAAGACCCCGCTGGAACGCCTGTAGCCCTGCCCAGCGGTACGGCCTTTTACCGACCCCGGGGGTTGGGGATGGACCTGAATGGCAATTTCTATGTGGCGGACACGGGCGGGGCGCGTGTGGTAAAATTGACCGGGACGAACGGGGCCGTAGAGTTTCAGGAGGGCGGTGCCGATTCCCTGCTGGGCCAGGGACAGCCGGTAGATGTGCTGTTGCTGCCCACGGGTGCGTTTTTTGCGGTGACCGCCCAGGACGGCACCCTCTGGCGGCTGGATACGGGCGAGTCCTGGCTGGCCGCGGCTCCGGCCAGCACTATCGACGGTCCCCATTTGGCCGGGCTGACTACCAGCGCCTTCTTCCTGAGCGACCCGGAGCGCAGGCTGATCACCTATTTTAACGGGGCAGGCCAGCCTCTGGGCCAGCTGCGCAGCGAGCTTTTCGCCAAGCCCGTGGGGGTGGGCGCGCTGGTTCTGGGCGGGGATGTGCTGCTGGCTGTTTCCGACAGCGCGGTCTGTCAGGTGACGCTTTGGCGAGGGCCGCTGGATGCTATGCCATAAGGTGGCGAAGTCATAAAGTGCGTGGGGAGACGTGAAGACGTGAAACGTGAAGACGTGAAACGTGAAGACGTGAGACGTGAAGACGTGAAACGTGAAGACGTGAAGACGTGAAACGTGAAGACGTGAAACGTGAAGACGTGAAACGTGAGAGTAGGTGACGACACCTCACGTTTCACGTTTCAGGAGGTGAAACGTGAGTTCACATGGCCTTGTGCGGTCTGGATACAGAGTTACATTTCGGAGAAGCAATGGATAGCAATGAGCGCAAACGGAATCTTATGCTGGTGGGTGTGCTGGCGCTGGTCGTCTTTCTCTGTGTGGGGAGCTTCAGCGCCACCGCAGCCTTTGGCTATTTTTTCTTTCGGGACGGTGGCAACAGCCGCTCGCTGGAGATTCGTATTGAGCAACCAGCCGCCGCCTCGACACCGGGCAAAGAGACGCCTACACCGGCTCGCCCCAGAGAGACACCCAAAGCCACCAAAAAGGCGGCGGCGGCTTCTCAACCGACAGGGGCAGCCGTCCTTCCCCCCATTCAGGAATCGGAGAGCGAGGCCCAATTGGCCGGGGTGATTGTCCCCACCCGGGATTTGCGCGATCTGGCCCTGCGTCTGCGCCCGGACGTGGACAGCATCCCCCAGGAAGTGGCGATGACCGAATATAAAATTGGGGATGAAATTGAATTCTGGGCGTCGAATGTGGACGACAAACGGCAGTTCAAAGTCAAGGCTACGCTGATCTACACGACGGATGTCGCCTACGTTTGGGTGGAGTCTGGCAAGGAGCACGACAAGGACAAAATCATCCGCTCCGTAGATACCTTCAGCGAGAAGAGCTATCCTGTGGAACGGGAATTTTTCGGCAGCGAATGGAAGCCGGGTATCGACAAAGACCCCCGACTGCACATTCTGCACGCCAACGATCTGGGCAGCTCCATTGCCGGCTATTATAGCAGCGCAGACGAGTTCAGCAATCTTCTGACCGGCGTGCTGGGACATGCGTCGCTGGCCGCAGCCGAGATGGACTCACACACTTCCCGCGACATCATCGCAATCGAGCAGACGGCACGTGAAGCCGCACAGCTGGTGCGCAAACTTGCCGCGCTAAGCGGCAGCGGCAAGCACGTGCAGGATAACGATCTGGCAAAGATGCTCAAACAGTACGTCAAGAAGATGCCGCCCGAGTTCTATGGTGGTTCGCCACAGCTTGTGTTGTGCGACGACGCGTGTCTTGTGCACGGTGACACGGGATCTCTTAAGATGGTGCTGGAAGCGATATCCGCTCATGCGCGGGACAAAGCAAGCGAGGATGCGCAAGTTTGCTACACGCTGTCTCGCGCAGATGAGGACGTTTGTCTCTCTTTATCGTATAACGGAAGCGCGGGCTATCCGACAGGCTGGCTCGAAGGCCTGCCGCCTTCCATCGGTCAGTCTGGTTGGGACTTGGTTTTTGCCCGTGAAGTCGTGCGCGGAATGGGAGGAGAAATTGAGTTGACGGACGACGGTGAACGCACAATGCTGCTGATGACCATGCCTGTGGTCAATCAAGAGGAGCAGGTGCGTAACCGAAGTTAGCGCGGGCGAAGTCGCCAACACCTCAGTGTGAACGGCCCGTCGCATCCTACGACGGGCTTTCA
>JAANMY010002873.1_pt1 | contig 15247 bp, 12 predicted proteins | sample 7279691 | NCBI WGS metagenome assembly JAANMY01 (sample SAMN14094543, study PRJNA606508) | bioreactor metagenome | isolation source: A lab-scale SPAN reactor treating ammonium-rich wastewater day 388 | place: Ireland: Galway | collected 2018-02-07
CAACATCAAGCGCTCCAACACCATCGTCATCTTCATCAACCAGATCCGCATGAAGATCGGCGTCATGTTCGGCAACCCGGAGACCACCACCGGCGGCAACGCTCTGAAGTTCTACGCCTCCGTGCGCCTGGATATCCGCCGCATCGGCTCCATCAAGAAGGGCGAGGAAGTCATCGGCGCCGAGACCCGGGTCAAGGTAGTGAAGAACAAGGTCGCGCCGCCCTTCAAGATGGCGGAGTTCGAGATCCTCTACAACCACGGCATTTCCCGCGAGGGCGAGCTCATCGAACTCGGCGTCAAGCATGGCCTGGTGGCCAAGTCCGGCGCCTGGTTCAACTACGGCCGCGAGCGCATCGGGCAGGGCAAGGAAAATGCCCGCGAGTACCTGCTCCAGCACCCGGAGATCGCCCGCGAGATCGAGGCCAAGGTCCGGTCGCTGGCCATGCCGAAGCCCGCCGAGCCCCGCGAAGGCGCCGCCGCCCGCGACAGCGAAACCGAGCCCGAAGCCGCCGTCAGCGAAGCCTGACGCCTGCAAGCCACGGTGCCGGTGTTCACTTATTGACTATTCGGCCGGCGTGGGTCCGGCTGGAGTGCCAGCCGTTGGGAATAGTCAATAAGTCAACACCGGCACCGAAACGGTCGGCGCGGGCAGCGGCCATGGACCTGCTGGCCCGGCGCGAGCATTCGCTGGCCGAGCTGCGGCTCAAGCTGGCTGACCGGGAGTTCCCGCCGGAGGACATCGAGGCGGCGCTGACTGCCCTGGCCCGCGAGGGCCTGGTGAGCGACGAGCGGTTCCTCGAGGCCTTCATCGCCGCCCGTATCCGCAAGGGGCAGGGACCCATTAGAATCCGCGCCGAGCTTCTCCAGCGCGGCATCGGCGCCGACACCGCCAGCCGCGCCTTGGCAGACGCCCATGACTGGCGCGCCCTCGCCCGGGAAGTCCGGGCCAGCCGCTTCGGCCCGCAGCCCCCGGCGGACTTCCGCGACCGGGCCCGCCAGTCGCGCTTCCTCGAGTACCGCGGCTTCACCCCGGACCAGATCCGCGCCTGCTTCGGAAGCAACGAGGAATAGAAGCCCCGTTGAGAGCAAGAGCACCGTGAAAACCGAACAGATCCGCAAAGCGTTCCTCGACTACTTCGCTGCGAAGGGCCACCGCGTCGTCGCGAGCTCGCCGCTCGTCCCCGGCAACGACCCGACGCTGCTCTTCACCAACGCCGGCATGGTGCAGTTCAAGGACGTGTTCCTCGGCAAGGACCCACGCGACTACAAGCGCGCCGCCAGCTCCCAGCGCTGCGTGCGCGCCGGCGGCAAGCACAATGACCTCGAGAACGTCGGCTACACCGCCCGCCACCACACCTTCTTCGAGATGCTCGGCAACTTCAGCTTCGGCGACTACTTCAAGCGCGAGGCCATCGAGTTCGCCTGGGAGTTCATCACCGGCGAGCTGAAGATCCCGAAGGAGAAGCTCTGGGTCACGGTGTTCCGCGAGGACGACGAGGCTGCCGAACTCTGGGTGAAGCATATCGGCGTAGACCCGCAGCGGCTGACCCGCTGCGACGAGAAGAGCAACTTCTGGGCCATGGGCGACACCGGCCCCTGCGGTCCCTGCAGCGAGATCTTCTATGACCATGGCCCGTCCATTCCCGGCGGCCCGCCGGGCTCGCCCGACGAGGACGGCGACCGCTACGTCGAGATCTGGAACCTGGTGTTCATGCAGTTCGACCGCTCCGCCGACGGCCGGCTGACGCCGCTGCCGAAGCCCTCGGTGGACACCGGCATGGGCCTGGAGCGCATCGCCGCCGTCATGCAGGGCGTGCACAGCAACTACGACATCGACCTGTTCCGCAACCTCATCCGCGCCGCCATCGACATCACCGGCGCGAGGGACCCGGCCTCGCCCTCGCTGCGCGTCATCGCCGACCACATCCGCGCGGCGGGTTTCCTCATCACCGACGGCGTGCTGCCCGGCAACGAAGGCCGCGGCTACGTGCTCCGCCGCATCATCCGCCGCGCACTGCGCCATGGCTACGAACTCGGCGTGCAGGAGCCGTTCTTCCACCGGCTGGTGCAGCCGCTGCAGCGGGAGATGGGCAAGGCGTTCCCGGAGCTCACGGCTGCCGCCGGCCATGTCGAGCGGGTGCTGAAGACCGAGGAAGAGCGTTTCGCCGAGACGCTCTCCCAGGGCATGCGCATCCTCGAGGACGCGCTCGCCAGCCTGAAGGGCGGCCAGCTGCCGGGCGACGTGGTGTTCAAGCTCTACGACACCTACGGCTTCCCCGTGGACCTCACCGCCGACGTGGCCCGCGCCCGCGGCATCGCCGTGGACCGCGCTGGCTTCGAGCAGGCGATGGAGCAGCAGCGCGAGCGTGCCCGCGCCGCCAGCAAGTTCGAGATGGGCGCCGCGGGCAGCCTGCGCCTCACGGAGAAAAGCGTCTTCACCGGCTACGACAGCCTGTGCGACCAGGGCCGCGTGACCGCTGTGCTGCGCAACGATGGCAAGGCGGCCGCGCTTGCCGCGGGCGAGTCCGGTGCGCTGGTGCTGGACCGCACGCCTTTCTACGCCGAGAGCGGTGGCCAGGTGGGCGACCGCGGCCTGATCACCGCACCCGGCTTCCGTTTCCGCGTCGAGGACACGCAGAAGAACGGCGACGCCCATGTACACATCGGCAGCGTGGAGGAGGGCAGCATCGCCAGCGGTGCCAGCGTCACGGCCGAAGTGGACGCCGCGGCCCGCAACGCCACGCGCCTCAACCATTCCGCCACGCACCTGCTGCACGCGGCCCTGCGGCGCGTGCTCGGCAGCCACGTCAGCCAGAAGGGTTCGCTGGTGGCGCCGGACCGCGCGCGCTTCGACTTCTCGCATTACGAAGCCATCGCGCCCGCGCAGCTGCGCGAGATCGAGAACCTGGTCAACGCGGAGATCCGCGCCAATCTCGAGGGCGAGACGCGCGTGATGGCCTACGACGAGGCCGTGGCCAGCGGCGCTATGGCCCTGTTCGGCGAGAAATACGGCGACCGTGTGCGGGTGCTGCGCTTCGGGGACTTCTCCACCGAGCTCTGCGGCGGTACCCACGTCCGGCGCACCGGTGACATCGGCCTGTTCAAGATCACCGCGGAGTCCGGCATTGCCGCCGGCATCCGCCGCATCGAGGCCGTCACCGGCGAGCCGGCCCTGGCCCGCGTCGCCGAGGAAGAAGTCACGCTGGCACGGCTCGCGGACCTCGTGAAGGGCAACCGCGCCGACCTGGAGCCGAAGCTGCGCCAGCTCCTCGACCGCAACCGCGCCCTGGAGAAGGAACTGCAGCAGCTCAAGGCGAAGCTCGCCGGTGGTGGCGGCAGCGGTGGCGACCTCGCCGCCCAGGCCGTCAGCGTCGCCGGCATCCGGCTCCTCGCCCAGCGCCTCGACGACGGCACCGACCCGAAGATCCTGCGCGAGGTCGTCGACCGCATGAAGGACAAGCTCGGCTCGGGCGTAGTGGTGCTGGGCGCGGCCGACGCCGAAGGCCAGCGCCTGTCCCTCGCCGTGGGCGTCACCCGCGACCTCATGGACCGCATCAAGGCCGGCGAACTGGTCAACGCCGTCGCCGGGATGGTCGGCGGCAAGGGCGGCGGGCGTGCGGATTTCGCCCAGGCCGGGGGCAGCGACGTCGCCGGCCTCGACGCCGCGCTGGGCAGCGTCGGCGGCTGGCTGGCTAGCCGGCTGGGAGGTTGACCGGCCATTTGACAGTTCGGTTATGATCGCTGCGTTGCACCCGCCCGGCTCAGGAGGAGCGAGCGGCGCAACGCCGGGGCCACCGGGCAGGAACAGCGCCTGAAAACCGCCGCCCTGCCTGCCCCGACCAGAAGAAGAACACACGAGGGGAGGGAGTCCATGTTGATCCTGACAAGGCGTGTGGGTGAGACGGTCATCATTGGCAATGACGTGGACGTCACCGTCCTGGGCGTCAAGGGCAACCAGGTGCGCCTCGGCGTCAAGGCGCCGCGGGAGGTTTCGGTCCACCGCGAGGAAATCTACCAGCGCATCAGCCAGGAGCAGGCCAGCGGCAACGGCGCCGACCACGGCCCCCCGCTGGTCACCGACTGAACGGCCGAACATCGCCCGAGACGCCGGCGCGCGATCCGGGTATCCTGTGCAGCCCGCGCCGCCGGCACCGCCCGGCGCGACCCGAATCCGGAGAGGTGGCCGAGTGGCCGAAGGCGGCGGTTTGCTAAACCGTTATACGCTCAAAAGGCGTATCGAGGGTTCGAATCCCTCCCTCTCCGCCAAGTAGTCAGGGGTTCGCTTGGTCTCTGTACAGAGACTGGCGAACCCCTCGTCTTTTCCGCGGCTTGTACCACGAGAGTGGTACCGAATATTGCCCCAGAGAGTCCGCGGCGTCCCTCAGCAGGGACACTTCCGTGCAGGTGAACCGGACCGGCCCGTTCGCGAATTCTCCGAACGTACGGGGACAATATCTCGGGGTGCGGCAAACAGTCGCCTGAACAGGCGAACCTTCGATGCATTGTCCGAGGATGCGGTGACCGTAGCGTGAGAGGTGGGCGGCGTTGGGGCAGTCTGGCTGGCGAGCCTGGCCAGCTCAGCTTCCAGGGAACGGCTATTGGAGCGGCTTTGAACAGTTGTCTTACCGGGCCGGTTCTACCCGCCTGAGGAACTCGCGGAGCGTGACGATTTCGATGCCTTCGAATTCTCCAAGCTCCAGCATGGCCCGGTCACCGGTGACAATCAGTCCGGCGCCGCCAGTAAGGGCGCACTCCAGAACCCGGTTATCCGGATCGTCGGCCAGCACCTGCAGCCGCCTGGTCGGCGCGACGAACTCCGCCAGGTCGGCCAGGAAGACAGCCAATCGCGATAGTTCCTCCGTATCACGGGAGAACTTCCGCCCGAGCACGCCGAGGATTTCACCGACGATCGGTTTGGAGAGCAGCAGGATCACGCGGCCATCGAGAACAGCTTCCACTGCCCGATCCGCGCGGCCGCCCGGAATGGCGAGGGCGGAAACCAGCACATTGGAGTCGAATACGACCCGCATGCCGCTGCAGTTACTTTGTGGACTTGCCGGCGAGATAACGTTGCAGGTCACGCTCGGTCAGGATGCCCTTGTCCCGGGCACGCTGCGACCAGAATGACTGCAGGTCGCGATACTCGCCCTTCAGGCGGGACAGCCGATAAGCCCGCATGGCATCCTGCACCACGGCGCTCACGGTCTTGCCTTCCTCGCGGGCGGTGGCCGTTGCGAACCGGGCCAGGTCCGGTGGCAGGGAAATCGCCTTCTTGATGGCACGTGCATTGCTGGAGCGGGGCATAGGACTGACCTCAACAAACCGGTATGACTGAATACTACCATGCAGAGGCCCCGGGGATCTGTGCGCCGATGCCGGTAGGGTTGGCACCGGATTCCCTGTATTTTCCCTGTTGATCAGGGAATTTCCGGCAGAGCTGGGTTCGGTGATGACTTCTTCCTCCGCCAGTGCATGAAAAAAGGGGGCACTCGCGGCCTCTTTTTCATTCAGCGGACAGGGGAGCGCGGTGAGAAGCCCAGGTTCGACGGAATCGCGGAGCGATTCTGCACGCCGTCGCAAGGCGACGGCGTGCGCAGGGCGAGCCGCCGTACCCGGCGGCGAGTGAACCCCTCCCTCTCCGCCCGTGAATGACAAATGACGGATCGGCTATCCCGAGTTCGAATTGGAAAATTGACTGTCCATAACCCCAATACAGCATTTAAATGCCACTACATTTTGGCTGAGCGACGCAAAGCACCTATCGTTGCTAACGCGCCACCAAAAAGCCAGAAAGCAGCGGGAAGAGGAACAACCTGCATATCGATACTGGCAAGAAAGGCCTGCGAGTGTCCGGCGGCGTTGCTCGCACGCCCAACCACCCACTTGCCATCGACTGAAATTGCAGTTGCCTCATCCAATTTCCAGCCGCTGAGTCCTGTAGCACCGTTCTCGGCAAGCACATCAAGAAGGCGCCGCATGCCGGATTCCTCTGTCCAAAGGAACGCCTCGTAAGGGCCGTAGTTTTCAACGTAGCTAAGGCCAACAATCCTTGAGCCGTCCCCCGAGACACCATTGGCAACGCTGAAAGTTCGGTCCATTGATAAGAACCCCAAGCCGACAATTCCTTCGGTGCTGGTCCATCGGAATGCCTGCCCTTCACTCAACCCTACGACCACGGTGCCATCTGCCGAAACGGCCCGTGCCGCTCCGCCAGTGCCAGGGCTGGGGGACGCTAATTTCCCTAGCCCGCGGACTCCATTGATGATGTCCCATGCGTACGGTTCATTAGCCATATTGGTTACGCGCCGTTCCCCGACAATCACCGAACCATCGGCCGACACCGCATTGGCGCTGATAGACATGCCCCCGATGAGGCTCACTCCACCATCTATCGTCCAGCGCCAGGGCGATTGGTCCGAGTAGCCATTACCGACGATCACGGACCCGTCACTTGATACTCCTCGTGCTGATGTTGAGCTGTAAAACGACGGGCCAATATCGGTCACGCCATCCGCATCGGTCCAGCGAAAGGCTTCATCTTCTCTGCTTCCCACGATAACCGAACCATCGCCAGCAACACCGAAAGCAGCACTGCCTTGACTGCTGTTCAATTGACCAAATGTCGATAACCCGCCATTGGCGGTCCACATAAATGCTTGGTTTTCCCAGCCGTTATTAGCGTAACCGACGACGACTGACCCGTTCGCGGAAACGCCGTAGGCATAACTATCGGAGCCGCCAGGTAGAGTGCCCAACAACCTGAAGCTGGCGGCAAGAGCTTCCGAGAAAGAGGCGCTGATGAGAATCAATGCCACTATGAGATAGGCCGTTGACTGGCACTTTTCGAGTGTGTACCGAAACACAGCAACCTTCCTTTCATTGTGTGAACCGCCCCGGCTTCTCCGGAGACCATTTGCTGTGAGCCACGCCGCGAGAGCGGGTGTCTCCTGTTTCTGATAGTACGCCGTTTCGAACTCCGCCGACGGGATGTCGCTGATCGGCTCAAGCAGCCGCCGATTGTTGAACCAGTCGACCCATTTCCAGCCCCGCATATTCCACCGTATCGATGCCGCGCCACGGGCCCCATTGGTGGAGTCAGCCCGGAAGCGTTTGAAGCAGCCAATCCGCAACGGCGGAGTAGTGTCCACTAAATCCTGGGAACTCCACAGAATCCCGATTGGCCGAATGCATGATTTTCCGTTAAAGGATGCAGTTACCGACGAATTCGGTGACTCGCTCTGCGGGCGCCGCTGTTTTGCAACGAATCGCAAAATCGTGGTGCGATGCCGTTTGTACCCGCAATCCACGGCGCGCAACGCACCGGGATCGCGCCAGGCAATGAGCAGCAAGGTGCGTGCGGCCCCGGAGGGCGCACGTCGGCCCTGTTCCCAGTCCTGCAGCGTGCGCACGGACACACCGAGCAGGGCCGCGAACCGTGCCTGGGAAAGCCCGGTCTTTTCGCGAATGCCGGCCACGTCGGGAACATTGGTCACGCGGCCGTGCCGGCCGCGCTTCAGCTTCCGCAGTCCGTCGAGGATTTCGCGCCCGACATTGCGCTTACGTGAGGCCATCTTCCACTTCTTTGCGATTCTGCCGCAGGCTCTGAACCGGAATGTCGTCGCCCGCCACCCACGCCCTTCTGCTTTCATCCAGACTCGGCAGTGGCTCGTCCCACTGCGGGCGCGTGTCCATGATGCACTGGAAAGTGTAGAGGTCCTGGCCGATTTCCCGGGCGACCGCCCAGGCCCGGCTCGCCGATCAGCCGCGGGTTCAGGGGCGGCTCGGCCGGGGGACAGGCGCAGCCAGGCCGCCTGCAACTGGTTCAGGTACTGGTTGTAGTCGATCCAGCGGTCGTCGGTCTCCACCGGCGCCATCAGCGTCAGCTCGACGCCATCGACGAGGGTTTTGTTCTTGAGGTACCGCACTGGAAGCAATCGGTGCCTGTAATTCACCACCGGGAGTGGCTCAGGCCCTGAGTCCGGACCGTTCGGCCGGGCGGGGTATGATTCACCACGGAGGTGCCCATGCACGGTGGTGGTCTCGAACTCGCCCTGGTGTTCCTGCTCGCGGGCGTGCTCGCGGTGCCGGTGTTCAAGCGCTTCGGCCTCGGCGCGGTACTCGGCTACCTCGTGGCCGGCACGCTGCTCGGGCCGCATGCGCTGCGACTGGTCAGCGACCCGGCACCGGTGCTCGACGCCAGCGAAATCGGCGTCGTGATGCTGCTGTTCGTGATTGGCCTGGAGCTTTCGCTGCCGCGCCTGAAGGTGATGCGGCGCCCGATATTTGGCGTCGGCGGGCTGCAGGTTGCGCTGTCGGCGGCCGTGCTCGCCCTGCTCGCGCATGCGGCCGGGCTGGCGTGGCCGGCCGCCGTGGTGGTCGGCGCCGGCCTGGCGCTGTCATCGACCGCGGTCGGCCTGCAGCTGCTCGCCGAGCGTGGCGAACTCAACAGCGACCACGGGCGCCTGGGATTTGCCATCCTGCTGTTCCAGGACCTCGCCGCCATTCCGCTGCTGGCGGTCATACCGCTCCTCGCGCACGCAGTGGCGCCTGCCGAAACCGCGCCATGGCGGGCGGTGGCTACGGGCGTTGGGGCGATCACCGCACTGGTGGTCGTCGGCCGCCTGCTGCTGCGCCAGCTGTTTGCCCTCCTGGCGCGCACCAACATGCCCGAGGTGGTCACCGCGGCCTCACTGCTGGTGGTGCTGGGCAGCGCCTGGCTGATGCAGGCTGCCGGCCTGTCCGCCGGCCTGGGCGCGTTCCTTGCCGGCGTGTTGCTGGCCGAATCCGAGTTCCGGCACGAACTGGAATCGCAGATCAAGCCGTTCGAAGGCCTGCTGCTGGGCCTGTTCTTCATGGCCGTGGGCATGAGCCTCGACCTGAGGCACGTGGCCGCGGAGCCGGCGATGATCGTCATCGGCCTGCTGCTGCTGATGACGGTGAAGTTCACGCTGCTGTTCCTGCTGGGGCGGCTCCCCGGCAACCTCGACTGGCGTGGCGCGCTCAGGCTCGGTGCGGTGCTCGCGCTCGGCGGCGAGTTCGCATTCGTGGTGTTCAACGAGGCGCTGAAGGCGCAGCTGCTCGATGCCGGCATGCACGGTCGCCTCAACGCCATTGTCGGCCTGTCGATGGCGCTGACGCCGCTGCTGCTGATCGCCATCTCGCGGCTGCTCGCTCGTGGCAGGCCACGGGGACCGAATCGCGATTTCGACGCGATACCCGACGACGCGCCACAGGTGCTCATCGCCGGCTTCGGCCGCTTCGGCCAGATCATCGCGCGGCTGCTGTTCGCGCAGAACATCCGCTTCGTGGCCATCGACCCGGACGTGGAGCAGGTCGACTTCTTCCGCCGCTTCGGCAACCCGATCTACTACGGGGATCCGACCAGGCCGGACCTGCTGCGCGCGGCCGGTGCGGCGCGGATCAGGGTGTTCGTGATCGCGGTGGACGATGTGGCCGCGAGCCTGCGCATCACCCGCCTGATGCGCCGCCAGTACCCGAAGGCCAGGGTGCTGGTGCGTGCCCGTGATCGCCACCATGCCTGGCAGCTGATGGATTTCGGCGTGAAGCCGCTGCGCGAGACCTTCGGCAGCAGCCTCGAAATGAGCCGCGACGTGCTGGTCGAACTCGGCATACCGCTGGAGGTCGCGAACGACAGGGTCCGGCGCTTCAGGGAATTCGACGAACGGCTGCTCGAGGCGCAGTACCTCGTCTACGACGACGAGGACGCGCTGCTCCAGAGCAACGCGGACTCGCGCCGCGAGCTGCAGCAGCTGTTCGCCGCGGAACTCGGCGAGGGGGCTTTCGGCAAGGTGGCGAAACCGCGGGACGAGGCGGCGCCGCGCACACCGGCCAGCGACGAGCAGTACAACAGTCCATTGGACACGACGAGGTAGTCATCATGCGCGCAACCATCATGTACCAGGCGGGTGACGTCCGCGTCGAGAACGTTCCCGATGCCAGGATCCGGGATCCCGGCGATGCACTGATCCGCGTCACCCGTGCCTGCATCTGCGGCAGTGACCTGTGGCCGTACCGGCTGAAGCAGCCGGATGGCAGCGGGCAGGCCATGGGCCACGAGGCGATCGGGGTGGTCGAGGCCATCGGCAGGGACGTGCGCCGCGTGAAGGTCGGCGATGTGGTGGTGATGCCATTCGCGTTCTCCGATGGCAGCTGCGCCTTCTGTCATGAGGGCCTGCACACGTCCTGCGTGCACGGCGGCTTCTTCGGCAGCGGCGGTGGCGTCGGCGGCGCACAGGCCGAGGCGCTGCGTATTCCGCAGGCGGACGGCACGCTCTACGCGATCCCGGTCGGCGCGGACGACGCGCTGATGCCGTCGTTGCTGACGCTGTCGGACGTGATGGGGACCGGCCATCACGCCGCCGTGGCGGCCCGGGTCGGCAAAGGCCGGAAGGTGGCGGTGATCGGCGACGGCGCGGTGGGCCTGTGCGGCGTGATCGCCGCGCAGCGCCTCGGTGCCGAACAGATCATCATCATGGGGCGTCATCCGGATCGCCTCGAGCTGGCGCAGCGCTTCGGCGCAACCGATGTCGTGAGCGAGCGCGGCAGGGACGCCACCGAGCGCGTGCGTGAACTCACCGGCGGGTTCGGCGTGCACTCGGTGCTGGAGTGCGTCGGCACCGACCAGGCCATGGCGACGTCCGTGGCCATCGCGCGTGCGGGTGGTGCCGTCGGCCGCGTCGGTGTGCCGCACTACGACGTCATTCCGCAGGCGCAGCCGATGTTCTTCCGCAACATCATCGTCGGTGGCGGTCCCGCGCCGGTCCGCGCCTACATCGAGGAACTGCTGCCCGACGTGCTCGAAGGCCGCATCGAACCCGGCCTGGTGTTCGACCGCACGGTGAGTCTCGATGGTGTGCCGGACGGCTACCGTGCGATGGATGCACGCGAATCCATCAAGGTCATGGTGAAGCCGTGACAGCGGAAAACCCATGTCGACGGCAGCCATTGCAGGCCCCAGGCCCTGGCGCCGATCGGCGGCACCTGTCTGCGTAACAGGGACGCCGTCACCAGCAGGGGTGCTTGCCGTGCTACCCTGCGGCCACCTTGCCATCCGTCCTTGCCTCTTTCATCCGCCGCTTTGTCAGCGCCGGGCAGCACGAGCTGCGCGCGTTGGCGCTGGCCTTCGCCTGCAATTTCGTGCTGCTGGGTGGCTACTACATCCTGCGCCCGGTGCGCGACACCATGGCCACCGTGCTGGGGGTGACCCAGCTGCCGGTGCTCTACACCGGCACGCTGCTGCTCACGCTGGCCTGCGCGCCACTGTACGGCTGGGTGACGACGCGCTTGCGCCTCGCACGCGTGGTCCCCGGCCTGTTCTGGTTCTGGGTGCTGAACATCCTGGCCTTCGCGGCGCTGTTCGCCGCAGCGCCCGGCAGCCGCTGGGTGGCGACGGTGTACTTCTGGTGGTTCAGCGTCTGCAACCTGTTCATGGTCTCGATGTTCTGGAGCCTGATGGCGGACCTGTTCACGCCGCTGCAGGCGACGCGGCTGTTCGCGGCGATCGCGGCCGGCGGCAGCCTGGGTGCGATCGTCGGCCCGCTGGTTACGCGCCTGCTGGCGGGTTTTGCGGGTGTCGAAGGCCTGCTGCTCGCGGCAGCCGCATCCTTCGTGGTTGTCACCGTGCTGGTGCAGCTGCTGGTGCGCGAGAAGGCGCGGCTGCAGGCCGGCCATGTCGAGACCCAGGCCTCCACGCTGGACCACGAGCTGCCCGGCAATCCCTTCGACGGCTTCGGCGCGCTGTTCCGCTCCGGCTACGTGGTGAACCAGGCGCTGTTCATCATGCTCATGACCTGGGTGGCGACGGTGGCGTACTTCCTGCAGACCGACGTCATCGGCCGGGCCTTCACCGACATCGGCCGGCGCACCCAGGCGATCGCCGACATCGACCTGGTGGTCAACATCTGGTCGGCGCTGGTGCTGGTCTTCGGCACCGGCCGCATCATCACGCGCTTCGGCGTCACCGCCGGACTGGTACTCAATCCGCTGCTGATGCTCGGCTCCTTCCTTGCGGTCGCACTGTCGCCGACGGTGCTGGTGCTGCAGGGCATCCAGGTGCTGCGGCGGGTGGCGCAGTACGCCATCGCGCGGCCGAGCCGCGAGATCTGCTTCACCGTCATGCCGCAGGAAAGCCGCTACCGCACCAAGAACGTCATCGACACGGTGGTCTACCGCGTGGGTGATGTCTCCGCCGCCTGGATGCAGGCGCTGCTGGCGGTTCTGGGTTTCGGGCTCGCCGGCAGTGTCGGCCTCGGCCTGCTGTCCTCGGGCCTCTGGGGTGGGGTGGCCGTGGCGCTCGGGCGCCGCTACGAGCGCCTGCGCAGGGAGCAGGGCGACCGCGGGAAATAGTGCCGGATTTATTTTCCCCGCAAAGATGCCGACTTGAACGCGACGGCGGATCGCAGTGAATCCATCGCCGGCCTGTCGCCGTCATCGCGGGTGCCGCTACGCCTGGCGTTCCCCGCCGCGCTGGCGTCCCGATGGCTGCCGGACCTGTTCCCTCACACCTAGCCGCCGGACACCGCGCCGACGATCATGAACGGTTCGATGCCGCGGACCACGGCTTCGGGCAGCGCTGCATCGGGCGCGTCCTGCGACAGGTCCTGGCCAGCGGCAAAGAATCGCAGGTAGGCGCGGCGTTTTCCGCTGGCATGGTCGCGGGTGGTGCCGGCCAGCGCGGGATGGCGCGCTTCGAGGGCATCGAGCAGCCGGCGCTGCGTGAATGGCGCCGTGACTTCCAGCTGCAGCTCGGCGGTGGTGCCGGCGAGCTGCGCCAGCGGCGCCGGCAACAGCACGCGGATCATGGCAGCGTCTGCACCTCGACGGAGAGCACCGGCGGCAGGTCGCGCACGACGGCTTTCCAGCTGTCGCCGGCGTTGGCCGATGCATAGAGCTGCCCGCCGGTGGTGCCGAAGTACACGCCGCAGGGGTCCAGGCCGTCGACGGCCATGGCTTCGCGCAGCACGTTGACGTAGCAGTCCTTCTGCGGCAGGCCGCTGGTCAGCGGTTCCCAGTCATTGCCGCCCGAGCGGCTGCGATAGACGCGCAGCCGCGCATCGGGCGGGTAATGCTCGGCGTCGCTCTTGATGGGCACGACGTAGATGGTCTCCGGCTCGTGGGCGTGCACGTCGATCGGGAAGCCGAAGTCGCTCGGCAGGTTGCCGCTGACCTCGTGCCAGCTGGCGCCCGCGTCATCGCTGCGCATCACGTCCCAGTGCTTCTGCATGAATAGCGTGTCCGGCCGCGACGGGTGGCGCGCGATGCGATGCACGCAGTGCCCGACCTCGGCCACGGGATCGGGGATGTGCAGCGAGCGCAGCCCCTGGTTGACCGGACGCCAGGTCTGGCCCGCGTCATCGCTGCGGAAGCTGCCGGCCGCGGAAATGGCCACGTGCAGGCGTCGCGGATCGGCGGGATCGACCAGGATGCTGTGCAGGCACATGCCGCCGGCGCCCGGCATCCACTGCGCGCTGCTCGCGTGCCGGCGCAGGCCGGGGAGTTCCTGCCAGGACTTGCCGCCATCGCGGGTGCGGAAGAGCGCGGCGTCCTCGACTCCGGCGTAGGCGGTATCGGGATCGGCGCTGTCGGGTTCGAGGTGCCACACGCGCTTGAACTCCCAGGGGTGCGGCGTGCCGTCGTACCAGAGGTGCGGGCTGGTCTCGCCCTCGTAGCCGAACTGGTTGCCGACGGTTTCCCAGCTGCGGCCGCCGTCGTCGGAGCGCTGCATCACCTGGCCGAACCAGCTGCTCGACTGCGAGGCGTAGAGGCGCTCGGGGTTCGCCGGCGAGCCCTTGAGGTGGTACACCTCCCAGCCGCCGAAATGTGGACCCTGCACGCGCCAGCGCTGGCGCTTGCCGTCCGCGGTGAGGATGAACGCACCCTTGCGTGTCCCGACCAGTACCCTGATCCGGCTCATGGCTGCTCCTTCCCGTCCGTCCCGGCGGCCGGAGGCGCCGCCTGCCCGGAGTATACTCCGGCAGGATTTTCCGGCCCGTTCGCCGCCGCGCTTCCACGCCACCATGCCGACGTTCTCCAACGACGAGATCCTGCGCTACAGCCGGCACCTGGTCATGCCCGAGGTGACGCTGGCGGGGCAGGAGCGGCTGAAGGCGGCACGGGTGCTCTGCGTCGGTGCCGGCGGGCTCGGCTCGCCGCTGGCGCTGTATCTCGCCGCGGCCGGCGTCGGCACGCTCGGCCTGGTGGATTTCGATCGCGTGGACCTCAGCAACCTGCAGCGCCAGGTGCTCTATGCTACCGGCGACGTCGGTCGCCCGAAGCTCGAGGCCGCCGTCGAGCGCCTGCACGCACTCAATCCGCAGGTCAGGGTGGTGCCGCATGCGCTGCGGCTCGCCAGCGACAATGTCATGGAGCTGGTGCGCGGCTACGACATCGTCGCCGACGGCAGCGACAACTTCCCGACCCGCTACCTGGTCAACGATGCCTGCGTGCTGGCCGGCAAGCCCGATGTCTACGCCAGCATCTTCCGCTTCGAGGGCCAGCTCAGCGTGTTCGATGCGCGACGCGGCCCCTGCTACCGCTGCCTGTTCCCGGAGCCGCCGCCGCCGGGCCTGGTGCCGTCCTGCGCCGATGGCGGCGTGCTCGGCGTGCTGCCCGGCATCGTCGGCTCGCTGCAGGCACTCGAGGTGCTGAAGCTCATCCTCGGGACCGGCGAGCCGCTGGTCGGCCGCCTCGTGCTGTTCGATGCGCTGGGCCTGCGGCTGCGCGAACTGGCGCTGCGCAAGGATCCGGCCTGCGCCGTCTGCGGCGCGGAGCCGACCGTGACCGCACCGATCGACTACGAAGCGTTCTGCGGCCAGCGCGGCGAAGCCGCCCGTGGCGAGCTGCCGGTGCTCGGCGTCGAGGCGCTGCTCGCGCAGCGCGAGGCCGGCACGGCACCCGAGGTGCTCGATGTGCGCGAGGCGCACGAGCTGGCGATCGTCCGCATCCCGGGCGCGCGCACGCTGCCGCTCTCGGAGCTGCCGGCGCGGCTGCATGAACTCGACTCGGCCCGTGACTACGCCATCGCCTGCCACCAGGGCCTGCGCAGCGTCGAGGCCTACTACCTGCTGCACAAGGCCGGGTTTCGCCGCCTGCAGGTGCTCGAGGGCGGGGTGGACGCCTGGGCCGAGCGGGTCGACCCGCGGTTGCCGCGCTACTGAGGGCGGACTGCCTCGATTTGTGCCGCGGCCCATGGGAGAATGCGCGCCCTATGCTGAACAGCCTCAAGCCC
>JAANMY010002882.1_pt1 | contig 15209 bp, 12 predicted proteins | sample 7279691 | NCBI WGS metagenome assembly JAANMY01 (sample SAMN14094543, study PRJNA606508) | bioreactor metagenome | isolation source: A lab-scale SPAN reactor treating ammonium-rich wastewater day 388 | place: Ireland: Galway | collected 2018-02-07
CTCGACATCGCCACCCGTCACCCGCCCCGACGCGTCATAGACGAAGGCAGAGGCGATGCGGTCGAGCGCGGACTCGACCTCTTTCGGGCGATGCACCACCTCACGCAAGGGACGGTCGGGAACGGCGAGGCGGGTGATGCCGCGGTCGTTGATCGCATCTAGCACCTCGCGGTGATCGTCGGTACGCAGGATCACCTCGCGCCGGGCGGGCCAGAAATCATAGGGCGCATGGGCGCCGTGGCACTTGCCGATATGGAAGGCATAGATCTCGGGATAGACGGCGCGGCTGCTGCGGCGCGAGGGTTTCGCGTCGTAATAGGCCATCATCGCGGATTGCAGCAGGTGGGTGGCGCCGACCCCGCCCACGGGCTCGTCGATCACCAGGCCGAAACGGTCAAGCTCGGTCCAGCCGGGGAAAAGCTCGTCCAGCCCTGCGGGCCTGCCGCCGATGCGGATCGCGAACATGTCGGTGCGAAGCAGCGATACAACATGCATGATTCATCCTCCTGCACTGCGCTGGACCACTATAGGCGGCGCGGGCGGCCTGTCACCGGGCAATGAAGTTGCACGGGGCACGACCGTGACAGGCAGCCAGGCCCGCGAAACCGCCAGCGGGAGCGGATCGCATGGTCCCGATCGGCGCTCGCGCAGCTTGCGGCCGGGTGGCCGGTCATTCCTCCAGATGGCCGCGCAGGGTATCGGCCGAGTATCGCGGCCGAAACAGCTCCTCCTGCACCAGCCGCGGGATCAGCGCCTCCAGCAGCAGGTCCAGCGAGCGGATCGAGCCGCCCGGCACGGCGATGAAGCCGTCGATGGCGCCGGCGCGGAACCAGGCGGCGATCTCCTGGACCGCATCCTCGACCGTGCCGATCACCTGCCAATGCACCGAGGCCAGGATCTCGGGCCGGGCCAGCAGGTCGGCGGGCGTCGGGCGCTGGTCGCGCACGATGCGGCGCAGCGCCTCGCAATGGCTGGCGCAGCGGGACGAGCGGTGGTCGGCCGGCAGGTCCGCCGGGGTGATCGGCCGGTCCTCGGGCCAGTCCCGCAGGTCGAGGCCCAGGAATTCCTGGGCCAGCCGCATGCGCTGGCGGCGGTCGATCCGGGCGTGGGTGGCCAGGAACAGCGCCCGCGCCTCGTCCCGCGTCTCGCCCAGGTAAAGGCTCAGGCCCGGCAGCAGCCGCACGTCGCGCGGCTGGCGGCCATGGGCCAGCGCGCGTTCGGACAATTGCCGCCGCATCTCCAGCGCGGTCGGCATGTCGGGCGTCATGCCGAAGACCATGTCGGCGACCTGCCCGGCAAAATCCACCCCCAGGCTTGATCCGCCGGCCTGCATCAGCGGAATGTCCGGGCCGGGATATTGCGGCAGGTTCATCGGCCCGCTGACCTGGAACTGCGGGCCGTGGTGGTCGATGGGCAGGATCAGGTCGGTATCGGCATAGCGGCCGTTCTCGCGGTCGACCAGCAGCGCCTCGGCCGGGAAGCTGGCCCAGAGCCGGCGCACCACCTCGGTGAACTCGGCCGCGCGGGCATAGCGCGCCTCGGACGAGGGCATCTCGGGCAGGCCGAAATTCTCGTTGCCCTGCAAGGCGGTGACGACGTTCCACCCCGCCCGGCCCCGGCTGAGCCAATGCAGCGACATCAGCTGGCGCGCGGCGTGATAGGGATGGCCGAAGGTGGTCGAGATGGTCGTGACCAGCCCGATCCGGCGGGTTTCCCGCGCGATCGAGGCCAGAAGCAGGGTCGGGTCCAAGCTGGAAAAGCCGAAGGATTGCGCCATCACCGGCAGGGGCAGGAAGCTGGCGTCGGGGCGAAAGACGAAATCCATATGCGCCGCCTCGGCCCGCCGGGCCACGTCCAGCGCCAGGTCGCTGGAATAAAGCCCCTCGATGCCGCTGTCCCTGTGCCGCCAGCCTTCGCCGCTGAGCCATGTGGGTGCAACGGACATGCCGATGCAAAGTCTTGGTCGGAGCATCATTCGCCCTGCCTGCCTGTCAAAGAAGACCGGCGCCACGGGGGCGCCGGCCGGAATTGCGCGGTGCAGCCGCCTAGAAGGTGCCGCGGATGCCGATGCCGACCATGCGCGGCGAGGTCATGCTGCCCTGGGTAAAGACCACATTCCCCCGCGCCGCTTCAAGCAGCGTCGGCGTGCGTTCGTCCAGAAGGTTGTTGACATAGCCGTAAAGCTCGACCCGGTCGTTGACACGGTAGCTGGCATTGACGTCGACCAGGGTAAAGCCGTCCACCGCATAGGCCGGGGTGTTGGCGGTGTTGGAATAATAGCCGTCGATATAGCGCAGCTGCCCGCCCAGGTTCAGCCGGTCGGTCGCATCCCAGCTGGCGCCCAGCGTCAGCATCTTGCCGGGCGCACGGGCGAATTCGTTGCCCTCGTAGGCGGGCATCTGGTCGAAGCGCTCGAACTTGGTATGCAGCAGGCCCATGCTGCCGCGCAGGGTCAGCGCATCGGTCGCGCGCCAGTCCGCGGCCAGCTCCAGCCCGTAGGCGCGGGCATCCTGCGCGTTCACGGTCTGCAGATAGGTCACGCCATTGACCAGATGCGCGATATTATGCTGCGCATCGCTGTAATCCATGTAGAACAGGTTGCCGGTCAGCATCAGCCGCCCTTCCAGCAGTTCGGCGCGGGTGAACAGCTCGTAGTTCCAGACGGTCTCGGCGTCGAACTCGGTCCATTCCTTGGAATAGCCGAAGTCCAGCGAGATGCCGCCGGGGTTATAGCCCTTGCTGACCAGCGCGCCGACGCTCCAGTCCGGCGTCGCCTGATAGGCCAGGGTCAGCCTGGGCAGCAGCGCGTCGAAGGTGTGGTCGTAATCCACGTCGCTGTTGGCGAACAGCGGCGAGACGTCGCCCTGCCGGCGGATGTGGTCGCGCTGATAGCGCAGGCCCGCCGACAGCGTCCAACGCTCGTCCATGCGCCAGTTCACCTCGCCGTAAAGGCCCAGGTTCGACTTCTCGTCGCGGAAGGTCGAGATGCCGCCCTGGTTCAGCCATTCGTCCTGGTCGGTGAAGGCGACATAGATGCCGGCCACGCCGCTGAGCCCGTCGGCCGGCGTGCCGAAGGTCAGCTTGCTTTCGTTCGAGTAGTTGTCCTGCGCGACATTCGCGTCGCCCATGGTCGGCGTGCCGACGCGGCGCTCGACATCCGAGGTCGAATATTGCGTCCTGCTGCTCAGCACCATGCCGTTGCCGATGTCGTAATCCACGTCGAGGATCGCGGTGTCGGTGGTCTGGTCCCAGCCCGGCATCCAGGTGGCGATCGATTCCAGCTCGTCATAGGGTTCCGAGGCGCCCTCGGCGCTGGGGCGCTTCATCCGGCTGTGGCTGTAGGTCAGCTTGGCGGACAGGCCCGGCAGTTCGGCCGGCTGCCACAGCAGCTTCAGCCGCGCATTGGCGTTCAGGAAGTCCTGCCCGATCTCGTTCTGGATGAAGTTCGAGCCGACATAGTCGATGAAGGTGTCGCGGGCCGAATAGTCCAGCGAGACCCGCGCGGCCAGTTCCTCGGTGATCGGCCCCGACCACATGAAGGATGCGGCGCGCTGGTTGTAGTTGCCGCCTTCCAGCCGATACGCGCCCTCGGGGGTGAAGCTGGGATCCTTGGTGTTGACGATGATCGCGCCGGCGATGGCGTTCGCGCCCTGCGCGGTGGTCTGCGGGCCGCGGAACACCTCGACGCCGTCCACGTCCCAGGTCGAGGTCGCGCCGAAGTAAAGCTCGTTATAGCTGAGATAATGGCCGTCGAGGTTGATGGTCGCGCGCGGCACCGATCCGGCGAAGAAGGCGTTGGCGCCGGTATGCGGCCCCTGCGCGTCCTGGCCGCGGATGACCGGCGTGCTGACGTTGTCGGTATAGAGCACGTTCGGCGTGCCGGCGATGACGCTGCGGACCTCGGCCTTGCCGGGCTTTTCCTTTTCCAGCTCCTCGGCCGTCACCACGGAAACCGAACTGGGGGTCTCCATCAGGTCGCGGGTGATGGTGTCGCCGGTGATGATGACCGTCTCCAGCGTGATGGCTTCGGCGGGGGCTTCCTGCGCCTGCAGCGGCGCTGCGACCAGAAGCGTGACCAGGCTGACCCCTTGCGTCAGCCGCCTGCGATGATTCTTGGGCATGGGTTCCTCGGGCTTGTCGGCAAAAGCGCGGGCTGGCAGGGGAACCTTGCTGGCGGCATGCGTGCCACATTGCGCAATGCATTCCGCATGTCAATCACATAGCGCGCCCGCCCCTTTGCCATCGCCGCCGCGCCGCGCTAGTGTTGCGCCGCTGCCGCACGCCCGATCCGCGAGCCAGCCGCAAGCGCAGGAGAAACCGCCCATGATGGAGTTCGAGCCCTTCCTTGACGAGGATGCGAAGCTCTCGGGGCAAAAGCGGTCGGGGACGATCCAGTCCATCACCATCGCCATGCGTTTCCTCAACATCCTGGCCGGGGCGGAACGCGCCCTGCCGCTGGCCGAGATCGCGCAGCTGTCGCGCACCGGCCGCTCGACCGCGCATCGCTACATGCAGAGCCTGGTGAAAGAGGGGCTGGCGGTGCAGGATCCCGCCTCCAGCCGCTATGACCTTGGCCCGGCGGCGCTGAGCCTGGGCGTCGCCGCGCTGCGCCGGGTCGATGCGGTCGAGATCTCGGGCACGCAGATGAAGCAACTGACCGAGAATCATGGGCTCAGCTCCGGCGTCTGCATCTGGACCGAGCGTGGCCCGACCATCGTGCGCTGGTATCGCAGCGCGCATTTCGCCATCACCGCCGTCAGCCTTGGCGACGTGCTGCCGGTGGACAACACCGCCTGCGGCCTGGTCTTCCAGGCCTTCCTGCCCCGCGCGCAGATCGAGGCCGCGCGCCGCCTGCAACCGGCCAGCTTCCGCGGCACGCCACCCGGCAAGGCGGCGATCGACCGCATCCGCGCCGAGGGCTGGGCGGAACTGACCAGCCACCTTCTGTCCAACGTCACCGGCCAGGCCGCGCCGGTCCTGGATGCGCAGGGCGAGCTGGTCTGCGTCGTGACCACGGCCGGCAACCTGGGCAAGCTGGATTCGCCGCAGGCGGGGCTGGCGCTGCGCGACGCGGCGCGGCTGATCAACCGCGCGACCGGCGGGCAAAGCACCTTCGACTGATCAGCCGCCGCCCAATTCGCCGCGCGGACGCGGGATCACCATCGGCCGCCCGGTCAGCGGATCGGGCTGCACCAGCGCATCGAGGCCAAAGACCTGCCGCATCAGCGCATCGGTGACGATCTGGTCGGGCGCGCCCTCGGCCACCACGGCGCCATCGTTCATCGCCACCAGATGCGAGGCATAGCGAAAGGCCAGGTTCAACTCGTGCAGCACCGCGACCACGGTGCGGCCCTGCGCGTTCAGCCCGGACAGAAGCTCGAGCAATTCGACCTGATGCACGATGTCCAGGAAGGTCGTCGGCTCGTCCAGCAGCAGGATGCCGGTTTCCTGCGCCAGCGCCATGGCGATCCAGACGCGCTGGCGCTGGCCGCCCGACAGCTCGGCCACCGGGCGCCCGGCCAGGGGCAGCGTGCCGGTGGTTTCCAGCGCCGCGCGCACGGCGCGCTCGTCCTCGGGCGACCATTGCTGCAGGAAGCCCTGGTGCGGAAAGCGGCCGCGGGCGACCAGCTCGGCCACGGTCAGCCCGTCCGGCGCCACCGGCGATTGCGGCAGCAGCCCCAGCCGACGCGCCACCTCGCGCGAGGGCAGGCCCAGGATCGCCTTGCCGTCCAGCACCACCTGCCCCGCATCGGGCACCAGCAGCCGCGCCAGGGCGCGCAGCAGCGTCGACTTGCCGCAGGCGTTGGGCCCGACGATGGCGGTGAACGACCCGTTCGGTATCGCCAGTGACAGGTTTTCCGACACCACCCGCGCCTGGTAGCGCAGCGTCACCGCATCGGCATGCAGGCGATGGGACATTCCCGTTCCTTCCCTTGGGCCGCCTTTTTCCGGCGGCATGTGTATTGCATTGCGGAATGCGCTCTGCAATATGGTTTCAGCCATTGCGCCGGAGCCCGGTCCGGCGATCAGCCATCCCTGCTTTTCAGACCAGCGCCCGCGACATGCTGCAGGCGGAAAGGATGCCATGGCCAGCCCGAACACGGAATCCGTCGAAGATCCTGACGACCTGCTGTCGCAGCAGGATCACATGCGCGACATGGATCGCGTCCAACTGGAGGTGGCCGAGATCCGCCGCCCCTTTCCCTTGGTCGCGCGGGTGGTCGGCCGCATCGACGCGGCGGACCCCGCCGCCTGGCTGCCCGCGAACCTGGCCGTCCGCATCGAGGTCGAGACGCCCCAGGGCCAGCGGCCGGTCTCGCGCATCTACACGATCCGCAGCTTCGAGCCCGCCAGCGGCACGGTCGAGATCGACTTCGTGCTCCATGACGACGACAGCCCGGCGATGCGCTGGCTGAAGGCCGCCCGCGCCGGCACCCGCGCCTGGATGATCGGGCCGCGCCAGCACCTGGTCCCCGGCCACGCCCCCGGCAAGCGCGCGGCGATCTTTGCCGACGAAACCGCGATCCCCGCCGTCCACGCCATCCTGGGCGCATGGCCGCAGGACACCCCCGGCAACCTGTGGATCGAGACCGCCGAGCCCGGCGCATTCGAGGAACTGCCGCGCCTGCCCGGCATCGACTATCACCTGATCCGGCGGGACCGGCCCGCGGGCACCACCGGCGCACTGCTGGCCGCCGCGCGCAACGCCATCACCACGCCCAAGGGCTGGACGCTCTGGGCCGCCGGCGAGCGCCAGGAAATGCGGGATCTGCGCAGCCATTTCCGCGCCCTCGGCCTGGCCCGAGAGGACGTGCGCGTCTTCGGCTATTGGAAGCACGGCGCCAGCAGCTCCGAGATCGACCGCATCCGGCTGCGCGAATATGCCGAGATCCGCAAGCGCGGGCTGCGGCTGGAAGACCTTGACGACGCCGAACTGCCGATCTGAGGAATGCCCATGCCCACACGCCTCGCTCCGCTGCTCCTTGCGCTGATCCTGCCCGCCGCGGCGCTTGCCGACGAAGGCTGGCCGCGCAGCATTCCCGACGCCCTGGGCGAGGCGACGGTGGCAGCGCCTCCGCAGCGCATCGTCTCGACCTCGCCCAGCCTGACCGGCATCCTGCTGGCCATCGACGCGCCGCTTGCGGCCACCGCCTCGGCCATGGTCGGGCCGCTGACCGACGACAAGGGCTTCTTCACGCAATGGGCCGCCACCGCCGACCAACGCGGGGTCGAGGTGCTGTATCCGAACCTGAATTTCGACATCGAGGCGCTGATCGTGCAGGAGCCCGACCTCGTCGTCGCCTCCTCCGTCGGCGGCGACAGCATCCTGCCCTATCTCGACCAGCTGCGCGCGCAGGAGGTGCCGGTGATCGTGCTGGACTACGCCAACGACGGCTGGGAGGAACTGGCCCACAGCCTGGGCCGCGCCACCGGGCACGAGGCCGACGCCGCCCGCATGACCCAGGATTTCGCCCGCCGGGCGGCCGAGGCGAAGGCGGGGCTGTCCTTGCCGCCGGGTGATGTCAGCATCGTGTCCTACAATTTCTCGGGCACCTATTCGGTCGGCAAGCCCGAAAGCCCGCAGGCGCGGGTGCTGGCGGCGCTGGGGTTCTCGGTCGCGGGCCTTCCCGACGAGATGCGGGGCGAGGTCTCGCGCTCGGCCGATTTCGATTTCGTCTCGCATGAGAACCTGCCCGCCGCGATCACCGGCGACAGCGTCTTCCTGCTGAACGGGACCGAGCAGACGGTGCGCGAATTCAGCGCCGATCCGGTGCTGGCCAACCTGCCCGCGGTGCGCGAGGGCCGGGTCTATCCGCTGGGGCCGAACTCGTTCCGGGTGGATTACTACTCGGGCCTGCAGATCATCGAGACGGTCGCGCCCTATTTCGCCAAATGACGCCGCTGTTGCGCCCGGCGCCGGCAGGGCGGCAATACGCGGCCGGCGCGGCGGTGCTGGCGCTTCTGGCGCTGGCAAGCCTGGCCGTCGGCTCGCGCCCGGTGCCGCCCTCGCAGGTGCTTTCGGCGCTGTTCGGCTTCGACCCGGCGAACGACCTGCATCTGGTGGTGCGCGCACTGCGGCTGCCGCGCACGCTGCTGGCGATCTTTGCCGGCGCGGCGCTGGGGCTGGCCGGGGCGGTGATGCAATCGGTGACACGCAACCCGCTGGCCGAACCGGGCCTGCTGGGGGTGAATTCGGGCGCGGCCATCGCGGTCGTCTTGGGGGCCTCGGCCTTCGGGCTGACGCAGATGGCGCAATATGTCTGGTTCGGCTTCCTGGGCGCCGGGCTGGCGGGGGTCGCGGTCTTCCTGCTGGGCCGGGCGCATGAAAGCGGCACCGACCCGGTCCGGCTGGTGCTGGCGGGGGCCGGGATCTCGGTCCTGCTGGGTGCGGCGGCGAGCCTGGTGATCCTGAACTCGGGGCTCGAGGTGCTGGACCTGTTCCGCAACTGGGGCTCGGGCGCGCTCGAGGGGCGCGGGCGGGCCGTGGCGGCGACCATGGGCGTGGCGCTGGCGCTTGGCGGCGGGCTGGCGCTGGCGCTGGCGCCGGGGCTGAACGCCATGGCGCTGGGGCATGACAGCGGCCGGGCGCTGGGGCTGCGGCCGCAGCGGTTCTGGGCGCTCGCCTGCCTGTCGGTGATGATCCTGGCCGGCGCCGCGACGGCCGCGGCCGGGCCGATCGGCTTTGTCGGGCTGGTTGCGCCGCATCTGGCGCGCGCCGTCACCGGGCCGGACAACCGCCGGGTGCTGCCGCTTTCGGCGCTGTTCGCGGCCTCGGTCCTCCTGGGCGCGGACATCATCGGCCGCGTCGTCGCGCCGCCGGCCGAGGTCGCGGCCGGCATCGTCGCGGCGATCCTGGGCGGGCCGTTTTTCGTCCATGTCGTGCGCCGCTTCCGGCTGGCGCAGCTATGATCCTGCCCGAGACCCGCGTCCTGCGGCTGGGCCGCGCCTCGCTGCTGTGGCGGCCGCGCGCGCTGGCGGTCTGCCTGGCGCTGCTGCTGCTGTGCCTGGTCCTGGCGCTGCTGCTTCTGGGCACCGGCACGGTGCGGCTGTCGCCGGCGCAGGTGGTCGAGGGGCTGGCCGGCACCTCGGGCGAGACCACGGTGACGCGGGTGCTGCGCGGCATCCGCCTGCCGCGGGTGCTGACGGCGGCGCTGGTCGGCGCCTCGCTGGGCATGGCCGGGGCGGTGTTCCAGTCGCTGTCGCGCAATGCGCTGGGTTCGCCCGACGTGATCGGCTTCACCACCGGGGCGGCGACCGGGGCCATCGTGCAGATCGTCCTGTTCAACGCCGGCACCTTCCAGGTCGCCTCGGCGGCGGTGGTCTCGGGCCTGGCGACGGCGGTGGTGGTGCTGGCGCTGGCGCGACGCCGGGGGACCGAGGGCGGCTATCGCCTGATCCTGGTCGGCATCGGCGTGGGCGCGGTGCTGACCGGGGTCAACAACATGCTGATGGTGATGGGCAATCTCGACCGCGCCATGTCGGCGCAGATCTGGCTGGCCGGATCGCTGAACGCGCGCAGCTGGTCGCATGTCTGGCCGGCCCTGGCGGGGCTGGCGCTGTTCGCGCCGCTGCTGGTGCTGAACGCGCGCCGCCTGGCCGTCCTTGAGCTGGGCGAGGGCATGGCGGCCCAGCTGGGCCTGAACATCGCCCGCACCCGCGTGCTGCTGGTCATCGCCGCCGTCGGGCTGACCGCCGTGGCCACCGCCAGCGCCGGCCCCATCGCCTTCATCGCGCTGGCCGGGCCGCAGATCGCCCGGCGCCTGACCCGCGCGCCGGGGGTGCCGCTGCTTTCCGGCGCATGGACCGGCGCGGCGCTGCTGCTGGCGGCGGACCTGATCTCGCAGCGCGCGCCGCTTGGCCTGCTCTTGCCCATCGGCAGCATGACCGGATTGTGCGGCGGGCTCTACCTGGTCTGGCTGCTGGGACAGGGTGGCGCGGGGGCCGGCAAGCGGTGAACCTTTGTCCGGCCATCCGCAGAAACAGGGGATCTCCTCATGCACGAGGCGCGGGCAACGCGCGCGGCCGTTGCAGCAAGGCTTGACCCTTTCTCGATGATGGACAAGCCTGTGGCGGGCGCCTTGCGCGCCGTTCGATACCGGGAATTTCATGCAAGTTGCTGTTTCCATGGCCGAGTGCCGGCAGACCCTGCTGTCATTTGGCTGGCTGGCGCAAAAGCCGGACGCGTTCCAGTCCGCCCTTCTCGACGAGGCGAGGCTGCGCCATTACGAGGCCGGCCAGTATACCCATCACATCGGCGACGGCCTGGGCGGATTCTACGGGATCGTCCGGGGCAGCTTTGCCGGGCTGGGCCCGACCCCGGATGCCGGCATCGCCATGGGGCATATCTTCCGGCGCGGCGACTGGGTGGGGGAAGGGCCGATGGTCTCTCGCCAGCCGCGGACCCTGTCCTTTCGCGCCATGGAGCCGGCCGCGGTGCTTTACGTCTCGCTTGCGGCCGTGGACAGGATTTGCCGGCGCCTGCCCGAGGCGGCGCTGCATTTCGGCTCTCTTTCGGAATACAACCTCGACATAGCGGTCCGCTGCATGGCCGACCTGCTGATCCGGCGGGCGGATCGCCGGACGGCGGCGGTGCTTTTGCGCGTGGCCGGCACGGGCCCCTGCGAGGACGCGCCCGAGACCTGCCGGCTGACGCAGAACGACCTGGCCGAAATGGCCAACGCCTCGCGCCATATCGTGAACGAGACGCTGAAGAAGCTGGAGGCCCTCGGCTGCATCGAGGTCGGCTATGGCCGGATAACCGTGCTGAGGCCACAGGGCCTGCGCGCCTATGTCACCGGGACCGAGGGCTGATACCCCGGCCATCCGCTCTCGGGCCGGGCCTTCTCAGGCCCTGTCCTTTCAGGCCACGTCGCGCATTCGCCCGCGCTCCAGGCCCTCGGTGCCGGAAAGGGCGTCCTTGGCCATCTCGGGCGTCACCCGGCCTTCGGCGCGGCCCGCAGCGATCTGGCGCAGCCTTCCCTTGATGGTCTTGATGTCGGTGGGCAGGTCGTCGTGGATAAGCTGCAGCACGACCCATCCGATGGTAAAGGCGATCATGTCGGGATTCCGGGTATGGCGAAGGTTTTTGCTCATAATCGCGCCTATGCAAATCTGGTGGGGACAAGGGGCGCCCGTGGGCGCCGTCTCCGGGTATAAGCGGACGGCCGATGGCCGGAATGTTGAGAATTCGACATTTCGGAAAATATGCGGCCGCCGCCCTGCCCGGTTCCTGCCCGGCTCATGCCCCGGCCGCGGGCGATGCGGCCCGCGGAAGCCCGTCCAAACATTGGGGAAAACGGTGCGGCTCATGCAACTGCATGTTGAAAAGGCCGAACGCTCGGGCCATGGTGGTCCCATCTTCCTGCTCCCGGCGATCCTGCGAGGCGTCCATGACCGGCAAGGCCAATCCCGACCTGATAGATTCGCTGGACCGGATCGCGCGGGAGGGGACGGGGCTGTTGGGCGCGGCCGGGGTCGCGCGGGCGGGCGCGCTGCCAGCATGGTTCCTTGGCCCCAAGGCCGAGAACGAGGCGGTGCTGCGCGAACTGGTCGGGATGGCGATTTCCGGCCATGTCGCCGCCCGGCGGGACTATGCGCCGCAGGATCCCCGGCTTGGGCCGGACCGCGTCTTCGAAAGCGACGCCTATCGCGCCACGGTCGAGCGCATGCGCGCCTGTCTTGCCGAGATGATCGGCAAGCTGGCCGGGTCCACGCCGCTTTCCAGCTATCGCAACCAGTCGCACATGTATTGGGACATCACCCTGCCGGGGGTTGCGGGCTATATCGCGGCGCTGCTCTTCAACCAGAACAATGTCGCGGCCGAGGCCTCGCCCGTCACCACCTTGCTGGAGATCACCGTCGGGCGCGAGTTGTGCCGGATGGCCGGCTTTGACGATGCGCAGCGCCCGCCCTGGGGCCATGTCACCTGCGACGGCAGCGTGGCCAATGCCGAGGCGATCTGGGCGGCGCGCAACCTGAAATACCTGCCCTTCGCCGTGGCGGAGGCGCTGCGCGAAGTGCCGGCCCTGGCCGCGGCCCGCGAGCTGGAGGTGCGGACCGGACAGGGGCAGGCCCGGCTGCTGGAGCTGGACGCCTGGGGGCTGATGAACTTGCCGGTGCGGACGGTGCTGGACCTGACCGGCGATCTTGCCCGGTCGGCCGGGGTCGAGCCCGAGGCGGCGGTCGCCGCGCTGGCAGGCCGCACCGTGCAGGATCTGGGCCTGGCCGAGATGCACCGCCGCCATGCCCCCGACCTGCCGGTGCCGCTGGTCCTTGCCCCGGCAACGGCGCATTATTCCTGGCCCAAGGGCGCGGCGCTGCTGGGCCTGGGGCGCGCCGCGCTGCGCAGCGTGCCGGTGGACGACAACGGCCGCATGGAGATCGGCGCGCTGGAGCGGATGCTGGCGGAATGCCTGGACCAGCGCCGGCCGGTCATGCTGGCGGTTGCCGTGCTGGGCACCACCGAAGAGGGCGCGGTCGATCCGCTGGACCGTATCGTCGCCCTGCGCGAGGCGTTCGGCGGCCGCGGCCTGGGCTTTGCGCTGCATGCCGACGCCGCCTGGGGCGGCTATTTCATGTCCATGCTGCGCCAGCCGCCGCTGGGCAGTTCAGACCCCAACCACATGCTGGACATCGACGACGACGACGCGCCGCCCGGCATGCACCTGAACCCGCGGGTCGAGGCGCGCCTCGAGGCGGCGCGGCATTGCGAGACGCTGACCGTGGACCCGCACAAGGCGGGGTTCATCCCCTACCCCGCCGGCGCGCTTTGCTATCGCGACGGCGCGATGCGCGATCTGGTCAGCTTTGCCGCGCCGGTGGTCTTTCACGACGGCGTGGTGCCGACGGTCGGCATCTATGGCATCGAGGGCTCGAAGCCCGGCGCCGCGGCGGCCTCGGTCTGGCTGTCGCATCGGGTGATCCCGCCCGACCAGTCGGGCTATGGCCGGTTGCTGGCGAAATGCATCTTTGCCAGCCGCCGCTTCTATGCCGCGCTGCGGGCCGGGTTCCCGGCCGACGGGCCGGTCGCCGTCACCCCCTTCCAGCGCCTGCCGGCCGAGCGCCGCGGCCTCGACCCCCAGGCCGTGGCCGAGCAGGAGCGGCGGCTGCACGACGAGATCGCCTGCCTCGACAACGATGCGCTGGTCGACCGGCTGCTGGCCGATCCGACGCTGATGGCGTTGTTTCGCAGCATCGGCTCGGACACCAGCATCGTGCCCTATGCCTTCAACTTCCGCAGCGAGCGCGGGCTGAACACGGACCTGGGGCTGATGAACCGGCTCAACGACGCCATCTTCCGCGCGCTGAGCCTGGAAGAGGCGCCCGTTTCGGGACCGCCGCCGAAGCCGATGTTCGTCACCGCCTCGGAATTCGATCCCGCCGTCTATGGCGAGGGGTTCGTCGCGCGCTTCGCCCGGCGGGCCGGGGTCGAGCCGCAGCCGGGCATGGGCGTGCGCTTCCTGATCTCGACCCAGCAGAACCCGTTCCTGACCGCGACCGAGGACGGGGATTTCATTCCGCGGCTGATCGCGATCCTGCGCGAAACCGCCACCGAGGCTGCCGGGGAAATCTGCCGGGCCGCCGGATTGCGTCTGAAGAAAGGATGAAGATGGATCATTGCCCCGAACACGATCCGGCCGGGCCGCCGATCAGCAACATGGCGCATCAGCACGCCTTCACCATCGTCGGCGCCGAGACGCTGTTCGGCGTCCACATGACGCAATACCATACCGAGATGCACAAGTATCAGCTGGTGCTGCGCTTTTCGGTCCCGGCCGAGGTCGCCGCCGCCCTGCGCGAGATCCGGGCGCGTTATCCGCGCGACATCTTCGTGCTGGCCAACGACGAAAGCGACGAGTTCAACATCCCCTCGGTCGCGGCCGGGCTGAAGCCCACCTTCACCGGCAACATCTTCCAGGGCATCCCGCCCTTCGGTCCCGAGGACGAGAAGGACCCGCATTTCTTTCCCTGGCAGCTGACGCGGGTGCGCCCGGTCTTCGGCAAGATCCCGGTCACGGTCGAGCGCGTGGTGTATTTCCGGCCCTTCTCCCATGCCGAGCCCCTGCCCGAGGTCGCGCATTACCTGATGTTCGGCCGCGGCGCCGAGGCGCATATGACCGACCTGCAGACCGCGCCCGTCGCCCTGGCCGCGGACGGCGGCATGCTTTTCGGCCCCGGCTACGACCATGTGCTGAGCCTGGCGGGGACGCCCGGCTGGATCGCGCCGGACATGCTGGAGGCGGGGATCGTCGTCACCCTGCCCTCGATCCCCTTGCGCGGCCCGGACGGCCGGCCGCATATCCCCTGCGCCATCCCCATGGCCGAGGGCGAGGCGGTGGTGCTGGATTATCGCGGCCTGCCGCGCGACCCGCCGCTGACCGCGGTCGCCGGCCCCTCGTTCTTCTGCGCCACCGCGGTCTGCAACAGCGAGGGGCTGGACGTCTGCCCCGAGGATCAGTCGATGCACGCCTCCGAAACCCCCGACGAATACCTGGTGAGGCCCGATGTCCGATAGCGCCTCGCAGCCCGAATTCGGCAACGAGCAGCTTTGGCTGCAGATCTTTCGCGACGGCCATCCGGTGCTGATGGGCAAGCAGCGGCGCTACCGGCGGCTGCCGGGCCTGCCGCGCTGCAAGCTGTGCTTCGCGCCCTTCGGCGGCTGGGGCGGCTGGGTGGCCCGGCGGATCGGCCTGCGCCCGTCGAACCGCAACCCGCGCTTCTGCAACGCCTGCGACAGGTTCATCGAGCAGTTCCCCGGCGGCGCCGAGGTGCCGATCAGCATCCTGTTCTGCGACCTGCGCGGCTCGGTCGCATTGGGCGAAAGGCTGGGCGCGGCCGCCTATGCCGCGACGGTGGCGCGGATGCGCGACACGGTGGTCGCGGCGCTGTGGCAGCATGACGGCTTCGTGCTGGAGTTCCAGGGCGATTCCGTGATCGGCGTCTGGCCGCCCGGCTTTTCCGGCAAGGACCATGCGCTCAAGGCCGTCGCCGCCGCCCGCAGCATGGCCCGGACGCTGGCGCGGCAGGAGGATGCCGGCGACGACCCGATCCGCGCCGGCATCGGCCTGCATACCGGCACGGCCTTCCTGTGCACCTTTTCGGCGGCCAGCGGCCTGCTGCAAGAGGTCGGCGCCTTCGGCCAGGCGATGAACATTGCCGCGCGCCTTTCGGCCCTGGCCGAGCCGGGGCAGATCCTGGCCACCAGGGCC
>JAANMY010002884.1_pt1 | contig 15206 bp, 25 predicted proteins | sample 7279691 | NCBI WGS metagenome assembly JAANMY01 (sample SAMN14094543, study PRJNA606508) | bioreactor metagenome | isolation source: A lab-scale SPAN reactor treating ammonium-rich wastewater day 388 | place: Ireland: Galway | collected 2018-02-07
CGGCCTAAATAGCGCCGTCTTGCGGAGACTGACTTTCGCGGGGGCGGAATGCTGGTCCCCTCGACAGGAATCGAACCTGTATTTGCCGCTTAGGAGGCGATTTAACATTCTTTCATTGACAATGAGTTAGGCAAAAAAATAGAATAGTTGGCACAGCATTGGCACAATCATTAAACGCTAATATATGGCCACAATTCGCAAGCGCGGAGAGTTCTCCTGGCACGTTCAGGTTCGAGTGCGCGGCTACCCGGCGCAGACGAAAACCTTCATCAAGCACGAGGATGCAGTCGCGTGGGCGAAGGAGACCGAAGTCGCCATGCAGCGCGGCCTGTTCTTCGATCGCTCCCCAGCCGAGCGCACAACGGTTGCCGATCTCGTAAAGCAATATCGAGAAGAGGTCCTGCCGTCGAAGCGCGGCCGTCACTTCGGGCCCTGTCTCGATGCCATCGAGGCGGAGTTCGGGCCCTATGCCGTGGCCAGTGTCACGTCATCAGCGATAGCGACTTGGCGCGACAAGGGCCTCAAGAAAGAAAAGCTGGCCGCCAGCACGGTCAGAAAGCGCATAAACACCCTTTCAAAGCTGCTCGACCTGGCGAGCAAGGAATGGGGCTGCCCGATCGCCGCAAACCCCGTGAAGCAGGTATCGAAGCCCCCCGAGCGCAATGCGCGCTCCCGCCGGTTGTCGCCGATAGAAGCCAAGTGGCTTCTTGTCGGCGCCGATGAATCCGAGAATCCTCAGCTGAGACCATTGATCGAGACCGCGATTGAAACGGGCGCGCGCCTGGGTGAGCTGCTGAGCATCGAGCGCAAGGATGTGGATCTGAAGGCCGGCGTCCTCACTGTCCGCGGTCTGAGCGGGGAGGGGAGCAAGAATGGCGAGATCCGCCGCGTTCCTTTGACCAAGCGGGCGAGGGTAGTGCTCAAAGCGCTGCCGGCCGGAATCAACCAGTCGCGGGTTTTCTACAGCTGGGGTAGCCCGGAAGCGACCCGAATTGTCTGGCAGAAGACGCTGAGGCGGGCGAAGACGGCATATCACGAGAGTTGCCGCAAGGCCGGCAAGAAACCGGAGCCTGGCGTCTTCGAGGATATGGTGTTCCATGACCTGAGGCACGAGGCTGCCAGCCGGCTCGCCGGCAAGCTTTCAGCACAGGAGCTTTGCAAAATGATGGGCTGGAAAACGCTGCAGATGGCGATGCGCTACTACCATCCGACTGCCGAAGACCTGGTGAAAAAGGTAGGCTGATGGGCTCCCTATTGCGCATCGGCCCATGGCGGGTGATGATTTACACTCGCGATCACGGCCCGGCGCATGTGCATGTCGTTGGCCCTGAGGGTCGGGGGCGGATAGCCCTCAACTGCCCGGAGGGGCCACCGGTGCCGATCGATGGTTACGGAATCGATGGAGCGACGCTGCGAAGAATCGTTGATCTGGTTGCCGGCGACATTGCCCGGCTATGTGAGGAATGGAGGTTGGTTCATGGAAACGATTGACGAGCAAATCGCCCGCGCCCTCGATCGCGGCGCAAGAGCCGCGGCAACGGAACCTCGCGCCATTGCGGTTCGTCTCGATGCGGAGCGCCGGCGCCTGGTACTTGAGCTCGAGGGAGGGGCCGAGCTCTCCATCCCCGTCACTGCCCTTGGCTTCGCGCCCGACGCCGACCTTACAGGGGTGAGAGTGGAAGGGGCGGGATTCGATCTCTATTTCCCGGCAATCGACGAAGGCGCTTTCGTTCCGGATCTTGCGCGGGCTGCGATCGAGCATCGATTAGCGGCGTGAGCGTTTCAAGTCTCCTGCTTCAATATTCGACAAGGAGGAGCATATGGGCAGCTATGGTGAAAGCGCTGGCCTCGCGATCGCGGATCGAAAAATTCGCCAAGCCCAGGAAGAAAACGAAAAACTGCGTGGCGCACTCACACAGTGGAAGCAGCACGCCCAGCAACTACAGGCCACTCTGGATGAGCAGGTAATCGAGACGGCCAGAATGGAAGTGCTTAGGGCAACACTGCTAACTGAGTTATTGAAAGTCGCCCCGAATCATTGGCTGAACGACCGCGAAGCGCGCGTCAAGCTCGCCAACGACAAGACTCTCGTGTCGAAGGTAGTTACCGAAATGGGGCGCCCCGATTTGGCCGATAGGGTCTAATTCACTATCCCCCTTTCTGTCTCGTGCCGGACTTCTGCTGAGCCAATGCGGCCTCGGCGTTCTCCTTGATGTCGGCAAACTCATCAGCAAGCCTTTTGTCAGTCAGCTGTTGATTCTCGATTTGCGCAAGATCGCCGCCTGCCTTAAGTCGCGCTTCCTCGGACAACGACATATCGCCAGCCGCAGCCTTCAGTCCCGCAACGCTCCTTGTTTCGCCGGCTCGCTTTGCTGCCCCTGCCTTTCGATTCAATGTCTGCTTGTTGTTCTTCATGCGGTTCCCCTTCGTAAAAATCAGTCGAAAACACGTCGCAAAAAACACCTTGATGAATCGCTGGATGCCGCTCCAGTAGCGAAGCGCAGAAAACAGTCGGAAACAGGTTGTAAAGAAGTCATTGCACCGGCGATCGCTCAGAATTGATTCTCGTGTTGCGCGCTTTTCCGACGCGTTTCCGACGTGTTAGGTCGGTGAAAAAGCACCGTCGTGCAGGTCGAGCAGTCCGGCTGCTTCGACCTCGAGGCCAGGCAGCGGCTGCAGGTCCAGGCGCTGGCGGCTTCGAGTGCCGCTTGCGCGGCTTCCTTGGCTCCTTCCGGCAACATGGTGACTCCTCTCTCAATTGGTCTTCGAATGCGGTAGGGGGTCTATCCCCTCCCCAATGCCGTCCCTAGGGCACCCCTTCAGGGATCGCTATAGGGTAGGCATGCTTTGATCGCCGATCAAAGCATGCTTAAGGGCTTGAAGCGAATTGCGATATTGACTCTGCTTCAATCGTCGTAGAGCAGGCATCAATATATTTACGTAATTCGTCATGCGGGTGATGCTGGTTCTCTTGAAGACGGCTGACGGAAAATTCTGCGGGATCTCTTCACAGAGGACACGGGCCGGAATTGCTCCTGGACGTACAAATCCGCCCAGTCGCTGATTGGGGCGCCGTAGTATCGGCGCGCCACGGGCCGCGCCCCTCGGCGAAGCTCGAGCCCTTCGCGTGCAGCCTTCGTCATTGTGAGCAGCCGAATGCCGTACTTTTCGAGGCATTTCTGGAAGGCATCCCCCGCGGCAAGGCCAAGGGTTTGAGGATTTCCGTTAAGACCTTCCTGAAGGAATGTCATCCAGCGAATTGTCGAGGACACCCGGTGCTTCAACCCAGTAACGTCTGCCATATATTCTTCCCCTTGTTCAGTGCATCACCGTCTTCGCCTTCTCGGCGCGTGCGGCGCGCACTCGGGCCACCGCTGCCTCCGATTTCTTCCGTTCCTCGGGATCTACCACCCGCATCTCGCGGATCCCCGGAGGCCTGCGCGCCGGCTTGCGGCCGGCGAGGATGAGCCGGATCTCGGCCTGCAGGAGATCGACTCGTGTGCCCGCCTGGTGCGCCCAGCGCAACGCGTCGTCGTGCTTGCCGGCGGCGAGCGAAATCATGGCGGCCAACCGCGTGCACCCGATGGACGGGGAGAAAGGCCCGCCGATGCGGAAGCTTTCCTTCAACGGATCTTCCTCGAGGGTGGACAGGATCGTCCCGTCTTCTACGTGAAGCTCCCAGCGCCAGTGATATGGCGACAGGTTGAACAGTTTGCACAGTTTCAGAAAATCATCGTCCTTTTCAGTCATCGCATCTCTCCAGTTTTCGCCACAACGCTGCGAAGACGACTTCAATCTCTTCGTCGGTCATGTCCGCCTGCCGGCACGCCGGCGCAGCAGGCGCTTGGTAGCCCATGGAAGCGGGCGTGGCCAAGGGTCGGGGATTTCCTGCGCCCGGCTTGGGATCTAGTTCGTCCTGGGTGGCCACGGTTACTCCTCCTCGTGGTACCAGTTGCGCCACAATTTCTGCATGAGCAGCATGATCATGATGAACCAGGCGCCGGGAATGACGATCCACCACACCCACCATCCAGTTATAGCTGCAGCTGGCATCCCGAGGATGGCCACGGCGGCGCACCAGAGGACAATCCTCCTCTGGCGCTGGCGCTCGGCTTTGTCGATAGGTACTCGTTCTGTTTTCTGTTCCATTTCAAAACTCCTTTCCGGTGACGATGGCGTGCATCTTGCGCTGGTCGATAAGCGCGTAGATGTATCCTGCAATTTCGCATGTTGGAGCCAGCTGCAGCAGCCGCTCAAGGTTTTCTCTCGAGCAGATCAACGGATCGACCCGGTCGAGCTCGTCCATAAAATCGGCCGGAGCATCCCTAAGAGGGTGTTTCCACAGCCAGGAACTCTTGATTTCGGTTTGCATTTTTTCTCCTCTGATTGTTTGTTAAACGAGCACTTCAAAAACTAGCTCTCCATTACTGCCAGGCAAGACCTCCCCCTGTGCGAGCAGCCGAAGAACTCTCCCTCTCACTTCCTCACCGCCCTGGTCCAGGACTCGCTGCGCGGCTGTTACAGCGGCCTTCAGGATCTCGCGGAGCAGATCCTTGGGCGCCTGACGGCGCCGCCGAGCCAAGCTCACGACCTCGCAACTGTTCATCCTCACCAGTCGCTCAGTGGAAATGAAAACCAACTCTTCATCCCCAGTAGGCCTGCCGATAGCCAGACAGGCGATGCCTGCCCGGAAGTCGACTGTGATGCCGGCAATCATGCTCACGCCGCCTTCGGCTTCGCCATCCCTGCAGGGAGCAGGCGGATGCGGCCGAGGTCGCGCCGAGCAATTGCAACCACCCCTTGGGCAGCGGCCCGCATCTGCTCACGGCCGTCCGCCACGCCCCGCGCGTAGGCCTCCTCGACAAGCTTGGCAACCCAGTCCGGAAGTTGCTTCTGTTCGGTTTCGTTTGCTACGGTCGTTTCCATTTTCAACTCCTTTAAAAAGGATCACCGGGCAGGCGATGCCCGCCCGGAAATCGATGGTCACCAGCCCGCGTAGTTCACCAGCAGGTCTGCGATAACCTGGCGGCGCTCCCAGTCCATCCGCAGCAGATTGCCAACGCCATCGGATTGCCCTGCAGCCTTTTGAATCTTGCGGCTGCTCACGTCGTTGTAGAAGCTCACCATCGCTGCCAGAAAGATTGCTTCACCGGGGCTCTTCGAGCGCACTGCTTTCTTGATCGCCTCGGTATTCGGCGCCAGCTGCCATTTGTCGGTTGCAGCCTCAATGCCTTCCACGGTGCCATCCCCAAAATACTGAGGGGAGATCAAGCAGCCACGTTTCCACGCCGCAAGAAACCGGGTGGGCGCAGTCCTGAAAAACTCCATTTGTTGCATCATCTTTTCGTGCTGCTCGGCCAGCTGTTCCTCTTCACTCATTCCCATTTCTCTCTCCTTAAAAAAATCAGTCTTCGCCCAACATCGAAATCGTGATCACCGGTTCGCCTTCGTCCCCGGGCCCGCAGTGCATCTGCAGCACCACCAGCCGAGGCCGCACGCCACGGCCGCCCCTGGGTACCCTGTAGAGCTGGAATCGCAACTCAGAGCCGCCATTCCGTCTCGCAGCAACACACGCCATCCAAAGCACGTCCCAAAGCCGTCCTGCTTCATCCTGGTAGGTCTGGCGCTTGTTGTCTTCGTCGCTCCAGATCACGCAGTCCTCCCACGCGGCCCGAGTCATCGCCACCGAAAAACGAAAGCCTGCTTCTCTCGCCATCTCCGACGCGTCCACCAACACACCGTCATCAAGTGCCTGACGCCTGCTGTAGATCGAAATCGGTTCTCCGAACAGTTCCACCAACCCTCCTGCCCTTTGGCGAGCCTCGCGGGGTGCGGGGGAAGGCCCCGCGGTGTGGGTGGTGCTGGTGCTGCTGGTGGTTTTCGTGGTCATGCTTGTCCTCCTTTCTCTGCTCTTCGGTGTCGCCTCACCCAACGGGGCCCAAGCCGGTGAAAGGCACGTGACAGCTGGGGTTTCGAAGGCGTCGTATACAGAGCCGGGCGGCCGCGAGCGGCCGATCCGGGGTTTCGAGGATATGCCGACGCCTGAGCCAGCTGGCGCGAGACTTTTGCCGAGCGACGGGGGCGACACCGAAGAGCAGAGAAAGGCAGGACTCGACCACGAAAATGTGCTTCCGGCAGTACCAGCACCACCGCGGGCCCCATAGCGCCCCGCGAGGGGCGTCAAAGGGCCCGTGCTCTCCGGTGCGCCGCGCAGCGGGGCGCCGCTGATTAGGCTTGAGCGTGCAGCACGTGGCCGCTTGCGGGCTGGTGCTGCACGTGCTTTTGACTTTGCGGCAGGCCGAGCACGGCGAGGGAAGATTGAAGCCGAATGGCCGAGACGCGCTTGCGCGGCTCGGGGCGGAGCCCGAAAGCCCGGCTGGCGCTTGCGCCAGGCTGCCAAGGGTTGTCTGTGGAACTGGCTTTGCCAGGTGTTTCCCTCGACCTGCGCGGGGCAGGAGCGATAAATCGCCCTTCGGGTCCGTTGCGGTGGAGTTCCGCGCGCAGCGCGGTGTGTGGCGTAGCCGCCGCTGTTCGGTCCCGGGCGTCATTCGCGGGGGCGTGGCTTGGGCCGCGCAGGACGAGGGGGTGGGTTAACCGACTTGTTAACCCACATCACGCCCCTCCTGCAGGTGCAGAGGGAGCAGGCGCAGGTGCCGGCTTATCGCCTCCGCCCTGAGGCCTGCCAGGTGCGCCTTGAGGTAGGCGTGCTCCTCTCAGGCTGTCGTTAGGATCCTTTGCCGTATGATCACCAATATAGTTCGCAGCCGATTTCCCGAGCCAAACGACCAGTTGGTTCTGAATCTCAAGAGCGTGCTTATAAACGAGCACGATGAATTGCACGGCAAACGTGACCAAAACGAAGACTGCTCCAAACCACATAAAGAATTTCGCCAAAGAGTTCGTGTCGGCGTAGTCAAGCAGTCCAGCCAGACCATGACTAAAGAGCATCCACACAACATTCAGGATCGACGAAGCGACGGTAAAGGCAAATACAAGCACCAAGGGGCGCAGCAGCAGGTCCACCAACATCACGTATCCATGCTCTGCGCGCTGCCCCATGCCCTCACCTTCAGCCTCGAGGTGAACGAGAGCCCAGATTGGAGCAAGGCACAGACACTCTGCGACTACAAGCAACCAGCTGATAACGCCGAAAGTCCAGAACAGTGCAGGAAGCATCGGCACGTAGACAGACAATGTGATGCCCATGACGATCAGCGGCAGGATGATCGCCATGGCTAGATTGCTCACAAAACGTGCCAAAGGTATGGCGCCCGCGCCGAGGAAGCTGGTAAACGCCAGCACCACGAAGGCCGCGAAAAGCACACCGATTGCAACAACGGCTATAGTGATCAGTGCCGCACCGAACGATGCAAGGCCTTGAATCAGATCTCCGCCAGGCGTGAGCTTGGCCGATTTCGCATCGCTGAAAAGAATTTGTATAAAAAGCGCCGGGTTGTCTTTCAATTTCTTGAACTGTGACCAATAGCCGTCCCCGGCACTGGCTCCCGCAGACTGGGCGCCGAACATGCCCTCCGCTTCCATCATCGAGCCGGTGTAATTCGCAGCCTCGATGCCACCCTGGGTCGTATTGGTGTTGGCGCTGAGGTTAGGTCCAGCTGCAGCAGCCCCAATAACATCGCGTTGCGCTTTGGCAGCTGCGACAGATAAATAGCCGTAGGTCAGCCAACTCCCCTTTGAATTTTGTGCTGCTTGCAGAGATACAGCTTTGGAGTTGGCCAAGTCACGCGCCGCCAGGTCGATTGCCGAGTCGTACGCATCAGCCGCTGATTTGATAGCCGCTGCCACCTCAGAAGACGGAACGGCTGGTCCTCGCCCTTCCTGCCCCGCTGCAACTCGAGTGGCAACAGGCGTCAGGCTCGCAATCATCGCTTGCGTGGCAGTGGTGTGAGCCGACTGGAGATCGCCGGTCGGAACGGTCGGTGCCCCTCCACAACGCTCAATGCCGTAGTAGTTCGCCCAATCCGTATTGCCGCTCCCGCCCGCCGCTTCGAGTTCGGCACTCTGTTGTGCCAAAATGCCGACACGGGCTCGGCACAGCAAGGTGTTAAACATCTGTCCGCCCAGGCTTGAGCCAGTGTGACTGGCAACGGACTGGACCTCCGGTTTTGTCATTTTCGGCACGACGCCGGATACGGCGATATTGGCCACTCCAGCCCCCATCTTGGCGACCTGGTACAGGACAACCTGCGCGGCTCCCCAGCCGCCGAACATGGGCAATAGCGCCGCGAAGCCGATGAAAAGACGGATCGGCATCCAGACCGAATGAAACCGTTTCCCGAGAAATTCACCGTCCCATGCGGACTGCACCGTGGCCGCCAGGATGTTGTAGGTCAGCCATACGGTGCCGAGAGCAAGAATCGCCATATTTAAAACCGTGAAGATTTCGGATACAACCGGGGTTTTAAAGATGCCGTCTAGCAACGGACCAATATCGGCGGCGGCGGCGAGAAATGACGAGAGACTGAAGGTATCAGCGGCCACGCCAGACTCCTGGTATCAGGGAATGAGAGACAGCAGTAAAAAGCCGGCCATATGTAGGCCGACGATCAGCAGCAGGCCTGCACACCAGCGGCGGGCGCTCTCGATCACGCCGATGCCCGGCTCGTCGTGGGCGACAAGCCGGCGCCATTCGTCCCGATCGAAAGGAGTGATGTGGATCTTCATTGCTGGGACCTCACTGCACGGTAGGCGGCTTCAAGCTTCGGGGTCATGTCGGCACGGGTGAGCGCTGCGGCGATTTGGCCGAGCAAAATTTCCTGGCGCTCGTTCGAGAGTTGCTGTTTCATCTGGAAGTCGAGCAGCAGCGCCATCATGAACGCCTGCTCTCTGGCGACGGCGGCCGGCGAAGCGGCCGACATGTCGACCAGCCATTGCGGGTTGCGGTAGCGGCGGGCGACCTCTGCATCCTGTAGATCGAGCTGGCTGATGCCCTCTGTCTTGAGGTGCGGCAGGCGGCCGTAGTAGGCAGCGGCGCTAGGATTGCCCTTGGTGATGGCGGCGACCAGCGCCTTGCCCTCGGGGACCGGCACGCGCCTGGCCAGGGCATCGCGTAGCGCCTGTTGCGAAAAGTCCATCTTGGCTTTGCCTGCGAGCGCCAGGGCGTAGTATTCAACGCCGGCACGGGTGTTGGCCTCGGCCTTGTTGAGGCCGCGCACCGGCAGCGGATCAGAGGCGTTCGCGATCAGGGTTTGTGCCGCCTCAATCTGCTTAGCGGTGAATGTGTAGGCGTCGGGATCGCCGGGGCGTGCCTTGGCGCCGGCGAGCAAGGTTTCGGCCTTGGTGTCGGCGCCGGGTAGTTCACCGGCCGCCTGGCATACGCGGGTACCGCCGTACTTCCTAGCTTCTTCTACATCGCAAAAATGTTTGCTGTGGCTGGCGACCAACGAGGCAGCGCGGGCCTCTGGGCTGGCGTCGACCGGAGCGTTTACGTAGGCGTCGGCAGCCTTCAAGGCCTGCAGGCGGCTGCGGCTGCCGCCTGGTTGGAATGAGGACGCAATCGCGCCCTGGGCACGATGCATCGCCTCGCCGTGGGTTGCAATGGCACCGGCCGTGCAGGGATCGGGCGGCAGCTGGTATTGTTGGCCGAGGCGGTAGAGCTCCATGTTCTTGGCGGTATCGACAGTGGTCTGGTTGATCACCTTCGCGTTCTCGGCCGCGTTTTGAATTTGCATCTTGCCGGTGCCTTCGACCACGCCGGCAACCTTCCCGAGGGATGTGTTGAGTTGAGTAACTTCCCACTGCGAAGATCCCCAAATGGCAGCGATGATCCCGCTACAGCAATCGGCGCGAGCCGGAGCGGCCAGTGCCAGCAGGGAGGCGGCCAGAAGAATGAGGTAGATTTTTTTCATGGGCGGCTCCTTATTTGAAGAGGTTGCTCAGCGCGTTGCCGGCGCGGTCGAGCAGGCCTGGCTGGTTCTGGCCAGCGGTGGTGGTTGATGAAGAAGCCGTGGCAATGGGAACCTGCGGCACCACTCCGGGGACGCCGGCGCTTACTGAGACATTTCCTGACGTGCCGAACATCCGGGTGTCCACCCGGCCGACGCCACCGGGCAGAACCATGGATTGGTTGAAGGGCTGCGTGACTTGGGCCACCTGGTTGTCGACCACGCGGCAGGCCGCATTCACGGCGCCGGAAATCATTCCTTGCACCAGTCCGCCGAAGTCAAGGCTGGTAAAGCCCAACATGCTGGACAGGTTCATACCCAGATATTTGTCGACGCAGCTGGTCGCCGCCTGGGTGGCCATCTGCTTCTGGCGCGTGGCGATCAGCTCAAGCGCCTGGCGTTCGCGGTCGGCCGCCTCGGTGGCGGCCTGCCGCATGCGAGCGCCAATGTCGCAGTCGCCCTGCTGGGCAAAGACGGGGGTGGTGGCCAGCGCAAGGATGGCGACCAGAATGAACTTCCTTAGTTTGGTTTCCACTCGGTTTTTCCTTTCCGTTTTTTGGTCGATTTCACTTCCTCACGTTCCCTCTGGCGCTTGGCCTCTTCTTCTTTCTGATGCTGGGCAAGCTCCCGCTTGGTCTTTTCAGTCTGCCGCCGCAGTTCTTCCGCTTTTTTCCGCTCTTCCCGCTGCTGAGCAAGGCCAGAGGCCCTGCTGTGAATTGCCGCAATGGCAGTCGGGTCGCGACGGATCTGCCGGCGTGCTTCGGCTTCTCGCTTGCGCGCCAGCGCGAGGGCGATTCCGAGCTCCGATTCCCGCTCGCGCAGGGCAGCGATCTCTTTCACAGTGCTGGGTTTCAGCCTGTGAATGAGCGACTGCATCTCATGCCATTCACGTTGGTGACGGGCGGCAAGAAGATCGCCTTCGATTTTGGCCGCACTCCTCGGCCTAGCGCCCTCCATGTCCCTCTCGTACCTGGTCAGCTGCGCGACAGCTTCATCCTCGGCGCGCTGGATGTCCTCGTCAGTCGGAGTGATGACAGGCGCAGACTGAGGCTGATGGGTAACAGTCTCTTGAACTTGCGCGGTAACAGTCTCGGACTCCGGCTCTGGTGTCGGCGCCGGCGCCGGCTGGATCTGCTCTGCCAGGAAGTCCAGAGGATCGACTGCCTCTGTCTCTTTCTGGTGAGCCTCGGCGACGATTCGCGCGGAGTGGTCGCCGGGGTTAACGTCGGACAGGTCCTCCAAGGCGCGCTGCGCCCGTTCGCGTGAGCCGGCCGGGTCATTCAAAAAGTCCAGAAGGTCCACTTGCTCTTCTCCTTCTTGTGAGGCTGTAGTTTCTTGACCAGCAGGCCGATGGCATTGGTCATCTTCAGCAACTGGTCCAGCTGAGCCTGTTGAGATTGGTAACACTGGTGCAGCTGGTCGAGTTGTTGAGTCATGTCGTTGATCTTCTTGTGGAGATCGTTGACTTGAGCCTCCGTCGACTTCAACAGCGCCAGGGATGGGGGCAGCAGTTCCGCTTCTGCCTTTGCTCTCTCGCGGATCCCTTCCATCATGCCCATGCGAAAACTCCTGCTTGCTAACAGCTGATGCCGGCGCCGGGTAACGCTGGCCGGCAAGTTGCACTGAGATTCCCTGGCGGATATACGCCTCGACGGCCGCACGGTTCTTCTCCTCAGAACCCCGGTCCGCAAGGATCATTTCCGCCCAACCCTTTTCCCTGGCCAGGGAGGCACAAACGGCCGCCTCGGCAGCCGAGCCCGTGCGCCAGCGGATCTCGCTGTCGGTGGCCACGGCGGCGACGTAGCCATTGGTCCATCTGACGATCTCCTTTCCGGCCTGCTGTTCGCGGGCGAGCCTCTGCAGGATGTCCTGGCGCACGCGAGGTCCGCGCCGGCTGGTCGGGGTGTCGAGCTCGCCGGCGAGGCGCCTGGCAATAGATGTGATTGTGTAGGCCTTCCCGACCTGAGAGCCCTTCATCCATTCGACCTTGAAGCCCTCGCGTTCTGCAGGATCGGAAAGGCGATACGAAACGCCATATACACCACCGCTATTGCTGGAGAACTTGACGTCGACACCATGGTCGGCAGCAATTGACTGGAATTGCTCAAGACAGCTGGCATGGGCCATGGCGGCATCCAGCCGGGCTGCAATCTGCAACTTCGGGTGTTTGTGGGGGCTCCCTGCGACGCGCTCGGCATGGGCGATCTCGCCACGCCGCAGAGATGCGCGGCGCTGGTGAGAGGGAGCGGGATCTACAGGCTTGAGGCCGACGGCTGCGGCGGCTTTGCGCGCTGCAGAGTGGGACAACTTGTAGTCGCCGCGACGCTCCCTGGCTAGCCTGCCGTCGACGACGCGAATTCGACTGGCCAAGATGTGGATGTGCTGATGGTCGCGGTCATCGTGACGGATCGCCGTCCACTGGTGTGCAGTAGGGTCGAACCCCATCTCTTCCATGAACACCCGCGCCGCCTTGTCCCAATCTTGATCATTCAAGGATTGTCCTGGCGGCAACGCCAGGCTGGCGTGCCAAACTGGTTTGCTCACGTCGGGGCGGAGCTGACGGGAGACTTTGAACTCAGCAGCGATGCCGCGGCTATCCCGGGCAACCATGTTGCCGGCGATGATGATGCCGGCCGGCTCATCCCGACCGGCACGCATCAGATAGTCTGCCGCCCCACGGAAGCCGCCGCCTTTCATGATCTTTGCGATCACCGCTCTTCCCCAATGAGCGAGGCGCGCAGCGCGCGCGTGCTCATTGATATCCGAGTCAGTAAGTCGAAGAGTTCGGCGTCTCGGCCTTGGGAGTGCAACCCGAGGTGCAGATTGTGTGAGATCTGATTCAGGTTGCTGGCCAACCGCGCGAGCTCAGCATAGGCCTCGCGATTCACTTCAGGGACAGACGGCGGAGCCGCCGTTATCTCTCTCCCCAGCGCAGCTGAGCGGATGAACTCCGCCAGCTGAAGGCGGGCCGCATGCGCGAGATCGCGCAGCTTCTCATGCTCACCCGACGTGAGCCGGATCGTCAGTTTGATTTCCCTTTTCTCTTGCACATCCATCTGCAGATCAACTCCACCACCAGCAACCGAAGGGCGGCTGCTTCCCCGATCCCGAAGGGCCCGGGGCAAGCTGCAATCGATGGCGAAGCCGTCGGTTGCCTAGCTTGCTCCTTGCCTCAACCCATGAGGCTTACTATGGTCGAGTGAAGCTATTCACTCAATGACAACAACATGGGGAGAAGGTGGGGAAAATGTGGGGAGTGAATCAACAAGGCCTGGCCGACCTGGCGGCCGGCAACCTTCTTTGAGTTCCCCCTGTGGAGAAAGGTAGAAGCTTTCACGTGCCCCACAAGTTGAACAGCGCAGTCGGATGCGGACCTCGCCGGTTGCCTTGATGAGATGCTTGTCCCGCCGCCACATAGTGCCGCCACACTGACAGGGCCTCATGGTCAGAGGTCCTGTACGTAGCCGCCGTTCTTAACCACCCGCCAGAATTCCTCGCCCCGGCGCTGCCGGGTCTGGGACTCGGCGGCGTCTCGCCGCGTTGGGTTCTGGTTATCAAAACGCTGATCGAGCTCAGCAACGAGCGCAGAGACATATATGCGTGCGCCTCCGCCGGCGGCCTGCATCTCTTGGGCAACTCTTGCCACGGTGTCATCCCCGAACCGATCAACTATTGCCTGAAATCTGGAAGCGTCACGCCGATTCCAGTTTTTTGCCTCAAGGCAATCGACTGCCCAAGCTGGAAGGCCAGCTAGTAGAGATGGTTCACTTGACTGGTTAACAGTGGACGATTCGGGGTAAATTCTTGATGACCGGGGGTCAGGGTTTTTCCCCTGGGGGTAAGGATTTGACCCCCGGGGGTCAAAATTTGACCCCTCCCCCTCGGCCATCAGCAGATGGTAGAGATTCGACAGGTCGCGCCCGCCGGCGTCCTTGCGGCGCTCAATTTGTATGAGCTGCGCATCCTCAAGGATCTTCGTTGCTGCCCGCGCAGTAATCTCACTTATCCCTACATCGAGCCCAAGCGATTCCCGGCCAGGCCAGCAGGTGCCGTCGTCGTTCGCACGGTCTGCCAGCTTCAACAGGATCAGTTTTGCTGAGTCCTTGCTGACTCGCCCGTCGCGGATTTGGCTAAAGGCCCAGACCAAAGCCCGTAAACTCATAGCTGCACCTCCACCTGCCGCCGGGCTCTTTGTCTCCTCAGCTCAGAGACAGTAATGCCAAGCCGCTCGGCATCAAGCCGTTCCTGCTTTGTGGGGGCACCGCGCTGGCCTGGTTGGGCAGCACGGGGAACTGGGGTTGGTGATGTCGGGGCTTCCCTGCCAGCTTGTAACCAGTCGATTACATCCTCTCTGGCAAAGAGAGTGCGGACCCGTTCCTTCCCCTCGCGACCACCAGGGGCCCAGCGCGGCGGTAGCCGCCAGGGCTCCCGGGCAAGCCAGGTTTTCAGGGTGGCGTGGGGTATGCCCGAGACCTCTGCCAACTGGTAAAGATTGACCCGCGTTGGCAATGTGAATTCGACGCCCAGAGCGCCGCGCGCCGCGGCAGTTTGAAGAGCGGCGGTCACGGCCTCCGCGATGATTTGTTGCAATGCTGTTTGCTGCATGGTGTTCCTCGTCGCATGAGCGGACGAGGAGGGCGTAAAGCCCAATGGCCTCGCCCGCGTGAATCAGGCCCGCGCACAGCGCGGGGACGGTTCAAGCGGCGAGGAAGAGGCGCGGCGGCCGGTGGCCGGGCGCGAGGGGACGCGCGAGAGCGTTGGAAGTGAGGGCGGGGATCGAGGCGACCAGTTGATCGCCCGGCCTTGCGGCCAGAGCGGTGGTCTCCAAGGTGAACGTGCCGCCACGGGGCATGAAGATGATGGCGACAAGTGCGATCACCCCCACAATTCCTGCGAGCAGCAGGGCGGGGGTGGCCAGCACCAACCCCGCCACGGCCAACAGCCAGAAGGCGCCGGCGAGGCGGGAAAGTGCGAGTGACAGTGAGCGTTCTTTCACCATGACAATAACATCATAGCACACTCAACAGCCCTCGCGCAAGGATTGCTTTTCAGAAAAGTCTAATCAGATCAAAATATTCCTAGCAGGAATATTCCGTTTGGCTGGCACAATACTGGCACACTCATGGCACAAATTAAGCCACTTATCCACAGGTGCGCTAAAATGAGAGAAGTGTGTAACTTATTGTATTTATTTATTATTCGTGGTCCCCTCGACAGGAATCGAACCTGTATTTGCCGCTTAGGAGGCGGCCGTTCTATCCATTGAACTACGAGGAGCGTGGGCGCGTATTTTAGCCGCTC
>JAANMY010002885.1_pt1 | contig 15203 bp, 17 predicted proteins | sample 7279691 | NCBI WGS metagenome assembly JAANMY01 (sample SAMN14094543, study PRJNA606508) | bioreactor metagenome | isolation source: A lab-scale SPAN reactor treating ammonium-rich wastewater day 388 | place: Ireland: Galway | collected 2018-02-07
AACTTCTTTTACAGGCTCGGGAGCTGAAAGTTGGGCTTTTTCTGAATCCACAGGAACTACGAGAGAAAACTCACTTCCTTTACCTTCGGTGCTTGTGAGAGTTATTTCCCCGCCCAGAAGTCTTGCGAGTTCGCGGCTGATAGAAAGACCGAGTCCTGTGCCGCCATATTTGCGCTGGGTAGATCCATCTGCCTGCTGGAAAGCTTCAAAAACGAGTCTCACCTTATCTTTTGCAATTCCGATACCGGTATCAATGACTTTAAAAATAACTTTCTCCTTTGTGTCATCTGCGTCGACGTGAAGCGTAATACTCCCCTGAGAAGTGAATTTTATTGCATTTGAAAGAAGGTTTTTAAGAATCTGTTCCAAACGTAGTTTATCGGTGCGGAGAATTTTTGCTGCTTCCGGCTGGGTTTCTATATTAAGTGCAAGGTTTTTATCTTTGGCCATCGGACTGAAAAGCATCCTCATGTCTGCCGTAATTTCATCTAAAGGAACCTGATTGAATTCCAGAGTCATTTTTCCTGATTCAATTTTCGAAAGATCCAGAATTTCATCAATGAGCGTTAATAGTCCCTGCCCTGAACTCTGCATTACTTCAGCATATTCCACGTACTGTTCATCCAGGTCTTCACTTTCGGTCATCAGTTTTGAAAGCAGGAGAATTGAGTTCAGCGGCGTACGCAATTCGTGAGACATGTTCGCAAGAAACTCGGATTTATATTTCGTACTCTGCTCAAGTTCGATAGATTTCTGCTGAATATCAATATTTCTTTCCTCGATTAATGCATTTTTCTCTTCGAGCAGACTTGTTCTTTCCTCCAATTCCTGATTGCTCTGCAAGAGTTCTTCCTGCTGTACGCGAAGTTCTTCTTCAGAAGCTAAAAGTTTCTGAGACTGCGCTTCAAGTTCGGTATTAATATTTTCGAGTTCAGCATGCTGAGACTGCAGTTCTTCGGACTGGGCCTGGGTTTCCTCCAAAAGTTCCTGAAGTTTTATGCGGCTTTGTGCACTGTAAAATGCCAAACCGATGTTCGCTGAAACCGCATTCAGAAACTCGAGCTGCAGCGGAGTGTAGACCGCAGTAGTGCCCAGTTCTAACACGCCGAGAGGAATATTGTATCTGGTGATCGGCACCGCCACAATATTTCGGGGTTTAGTATTTCCTGTGGCAAAACTGATGGTGGTTCCGTCATCCGGAATATCCTGAACAACAATTTGTTTTTTCGACTGAAATGCCTGTCCGGCGATTCCTTCTCCAATTTGCAATGCTCTTTTGGTATCGCGGTCGCTGAGTGCATAACTTCCTTCCAGATGAAGACGGTTGTCTTCCTGCTGTACATAGAGCGCAGCAACCTGGCTGCCGGTTTTGGAGGTAATAAGATCTAATATTTCTGCCGAAAGTGCACTGATGTTTTTGTCGCCCATCATTCGGTCATTCAGCTGGGTGATGGATGTGCTGAGCCATTCTTTTTCCTCCAGAGTATTGAAAGAGGTTTTAAGGGAATCGGCCATGCGGTTGAGTGGGTCTGCAACATTGCCTAAACTTTCCTGCGCATTTTGGTCCGAGAGAATATCGTAATCGCCATTAGAGATTTGCGCAGTAACTTTCTCGATAGCTAAAAGACGGTTAACGGTCTCGTCATTTTTCTTTTCGAGTTCAGTGGTAAGTTTATTTTTTTCGTTGAAATCCTGAAGAACTTTACGGAAAAACACCAAAGTAATTGTTAAGGACAACAAGGCGGAAATAATGATGAGCAGCGGCGTATAGGATGCAAAAGTATTCATACTCTCAGTACGGGACTGCAGAATGGCTTCTTCTTCGGTCTGCATTGCTTCAACGGTAGCCCGGATATCATCCATGTGTTTTTTTCCGGCCAGCAGCTGCTCGGCAGTAACATCTGTATTGTTTATTTTATAGTTTAAGTTGCGGTCCAGAATCATGAGGCGGGCCTCAACACTTACCTTTAATTTCTCCAGATTCTGTGCCTGTTGGGGCGAATAGGTAATTTCGCTGCTAAGTTCCGTTACCGCCTGAGCAATTTTAGCTTTAGCATTATTATAAGGAGTAAGAAAAGCCTGATCGCCCGAAAGCAAAAAACCGCGCTGCCCAGTCTCGGCGTCTTTAACAAGAGAAAAAACGTTGTTGATGTTTTTAATGGTCTCATTACTTTCGCGCACCATTCCGGAGCTGTCGATAAGATTTTTAATACTGATATACGATGCTACAGAACTCATCAGTAAGAGCAGCAGCGAAAGCCCAAGTCCGTAAAGAAGATTATTTTTAAAATTCATAAAAACTAATTATTGTTAATATCCTTTTCTGGATGTACCGGTATGATAAAATAAAATTCAGATCCCTCTCCCGGCTCACTGTTTACGCCGATGGTGCCCTGATGTCTTTCGATAATTTCCTGACAAATGTAAAGGCCGATTCCCAATCCCTGAAAACGTTCTGAGGTTTCCTCGACCCTGTAAAATTTATCGAAAATCTGTAATTGATGTTCCTTTGCCATTCCAATGCCAAAATCCCTTACCGAAAAATAAATCTCCGACCCGCGCAGTTCGGAGGTAATATGTACCTCGTCGCTGTCCGGCGCATATTTAATCGCGTTGGTGATGAAATTAATGATGACCTGCTCAATCCGCATTTCGTCGCCAAAGATTTCGGTATTGATTTGTCCTTTTTTAATGAATTTCACCTGCGGATTTGCCTGCTCCATGATCTCGACAATATGATCCAGAATTTTATCAAAACTGAAATATTTTTTATTGAATTTGAGTTTTCCGCTTTCAATTTTTGAGATATCGAGGAGGTCAGCCACCAGAAGATTGAGTTTTTCAATCTGGTTCTGTACTTTGTGGAGTCTTATTTTTACGGTTTCCACATCGTTTTTGTCAATGCTTCTTTCGAGCAACTGTATATAACCTTTAATACTCGTCATTGGAGTTTTCAGTTCGTGACTGGCGATACTGATGAACTCGTCTTTTTTTCTTTCGGCTTCTTTGCGGAATTCAATTTCCTCCAGGAGCTTGGTCTGCATTTCATTCAGTGCACGGCTCTGTTCGTAAATCCGGTAAAACGTTTTCACCTTCAATAAGAGAACATTCATATCCACAGGTTTGCTGATATAATCCAAACCACCTGAGGAATACCCCCTTGTAATTAAATTTACATTGGCGCTCGCCGCGGAGAGAAAGATAATAGCGGTTTCTTTGGCTTTACTGTACCCGGATATGGCTTCTGCTACTTCAAATCCGTCCATTCCCGGCATCTGTACATCCAGAATAATCAAAACGTAGGATTTTTTGAGGATTTTTTTCAGCGCTTCATCTCCAGATGAGGCGGTATCAACTTCGAAGCCGTTTTTTTCAAGAACTTTTTTCAGAGAAATAATGTTTTCCGGAGCATCATCAACAATCAGGATCATTTTATAGTCAGTTTAATTACAGAAGTTGACAAATATACATTTTTTGAATTTTACATTTTAAGGAAGGAGGTTAGTTTTTTGGGAGGCTGATGCCCTTAAACATTAAACTGGCGCAAGTGATGATCCGTATGTTTGTATACTAAAATCCCAATCTGGTCCTGCGTCATTTTACCAAAAAAATCGTGTACAAAATTAGGGTTATGAAAATGATCGTACACAGAGAGCAACAAAATCCAGTCTGTTTTTCCCGCTAGTACATCTCCATCTGTTACAGGAAATTTAAACTGTGCGGAGGTGGGAATGTTTCTGTCGAAAGCAGCATTGTCTTTAATCATTTTATTCAGCGCTATTTTGCCGAATAACTTTCCCATGAAAACCTGTTTATAAATATGGGAGCCTTTACCAAGAATCCACTGGTTCCAGTAAATATTGTGTTTAAGCATTTGGTGAATATTCATTTTTCCCCATCCCGGCGTATGAAGTTCGGTAAGGTTACCGATTCTCGTTATGAGTTGAGAACGGTCGCTGCTGTTAAAAATAGTTTCGTGAGTTTTCATGCCGGGTTCGTCTTTATGATGCTCAAAAATACGTAAAATATTGACCAAGTTATGAGTCCAGGAATCGAAATTTACGCATCAACCTGTCATTGACAAAAATTTTATCAGTTGATTATTAATTGGTTATCCGTTGCAAACGACTGTAAACGGTAATAAGTGATTCATTACCGACTAAAATTTTGTAACCGTTGAATCTTTGCATCAGAGATTCGGGAAAAAATCAGTGAGACCCGTTTCTAATGTTTAATTAAAAATTTAAAGTCATGTCACTAAGAAACAAAGTTACCCTTATCGGTAGAACAGGAAAAGAGGTAGAAACCGTAAAATTCGAAAACGGAAAACTCGCAAAAGTAAGCCTCGCCACCAGCGACCATTACACGAATGCTTTGGGCGAAAAGGTTGAAGAAACGCAATGGCATAATCTGGTTGCCAACGGTAAACTTGCCGACATTATGGAGAAATATGTTGAGAAAGGGAAGGAGATCGCAGTAGAAGGTAAAATCGTTTACCGAAATTGGGATGATAAAGACGGAGTGAAACATTACATCACCGAAATCCGTGTAGAAGAGCTCGTGCTTCTTGGCGGTAAATAAAAATTGGCTCTTCCTCAAATTCTCTGCTTTGCTGCATTGACTTTGAGGAAGTTTTTTTTAATCCTAAAAACACAAAATCATGAAAGTAAAAGTTTTAAAAGTACGGTTGTCAGATGAGTTTATCTACAGTGACCAGAAGATGCTGGATGTTTTTCTGGCAGAAAATAATGTGCTGAAATTTGAGTCAGCTTTCGTAAAAGAAGAAGAAAGCTACTGGTCTGTGATCCTCTATTATGAAGAACTCAAATCTGCCGTCAGCGATACAAAAACCCCGAAATATTCAGCAGAAAATGATTCAGAACTCAATCCTGACGAAATTAAAATCCTCGATTCGCTGAAACTCTGGCGCAGCGAAAAAGCCAAAGACCAGAATCTGCCGGTTTATTTTATCGCGAGCAACAAAGAGTTGCTTTCCATCGCCAAATACAAACCGGCGAAGAAAGAAGAACTCCGCGAAATCAAAGGTTTCGGAAAACATAAAATTGAAAATTATGGCGAAGAAATCATTGGAATTCTCGAAAGCGTCTAAGTGATTTTGAACACGCGACATCGCCAAAGTTCCAAACTTTGGCGATTCTGTTGGCCCGCTTCTGCAGGAATACTTTCTCAAAGTTCTGTTCACGCACATCATCACTTTGCCAAATTTTTAGACAGCATGAAGATCACTTTGGCAAAGTTGAAAAGAGCAACGTTCTTAAATTTTTTCGCACTCATCCTGCATCAACAAAGTTTCGTTATATTCTCCCGATTTCCGTATTTTTGCAGCTCAAAGCAAATCAATACTGCTTATTATAACCACGCATTATAACCCTATGAAGCCAAGCTTAGCTAAAGGAACCCGCGATTTTACCGCAAAGGAAGTCATCAACAGAAGAGCCATCATCAATACCTTACAGAAGAATTTTGAACTTTTCGGTTTTCAGCCACTGGAGACACCAAGTTTCGAAAATCTTTCGACCCTTACCGGGAAGTACGGTGAAGAGGGCGACAGGCTGATTTTCAAGATCCTGAATTCGGGTGATTACGCTTCAAAAACAAATGATGAAGACTGGGGTGCGAAAAATTCACAGAAACTAATTTCCCAGATTTCGGAAAAAGCGCTCCGTTATGATCTTACCGTGCCTTTCGCGAGATTTGTGGCAATGAACCACGGGCAGCTGGTTTTTCCCTTCAAAAGATACCAGATTCAGCCTGTTTGGCGGGCAGATCGTCCGCAGAAAGGCCGTTTCCGCGAATTCTACCAATGCGATGCCGATGTGGTGGGCAGCGAAAGTCTGTGGCAGGAAGTGGAGTTGGTGCAGCTTTATTTAAAGTCATTTAAAGAATTAAATATTCCGGTGACCATTCATTTGAACAACCGAAAGATTCTTTCCGGTCTTGCTGAATATGCGGGGATTTCTGAGCAACTTATTGACTTTACGGTGGCACTCGACAAGCTCGATAAAATCGGTAAAGATGGAGTAGAAAAGGAACTTCTGGAGAAAAACATCTCTCAGGACTCTATCAGTAAACTCGATTTTCTCTTTAGCCAAAGCGAGAATGCTCTAGAAAATGTTCTTCAGTTGAAAGAGAAATTTGAAGGCAACGAAGTGGGAACCCAAGGTGTTGAAGAACTCGAATTCGTACTGACTAATTGTATTGAATTAGGCATTTCTTCAGATGATATAAAATTTGATATAACTCTCGCAAGAGGACTAGATTACTATACCGGAGCTATATTCGAAGTAAAAGCAAATAATGTTGCGATGGGTTCGATTGGCGGCGGGGGACGTTACGATAGTTTAACTGAAGTTTTCGGGGTGAAAAATATTCCGGGAATCGGTATTTCTTTCGGTCTCGACCGGATTTATCTCGTGATGGAAGAATTGGGTCTTTTTGCTGAAAATGAAGCAAGTTCAGTGAAGTTCCTCTTCGCAAATTATGGCGAAACAGAAGCTGTTGAGGCACTTAAAATTATCTCAAAACTCCGTGAGAACGGTATTTCTGCTGAGCTTTATCCCGAAGCAGCCAAACTGAAAAAACAGTTTGCTTATGCAGAAAAGAAAGGAATTCCGAACCTGATATTTTTTGGTGCACAGGAAATCGAAGCCGGAAATATTACTGTAAAAAACCTCCTTAACGGCGAACAGGAAACCAAAGCAATTTCTGATTTTCTGAAGGCGGAATAAAATTTTATTAGGCGGATTAAATTTAAGACAGAGTCAGAAATAATTGTCATTTCGCTAACTTTTTGGAATAATGATAGAATATTTGGCGGAAAAACCTATATTTATATCTTGATTCCTAAATAATTCACGATGGCTTATATGATTCTCCCTGCTTTACTCACTGTAGCTTATATCGGTTATCTGGTTTATCTGTTTTTCTGGAAAAGAGATGTCATGAAGTTTCGTGCGGTGCTTTATCCGGGGCTTGTTTTTATTTCGATGTGGGCCCTGCTGTATTATTTTGTCCTGAGATAATTTATCACCATTTCAATCTGAAAAAAATGTGGTGGATATATGCTTTGCTCTCTGCACTTTTTGCTGCACTTACTGCAATTTTTGCTAAAATTGGAGTTGAAAACGTAAACTCTAATTTGGCAACAGCAATCCGGACGGTCGTGGTATTAATCATGATCTGGCTGATTGTTATCTTTCGCAATGAGTTTAAAGGAATTGCTGAATTGTCCCACAGAAACTGGTTTTTCCTGGGTATTTCAGGATTGGCTACAGGGCTCTCCTGGATTTTTTACTTTAAAGCGCTGCAGATGGGTGAAGTTTCGAAAGTCGCCGGGATCGATAAACTCAGTCTTGCACTAACTGTGATTTTTGCCATTGTTTTTCTGGGCGAAACTTTAACCTGGAAAACCGCAGCAGGAACAGGTTTAATTGTTATTGGAACCCTATTTTTAATATGGAAATAAATCTTGATTCTATTTCTCAATCATTCACCCAAAACTACGATCATTAAGTGGACAACTATCTAGACATCAACCGTAAATCCTGGAACGCCAAAGTAGAACCTCACCTGAAATCCGATTTTTATTTTGTAGATGAATTTATAAAAGGGAGAACTTCTCTCAATCCAATAGAGCTTAATCTCTTAGGCGATGTTAGCGGCAAAGAAATCCTGCATCTTCAGTGTCATTTTGGGCAGGATTCTATTTCTCTTTCCCGAATGGGAGCAAAAGTTACTGGTATCGACCTGTCCGAAAAAGCCGTTGAAGCAGCTATAGAACTTTCCCAACAATGCGGTACCGATACGCAGTTTTTGGTCTCCGATGTCTATGAACTGCCTAAAATTCTTGAGAGGAAATTCGATATTGTGTACACGAGCTACGGGACTATCGGCTGGCTTCCCGATTTGGAAAAGTGGGCGGAAGTTGTTTCTCATTTTCTGAAACCCGGCGGTAAATTTATTTTTGTGGAATTTCATCCGTTCATATGGATATATGATGACGATTTCACCCATCTTAAATACAGTTATTTCAACGAAATGCCCATTGTAGAAACTGCGGAAGGAACGTACGCGAATCAGTCCGCCGATCTGGTTCAGGATTATGTGATGTGGAATCATCCAATGTCTGAAGTGCTTAACAGTCTGCTTAATCAAAATTTAGCACTAAAATCCTTTGATGAATACAACTGGTCTCCGTATGCCTGTTTTCGCCATAATGACGAATTTGAAAAAGGGAAATACCGTATTCCTCAACTCGGCAGCAAATGTCCGCATGTATTTTCTTTAGTTGCGGAAAAGAAGGCGGATTAATACTTATTTTTACGGATAAAATTTTGAAGAAGTCTGAAGATTTATGATAAAAATTTGTATTATTGCAATCTCAATTCTGATATCAAAAGAAATCTAAATTGAAAAGGGGGATTAGCTCATCTGGCTAGAGCGTTAGACTGGCAGTCTAAAGGTGGTCGGTTCGATCCCGATATCCTCCACAAAATGGGTTACAGTTTTCTGTAATCCATTTTTTGTGCTTAGTTCATATTTCTGAAAAATCCCTTCACGTTTTGTGGCCTTTAAAGTAAACAGAATAAACCAAATCGGTAAATTCATTTTCACTACAATTATAACTCTCAGTTTCTTGTGCCCTAAAAATTACGTATTTTTGCAAATCCCAAAAAATGAAGTATTGGGAGTATAAAAATGAAAGATTCTAAAGAATATATAGAAATTTACGGTGCCCGCGAGCACAACCTGAAAAATATTTCGGTTAAAATCCCGCGCAATGAACTCGTAGTAATTACCGGATTGTCAGGCAGCGGAAAATCTTCCCTCGCGTTTGATACTATTTTTGCGGAAGGGCAGCGCAGGTATATCGAAACCTTCTCCGCCTACGCCAGACAGTTTTTGGGCGGCCTTGAAAGACCCGATGTCGATAAAATCGATGGGCTTTCTCCCGTAATCGCTATTGAACAGAAAACCACGAATAAAAACCCTCGTTCGACGGTAGGAACTGTTACCGAACTTTACGATTATCTAAGGCTTCTTTTTGCCAGAGTCTCGGATGCGTACTCGCTGAATTCAGGCAAGAAACTCGTGAGTTATACCGAAGAGCAGATTATCGACGTAATTAAAGAAAACTATAAAAGCGAAAAAGTGATGCTTTTGGCGCCGGTGGTGAGATCGCGGAAAGGACATTACCATGAGCTTTTTATACAGATGTCTAAAAAAGGTTACGGTCAGGCGCGAATTGATGGTGACCTGCAGGATATTGAAGCGGATTTAAAACTCGACCGATATAAAACCCATGATATCGATATTGTCATTGACCGGTGGATCATCGGGGAAAATGCCTCGGAAAGCCGCATGGAAAAATCCCTGCGAACGGCCATGCAGATGGGTGAAGGAACAATCGGGATTCAGAAACTTGGAAGTGAGGAAATTGAATATTTCTCAAAAAATTTAATGGATGCGGAAAGCGGTCATTCTCTGGCTTTGCCGGAACCCAATACCTTTTCCTTCAATTCACCGAAAGGGAGCTGTCCGTACTGCAAAGGACTAGGCACCGTAAAAAAGGTAAATACCGATTATTTTGTAGAAAACCCAAAGCTTTCCATCAACCAGGGAGGTTTGCTGCCATTGGAAGACATCAAGTCCAACAAATGGATTCTCGGTCAGATTAAAAATATCCTCGAAATTTTCGGTCTCGGACTGGCGACGCCTTTTAAAGATATTCCTGCCGAAGCGCTTGATTATATTTACAACGGCTGTCACAAGGAATTCAGCAAAGACCTCAAATACGCGGGAATTACGAAGAAAATTAAGGTTAATTTCGACGGATTGGTTTCCCTGATCAACGAGATGATAGAGGACAAGGAAAGTTATGACGCGATTCTCCTCGAAAGACATTTTACGACTGAAGAAACCTGTCCTGAATGTAAAGGGACAAGACTACAGGCTTCGAGTTTAAGTTTTAAGATCGACGGTAAGAATATCGCTGAAATCAACGGTCTCTCTTTGCTTGATTTAATGGATTGGCTGAATGATGTTGAAGACAAGTTCAGCGAGAAAAATAAAGTCATCGCACATGAAATTCTCAAAGAAATTAAAACCCGCCTTCAGTTTCTGCTGGATGTAGGTTTGGATTATCTCAGTCTCAGCCGGAGTTCCCGAACCCTTTCGGGTGGGGAGTCGCAACGAATCCGGTTGGCAACACAGATTGGTTCTCAGTTGGTGAATGTACTTTATATTCTTGATGAACCTTCAATCGGGCTTCATCAACGTGATAACGAAAGACTCATTAATTCCCTTAAAAACCTGAGGGATATCGGAAATTCTGTGATTGTTGTGGAACATGACAAAGACATGATTCTGGAAGCGGATGAGGTTTTGGATATTGGGCCACGTGCCGGAAAATTCGGAGGCGAAGTCCTTTGGCAGGGAAAACCAAAAGATTTATTGAAAGCCGATACCGTAACTGCTGATTATATGACGGGAAAGCGTAAAATAGAAATTCCCGATACCCGTCGTGAAGGCAATGGAAAATCCATTATTCTTAAAGGCGCTACGGGCAATAACCTCAAAAATGTAACGCTCGAAATTCCGTTAGGAAAACTTGTGGTAGTTACTGGAATTTCCGGAAGCGGAAAGTCTTCGCTTATTAACGGAACGCTGTATCCTATTCTTAACCGCCATTTCTACAGAGCTGTGCAGGAGCCATTGCCTTATAAAAAAGTGGAAGGAATTGACCACATTGACAAAATCGTAGATGTAGATCAGGCGCCAATCGGCAGGACTCCGCGATCTAATCCGGCCACTTATACCGGAATGTTTACCGATATCCGGAATCTCTTCGCTGAACTTCCGGAGTCTAAAATCCGGGGTTACAAAGCCGGCAGATTTTCTTTCAATGTAAAAGGCGGAAGATGCGAAACCTGTCAGGGTGGTGGTTTGAAGGTGATTGAAATGAACTTCCTTCCCGATGTATATGTACATTGTGAAACCTGTAATGGCAAACGTTTCAACCGAGAAACCTTGGAAGTCCGCTATAAAGGAAAATCGATTTCTGATGTGCTGGAAATGACGATTGATGAAGCGACCGAATTCTTCCAGCCGATCCCGAAAATCTATGCAAAAGTGAAAACACTGCAGGATGTTGGGCTAGGGTATATCACCCTTGGTCAACAGTCTACAACACTTTCGGGCGGCGAGGCGCAGCGGATTAAACTTGCTACTGAACTTGCTAAAAGACAAACCGGAAACACGCTGTATATTCTGGATGAACCTACTACAGGACTTCATTTTGAAGATGTAAAAGTGCTGATGGAAGCTATCAATAAACTCGTGGATTTAGGGAATTCTTTCATCATTATCGAGCATAATTTGGATGTTATTAAACTTGCCGACCATATTATCGATATCGGTATGGAAGGCGGTAATAAAGGCGGCGAAATCATTGCAAAAGGAACTCCGGAGGAAGTCGCAAAATCAAAGAAAAGCCTTACTGCGAAATTTCTTAAGCGGGAGCTTGAGTAAATATATATAAATAATATTAAAAGACCGGAACTCAGTTTCCGGTTTTTGTTTTAATTTTATCGGTGATAATAAGCATTAAAATATTGAAGGATGAGTTACGAAATTCGGAACATGCAGGCCGGAGACAGCGCTAGCGTAATTGAAATTTTCGAGGAGGGAATTGCAGGCGGCAATGCAACATTTGATTTGGATGCGCCTTCCTGGGAAGCCTGGGATGCCAAATTTTTCAATCACTGTCGGCTGGTGCTGGAAAATAATAATGAGGAAATTCTTGGTTGGGCAGCACTGCAGCCTATCAGCAGCCGCGACTGTTTTAAAGGTGTTGCAGAAGTGAGTATTTACCTTGGGAATTCAGCGCAGGGCAAAGGTCTTGGATCTATGCTGCTTCAGAAACTGATTCTGGCAAGTGAGGAACATGGATTCTGGATGCTTCAGGCAGCAATATTTCCCGAAAACCGCCCGAGCATCATCATTCATGAGAAATTTGGTTTTAGGATGGTGGGAAATCGTGAGAAATTAGCGCAGATGAACGGGGTTTGGCGGGATGTCGTATTGCTCGAGCGCCGTAGCAAAACTGTAGGAATTTAAATAAATTTCATTCTTGTACACAATAAAACCGAAAGTTTGGCATTAGTATTGAGATGTTATGTTAAATTCTTAAATCTCAAAAAATGAAAAATGTATTTAAAATAGTTGCAGCAGCCGGACTGGCTTTTACCTTAGCCTCTTGTGGTGCAGCAAACGATGTATACGGTAATAACTACCCAAACAACTACCCCAATAATTACCCAACTAACGGAACGGTTTACAGAACTCCAGACGGAACGGTTTACAGACAGGGTGATGTTTACCGCGATAGAAACGGAAATGTTTATCAGAACGGCCGTGTTATAAGAACCGGAGATGTTTACGGACAACCTGGAGTTATGGGCAAAAATAGCCGGGACAATAACGTGTATTATCCGCGTAATAACTCAAGAACATTGCCGCCGGGACAGGCTAAGAAAGTTTATGGTGGAAGAGCCAAAGATTATGCTCCAGGACAGGTGAAAAAGCAGCAGAACGGGAACTGGAATAATAACCGTAATGAAAATTGGAGAGATGATGACTACCGAAAAGGTAAAAAAGATGACCACAGAAAATTCGGTAAAAAATACGACAAGAAGGATAAAAAATTCACAGAACGTTACGGGAAACGTAAATAACATTTAATAAAAAAGGCGGGAATTTTCCCGCCTTTTTTGATATAATATCGAATTTATTTATCAATTGAACCCAAAACTTTCTGGGCAAAACCGTTCAGTGCATCTCTTTCGGTCATCCCGCTATTTACGTTGCTGTGAACTTCTAAAGCTCCGCAAATATTGGTGATTAATTCTCCTGCAACATTTAAGTCTTCTTCAGTAGTTCCGCGGAATTCTGTAAATGCCTCCAAAACTTCTAAAGTCTTTTCAAGGTTTTCAGCACTTTGGGTCTGATAAAACTGTCTGATTATTGGTAGTTTCATTAATTTAATTCTTTAAAAAGATTAATAAGACTTTCTGCCTGGTTGGTCTGAACCTGATTAACCAATTCGCCGTTTTTAAAAATGGCAAAAGTTGGCAGATTGTCGACTTTCGCCAGCTTTCTGCTTTCAGGAAGTTTTTCTGCATCTACGTAATAGAAAGGAATTTCTTCGTTTTCTGATGCAAGTTTCTTAAACTTCGGCTTCATAATTCTGCAGTTTCCACACCATGTTGCACCATACTGTACAACTACTTTTTCATTATCTGCAACAATCTGCTGCAAGGCATCTTCTGTTAATTCTGTGTACATTTCAGTTGTTTTTAATTAGTTTTGGTGATTTGCAAGGTATTCAGCAGTTGAAGCTCTGTTGGCCTGCATTGCATCTTTACCTTCTTCCCAGTTTGCAGGGCAAACTTCACCGTGTTTCTGAACGTGGGTATAAGCATCGATCAGTCTTAAGAATTCTTTTACGTTTCTTCCTAAAGGCATATCGTTGACCGCTTCGTGGAAGATTTTTCCTGTTTCATCGATCAGATAAGTTGCTCTGTAAGTAACGTTTGAACCTGTGAAGATTTCGTTTCCTTCTGCATCATATTCGAAATCCTGATCTACGATTCCCAGCATATTTGCCAGTTGTCTGTGTGTATCTGCAAGGATTGGATAAGTAACTCCTTCGATTCCGCCGTTTTCTTTTGCGGTATTTAACCACGCGAAGTGCACTTCGTTGGTGTCGCAAGATGCGCCGATCACTTTAGTATTTCTTTTTTCGAATTCTCCTAAAGCATCCTGAAACGCGTGAAGTTCAGTCGGGCAAACGAAAGTAAAATCTTTCGGGTACCAGAATAAAAGTACTTTCTGCTCGTTTTTGGTAGCTTCTTCAAAGATGTTGATCGTTAGATCATCACCCATTTCGCTCATTGCATCAATCCCAATATTTGGGAATTTTTTTCCTACTAATGACATATTATTTGGTTTTAAATTTCAACACTGCAAAAGTACTGTATTTCTATCAATTAAAAAATGATTATTGATTTATAAAATCTATCACGCGCAATGTTTCAATAAAAAGAATCTGTAATGTGCAGATGCAATTGGTGAGGATTTCAAAAACTTTGAAAATAAATGAGTAAATTCACGATATAAAAGCTTTGAATATGAAAAAAGTACTTGTGATACTTCTGGTAGCTGTTGTCTTCATGCAGTTCTTTCCAATAGATAAAAATAATCCCGCTCCAACACCGGGAATGGATTTTCTGACCATTAAAAACACACCAGAATCTACTGCAAAGTTAATTAGAAACGGTTGCTACGACTGTCACAGCAATGAATCCAAATACCCGTGGTATTCGAATGTGCAGCCTATCGCTTGGTTCCTTAAAGACCATATCGACGAAGGCCGTAAAAAGCTTAACTTTTCAACATTTGCAACCTATGAACCCAAACGTCAGGCGCATAAACTTTTTGAAGCGGTAGAAATGATAGATAAAGGTGAAATGCCCTTGGATTCTTATATTTTAGCACATCCGGAAGCCAGATTTACCGAAGCCCAAAAGCAGGAGATTACTCAGTATTTTAAATCAACGGAAAAAGAAATCCGCTTAATGAACGATCTGCCGGCTGAAATTTCCAAATAAATGACAGATTCCTCTAAATATTACGTTTTTTTCGATGGCGACTGCGGAATTTGCAACTATTGGGTGCAGTGGATTTTGAAAAATGACCACCGGAAACAGTTTCTTTTCTCGGCGTTACAGTCGGATTTTGGCCAAAAATTTTTACAGGAAAGAAATCTGGAAAACCGGAATTTCGACACCCTTTATCTGTGGAAGCCGAAGTCATTCTACCAAACTAAATCCCACGCAGCCTTTAGTATCGCAAAAATTCTGGGTGGAAAATATTCGGTTTTTGGATACTTTAATGTTTTTCCGAAGATTATTACGGATTTCGTATATGATAGAATCGCCGCCAACAGACAGCGTATTTCGGGGAGTCACTGCGTATTGCCGACCGAGGAAGAAAAGTCTAGATTTATCGAATAAAAGCTTGGCAACAAGCTAGGTTTTGTAAAGAAACGCGGTGGGAATCTGCCCGAAAATTCCCCCTGATCACCGACATCAAACCTGAAACTAATTCTTATATTTGCACCC
>JAANMY010002887.1_pt1 | contig 15199 bp, 16 predicted proteins | sample 7279691 | NCBI WGS metagenome assembly JAANMY01 (sample SAMN14094543, study PRJNA606508) | bioreactor metagenome | isolation source: A lab-scale SPAN reactor treating ammonium-rich wastewater day 388 | place: Ireland: Galway | collected 2018-02-07
CACCTGTATGGTACTTCACACCGTTCTATGCCATTTTACGTGCTATTCCGCACCCCTTTATGGGCGCTGTAGCCATGTTTGCCGCTATCGTCGCATTGGCTCTGCTGCCGTGGCTGGACCGTGGCAAGGTGCGCTCAGTACGCTACCGCAGCAGCCTGCACAAAGTTAACCTGGTTAATTTCTGCATCAGCTTTGTCGCACTGGGTATTCTGGGCGTATTGCCGGCAACACCGACTTACACGCTGTTGTCGCAGCTGTTCTCGTTCACTTACTTCGGTTTCTTTGTGTTGCTGTTCTTCTACAGCAAAAACGAAGCCACTAAACCACTGCCAGTGAGGGTAACCTAATGATGAAAAAGTTATTGTCTGCTGCCGCATTATTAGCCTCGTCACTGGCGATGGCAGCTGGCCCAACCATACCGTTGGATAAAGCACCGATAGATCTGACTGATAAAGCATCACTGCAAAATGGTGCCAAGCTGTTCCAGAACTACTGCTTAGGCTGTCACCAGATGCAGTATCAGCGTTATTCACGCACTTTCCGCGATTTAGATATCCCGGAAGATATCGGTATGGCAAATCTGATGTTTACCGGCGAAAAAGTCGGTGACCATATTACCAACACTATGTCAGGTAAAGACGGTGAAAAATGGTTTGGTGCAACACCGCCAGATTTAACCAACGTCGCGCGGGTGCGTGGCCCGGACTGGCTGTACACTTACCTGCGCAGTTTTTATGCTGATCCGTCGCGCCCCTTTGGTGTGAACAACGACGTATTCCCCATGGTAGGTATGCCACATGTGCTGCAAGAGCTGCAGGGCTTACCCTACAAAGCCTACGAGACCCGTTTGGTAGATGGAGAGTCGAAGCAGGTATATGTTGGCATTAAAACTGATGGCACCGGTGAGCTGAGCACAGAAGAATATGATCGTGCGGTGGCAGATCTGGTAAACTACCTGGAATATGTTGGCGAGCCAACCAAACTGGAATCCCGTGAACTTGGTGTCAAGGTTATGGTATTTCTGCTGATCTTCTTTGTTCTGGCTTATTTGCTGAAGAAAGAATATTGGCGCGATGTACATTAATTAGTTTTTTCAACTAGTTATGTTTACAGGGGCCTTAGCGCCCCTTTGCCGTTTTTTATTTTACCGGAGGAATACATGGCGATCACTGCCAATAAACGCCCTGTGATGACAATGTTTTCAGCAGCGGATGACATGTTTAGCCATCAGGTTCGCATCGTACTGGCGGAAAAAGGCGTAACAGTCGATATTCTTCAGGTTACCCAGGATAACTTGCCAGAAGATCTGTACGAGGTTAACCCGTACGGTAGCCTGCCAACGCTGCTTGACCGTGAACTGGCGTTGTATCAGGCCAATATCATTATGGAATACCTGGACGAGCGTTTCCCGCACCCGCCGTTAATGCCGGTGTATCCGGTGGCACGTGGTCAGGCCCGGTTAATGATGTACCGCATAGAAAAAGACTGGTACCGCCTGGCACAAAGCATATTAAATGGCGATGACAACGCCGCTAGCGCGCGGCAGGAGCTAAAAGAAGGCTTGCTATCGATAGCGCCTTTGTTTAACGAAGCGCCGTTTTTTATGAGCGAAGAGTTTGGTCTGGTCGATTGTTACATGGCTGCACTGTTGTGGCGCTTACCGCTATTGGGTATAGAGTTATCCGGTCCGGGCAGCAAAGAGCTGAAAAACTACATGACGCGTATTTTTGAACGTGATGCATTCCAGGCTTCGTTAAGCGATGCTGAGCGTGAAATTCGCCGCGGAATGAAGCTGTAATGAAAATGACCGCAAACCGCCCTTATTTACTACGGGCGTTTTACGACTGGATAGTCGACAACAACTGCACGCCTTATCTGGTGGTTGATGCGACTGTGCAAGGCGTAAAGGTGCCAATGCAGTTTGTGCAAAACGGCCAAATCGTGTTAAACACCGCCCCTACGGCGGTGGGAAATTTACAGTTGGGTAATGATGCGGTCACCTTTAGTGCCCGTTTTGGCGGCCAGCCGTTTGCGTTGTATATTCCGCTTAACGCGGTGTTGGCTATTTATGCCCGCGAGAATGGCGCAGGCACTGTCTTTACACTGGAAGAAGATGAAGACGATGCTGATCTGGTGGATATGCTGCCGGATGATGATCCTGAGCCCGAGCCTCCCAAGCCGAAAAAAGTCTCTCATCTGAAGGTGGTTAAGTAACTCTGCCACTCACTGTGCCGCTAACGCTTAAGTTCAGCTTTTGCTGTAGCCACCTGCCAGAATGCCTGAATAAGCGGCTCATTAAGCCGCTTATTCAGCATACAAACGCCTAAATCAAAGGCTTCAAACTGGTAGTCCAGCTGTAGCAGCCGTACCCGGTCTTTCACCGGGCTGTGTATGACCACTGCATCGGCCACCAACGCCACACCGGTCCCCAACGCCACCATTGACACCATGGCTTCATGGCCATCTACCTTGGCGACGACCAGCGGGGTAATGCCGCTGTCCTGCAACCAGCGGTCGAAGCGGCTGCGCGCCGGACCATGTTCCGGCATGATCAGCGGCACCTGGTTCCAGGGTATCGGTTGCTGCTCCAGCAGGCTGGTCACTTTGCAAGGCACCGTTGGCGCAATCAACATCACCGGTAAACTGGCGATACTTTTAAAGGCCAGATTAGCCGGCAGGTGCATCGGCCGTGCGGCCAGGGCAATATCCGCCTCATCCAGCCGCACTTTCTCAATAGCGGAAGCCGCATCACCTGTGGTCAGTTTAATTTCCGCTTTCGGACACATCAGCCGAAACTTATCTAAAATAGCCGGCAGATGGCTATAGCTTGCGGTTACGGTGCAAAACAGCCGGATTTCACCGCTTAACTCGGCACTGGCCAGCTGTAAATCCAGTTGTAGTTGATGCCATTCATCTAACCAGCTGCGGACAAAGCGGCCAAAGCGCTGGCCGGCGGGGGTTAGCCGTACTGAGCGTTTATCGCGAAAAAAAAGTTCAGCGCCGAGTTCCTCCTCCAACCGTTGGATCACTCTGGTTAGCGTTGGCGGGCTGACATACATTTGCTCGCTGGTTTTACTGAAGTTAAGGCTGGTGGCTAAATGCTGAAACAACTGGGCGCTACGAATGTCCATACTGATAGTCTATTTCATAATGTGAAATACAGACTTGAAAATATATCACTTCACGCAATTAAATACAGTAGCTAGTATTAACACATTAAAGCCCGCCAGTGAGCCGGCTTATGCTCAGCCTTCAGGCCTGAGCGGTAAAAACGCATTTAGAGAAGCATTATGGCAAATTATTTTAATACATTGAATTTACGGCAGCAGCTGGGCCAGTTAGGCCAATGCCGCTTTATGGACAAGAGCGAATTTGCCAATGGCTGCGAGCTGTTGAAAGGTTGGAATATCGTCATTATCGGTTGCGGTGCGCAGGGGTTAAACCAGGGCCTGAATATGCGCGACTCGGGGTTAAACATTAGTTATGCATTAAGAGAAGAGGCGATAAACGAGCAGCGTGCGTCTTTTCAAAAGGCCAGCAGCAACGGCTTTACCGTTGGTACTTATCAGCAACTTATTCCGACCGCTGATCTGGTATTAAACCTGACACCGGATAAACAGCACAGCAGTGTGGTAGATGCGGTGATGCCGCTGATGAAGCAGGGCGCCACACTGGCTTACTCACACGGTTTTAATATTGTTGAAGAGGGCAAACAGATCCGCCCTGACATTACCGTCATTATGGTTGCACCTAAATGCCCGGGCACTGAGGTGCGTGAAGAATACAAACGTGGTTTTGGTGTGCCGACATTAATCGCCGTGCATCCTGAAAATGACCCTAATGGTCGTGGCCTGGATATCGCCAAAGCCTATGCGGTGGCAACCGGCGGTGATCGGGCCGGGGTGTTGCACTCGTCATTTGTGGCTGAAGTAAAGTCAGACTTAATGGGTGAGCAAACTATCCTGTGCGGTATGCTGCAAACCGGCGCTATTCTGGCGTTTGACAAGATGGTGGCTGACGGTGTCGAGCGCGGCTATGCAGCCAAACTTATCCAGTATGGCTGGGAAACCATTACCGAAGCGCTTAAACATGGTGGCATCACCAACATGATGGACCGCTTAAGTAACCCGGCCAAGATCAAAACGTTCGAGTTGGCTGAGCAGCTAAAAAGCACCTTGCGGCCATTATTTGAAAAGCATATGGACGACATCATCAGTGGTGAGTTTTCCCGCACCATGATGGCCGATTGGGCCAATGATGATAAAAACCTGCTGACCTGGCGTGAGCAAACCCGCAGCAGTGGCTTTGAACAGGCGCCGGTATCGGCAGAGAAAATTGCTGAGCAGGAATATTTTGACCGCGGCTTGCTGTTGGTCGCTATGGTAAAAGCCGGGGTGGAACTGGCGTTTGAAACCATGGTGGATGCCGGCATCGTAGCCGAGTCTGCTTATTATGAGTCGCTGCATGAAACACCGCTTATTGCCAATACCATTGCCCGCAAGCGCTTGTACGAGATGAATGTGGTGATTTCAGATACTGCCGAATACGGTAACTATCTGTTTGCCCATGCTGCAGTGCCGCTGTTAAAAGAGTTGGTTAATGGCCTGAGCAGTGAACTGATTGGTAAAGGTGTTAGCGGCGACACTGGGGTGGATAACCTTAAGCTTATCGCGGTAAACGACGCTATTCGTCAGCACCCGGTGGAGCGTGTCGGTAAAACCTTACGCGGTTATATGACTGCGATGAAGCGGATAGCTTCAGCGCAGTAGTAAAGAATGATGTGGTTATAGCAGTACCGCGCGCCAGAAGCGGCGGTATGTGCTGACCAATAACGATGTTATACGTGGACCTTGGTTGTTTTGCCCTGCTATGCAGGGCTTTTTTTTCACGTTAAGCTGCGTTTTTTGCTTCAAGGAGCGCTGTAAATGAAAACCATAGCCCTGGTTGCACACGATGGTAAAAAAGCTGCTTTATTAGAGTGGGCGAGCCGGCATCAGGCTTTTTTTGCCGACAAACAGCTGGTGGCGACCGGTACTACCGGCAAGCTGATTGGCAAAGCCTTAAAGCGCGATGTCACTTGCCTGGCGAGTGGGCCCTTAGGGGGCGACCAGCAAATAGGGGCAATGATTGCCGAACAAAAAATAGACTGGCTGGTGTTTTTCTGGGACCCGCTGTCATCACAGCCACATGATCCGGATGTCAAAGCGCTGATACGGTTAGCCGTGGTGTGGAATATACCGGTGGCCTGCAACCAGGCGACAGCTGACTTTATTATTCACTCGAGTTTATATCAGCAAAACTATCAGCGCGAAGTGCCCGATTTTGCCGCTTATCAGCAGCGTTTTGACGGTAAAGTGTCTGGTGACAAGTGACAAGTGACAAGTGACAAGTGACAAGTGACAAGTGACTATTATGGCTGTTTGCGGCTGAGGTGGGCTGGTTAGCGGTAGAGCAGGAAGGTGGGCCGCAAACTGCGCGGCCACCTAAGGTCCTGTTTCGTCATCCTGTCGATACTGTCCGTAGTATTTCTTCCCTGGCTCCATCCCGGAGTGTTCCTAAAGGCATCTTGCCTTGTCCTGTCATCCTTGTGCACTATCATCCTGATAATGCGCACTCATCCTGAGTGTGTTCCGTTTCATCCCTGAGCTTTCAGCGCTGGTGAAGACTCTGAAAACCGTGCTCATCCTGAGCATGTCTGTTGGTCGTCCTTGTGCTATCCTAGCCAGACACTGCATCCTGCAGTCACCCTCTGTCTTCCTGTCAGTGGGTCTATCCGTTGACGAGTTAATTATGCACTCTAACGCGGGTGTGCAGCATGATGTTTTAGAAAAAAGCCTGCTGTAATATTATTGTAAAATGTTAATGGTTTTGGTTAATTTGATATATATCATGCAGTTGCATGAAGCTTGCGGTAGAGTTTACAGCAGTAAATAGCGTTTAAACGCACTTGTTTGTGAGATATTTCTCACAAAAAGCCGGGCATGAATGGCATATTGCTGTAGCTTAGCGGCGAAAGGCGTTGTTAAAAGGAATAACTATGGCCAGAGAACAACTGGGAATATGTGCAGAAGCCAATTTGCATGGCAGCTATTTACTGCTTAATGCGCTGGAAGGGCAGGAGAAAGCCCTGCGTTATAAACTGGCGCGTATTCCGCAGTTATTCGACCGGCTGGCGGATCATTTCTCTGAAGCCTTACTAACGGGTGTGGTGGCGGTGGGCAGCAACTATTGGGACTTGCTGTATCCGGATGCGCGCCCGGCGTTATTGCATGCCTTCCCTGAGCCACAGGATGACAATATCGGCCTGGCCGCGGTGCCGGTGGATTTGTTACTGCAGATCCGCTCCGATCGCTTAGATGTCAATGTTATTGCGGCGCAGCAGGTATTGCAGCTGCTGCAGGGACATGTCGATGTATTAGATGCGCTACAGGGCTTTCGTTATCTGGATGGGCGCCAGCTGACCGGCTTTATTGATACGCCCTACAATGCTAAAGCGCGGCAAAAACGGCAGGTGGCTTTAGTCGATGCGGCCAGGCAACCCCTGTTTGCCGGCGGCAGTTATTTATATTTTCAGCAACTGGGCTTTAACCAAACCGTCTGGCAGCGGTTAAGTCAGCCAGAGCAGGAAGCCATATTGGGGTATGAGAAAGTCAGTGGCCGTCTGCTGCCTGTCGAGAGGCTAAGCGCCGACAGCCACGCCGCGCTGATGTGGCAGCAGGATAACGACAATGCGGTGCTGCATCAGAATATGCCGTTTTATCAGCTGAAACAGCAGGGCTTACTGCAGCTGCAATATGCCGCCAGTGCAGAGGCATTACAGCAGCAACTACAGCGGCGGCTGGGGCTTGGCGACTGTGCAGCTGGTCATGATTTACTGCTTAACTATCACCGGTTTGAGCTGAGTGCCGCCTTTTTTGCGCCATCGATCAGCTTTTTAGAGCTGGCTGCCAGTGGCGCTGTGTAGTGCTTTACACCTTCTCAAACAGTTCAGTGACTTTTTGTAAGGTATCGTCGATATGGCGGACACTTTTGGGGGCAATAAAAATAGTGTCATCGCCGGCAATAGTACCCAGCACGCCTTCGGCTTTACCGACAGAGTCTAACAAACGGGCAATAAGCTGGGCTGCACCCGGGCTGGTACGGATAATAATCATCACATCGTTATGCTCGATGTCGAGCACTAACTGGCGCAGCGGGCTTTTGGTGGTCGGCACGCCCAGTTCGGGCGGCAGGGTGTAAACCATCTCCTGTTTAGCATTTCGGGTACGTACGGCACCGTACTTACTTAACATACGCGACACTTTTGACTGACTGATATTGTCAAAGCCTTCGTTTTTCAGCGCATCGACAATTTCACCCTGAGAGCCAAAACTCTCAGTCTTCAATAAGGCTTTAAATGCCTGAATTAACGCTTCCTGTTTGGCTTGCTTGGTCATATCACACTTCTACCTCTGAATGCGTGTGGTTATCTTAGCAAAGTTAGCCAGCCGATACACTTTGTTGGCTAATTTGGCGCTGCTATTGGGCTAAAGTACACTAAAATTGACTAAAATGCTTAGACTTTAGGCTTAAGCTATTTGTAATTTCGCCGCGGTTTCAGTATTGTTGGCGCGTTTTTCCATTCAAGCGTTCTCAAGGGAGATAATCATGAAAGTTGCCGTTTTAGGTGCCGCCGGTGGTATTGGCCAGGCATTATCACTACTGCTGAAATTAGACCTACCAGCCGGTATCGACTTAGCGCTATACGACCTGGCGCCGGTAACTCCGGGTGTCGCGGTTGACTTAAGCCATATCCCTACCGCTGTGAAAGTAACAGGCTATGGTAAAGAAGATCTGAACACCGCACTGGCCGGTGCTGACATCGTGATGATCCCAGCTGGTATGCCACGTAAACCTGGTATGGACCGTTCAGACTTATTCAACATCAATGCCGGTGTAGTGAAAACCTTAGCCGAAGCTATCGTTCAGCAGTGCCCTAAGGCCCTGGTAGGCATTATTACCAACCCGGTTAACACTACGGTTGCTATTGCGGCTGACGTATTCAAAAAAGCCGGCACTTACGACCCGCGCCGTTTATTCGGTGTTACCACGCTGGACGTGATCCGTGCTGAAACCTTTGTTGCCGATTTAAAAGGCAAAAACCCGGCCGCGATTAAGGTGCCGGTAATTGGTGGCCACAGTGGTACCACTATACTGCCACTGCTGTCTCAGGTTGAAGGCGTAAGCTTCACTGATGAAGAAGTCGCATCACTGACACACCGCATTCAAAACGCCGGTACTGAAGTGGTGGAAGCCAAAGCCGGTGGCGGATCTGCGACCTTATCAATGGGCCAGGCCGCTGCCCGTTTCTGTATTTCACTGATCAAAGGCCTGCAAGGCGAAGCGGTGACTGAGTACGCTTATGTTGAAGGCGACGGCGAGCACGCCCGTTTCTTCGCACAGCCTATGCTGCTGGGCAAAAATGGCGTAGAAAAGCTGTTACCTATCGGTAGCTTAAGTGCTTATGAGCAAAAAGCCATGAATGATATGTTAGGCACCTTAAAAGCCGATATCACCTTAGGCGAAGAGTTTGTAAAGAATAACTAAGTTATTCAGCTAAACAAAAAAGGCGCTGCGGCGCCTTTTCTTTTTGCTTGCAGCTATAGGGTTAAAGCCTTAATGGCTGCGCGATACCGCAATATCAGCCAGCGCTAATAACGCTTGTTTGTAGTCAGAGTCAGGTAATACGGCCAGCGCCTCACGCGCTTTGTCGGCTTCCTGCGCGGCCAAGCGGCGGGTATAGCCAAAGGCGTCGGTTTGCTCCAGTGCAGTCATAATAGCGTCTAACTGCGCCATGCCGTTACCTTCGCTTATCGCTTCGCGGATCAGCGCCTGCTGCGCACTGGTGCCGTGTTTCAGCGCATGAATAAGCGGCAGCGTCGGTTTGCCTTCGGCCAGATCATCGCCGATATTTTTGCCAAGCTCTGTCGCGTCAGCCTGATAGTCCAGCACATCATCAATTAGCTGAAAGGCAGTGCCCAGGTGCATACCATACAATTTTAAGCCATTCACCACAGCTTCAGGTTGCTGTGCCACTATAGCGGCCAACTGGGTAGCGGCTTCAAACAATTTGGCGGTTTTGCAGTAAATTACCTGCATATAGCTTTGTTCAGTGGTGTCAGGGTCGTTCACGTTCATTAGCTGTAGCACTTCGCCTTCAGCAATAACGTTAGTGGCATCGGCCAGAATTTGCATAATGCGCATTTCGTTTAACGATACCATCATCTGAAACGAGCGGCTGTACAGGAAGTCGCCCACCAGCACGCTGGCCTGATTGCCAAACACGGCATTAGCGGTTTGCTTGCCACGGCGCAGGGTAGACTCATCCACCACGTCGTCATGCAACAGGGTAGAGGTGTGGATAAACTCTATAATAGCTGCCACCGTGACATGAGCGCTGCCTTTATAGCCCAGTGCCCGGGCGGCTAATACCGCCAGTAGGGGCCTTAAACGTTTACCGCCGCTATTAACAATGTAAATGCCAAGCTGGTTAATTAAAGCCACATCAGAATTGAGCTGGGAAAATATCTGCGCATTAACCGCAGCCATATCGGCGGCAGCCAGTTGCTGGATCTGTTCGAGCGTCATGCAAAACAACTGCTTAAACCTAACAATGGCGCTAATTCTACACTAAGGGCGGATAAGTCCCAAAGCAAAACCGGATCCTTTTGTTTAAGCGGTGATCTTTTTTTTATTTCTACTTGCGGGGGTAGGGGAAATTGCGTACAATTCGCGCCCTGTGAATTGAATTAACACGCCCCTTAATAAGCGATGGCGTGCTTTGTACGGAGTTAACTATGTACGCGGTTTTCCAAAGTGGTGGTAAACAGCACCGTGTGACGGAAGGTCAAACTCTTCGTCTAGAAAAACTAGACTTAGAAACCGGCGCAACAATCGAATTTACACCGTTGATGGTCGCTAACGGCGAAAACATCTCTATCGGTGCACCTTTAGTTGAAGGTGGTAAAGTAGTAGCGGAAGTGGTCACTCATGGCCGTGGCGATAAAATCAAAATCGTTAAATTCCGTCGTCGTAAGCATTCACGCAAGCAGATGGGCCACCGTCAGTGGTTCACTGAAGTGAAAATTACCAGCATCAGCGCGTAATAGGAGTATCGACACATGGCAAGTAAGAAAGGTGTAGGTAGCACCCGTAACGGTCGCGATTCAGAAGCTAAACGCTTAGGCGTTAAGCGCTTCGGTGGTGAGTCTGTTTTAGCTGGTAGCATCATCGTGCGTCAGCGTGGCACTAAATTCCACGCTGGTACTAACGTAGGTATCGGTAAAGACCACACTTTATTCGCTTTAACTGAAGGTAAAGTGAAGTTTGAAGTGAAAGGTGAGCACAACCGTAAGTTTGTGAGCATCGTCAGCGAATAAGCTGTACACATTCAACTAAACCCCGCCTGGTGCGGGGTTTTTTATTGCTAAGCCGCTATCAGCGCGCCGAGAAGGCGTTTTTCGACAAGGCTTAGTAAGCTACGTTATACTTAGCGCCAGTTAATAAAAGCTGGTTCAAATCTGATTAATCAGGACGCACCCGATGAAGTTTGTAGATGAGGCGATAATCCGCGTAGAAGCCGGCGACGGCGGTAACGGTATTATCAGTTTTTTACGTGAAAAGTTTATTTCTAAGGGCGGCCCCAACGGTGGTGACGGTGGCGATGGCGGTGATGTGTATCTGGTCGCCGATGAAAACCTCAACACCCTGGTCGATTATCAGTTTGAGAAATTTCACCGTGCTGAGCGCGGTGAAAACGGCGGCAGCGTTAACTGTACCGGTAAGCGTGGTAAAGATTTAGAGTTGCGCGTGCCGGTTGGTACCCGCGCAGTAGATGTTGATACTGACGAAGTGCTGGGCGATCTCACCCGCAACGGTCAACGTTTACGTGTTGCCAAAGGTGGTTGGCATGGCTTGGGTAATGCCCGTTTTGCCAGTAGCACTAACCGGGCGCCGCGCAAAAAGACTAATGGTACGCCAGGTGAAATCCGCAACCTGCGGTTAGAGCTGTTGTTATTAGCCGATGTTGGCTTGTTAGGTTTGCCTAATGCTGGTAAGTCGACACTGATCCGTGCCGTGTCTGCCGCTAAACCGAAAGTGGCCGATTATCCTTTTACCACTCTGGTACCAAACTTAGGCGTCGTGCGGGTACAGTCACATCGCTCTTTTGTGATAGCCGATATTCCTGGCTTGATTGAAGGCGCGGCCGAGGGCGCCGGCTTGGGTATTCAGTTTTTAAAGCATTTAGAGCGTTGCCGGCTGTTATTACATGTGGTGGATGTGCTACCAGCTGATGGCTCAGATCCGGCCGAGAATGCCGTGACTATCGTTAATGAGTTAGCCAAATACAGCGCCAAGTTAGCCGCTAAGCCACGCTGGCTGGTGTTTAATAAGCTTGATCTGGTAATGGAAGATGAGTTGGAAGAGATCATCACCCAGGTTACCAGCGCGCTAAACTGGGACGGCCCGGTGTTTAAAATAGCGGCTGCCAGCCGTACTAATACCGAGCGGTTATCGGCAGACATCCTGAATTACATTGAGTTGTTGCCAGTAGAAAAGGCCGCCGAGCCGATTGCTGATCCGGTCAATTTCAAATGGGATGACAGCCCGACCGATATCCAGCCGGTAATAGATGAAGACGACGATGACGACTTTGACGACGATGACTACGACGTTGAAGTGATCTATCAGCGCTAAGGGCTGGCGATGATTATATCTTTAGTTGCGGCTATGGCTGCTAACCGGGTTATCGGTAAAGATAACCACATGCCCTGGCACTTGCCGGCCGACTTAAAGCATTTTAAAGCGGTAACCTTGGGTAAACCTGTAGTGATGGGCCGTAAAACCTTTGATTCGATTGGCCGGGTGTTACCCGGCCGGCGCAATCTGGTGATAAGCCGCACGCCACCAGCCGACAGTCGGGGCGCTGAGTGGGTAAATAGCCTGCCACAGGCGCTTGAGCTACTGCAAGGGCATGATGAGGTGATGATTATCGGCGGTGGCGAGATATATCGCCAGGCGCTGCCATTGGCGCAGCGTTTATACCTGACTGATATTGCCTTGACTACCGAGGGCGATGCGTTTTTCCCGGATTATCAGGCCGCGGCCAACTGGCAGTTGGTGCAGCAAAGCGAACATCCGGCAGATGCGCAAAACCCCTATCATTGTTATTTTCGTACCTGGCAACGCCAAGGCTGAGTTTGCACCTGTTAACACAACTTGCTAAGATGATTCAGTCGAAATTCAGCAAGGAGTAGTACATGAGATTATTGCCAACTTTGTTTTGTGGTGCTGCCGTAAGCCTGTCGCTGTTGATGGCACCGGTTGCGTTAGCAGATGATCAGTTAGCTGCTTCTATGTGTGATTACGTGGCGGCAGATGATAAAAACCGGCTGCGTAAAGTGTTGAGTGATTACCGCCTGCGCTTGCGTAACATTTATGATGGTGTGGTCTGTAACGGTAACAGTCTTATTCGCCATGCGTTTAAAAGTAATGCTGCCGATGTCGGTGAGTTTATTGTCAAACAGTTACCCGGCTCTGCTGTTGCGGCCTCCGGCGATATTGCCTGGGCGGAAGCCAATGGCTTTGGCGCTTCTCCGTTGTTAGCCGTGCTAAAAAGTCGAGCCGGTGAAGGCGATTAAGCTAAACCGCGACTAAAAGCAGCAATAAAAAATCCGCCAGCTGGCGGATTTTTTATTGCTTAAAGTGATGCGCTTTGGTGCCTTAGACTTTAAATTGCTCTACCGACACCCGCAGCTCTTCGGCTAACCGCGCCACTTCGTGGCTCGACTCAGAGGTTTGCTCGGCCCCTGAGGCGGTTTCCTCGGCAATAGCGACAATAGACTCCAGTAACTTACTGATCTCGTGTGATACCTGGTTTTGTTCTTGGGCCGAATCAGAAATTTGCGTACTCATATCATGCGCCAGATGCACGGCATGAGTAATAGAGTCCAGTGCCTTGGTGGCCACTTCAGTTTTCGCTACACAGTTCTCGGCTTGCTTTTTGCCTTTGTTCATTGCTTCTACTGCGGCATGAGCACCTGACTGCAGCACCTGGATCATCGCCTGAATTTCCTGGGTTGAGGCCTGGGTTTTGCTGGCCAGAGAACGCACTTCATCGGCTACCACGGCAAAGCCACGGCCTTGCTCGCCGGCCCGCGCGGCTTCGATAGCGGCGTTAAGCGCTAACAGGTTGGTTTGTTCGGCAATACCGCGGATCACATCCAAAATGCTGCCAATAGAAGCACTGTCTTTATGCAGCTTGTTAATAACTTCTGAAGCCTGTTCAACCTCATGCGACAGCTGCAGAATAATGGCTTTGTTTTCCAGCGAAATGCCTTTTACCCGCTCGGCTTCGTTGTCGGCATTTTTAATTTCCGCCACGGCATCGTTCGAGCTTTGCAGCACGCCCTGGGCGGTACTGCTCATTTCAGTAGTAGCAGTAGCGGCCTGAGTTACTTGAGATTTTTGCTCGCGGATAGCCTGAGTGGTTTGCACCGTAATGGCTGAGGTTTGTTCTGAGGCAGCCGCCAGTTGAGTAGAGCGGGAAATAATACCCTGAATAAGCTGCTGTAAGTTGGCAATAACCTTGTTGCAGTTACGAGCCAGTTCGCCAAATTCGTCCTGCGCTTTGTCGTCCAGTTTTTGCGTCAGATCGCCCGATGCCACTACACCCAGGATAGCATTCACTTTATCCAGCGGATTTTTAATGCTTTTTACCGTGATATAAGCAATAACCACTGCCAGCAGTATTGATACCAGGACGACAATAAAAATGGTGGTAATGGCATTGGCGACGCCATTAGCCGATTCCTGCTGTATTGTCTCTGCTGCAGTGCGGGCCTGCGATAATAAGCCGGCCAGGCTAGTCATTGCTGCGGCGGTTTGCTGCTCGGCCTGTGCCAGTAAACCGGTTGCTTCAGCAATGCCTTGCAGGCGCTGCATTTTCAGCGCAACCACGCTGTTGCTACCGGAAAGCAAGTTATTCAGTTCAGCCACTTTTTCTGCCATATCGGCCACCAGTGCGACCTGGCCTGCGGTGTCGGTTTCAATAATGGCAAACTGATCGTTTAACTCTTTTAAGCGAAAACCGATTTCGTTACCTATGGTATTCGCTGTGGCGTCTGAGGTAGTACGATTGAGATCGACCACGTTGCTAACCAGGGTGTTGATGCCGGTTTCAATATTGGTGGCAGCTTTGTAAGCATTAGCGAAGCGGCGCTGTACATCTCTGACATCTGTAAAATCCAGAATAAGCGAGGCCATATCATCGGCGTTCATTTCGACATCAGCAATTTTACTGTCGATGCGATCGCGCAGCTGCAGGTTGGTTTTCAGCTGACTGAACAGGGCGCTGCTTACCGGGGTGAAGGCATCATAAGATTTTGCTACTTCTGCGGCGGCGCTTTTCAGCCGGGCATTATCTTGCACGGCGCTGGCTAATTGCGTCGAGGCCTGCTGGTAGCGTTGTTGCTCAGTGCTGAACTGCTGCAGTAACTGGTCAACCTCATTCAGCTCGGTGGCGTTAAAGGCTTGCAGGCTAAGCTTACTCATAATGACAAATTCACTTTGCATCTGAGCACTGTTTTCCAGCGCAGGTATAGAGACCTGGTTGACTTCGGCGGTCGAGCTACTGATATTGTTCAAACTGATATAGGCCGTAGCGCCAATAAGCAGCAGGAGCAGTGAAATAATACCAAAGCCGCCGATAATCCGTAATGCAACGGTTAACTTCATAATAACTCCCATTTTAGTACGGTATGTGCAGACCAACGCGCTGCACCAGAAAGCTGCTGCTTAATATACAGGCTTCACTACACGCCTGCCACACTATAGCGCTGCTGAGTTTCAATACAATAGGCTGTAAGGGCATTACCCCAGACACAACCGGTGTCCAGTGCGTGAATATTTGCCACCGGACTATAGCCGTTTAACGCTGCCCAGTGGCCAAAAAATAGCTCGGTGTCCAGCCGGTTGCGCCAGAATTCATACCAGGGTACTAATACTGTCTGGTTACGTGGATGGCCTTTTTCTTTTAGCTCTAATGCGCCGTCCTGGCGGCAAAAGCGCATTCGGGTGCAGGCATTAATGGTAAAGCGCCAACGCTGCGCCTGGCTGTGCGCGTCGCTAAAGCGCTCGGGTTTGTTGCCATACATGACTT
>JAANMY010002890.1_pt1 | contig 15191 bp, 14 predicted proteins | sample 7279691 | NCBI WGS metagenome assembly JAANMY01 (sample SAMN14094543, study PRJNA606508) | bioreactor metagenome | isolation source: A lab-scale SPAN reactor treating ammonium-rich wastewater day 388 | place: Ireland: Galway | collected 2018-02-07
TCCTCGCAATAGCCAAGCTATTGCTGTGGTTTGCGCCTCGCAACCCATCCCGAACCGCATCCCCCACACCTTCATTCGAGATCATGAACACGTTCTTATCGCACGGGCAATGCCGTGGCGGAAAAGGCTTGCATTGTCTATTCAATAAAAAAGGAGCTGTATCCGCTTAATTTAAAGGATTTCAATGCATTTTTAACATTGAAACAGCTTTAAATAAACGGATACAGCTCCTTTAAAAGAAGCACGAAAGCCCGTAGCTTACAAATGGTGGTTGCTCGATTCCACCCATTCGCGCACCCGCTGGGCATCGCCCAAGCGGCTGTATTTGCCCACCGAGTCTAAAAACACCATGATCAGCTTGCGCCCGGCCACCTCGGTTTGCATGACCAGGCAGCGCCCGGCCTCAGAGATGTAGCCAGTTTTTTGCAAGCCAATCGCCCAATTTTCGTTTTTGACCAGGCGGTTGGTGTTGTTGAATTGCAAGGTGCGCTTGCCCACTTCGACCTCTGCGCCGGGTGAGGTCGAGAACGAGCGCAGCAGGGGCTCTGCATGCGCCACATTGACCAAGGCGGCCAAATCACGGGCACTCGATTGGTTGCCGCTGGACAGGCCCGTAGGCTCCACAAAGCGCGTGGCCGTCATGCCCAGCAGCTTGGCCTTGACATTCATTTGCTTGACAAACTCGTCCATGCCGCCCGGATAGGTGCGTCCCAGCGCGTGGGCAGCGCGGTTTTCACTGGACATCAGCGCCAGGTGCAGCAACTCGCCCCGCGTCAGCTGCGTCCCCACGGCCAAGCGCGAGCGGCTGCCTTTGACGGTATCCACATCGGCTTGGGTGATGGTGATCACCTCATCCAAAGGCAGCTGGGCGTTGGCCACCACCAAACCGGTCATGAGTTTGGAGATCGAGGCAATGGGCAACACGGCCTGCTCGTTTTTACTCAAGAGCACCTCTTTGGTATCTTGGTCCATCACCAAAGCCACGCTGGACTCCAACGCCAGCGGATCGCTGACCTTGTCCAAACCCGCCAATTGCGCGAACGAGGGCCGCGCCGCCGCTGCTACGGCCACGCCCGCTGCAGCAGCTTTGGCCACCGCAGCGCGTCGCCCTGTGGGCCTTTTTGCCGCTTTGGCCACTGCCGCTTTGCGCCTTGCCGGGGTTTTGGCCGCTGCTTTTTTGGCCGTGGCACGCTGCGTGGCAACTTTTTTGCCCGAAGCTTTTTTGGCCGCTACCGCTGCAGAGGCAGCGGTCTTGATTTTTGCCGCATAGGCGCTGGGGGCCAACAGCGCCCCCCCCAGCACCACCATCGCCAACACTTGCCCGAGCTTGCGCCCGATCCCCGGTATTCCTACCCGCTTGGCACGCCCCATCGCACAACTCCCTGAAACCATCATCGCCCCACGAGAAAATACTAAGTGCCGCAGGCTGCGGCACGGCTGAAAATTATATGGCGGCCCCGTCCTGTGCCGCCACACTTTCGCTGAGGGTAAACAATCGATTCAGGGCATTCAAATACGCCTTGGCCGAGGCCACGACGATGTCCGGATCCGCCCCCACACCATTGACCACGCGCCCAGCCCGTTGCAGACGCACGGTGACTTCGCCCTGGCTCTCTGGCGAGGTGCTGATGGCGTTGATAGAGAACAGCAGCATTTCTGCCCCGCTATTGACATGGCTTTCAATGGCTTTAAAGCAGGCATCAACCGGGCCATTGCCCAGAGCGCAGACTTTGACCTCTTGCCCCTGGTGTTGAAAGACAACTTCAGCGTGCGGCGGCTCCCCCGTTTCGCTGTGCTGGGACAGGGAGACGAAGTCAAAAATATCCTTGGCGGTTTTGGCCCCTTCCATTTGCACCAGGGCCAAGATGTCTTCGTCAAAAATTTCGCTCTTGCGATCGGCCAGCTCTTTAAAGCTGGCAAACGCCGTGTTGATGGCCGCCTCACTCTCCAGCGCCACGCCCAGCTCTTGCAAGCGCTGCTTGAAGGCATTGCGGCCCGAGAGCTTGCCCAGCACGATTTTGTTGGCGGCCCAGCCCACATCTTCAGCCCGCATGATTTCGTAAGTGTCACGCGCCTTGAGCACGCCATCTTGGTGGATGCCGCTGGCGTGCGCAAAGGCGTTGGCCCCCACCACAGCCTTGTTCGGTTGCACCACAAAGCCGGTAATTTGGCTAACCATGCGGCTGCTGGCCACAATGTGCTCGGTGGCGATGTTCACGTCTAAATTGAAATAATCGCGCCGGGTTTTGACGGCCATCACCACTTCTTCAAGGGCGCAATTGCCCGCCCGCTCGCCCAGGCCGTTGATGGTGCATTCCACCTGCCGCGCCCCACCAATCTTCACGCCTGCCAAGCTATTGGCCACGGCCATGCCCAGGTCGTTGTGGCAGTGCACGCTCCAGATGGCCTTGTCCGAATTGGGCACCCGCTCACGCAGATTTTTGATGAAGTTGCCGTACAGCTCCGGAATGCCATAGCCCACGGTGTCCGGGATGTTGATGGTGGTGGCCCCCTCGGCAATCACCGCCTCGACCACACGGGCCAAAAAGTCCGGTTCGCTGCGGTAGCCATCCTCGGCGCTGAACTCGATGTCATCGAGCAAATTGCGGGCAAAACGCACGCTGCGTTTGGCTTGCTCCAGCACCTCTTCGGGGCTCATGCGCAGTTTTTTCTCCATGTGCAGCGGGCTGGTGGCAATAAAGGTATGAATGCGCGCCCGGCTGGCATCCTTCAGTGCCTCGGCAGAGCGGGAAATATCCCGGTCATTGGCCCGCGAGAGCGAGCACACCGTCGAGTTTTTCACCGCCCGGGCAATGGCCTGCACCGATTCAAAATCGCCATTGGATGCCGCTGCAAACCCCGCCTCAATCACATCCACCCGCAAGCGTTCGAGCTGGCGGGCAATGCGCACTTTTTCATCGCGCGTCATGGATGCGCCGGGCGATTGTTCGCCATCGCGCAAGGTGGTATCAAAAATAATCAAACGTTCGCTGCCCATACCAACTCCTTGGCCCTGATGGGCCATCGTGTTACCACCATTGCGCAAGACTTGCTTGGCACAAGCTGCGCGATGGACTTAAATTTACGCGGTCTCTGCCACTTGCAGCTTGGAGCGTTGCAAGCCGGAAAGAATAGCGTGCATTGAGGCCGAGACGATATTCGCATCAGTCCCTACGCCATAAATGGTTTGGTCATCATTCACGCGCAACTCCACGTAGGCCATCGCCTGGGCATTGGCCCCTTGCCCAATGGCATGCTCACTGTAATCTTGCACGCGCAAAGTGCAGCCCAAGCCATTGGAAAGCGCCTGCACAAAGGCATCAATCGCACCATTGCCACTGCCTTGCAACGGCACAGTCTGGCCCTGCCACTGCAAGCTGCCTTGCAGTTTGACCAAACCTTTTTCCTGCTGCATGGCGTACTGCAAGCCGTGGTCGTTGAACAGGCAATACTCTTTCTCAAAAATCTTCCACAAATCAGCAGCGGCAAATTCAGTGCCCAGGGCATCCATTTCGTGCTGCACCACCTGGCTGAATTCGATTTGCAAACGGCGCGGCAATTGCACGCCGTATTCGGCCTCCAACAGGTAGGCAATCCCGCCCTTGCCAGACTGGCTGTTCACGCGAATCACCGCCTCGTAGCTGCGGCCCAGGTCTTTGGGGTCGATGGGCAGGTAGGGCATATCCCAAATATCGCCCTCCTTGCGGGCCGCAAAGGCTTTCTTGATTGCGTCCTGGTGCGACCCAGAGAACGAGGTATAGACCAAATCGCCCACATACGGATGGCGCGGATGCACGGGCAGCTGATTGCAATACTCCACCGTGGCGCGAATGGCATCAATGTTGGAAAAATCCAAGCCTGGGCTCACGCCCTGGATGTACATATTCAGCGCCACATTCACGATATCCAGGTTGCCTGTGCGCTCGCCGTTACCGAACAAACAGCCTTCCAGGCGATCGGCCCCAGCCATCAAAGCCAATTCCGCCGTTGCCGTGCCCGTACCCCGGTCGTTGTGCGGGTGCACCGAAACAATCACACCATCGCGGCGCTGGATGTTGCGGCAGGTCCATTCGACCATGTCGGCAAATACGTTGGGGCTGGAATGCTCCACCGTCGTAGGCAGGTTGATGATGCACTTCTTCTCGGGCGAGGCTTCCCAGACTTCGGTCACGGCATCGATAACGCGCGTGGAAAATTCCAACTCCGTGTCCGAATACATTTCGGGCGAGTATTCAAACTGCCATTGGGTTTGCGGGTAGCGGGCCGCAAAATCTTTGAACATCTGCGCGTGTGTGCGGGCCAAATCAACGATTTCATCCTCGCTCATATTCAGCACCACACGGCGCATGACCGGGGCCGTGGCGTTGTACAGGTGCACGATGGCACGGGGCACCCCCTCCAACGCCTCAAAGGTGCGCTGGATCAAATGCTCACGAGCCTGGGTCAGCACCTGCACCGTCACATCCTCGGGAATGCGCTTTTCCTCAATCAGCTTGCGCATGAAGTCAAATTCGGTCTGCGAGGCCGAGGGAAAGCCCACTTCAATTTGCTTGAAGCCAATCTTCACCAACTGCTCGAACATGCGAATCTTGCGCTCCACATCCATTGGCTCGATCAAGGCCTGGTTGCCATCGCGCAAATCGACGCTGCACCAGATGGGTGGGTGGGTGATCTGCGCATCGGGCCACGTGCGGTCACGCAAGTTCACGGGGGCAAAGGGGCGGTATTTGCTAGCAGGGTTGTGCAACATGGTGGTGTCTCTCTGGTGAAAAAAGGGCTTGTGGCCCGAAAAAACAAAAACGGCCCGTCGCTGAAAGCTACGGGCCGTAAGAAAGTAGGGGAATGAAAACGCGTGCGCTACTAGCTCTGCCCAAAGGACATGCGTAGTAGTAGGGTGATTTGCTGCGTAAACATGGTCTGCACTCTAGCATATCTGCCCAGGCCACTGCCAACGCGCTTAGCGCAAGCTGCATACGCATTTCAATAACACCCCCCTTGGCCGCTGCGTTACTGGTGCAGACCGCGCTCGTCCGGTTCGTCTTTGGAGATGCTGATCACACTGGTAGGCTGGCCCTTGGCCTTGCGCCACAGGTACACGCCATAACCACTAAAACCATAAATCGCAAACACCGCAAACAGCACCGAAGGCGCATGGATATTGATTAAAGCAATCACCAAAGGGATCGAAACCACCACCGCAAAAGGCACGCTGCGCTTGAAGTTGATGTCTTTAAAGCTGTAAAACGGCGCATTGGTCACCATCGTCAGCCCGGCATACAAGGTCAGCGCAAACATCACCCAGCTCATGGCGTACCAAGTAATCGTGCCATCTTGGCCACGCACCACGCCGTAATCGTCCATCACCCAGATAAAACCCACCACCAAAGCGGCCGCTGCTGGCGAGGGCAGACCTTGGAACCAACGCTTATCGACCACCCCGGTATTGACGTTGAACCGCGCCAGCCGCAGCGCAGCGCATGAGCAGTAAACAAACGCAGCAATCCAGCCCCAACGCCCCAAGCCTTTTAACGCCCAGATATACGCGATCAACGCCGGGGCGACGCCAAAGGAGACCATGTCCGAGAGCGAATCCATCTGCTCGCCAAAGGCGCTTTGCGTATTCGTCATGCGGGCCACGCGGCCATCCAAACTATCGAACAACATGGCAAACAGCACCCCATAGGCCGCCAGGGTAAAACTGCCATTCATGGCCATGACGATAGAGTAAAACCCGCCAAACAAGGCCGCCAAGGTAAACAGATTGGGCAGGATGTAAATGCCCTTGCGGCGCTTGCGTACGATGATGTCAGTGGCGCTGTCACTGTCTTGCATAGAATTTTTCTCTCTAGAAAACGACCCGGCAAGGGCCGTTGTTAAAACCGGCTTATTCTACGCAGCAGGCTTTTGGCTTGGGCCACACAAGCTGGCCCAACGTAAAAAAGGCCACCGCAGTGGCCTTTCTTCACAAAGCAGGGGGCTTTGTTTAGTTGCGAGTTTGGTCCACCAGTTTGTTTTTGGCAATCCAGGGCATCATGGCACGCAGTTGGCCGCCCACTTTCTCGATGGCGTGCTCGGCGTTTTGGCGACGGCGGGCGGTCATGCTGGGGTAGTTGGTCTTGCCTTCTTGGATGAACATCTTGGCGTATTCACCATCCTGAATGCGCTTCAAGGCCTTGCGCATGGCTTTGCGCGACTCTTCGTTGATGACTTCGGGGCCGGTCACGTACTCGCCGTATTCAGCGTTGTTGCTGATGGAGTAGTTCATGTTGGCGATGCCGCCTTCGTACATCAAATCGACGATCAATTTGAGTTCGTGCAGGCACTCAAAGTAGGCCATCTCGGGGGCGTAACCGGCTTCAGTCAGGGTTTCAAAGCCCATTTTCACCAGCTCTACGGCACCGCCGCACAGCACGGCTTGTTCGCCGAACAGGTCGGTTTCGGTTTCTTCTTTGAAGTTGGTTTCAATGATCCCGCCTTTGCCGCCACCGTTGGCGCTGGCGTAGGACAGGGCCACGTCACGGGCTTTGCCGCTCTTGTCCTGGTAGATGGCGATCAGCGAAGGCACGCCGCCGCCTTTCAGGTATTCCGAGCGCACGGTGTGGCCGGGGCCTTTGGGGGCAACCATGATCACGTCCAGGTCGGCGCGGGGCACGACTTGGTTGTAGTGCACGTTAAAACCGTGGGCAAAGGCCAAGGTGGCACCTTGCTTGATGTTGGGTTCGACGTTGTTTTTGTACACGTCAGGAATGTTTTCGTCGGGCAGCAAGATCATGACCACATCGGCGGCTTTGACGGCATCGTCCACTTCCATCACGGTCAGGCCCGCTTTGCCGACTTTGTCCCACGATGCGCCGCCTTTGCGCAGACCAACCACGACTTTCACGCCGCTGTCGTTCAGGTTTTGCGCGTGGGCATGGCCTTGGCTGCCGTAGCCGATGATGGCGACGGTTTTGCCTTTGATGAGGGACAGGTCACAGTCTTTGTCGTAGAAAACTTTCATATTGACTCCAGAAAAATTTGTTGGATTGTTGAAATAAAAGAGAAAACCAAAAAAGGAAAAATCCAGGTGCTATTTCCGGGCGCTATTACAACCGCAAAAGCCCCCGCGAAACCGGCTATTACACCCGCAAAATGCGTTCACCCCGGCCAATGCCGCACGCGCCGGTGCGCACCGTCTCCAGGATGGCGCTGCGGTCAATGGCTTGCAGGAAGGCATCGTTTTTGCTGGCATCACCGGTGACTTCGATGGTGTAGCTCTTGTCGGTGACATCAATGATGCGGCCGCGGAAAATGTCGGCCATGCGCTTCATCTCTTCGCGCTCTTTGCCAACGGCGCGGACTTTGACCATCATCAGCTCGCGCTCGGTGTACGCGCCTTCGGTCAGATCGACCACTTTGACCACTTCAATCAGGCGGTTCAGGTGCTTGGTGATTTGCTCAATCACGTCGTCCGAGCCCGTGGTTTGAATGGTCATGCGCGACAGCGAAGCGTCCTCGGTCGGGGCAACAGTGAGCGATTCAATGTTGTAGCCCCGTGCGGAGAACAGGCCGACAACGCGCGACAGCGCCCCGGCTTCGTTTTCAATCAGAACGGCAATGATGTGTTTCATGGTGGGGTGTTTCCTCTTTTTGCGACAACAGCACGATCCAAAAGTGGTCGCAGAAAACTGTTGTTTTTCGCTGCCCTCCCCCGGCGCCGGTAAGCACCGGGTTTGGCAGGCAATAGATTCTTCAAAATAAGGAGCTTGTTGCGCTTTCAATCATTGATTTTTAGCGTGTTTTATACCTGAAAACCAATAAATAAAAGCGCTAGAAGCTATGTTTTAAGGCTTACAAATCGTCCTTGCCCAGCAGCATTTCGGTAATGCCTTTGCCGGCCTGCACCATGGGGAAGACGTTTTCGGTCGGGTCGGTGCGGAAGTCCAGGAAGACGGTTTTGCCTTCTTCACGGACGATGCGCCGCGCCTCCTGCAAGGTCGATTCGATCAGTGCCGGGTCTTCGATCTTGAAGCCGCGATGGCCATAGGCCTCGGCCAGTTTGACAAAATCGGGCAGCGAATCCATGTAGCTGTGGCTGTAGCGGCCAGAGTATTCAATCTCTTGCCACTGGCGCACCATGCCCAAAAAGCGGTTGTTCAAGGCGCAAATCACCACCGGTGTGTTGTACTGAAAGCAGGTGGCCAGCTCTTGAATGTTCATCTGGATCGAGCCTTCGCCGGTGATGCAAAACACCTCAGCATCGGGCTTGGCCAGCTTGATGCCCATGGCATACGGCAGGCCCACACCCATGGTGCCCAAGCCACCGGAGTTGATCCAACGGCGCGGCTCGTCAAAGCGGTAATACTGCGCCGCCCACATCTGGTGCTGACCGACATCGGAGGTGATGTAGGTGTCCGTGTCCTTGGTCAGATTCCACAGGGTTTCCACCACGTGCTGGGGCTTGATCACGTCGCCCTGGCCTTTGCTGTATTTCAAGCAATTGCGGCCACGCCAAGCTTCAATTTGAGCCCACCAGGCGGTCAAGGCACCGCTGTCGGGGCGCTGATCGGTTTCTTTGATCATGGCGATCAGCTCGGCCAGGACTTCCTTGACATCACCAACAATGGGGATGTCCACCTTCACGCGCTTGGCGATGACGGAGGGATCAACATCGACATGAATGATCTTGCGGTCGGCCGCCTGAAAATGCTTGGGATTGCCAATCACCCGGTCATCAAAACGCGCGCCCAGGGCCAGCAGCACATCGCAATGCTGCATCGTGTTGTTCGCTTCCACGGTGCCATGCATGCCCAGCATGCCCAGGTATTTCTTGTCGCTGGCCGGGTAAGCGCCCAGGCCCATCAAGGTGTGGGTGACGGGGTAGCCCAGCATGTCCACCAACTCGCGCAACTCAGCACAGGCATTGCCCAGCAGCACGCCGCCGCCGGTGTAGATATACGGGCGCTTGGCCGCCAGCAGCAATTGCAAGGCCTTGCGAATCTGGCCCGAGTGGCCTTTTTTCACCGGGTTGTAAGAGCGCATTTCCAGCTCGCGCGGGTAGCCGGCAAAAGCGGTCTTCTTGAACGACACATCCTTGGGAATATCCACCACCACCGGGCCAGGACGGCCCGAGCGGGCAATGTGAAACGCTTTTTTGACCGTCATGGCCAAATCGCGCACGTCTTTGACCAAAAAATTGTGCTTCACCACCGGGCGCGTAATGCCCACGGTGTCGCACTCTTGAAAGGCATCGGTGCCAATGGCCGCCGTGGCTGTCTGGCCGCTGATGACCACCAGCGGAATCGAGTCGGTGTACGCCGTGGCAATGCCAGTCACCGCATTCGTCAGCCCGGGGCCAGAAGTCACCAGCGCCACGCCCACCTCGCCGGTGGCACGGGCAAAGCCGTCGGCCGCATGCACCGCCGCCTGCTCATGGCGCACCAGGACATGCTGAATGCTGTCTTGTTTGTAAAGCGCGTCGTAGATATAAAGCACCGCCCCGCCGGGATAACCCCACAGGTATTGCACGCCCTCGGCCTGCAAGGCTTTGACCAGGATTTCTCCGCCCATCAATTCAGGGGCAAGATTGGCCGGGGAAGAAGCGGGGGAGAAAGAAGCATCGGCAGCCTGCGCTGCCTGGGATGTGGAGAGTTCCATATGTGTGATTCAACCTTTGTGAATTTCTCTAACGAAAAACCTTCGGTGCCCCTTGCACGCAGCCCTTTTGAGGCCGGCTTGGGACTTTGTGCCATCGCCATAGGCGCTGCTACCAATAGCTACGAACGCCGAACGGTGACCCGTTTGCCTTTTTTGCACTGCGCGATATGTTGCACTGCAAGAATTTATTATGGCACTGCAACAATCGCCGCACCGAGCATTTTTCTGCCACAGCCCACGCAATGCGATAATCCTGCTTTTCCTGTAGGCGACAGCGTTACCGCGATCGCTACACTTGTCGTCCATTCTCCTTTGCCACCCCTTGGCCACCGCACAAGAGCTCAACTCCTTCCTCCAAAGCGTGGACAAACGCGCTTTCAAACGCACGGTTTATCAGGTGCGTGATGAGGAGGCCGCGCTGGACATCGTCCAAGACAGCATGCTCAAACTCAGCCACCACTACGGGGATAAACCGCCCGAGGAGCTGCCCATGCTGTTTCACCGCATCCTGGCCAACAGCACCTTGGACTGGTTTCGGCGACAAAAAACACGCAATGCGCTCTTTACCAACATATCGGCTCTGGAGCATGCCATCAACGCCGATGGCGATGACTTTGACTGGCTGCAAACCTACGCCAGCAGCAACCCCGAGTACGTTGAAAGCAGTGCCGAGACGCTGACAGAGCGCAAACAGTTGTTGCAAAGTATTGAAAAAGAAATCCAAATGCTTCCTGCACGTCAACGCGAAGCCTTTCTTTTGCGTTACTGGGAGGAGCTTGACGTTGCCGAAACCGCTGCCGCCATGGGCTGCTCGGAAGGCAGCGTCAAGACCCATTGCTTTCGGGCTGTGCAAACATTGAGCAAAGCCCTCAAAGCCCAAGGAATAGAACTATGACCCCCTCGACCACGCCCCTTCAGCCCCAACACTTCACACCGCTGGATGAACACGCCCAAGAGCGCTTTGCCCGCTCTTTGGTAGCGCACCTGAACCAGTCGCAAGAGGAGCTGCCCTATGTTGTCACCGAACGCCTGCGCGCCGCCCGCGAGCAAGCGGTGGCCCAGCGCAAACGCGGCGCAGCGCCCTTGCGTCAATATGCGAGCGCCCCGCAGTTGCAAACGGCTGGTGTTGGTGGCCATTTACCCGACAACACCGCATCCTGGATTCGCAAAGCGCTCACCTTTTTGCCACTGCTCATCCTGGCCATTGGCGTGATCACCATCGGCATCCAAGAAGACAGCCGCGCCACCGTTGGCTTGGCCAATGTCGATGCCGAGCTGCTCACCAGTGCCTTGCCTCCGGATGCCTACACAGACCCAGGCTTCTTGCACTTCTTGGAAACCAGTCAAAAAACCACGCCTTAACCGGCCTGCTCTTAGCGCCTCAGATTCACCCCCTGCCATTGCACAAGGCCCCTCTTCACGGCATGCAGCCACTTACCTCCTCTTTGCCTTGCAAGAAAAAGACTGCACACCTGCCCCTGGTTTTCGCTGGGGCGGTGCTGGCAGTGCTGGCCGGTATCGGTGCGTGGTTGATTCCCTATATGGCTATGGCCCCCAGCGCCGTGCCCCCCGCCTTGGCGGTGCATGAAGACCAAAACAGCCCTCGCCTCACCACCGATACACCCAACCGGCTGCGCCTGAGCAGCGCCGGGCCCGAGTGGCAGGACATCACCGCTGCGCAGCGTCAAATTCTCGACCCTTTGCACCTGCAATGGCCTGCCATGGGCGCGCTGACCAAGCGCCGCTGGCTGGTGCTGGCCGACCGCTACCCCAGCATGAGCGAAAAAGAGCAGGCCAAGCTGCACGAGCGCATGCTCTCCTGGGCCAGTTTGAGCGCCCAACAACGCAACCAGGCACGGCTTAATTTTGAAAATGCCAAACGCCTGACCCCGGACGATTTGCTGCTCAAATGGCAGGAATACCAGGCCCTCACGGCGGCTGAAAAAGAGCGCCTCAAGGCCGAAGGCCTGAAAGCAGAACAAAAGCGCAAAGCCAAAAACACACGCCGCAAGCTCAACCGCCCCAAACCGTTTGTGCCCCCCACCCCAGCGCCGGCCCCGCTGCCGCCAGACCAAACCGCGCCTCTGCCAACGCCGCCCAGCCCGTCCTCTGGTGCCAGCACCTCCGCCGTCACCACCTCCAAGCCCGTGCAGGCCACCCCATTGCCCCCACTGGTCGAAGCGGCCCCCGCTCCAGTCGAAGTTCCCCAGCCCATGTACACCATGGAGCTGCCCCCGCTATCGGCCTTGCCAGCACCGGCCACCCCGGCAGCGCCCGCCCCCGCGCCAGAGGCCCTACACTCGCAACCTTGATTTTTCCAAAGGAAGCGTTTGCGCGGCATGGCCACTCCCCCCACCCTCACCTTGGTTCCTGCCAGTCTGGCCCGGCGCATGGCCTGCTGGCTCTATGAAGGCTTGGTGCTGTTTGCTTTGATGATGGTGGCGGTGCTGCTGCAAAGTGCGCTAGCTATAGTGCTGCCCGCCCTGAACCACCCAGCCCTGCTACAAGCCAGCACCTTGACGCTGTGGGGCGCTTACTTCGTTTATTTTTGGCAACGTGGCCAAACCCTGCCGATGAAGACTTGGCGCATCACCATCGTCGATGCCCAAGGCTACCGACTCACCCGCATCCGGGCCCTTACCCGCTATGCTTTTAGCTGGATTTGGGGGCTGCCGCTGCTGCTGCAGCTCACGCCCTGGCCTTTGGCGGTGACGCATTTGTCCATCGTGCTGGGCGTGTGGGTGGTGCTGTGGATGCTGGCCAGCCGCCTGCACCCCCAAGGCCAGTTTTGGCACGATGCCTGGGCCAAAACCCAACTGCTGCAAGCCCCATGACGGCCCCCCACCCACACAAAGCCCGCCAAGGCCTCTCGCGCCTGTGGCATGCCACGGGCTATTCTTTGCAAGGCTTGCACGCTGGCTGGCAAGAAAAGGCTTTTCGCCTAGAGGTGCAGCTGTCCATCATCTTGCTGCCCGCCGCTTTTCTTTTAGGCCAAAACTGGGTAGAACGCATGCTGCTGGCTGGCAGTGTGCTCCTGGTTTTGATAGTGGAGCTGCTCAATAGCGGCATCGAAGCGGCCATTGACCGCATTGGCCCAGAGCTGCACCCGCTGTCCAAAAAAGCCAAAGACCTGGGCAGCGCTGCCGTCTTGCTCAGCCTGGTGCTGCTCAGTCTGACCTGGGGCAGCGCCTTGCTGGCCCGGTTCGTTGTTTAATTTTTCAGCCCATTGATTGCTCCCAACAAACCACCACGCATGCTCAACACAGAACCGACTTTTTCCCTGTGCGTTTACTGCGGTTCGCGCCCCGGCAACGATGCCCGTTACCTGGATGCCGCCACCGCCGTGGGCCAATGGATTGGCCGCCACGGCGGGCAACTGGTCTATGGCGGCGGGCGCACCGGCTTGATGGGCCAGGTAGCCGAGGCCACCCGCCAAGCTGGCGGGCGCGTGGTGGGCATCATCCCGCAGGCGCTGGTCGATCGCGAAGTGGCCAACCCGCTGTGCGATGAGCTGCACATCGTCGCCAACATGCACCAGCGCAAAGCCATGATGGCCGAGCGCAGCCACGCTTTTTTGGCCCTGCCCGGCGGCATTGGCACGTTTGAAGAATTGTTTGAGGTGTGGACGTGGCGCCAGCTGGGCTACCACGACAAGCCCATTGGCATCCTCAACGTCGCAGGCTATTACGACAGCATGCTGCAGTTCCTCCAGGGCACGGTGCAAAGCGAATTCATGGGCGACTGGCAAATGGAATTGGTGCACAGCGGCGAGCACATCCCGCAGCTGCTGGCCCACTTGATTGAAGCGGCGGGCACCAGCCCAGAAAGCCAGGCGCTGGAAGAAAACATCTAAAACCGCTCAAAGCCTTGATACATCAGCCGAGAAAGCTATCCATTTAATGAACCTACTCCATTTACGCATCGGCGAAGGCTGGGATGTGCATGCCCTCGTCCCCGGCCGCCCCTTGCTGCTGGGCGGTGTGCCCGTGCCCCATAGCCACGGCCTGCTGGGGCATTCGGATGCCGATGTGCTCTTGCACGCCATCACCGATGCCGTGCTGGGCGCGGCCGCCCTGGGCGATATTGGCCGCCATTTTCCCGATACGGATGCGCAGTTTTACGGTGCCAGCTCCGTCGTACTGCTGGCCGAAGCCATGCGCCGCGTGCGTGCGGCAGGCTTCGAGCTGATCAATCTGGACAGCACCATCGTGGCCCAAAAACCTAAACTGGCCCCGCACATCCCGGCCATGTGCGCCTGCATTGCCCAGACTTTGGGGGTTGATATCAGCCAAATCAACGTCAAAGCCAAAACCGCCGAAAAACTGGGCCCCGTGGGCGCAGGGCATTCCATGGAAGCGCGGGCAATTGCGCTGCTGATCAAAAAATAAAAGAGCTACTTCCGCTTTATCTACAACAAATTTCAAGACTTATTGCTTGAATTTGTTGCTATTACAGCGGGAATAGCTCCTTATTTGATCAAAAATCATCCCTCTCTCACACCTCAAACCGCACACCCTGGGCCAATGGCAGGCTGTGGCCGTAATTGATGGTGTTGGTGGTGCGGCGCATATACGCCTTCCAGCTGTCTGAGCCCGCTTCGCGCCCGCCGCCGGTGGCTTTTTCGCCACCAAAAGCCCCGCCAATTTCTGCGCCAGAGGTTCCAATGTTCACATTCACAATGCCGCACTCGGCCCCGGCGGCACTGCAAAACAGTTCGGCCTCGCGCAAGTCATGGGTGAAGATGGAGGCCGACAGGCCATGCTCGCTGGCATTCACCAGAGCGATCGCCTCCGCCAGCGTATCAAAGGGCAAGACATACAAAATTGGCGCAAACGTCTCGCGCAGCATAGGCCCACTGTGGCTGGGCATTTCAACCAGGGCCGGATCCACATAGCTGCCCCGGCCATGGCTGAGCACCTCCCCACCGTACACCTGCGCCCCCAGCGCCTGGGCCTCCAGCAGGGCCACCTGCATGGATTCCAACGCCAGGCTATCAATCAACGGCCCCACCAGTGTGTCAGCAGCCAGCGGGTTGCCCACCGGCAAATGCTCGTACACCGCTTGCAAGCGCTGCACAAAATCGGCGTACAAGGAACGGTGAATGAACAAACGCCGCAGCGTGGTGCAGCGCTGCCCCGCCGTGCCCACCGCCGCGAACACCACCGCACGCAAAGCCAGGGCCACATCAGCACTGGCGCACACCACAGCCGCATTGTTGCCGCCCAATTCCAGCAAGCTGCGTTTAAAACGCTGGGCACAGGCTTGCCCCACCACCCGCCCCATTGGGGTGGAGCCGGTGGCACTGACCAGGCGCACCGCAGGCGCTTCGACCAAGGCCTGGCCCACATCGGCATGGCCCAGCACCACACTGGAAATGGCTGGCGCGTGACCTTCTGCTTGCAACGCTTGCTGCAGCAACTGGTGCAAGGCCAGGGCGCACAGCGGGGTTTTCTCTGACGGTTTCCACACCAGGGCATTGCCGCACACCAGGGCCAAGGCCGCATTCCACGCCCACACGGCCATGGGAAAGTTAAATGCGGTGATGATGCCCACCA
>JAANMY010002896.1_pt1 | contig 15180 bp, 13 predicted proteins | sample 7279691 | NCBI WGS metagenome assembly JAANMY01 (sample SAMN14094543, study PRJNA606508) | bioreactor metagenome | isolation source: A lab-scale SPAN reactor treating ammonium-rich wastewater day 388 | place: Ireland: Galway | collected 2018-02-07
CCGAGCGTGGTGACAAGCCGGCGCGGGTGATCGCCTGCAGCTCTTACACTGAATTATTGTCGCGCCTGTCAGCGCCGCATTTAATTGTATTATCGGTACCGGCCGGCAAACCGGTAGATGATGTCTGTCATAAGCTGATTGATGCCGGTATTCAGGCCGACGACATTATTGTCGATACCGGTAACAGCCTGTGGACTGATACAGTGGCGCGGGAAAAAGACTACGAAGGCAAGTTTATTTTCTTCTCAACCGCAGTATCTGGCGGTGAAGTCGGTGCCCGTTTTGGCCCCTCACTCATGCCAAGTGGCGACCCTTACGCCTGGACCCGTATTAAACCCCTATGGCAGGCGATTGCCGCTAAAGTTGACCCTGCCACCGGCAAGCCGATAGAGCGTTTTGAGCCGGGCAATCCGGTGACCGAAGGCGAACCTTGCGCGGCTTATATTGGCCCCAGCGGCTCTGGCCACTATGTCAAAATGGTGCACAACGGTATTGAATACGCTGATATGCAGCTAATTTGCGAAGCCTATCAGGTGATGCGTGATATTCTGGGCATGACAGCAGCTGAAATTGCCAGCGTATTTACCGACTGGAATAACGGCAAGCTGCACAGTTACTTAATGGACATCAGTGCCCAGGTATTGGCCACCAAAGACTCTGAAACTGGCTTGCCGCTGGTCGATGTGATTATGGATAAAGCCGGCCAAAAAGGTACAGGCCTTTGGACAGCCGTCAGCAGCTTGCAGCTGGGTAGCCCATCGCCCACCATTGCTGAGGCCGTATATGCCCGTTCTTTGTCGGCGCTGAAGCACGAGCGGGTAAAAGCTGCCACCGTGCTGGCCGGCCCGGCACAAAACCTGATATCACCGGAGCAAAAAGCCGAGATCATTCAGGCGCTGCACGATGCGCTGTATTGCGCCAAGATCTGTGTCTACGCTCAGGGCTTTCACCTGATGAAAACCGCTGCCGACGAGCACGGCTGGCAGCTTAACTTTGCTGAAATCGCCAAAATTTGGCGCGCTGGCTGCATTATCCGCGCGGTGTTTTTACAGTCCATTACCGAAGCGTACGAGCGCAACGACGAGCTGGAAAACCTGCTGCTAGACCCGTTTTTTGCCAAACAAATTTCGGTGTACCAGCAAAACTGGCGTAAGGCTGTCGCGAATGCGACCTTAGCTGGCATTCCGGTAGCCGCGCTAAGCAGTGCGCTTAGTTATTACGACTCGTACCGCACTGCGGTGTTGCCTGCCAACTTATTGCAGGGCCAACGCGACTTTTTTGGTGCCCATACCTTTGAGCGCACCGATAAAGCCAAGGGCAAAATGTTCCACGTTGACTGGAGCCACCCAGAGCGACCAATGGTGAAAGTAAAATGACTACTACTATAGGCACCCCGGGCGCGGCCAGCACCACTAAAGTACTGTTACTTGGCGCAGGCGAGCTTGGTAAAGAGCTGTGTATCGAATTAAAGCGCTACGGCTGTGAAGTGATCGCGGTAGACCGTTACCCTAATGCGCCTGCCATGCAGGTGGCAGACAAAGCCGTGGTCATGTCGATGCTGGATAATGCTGCACTGCGCCAACTGGTAATAAGCGAAAAGCCGGCACTGATTGTGCCAGAGCTGGAAGCCATTGCCACCTCAGTGCTGATTGAGCTCGAAGATTGCGGTTTTAACGTGGTGCCAAGCGCCAAAGCCGTTAACCTGACGATGAACCGCGAAGGTATTCGTCGCTTGGCAGCCGAAGAGCTGAAGCTTGCGACCTCGCCTTATGTGTTTGCCAATGATAAAGACAGTTTTGTCGCTGCGGTAAAGCAAATTGGCTACCCCTGCGTGGTAAAGCCGATAATGTCATCCAGTGGCAAAGGCCAAAGCGTGCTGCGTACTGATGCCGATCTGGACGCTGCCTGGCTTTACGCGCAAGAGGGCGGCCGCGCCGGCAAGGGCAGAGTCATTGTTGAGGGCTTTATCGACTTTGACTACGAAATTACCTTGCTGACGGTAAATTCGCTGTCCGGTATTCAATATTGTGCGCCTATTGGCCATCGTCAGGAAAAAGGCGACTATCGCGAAAGCTGGCAGCCGCAACAGATGAGTGAAAAAGCATTGGCACAAGCGAAACATTATGCCAAAGCGGTGGTAGAAGCCTTGGGTGGTCGCGGCTTATTCGGCGTCGAGCTGTTTATCAAAGGCGATGAAGTGTATTTCTCTGAAGTGTCACCAAGGCCACACGATACCGGTATGGTCACGCTGATATCCCAGCAATTAAGCGAATTTGCTTTGCATGCGCGCGCTATTCTGGGCCTGCCCATTGCGCAAATAAAACAGTACGGCCCGGCTGCCTCGGCGGTGTTGTTAGTGCCCGGCCACAGTGCCGATATTCAGTATCACGGCTTGGCTGAAGCCCTGGCAGAGCCGGATACCGAGCTGCGTATTTTCGGCAAACCCGAAGTACAAGGCGAGCGGCGCATGGGCGTAGCCCTGGCACTTAGTGACAGCGTTGAAGCCGCGACAGAAAAAGCGCTTAACGTGATTAGCAAGTTAACCGTAACGCTTAATTAGTTGTATTGACGAGAAACCACCTGCGGGTGGTTTTTTAATAACTCAAATTGTAAATAAGCTGTATGTTTTGACGCTGAATTAAATTAGCATCGGCGCGAAAAATCTAACCGGTAAACTGAAATGGAAGACAGACATTTGCAAATAGTACAGTTGGCACGCTATGTGATAGGACTAACCTGGATTTATCACGGCATTTTCCCCAAGTTGCTGCATATAGCGCCGCTGGAGCAAGCGATGACCTGCAGCCTGCAAACGCGCTTAGAAGAATTGAAGCACAAGCCGTATTCAGGCTTAGTATGGTTGTCAGAATGATTTTCCGGAGAGTAGATTGATTTCTAAATTAAAGTTGTACGCGGTTTGCTGCGTTATGTTTTCCACTTTGGTGTCTGCGCAGGGCATTAGCTTTGTCAATGTCGATAATACTAAACTCGAATATGTTGATATCGGCGCTGGAGATTACACCTTAGTGGTGGAGTCAGGCGTAGGGATGGGGCTTGGTTATTGGCAGCCATTGTTAGCAGAGTTGGCAAAGCTCAATGTCAGAACCATTGTTTATTCCAGAGCGGGCAACGGTCAGTCGGACAGTGCAGATGATATCTCGCTTGCAGCGTCTAATCGCCGTCTTTATCAGCTACTAACAATGCTAAAAGCGGACAAGAGCAAACTGATCTTGCTAGGCCATTCTTTTGGTGCTTTTCATAGCCGTACTTTTGCTGCTGCCCACCCTGAAAAAGTTGCCGGTATAGTGTTGCTTGATCCGAGCCATGAAGGTTTTCAAAACGCACTTAGTGCGTTAGATAAAGATTGGGCGGCCAGAGATAATGCCCACTTAAACAAGATGCAGCAACAGCAAACGGAGTGGCAGCTTCTGCAACAGCTTTATCAGCAAAATACCCTGGCTGATGGCGATATCACTCAAGTGTTACCGCTTGTGTTGGTAACATCATCGCAATTAAATGAAAGTGACTGGTGGATTGGCCATAGTCCGCAAGGCAAAAAAGTTTGGAGGCAACTACATGCATCCTTGGTCGATATCAACCCAAACGCAGTGCATTTTGTCACTGATAAATCTGGCCATAATTTACCGTTAGACAATAAAGCTTTATTGCTTAAAGCAATTGATACGTTGTTTTTTTATGTTGAATAAGAGCTAATCGTTAGTTTGGTAATTCCGCTTTTAATAAAGAGTTTTTATGTTTCAGGAGTTTGTTTTGAAGTTTGTCATCTCAGCTATTGCTGTACTGTGTTTCAGCCTTTGTGCTGCTCCAAGCCAATTTATTAAGGTTAATGAATTCGAGCTGGAATATGAAATTGCCGGCGGTGGTAAGCATATAGTGCTGCTGGAGGCCGGTGGTGGCTCGCCGATGACGGATTGGGATCCGGTATTTCACCAGATAGCGCAGCTGGCAACAGTCATTCGTTACTCCCGCGTTGGCAATGGTAATTCAACCCAGATAAAACGCCATTTTACGTCGCGTGATTATGCTGATTATGCCAGCGGACTGTTGGACAAGCTTAATATCACCACGCCGGTGATTTATGTTGCGCACTCATACGGTGGTAGCGTGGCACGGGATTTTGCTGCTGCTTATCCTGATAAAATTAAAGCGCTGCTAATGCTGGACCCTTCAAGTGAGCACGATGTTGATATATTGCGTGCTATTGATCTTGAGCGAGGCAACAAGGAAATTGCTCAGATAAAGCTGGACGATATGGCTAATGGTATGTCGAATAGTTATTTAGATTTTTGGAGCAAAAGGCCCTTACCGGATTATCCGCAAATTAAGGATATGCCGGTAACGGTCATTGCTTCGGTTAAAACTATGGCCAACCCGCCAAACTTGTTTTTTACCGATAAAGGCCGCGAACTTTGGGGCATGCACTGGCAAAGCTGGGCAGGGGCATTTCCGCAAGGGCAGGCGGTGTTAACCGATAAAAGTGGCCATTTTGTCCAGTTTGACCAACCACAGTTGGTGCTGGCTGAGTTGCAGCGTATTATTTCGTTATTGTAAAAGGATAATTTATGTATCAGGGAGCTTGTTTGTGCGGCGCTGTTGAAGTTGAAATTCACGGCCCGATTAGCAGCATTATTCACTGTCACTGCTCGTTGTGCCGTAAATCCAGCGGCACGGCTTTTGCTACCAATGGCTTTGTGCAGCGGGCAGATTTTAAATTGGTAAAAGGCGAGACTGAGCTAAGCACGTTTGCCTTTAAACCGGGGCGGTTACGGCATTTTTGCCGGCACTGTGGCTCACCGGTGTATAGCAGTAATGAGCAGGACCCAAGCCGTGTGCGGCTGCGCTTGGGTATTTTAAGCTCAGATATTAGCGAACGGCCGATGTCACACAATTTTTATAGCAGTAAAGCCAATTGGGAAGATCTCGATGCTGCTTTGCCACGTTATAATAGTTTTGAACCCGGTCGTTAAGTAGCAACTTGCTCTTGTTGCTACTATCACCAGATAAAATAGTTGGTATTTAACGCAATTAATTGAATTCATATTAGTAAACAACTATAACTTAACTTGCACTGCGTGTTTATGCTGTTGCTGTTTCATAATGATGTCACGGAGGGAGTATGTTGTTACGAAGGATATGTCTGGTCAGTACCTGTCTGTTTACTACCTTGCTTGTCAGTGCCAGTGTGTTGGCCAAACCTTTGGTAGACTTTTCGGCCGAGCAGAATAAACTCTGCTGGAAGATGATAGAGCAAAAAAACACTGGCCATTGCAAACTGCATTTTAACCGCTTAGATGGTAAAAGTTTTGCTTATCCATCACGCGATGAAATCTCCCGTGCCTTTAGCCGCTATTTCAGTTCGCGCACCGAGTTTCCTACCTCATTTCAGCAGATGGAATATGCGCTGCAGTTTTTTAACTACAGCCTGGAGCGTTATCCGGTGCGTGATAGCTTAAATTATATCCGCAGTAATGACGGTACTACGCAGCTGAGTATGACCATTTTAACCTCTGCCACTGGTGGCTACAGCTTTGTGCTGGCCGACAGCGATGCCCACTTTCGTCAGGTGGTCGATGCGCTGCAAAACCCCAAACCGCGCCCGGCAACGCATTACTACCGCAACATTGCCAGGTTATTTGCTGAATAACGATGAAACTGACCGAGCAGCAGTGGCGAGAGCGCCTGAGTGACGAACAATACCGGGTGACCCGGTTAAAAGGCACCGAGTATCCGTTTAGCGGCGAACTGCTGCATAATGAGCAGGCCGGCAGTTACCACTGTATTTGTTGTGGTGAAATGCTGTTTAGCTCTGAAACTAAGTTTGATGCTGGCTGTGGCTGGCCCAGCTTTTATCAGGCGCTGGATGGCAAGGTGAATTACCAACGCGATACCAGCCATGGCATGGTTCGCACCGAAATTCTCTGTGCTAACTGTGATGCCCACTTAGGCCATGTGTTCGACGATGGCCCGGCGCCGACCGGCCAGCGCTACTGTGTTAATTCAGTGTCGTTAAGCTTTAACCGCCGCGGCGAATAAAAAAGCTGTAACTGTTGTCGTAGCCTTTCAACTTCTATTACAATACGCGCCGGCAAAGCAGCAGCGGCGCAGACCGTGCTTTGGCTACCCTATTAATTCATCTTACTGAAGTAAAAGGCCGACACATGACCCTATCGCACGCAGAACAGTATCAAAAGAGCTGGCAGGAACGCCAGGAATATGCCGAAAACATGCAGCCTATTATCGGCCGCCTGTACCGTAACAAAGGCATTGAAGTGGTGGTGTATGGCCGTCCGCTGGTAAATGCGACCACTATCGACATTATTAAGGCGCATAAAAGCGTAGAACGTTTTGAAGGCCAGAAGCTGCGTCTGCGTGAGAGCTTCCCGGTTTTAGAAGCGATCAGCAAAATGAACTTAGCACCGGGCCGGGTAGATATTGGCAAGCTGGCCTATGGTTTTATCTACAAAAACGCCGCTAACGGTACCGAGCTGGAGCAGTATTTAGCCCGCGAACTTGCCGAAATTTTGGATCATGAAGATCAGGTTAAGCCTGTAGATGTAGTGCTGTACGGCTTTGGTCGTATCGGCCGTTTGTTAGCCCGTTTAATGTTAGAGCGCTCTGGCCCCAGCACTAAGCTGCGCCTGCGTGCTATCGTAGTGCGCGGCGGTAAAAAAGGTGACTTAGAAAAACGCGCCAGTCTGCTGCGCCGCGACTCTATCCATGGCCCCTTTAACGGCAGCATTACGGTAGATGAAGAAAACCAGGGCATTAAAGCCAACGGCACCTTCATTAAAGTGATTTATGCCAACTCGCCAGAGCTGGTCGATTACACCCAGTATGGTATTGCTGACGCCCTGGTGGTGGACAACACCGGTATCTGGAAAGACGACAAAGAGCTGAGCATTCACTTTAAGAGCAAAGGCGCGGCCAAAGTATTACTGACTGCCCCGGCTAAAGGTGAAGTGCCAAACATCGTGTATGGTGTGAACCAGCACATGATTTTACCTGAACACAACATTGTCTCTGCTGCTAGCTGTACCACCAATGCCATTACGCCGGTATTAAAAGCGCTGGAAGACGAGTACGGTATTCGTAATGGCCACGTGGAAACCGTGCACTCTTACACTAACGATCAGAACCTGATTGATAACTTCCACAGCGCAGAGCGCCGCGGCCGCGCAGCACCGCTGAACATGGTATTAACCTCTACCGGTGCGGCCAGTGCAGTTGCTAAAGCCTTACCGCAGTTAAAAGGTAAGTTGACCGGTAATGCGATTCGCGTACCGACGCCAAATGTGTCTATGGCAATTTTGTCACTGAACTTAAACCGCGAAACCAGCCGTGACGAGCTAAACGCCTTTTTACAGCGCACCTCGCTGTTCTCTGAGCTGCAGGACCAAATCGACTTTACCGCCTCTACTGAGATCGTGTCGTCTGACTTAGTCGGCTCACGTTATGCCGGTGTGGTGGACTCTCAGGCCACTATCGTCGATGGCGATCGCTGTGTGTTGTACGTGTGGTATGACAACGAGTTCGGTTACAGCACCCAGGTTATCCGCGTAATGAACGACATGGCCGGCATTAAATACCCAACCCTGCCGGTAGCGCGTTAAACTGTGCCTTTATCGAAAAGCCGCTTAATAGCGGCTTTTTCTTTGTGCTTAACCTGTTAGAATCTAACCCATCTTTTTGCCGCCGCGGTTTTTGTAGCTCTGACATATTGGCGGCTTTGTTCAATCAAACATGGATTACATTATGAAAATCACCAGCAATTTTGACAGCGGTAATATTGAAGTATTAAGTGCCGACAGCCCGGACAATATCCAGCTGGCTATTCGCAAAGACAATCAGTCAGACTTTTTTCAGTGGTTTCATTTTCGTTTAAGTACTGAGCATGCACAGGAGCATACACTTACCATTACCAACGCCGGCCAGTCAGCGTACCCGGATGGCTGGAAAGACTATCAGGCGGTAGCCTCATACGACAGGCAAACCTGGTTCCGCGTCGATACTGAGTATGACGGTAAAGCCCTAACCATTAAACACTTCCCTGAAGCGGAGTCAGTGTATTTTGCTTATTTTGCGCCGTACAGCTATGAGCGGCATATGGATTTACTGCACCAGGCGCAGTGCGATTACAACTGCCAGCTGGTAGAGCTGGGCGAAACCTTAGATGGCCGTGATATGAGCCTGTTAGTGGTAGGCGAGCCGGAAGAGGGCAAAAAGAAAATCTGGATCACCGCACGCCAGCATCCGGGCGAAAGCATGGCTGAATGGCTGGTGGAAGGCTTACTGGATCGCCTGCTGGATGAAGATGACGGCGTTGCCCGCGCTTTGCTGGACAAAGCGGTCTTTTACATCGTGCCGAACATGAACCCGGACGGTTCAGTACGTGGCCATTTACGCACTAATGCCGCTGGCATGAATTTAAACCGCGAATGGCTAAACCCATCGCTGGAGAAAAGCCCTGAGGTGTATCTGGTACGGCAGAAGATGCTGGAAACCGGCGTTGATCTGTTCCTTGATATGCACGGCGATGAAAACCTGCCGTATAACTTTGTTGCCGGTACCGAAGGTGTACCGTCCTATAATGCGCGCATCAAAGGCCTGGAAGACTTGTTTAAACAAACCTTACTCAGCGTAACGCCAGAGTTTCAAACTGAATTTGGTTACGATTTAGACGAGCCGGGTAAAGCCAATATGACCATCGCTACCGCCTGGGTCGGCGAGCAGTTTAACTGTCTGGCTTACACGGTAGAGATGCCGTTTAAAGACAACGCTAACCTGCCGGATGCCGCCTATGGCTGGTCAGATGTACGCTCAATGAAGCTGGGCCAGGATATGCTGCCGGCCATTTTGGCGGTGGTTGATAAACTGCGTTAAGCCAAAGCGTGCTTAAGCTTATCCGTCGCATTATTCTGGCGAGTGCGCTTTGCACGCTCGCCGGCTGTGCCGCCCTGAGTCAGTGGCTGGCAGTGTCACCGCTGCCAGTCAGCAGTCTGAGCGAAGCACAGCGCACTGCGCTGGATAACCACAGCAATTTAGGTCAGCGCGATCTGCGCTGGCCCCATCAGCAAAGCCAAAGAGCGCTGGTTAATAACCGCACCAGCTTTTTCGCTTATCAGGGGCAGGGCAGTTTGCTGGTTGCGCTTGGCAATACCGTGCAGTTTAGCCTGACGATTAACGGCAAACTGGTGCAGGTGCGGCCTGACGCCAGCCTTGGCCAGTACCTTGAGCTGGATATCAGTAAGCTAACTAAAAACGGCTTAAACCAACTGGCATTAACCGACATAGAGCCGCTCGGTGCCCAGCTTCGGCTGGTGCTGCCGTTCCCACAGCTTGGTCGCACTACGCCAGAGGCGGCAGGCTTTGCCACCGACGAGCTTGACCAGCTGGATGCGATGATAAATCGCGATGTTGCTCAAGGCTTTCCCGGCGCTGTGCTGTTAATTATTAAAGACGGCAATATCGTTAAGCACAGTGCCTATGGCTATGCCAATCGTTATGCCCAGGATGGTAGCGCACTTGAGCGGCCAGAGCCGATGCGAACCGACACAGTGTTTGATTTGGCGTCAAACAGCAAAATGTATGCAACCAACTATGCGCTAATGCAGCTGGTTAGCCGCGGTCAACTGGATATTAACGCGCCGGTATCGCAGTATCTGCATGAATACCAAGGCGAGGGCCGTGAGCAGCGGCTGGTTAGTGATTTGCTGTACCACAATGCCGGCTACCCGCCAGAGGTGCATTTTCACCGGCCAGATAACCGCCATGGCCCGGCGTTTTACTCTACCGATCGTCAGCTGAGCATGCAGCTAATCGCCACCCAGGTGCCGTTTGAGCGTGAGCGCGGCGGCAAGGCGGTATACAGCGACATCGACTATATGCTGCTGGGCCTTATTATTGAACGCATCACCGGTATGACGCAGGATCAGTATCTGCGTGCGACCCTGTACCAGCCAATGGGGCTCAGTCATACCGGCTTTAACCCGCTGCGCCGCGGTATCAGCGCAGAGCAAATTGCTGCAACCGAGCTTGATGGCAATAGCCGCGCAGGTCGGGTGCTGTTCCCGGCAGATAAGCGGGCAGTGGTGCGTGGTGAAGTACATGATGAAAAAGCCCGTTATGCCTTTGACGGCGTAGCCGGCCATGCCGGTCTGTTCTCCAGCGCAGAAGAGACGGCAAAGCTGGCGTTATTGGCGCTGCACGGTGGTTATGGTTTAACACGGGTGTTTGACGATAAGGTACTGCAGCAGTTTGTTCGTCCGTCGGTGTTTGACCATACGGTCGGGCTGGGCTGGCGCACTGCCGCTGGCGGTGACCTTAACTGGCACTTTGGTCCTTATGCCAGCCATTACGCTTTTGGCCATACCGGTTGGACCGGAACCGCCACCCTAATTGACCCGTATTACAACCTGGTGGTGGTGCTTCTCACCAATAAAAAGCACAGCCCCATTTTAGCCGAGGCCGGCGGCGGCTATTATTTTGCCGGCGATAAATTTGAAACTGGTATGTATGGCAGCATCATGAGTAAAATATACCAGGCAATGCAGTAGGCAGCTTTGGGCTGCCCTAAATAAGGCTGAAGTAATATGGCAATCATTTCCTGTCCGTTTTGCGGGCACAAAATTTCTGATAAAAGCCCCAGTTGCAACAAATGCAATGGCGATATTGCCGGCTTAACACCGCAAAAACGGGAAGCTCTGGCGCGGGATAAAGCGCTTAATCAGGCGCAAAGCCTGGTTAATCACTCTATGTTTGCCTTACTGTTATTTTTAGCCGGTTTTGGCCTGATGTACTGGTGGGACCCAGAAACCGGCAGCCCGCAGCAGTATATTGCCGGCGGCGCTATCGGCCTTGGCTTTTGCTGGTACATTATCAGTCGGGCCCGCATTATGTTACTGAGAAGGCGTAAATGAACTTTAATGCGTTAGTACAGGCGATGACGCCTGAAACCTATGAAAAGCTGTCGGACGCCGTGGCCACCGGCCGTTGGGCCGACGGTAACCCCCTTAGCGAAGTGCAGCGCGAGCAAAGCCTGCAGCTGGTAATGGCGTATCAGGCGCAGGTGTTAAAGTCTGAAGAGCTGTTTACCATAGGCGCTGATGGCCAAATGATCCAAAAAACCAAAGCCGAACTGAAAAAGCAGTTCGAGGCAGAGCAGTCTATAGCAAGGTTCGCGCACGATGATCTTTAAACGTTTTTTTAAACCCAAATGGCAACATGCCGACGCCGCAGTGCGACAACAGGCGATTGCCGAATTAAACCGTGACGAGCAGGCACATAAAACAGTGTTGCACGAACTGGCCTTTAACGACGGCGCCGAAGCGGTGCGCAAAGCTGCACTGTTAAAGCTCAATGATTTTTCGCTGTGGTGGCAGGCCAGTAAGCATGACAGCGCCGAGCGCCTGCAGCAACTGGCCGAGCAAACTCTGGTGCAGCAACTGCTGGATAATCAAGTCGAGCCGAAATTAAAGCAACAATTTATTGCCCAGTGCAACCGCAGCAGCATTTTAGAGCAGTTGGCACAAACCGAAACCGACAGTGCGCTTAAATTCAGTTTGTTGCAGCGGCTCAATAAGTCTGAGCTGAATATCAAAGCACTGTACGACGCGGTGCTGTCAACGGCGCAAAAACTGCAACTGTTGGCGCCGATTAACGATGAGAAAACGCTGGAAAAATTAAGCAAACAGTTAACCGGTGAATTGCAGTTAGCCGCTGAGCAAAAGCTGCAGCAGCTGGCAGAGGCAAAACAAAAGCCGCAGCAGCTGCGTAAACAGCTAACATTGCTGCTCGCGAAGCTTAATGCACTGCGCGAGCGCGCCAATCTTAATGAATTGCCGGCCCAATTTGACGACTACAAGCAGCAATGGCAGCAGTTGGATGCTGAGCTAGGTTGTTTAGGCGCTGAGGCCGACGAATACCGTGCTAAATACAGCAAAATTTGTCAGCTAACTGAGCAGTGGTTGGCGCCCAGGCTTGATGAGCTTGCCAAAGCGCAGGCGCTTGAGGCAGCAAAGGCTGCACAGCATCAGGCTCAGCAGCAGCTAAACGCTGAGTTTGATAACGTTGAACAGCAGTTACAACAAGCGTTACTGGCGGCAGATATTACCGCGGCGCAGCAACTTGAAACCGCTCTTGGCGCTATTCAAAGCCGCCTTAGCCAGAGTGATGTCAGTGATAAAACTGCGTTACAACGGCGGCTGACACAACTTGGTGCGCAACTGTCGCAGCTGCCTAAGTTGGCCGAGCAGCTAACACAGCTAACCCGTATTGTTGCCGATTGGGCGGCGTTACCCACGCCATCCGATTTAGCCGCTTATCAGGCTACCTTGTCACAGTTACAGCAACTGCAACACAGCTGGCGTCAGCACAGTAAAACGTTGGCAATCGCCGTGCCCGACAGCCTGAAACAAGCGCAGGCCGATTTAGCTAAGCATTGGCAGCAGCTACAGCAGCAATTTGATGGCCAGAGCGAAAAGGCGCTACGCCAGTGTCGAAGTAAACTGGCGCAGTACCGCCGCTTACACAGCGCCGGTAAATTTAACGCCTTGTTTGGCTTGTTTAAAGGCATTGAGCAGGAACATCAGCAGCTAAACGCAGCGCAGCAGGCGCAGCTAGCTAAAGACTATGAATTTGCCCGTGACACTCAGGCCGAGCTTACCGATTTACAACATTATATTGCCACACCGCGCAAACAAGCCCTGCTGGCAGAAATACAGCAGTTGCCCACCAGCATTGGCGATAACGAGGTACATCCGCGCGCCGAGCAGGTAAAGTTGGCCCGCGCCAGCTGGAATAGCTTAGGCCGGGCAGCGCCAGAGTTGGACGCTGAATTAAACGCTGCCTTTGATGCTGCCTGTGAGCAAGCCTTTGCGCCTTGCCGGGCGTATTTTGCCAAGCTGGATGCAGAGCGCGCTAAGCACCGTGAACAGCGTGAAGCTATTATTGCGCAGGCACAGCAGTTAGCGTCAGCTCAACTGGATAGCAAGGCGCTGCAGCAGCAACTGAGCCAGTTAAAACAAGCCTGGCAGCAGGCAGGTGCAGTCGATAAACAGCAGTTTAGCGCACTTAACCAGGCCTTTAACCAGGCGCTTAAGCCGCTTAGCCAGCAGCTGGACAGCCTGTGGCAGCAAGGTGCAGCAGCGCGCCAACAACTGATTGATAAAGCAACAGCCGCACTTAGCCTCTCTGAGCCTAATCAAACTGCTAAGGTGCTTAAAGAGTGCCAGCAGCAGTGGAAAACGCTGCCCGCCGCTGGCCGCAAGCAGGATCAGGCGCTTTGGCAGCAGTTCCGGCAGTTGTGTGATGGCTTTTTTAATGCCCGCTCTGCACAATTTGAACAGCAAAAGCAGGCCGAGCAGGATGAGTTGCAGCACTATGAGTCAGCACTGTCTGCAGTGTTAGCAGCGCTGGAAAGCGCCGCCAGTGCCGCAGAGTTTGAACAGCTGCAACAAGCACTGCAGCAGATGGACCCGCGAGGTGTTGCCAGCCAGCAAGCTGTTAGGCAGGTGATGGCAAAACTGCAGTTAAAGCGTCAGCAATGGCAAAACTCGCAGCAACAGCAGGGGTTACAGCTGATGTTTGAACAGTTATCCGATCCCACTTTAACTGCCGATGCCTTACCCGCCGGCTACCGTGAGTGCTTTGGCGCCGGGCGTGAGCAGCAGTTTAGTCGTGAGCAACTGACCATAGCACTGGAGATCATCTGTGATAGCCCCTCGGTGGATACCCGCGCCGAGTTGCGCCAGCAGGTACAGTTAATGCTGTTATCGGATAAGCATAATCAGGGCAGCACACTGGATAAACACAGCCTGCTAAAGCGCTGGTTAGACTACGGAGCAGTAACGGCGGCAGAGCAGGGCTTACTGGCCAGAGTTAAAGCCCTGTTTAGCTGATACCGAGGTTATTATTGTTAGCAAACTGACTGCGGCTTAGTCCGCAGTCAGCTCGCCACGCAGGTTTTGCTGAATTTGCCGGCGTATTTCATCACTGGTTAAGTCTTTACTTAGCAGATAATGCAGTTTGGTTAACGCCGCTTCTAAGGTCATATCGTAGCCACTTATTACGCCAGCCTGCGCTAACGCATTGCCGGTAGCGTAGCCCTGCATATTCACTTTGCCTTTAAAGCATTGGGTACAGTTAACGATAATAAGACCGTTTTGGCTGGCCTCGCGCAAGATCTGCAATAGCTCTGGCCGCTGCGGCGCATTACCCACACCGAAAGATTTAATGATCAACGCCCTTACCGGTGCGGTGGTCATATTTTTAATCACTTCAGTGCTAATTCCCGGGTACAAGGTGACCACACTGATTGGCTGTGGAATAACGTTCGCAAGCGTAAGCGGGGCGGCGAGCGGGGTTTGGCTTAATTTGCCGGCTACTAAATTAATATGAATACCGGCCTCGATCAATGGCGGAAAATTGGGTGAGGCAAAGGCGTTAAAACCGCTGGCATCGGCTTTAGTGGCGCGGTTACCACGAAACAACTGGTTGTTAAAAAACAGCGCCACTTCGGCAATAGGGTAGTTGGCGGCCAGATACAGTGCATTTAGCAGGTTAACCTGACCGTCTGAACGCAGCTGCGCCAGCGGAATTTGCGAGCCGGTTATGATGACGGGCTTTTGCAGGTTTTCCAGCATAAAGGACAGTGCTGAGGCAGTATACGCCATGGTATCGGTGCCATGCAGCACAACAAAACCGTCGTAGTTATCGTATTGCTGCTGAATATCTTCGGCGATATGGCGCCAGTGCTCGGGCGTCATATCGGACGAGTCAATCACCGGGTGGTATTCGTGAATATCAAATTCGGGCATTTCTGCGCGGTAAAACTCCGGCATCCGTTTTACCGTATCAGTTAAAAAGCCCGGCACCGGCACATAGCCCTGCGACGAATGTTGCATACCAATAGTACCGCCGGTGTAGGCGACATAAATGCGTTTTCTGCTCATTGAAACTTAACCTAAAAAAATGCCCGGTGTTAGCCGGGCATTGTAGAGGGTTTTAGCGCAACTGTCAGTCGATGCTGCAGCTGACACAGTATGAGTACACACCATTTGGATCGTTAAACTGATTCAACAGCACAAAGTCTTGTTTTAACTGTTTGGTCAGTTGTTGCAGCAGTTTTTGCTCGGCGCTAACAGCAGGTTGCGGCAACCAGCC
>JAANMY010002901.1_pt1 | contig 15141 bp, 9 predicted proteins | sample 7279691 | NCBI WGS metagenome assembly JAANMY01 (sample SAMN14094543, study PRJNA606508) | bioreactor metagenome | isolation source: A lab-scale SPAN reactor treating ammonium-rich wastewater day 388 | place: Ireland: Galway | collected 2018-02-07
AGACGGCACCATCCTCTACGAGCCCGAGTTCGCGGGTGGCACCATCGACTTCTGGGCCAACCCGGGCGAAAGCCAGACCCACGTCGTCTACTCCGACGCGAATATTTCCGTGAAGCCTTCCGATGAGGTCGACGTCAAGATGGGTACCGGGGACAAGGCCGATATCTTGATCATTACGGTCAAGCACAAGGACGGAACAACGGACACCTACGAGGTTCAAAAGGGCTACAAGGCCAATGTCAACGTAAACGCCGAATACATCACCTATAACGGCGTCGCTTCGGACGAAATCCCGGCGGATCTGGCCGAGCGCCTTACCGTCAACGGCGGCACTAGCGCTACGGGAGAAAACACGGGCGGCGTCAGCGCCGATGCCGTCGTCAGCACCCTGCTGGACGCCACCGGTCGCACCGAGGCCCAACTCATCTCCGCTCTCAAGGCCGCGGGCTATACTTACGACACGATTGAGGATTTAAAGAAGGCTATCAAAGACAAGGAATTTCCACCCGAGAAGCCGGATGCCAAGCTGGTTCAATTCCTGGGTATCCTGGACGCGGATCTCACCTCAGCCGTCAATGATGTGGTCGCCGCCTTCAACGAGTGCAAGCCCGACGACGTCAAAAAAACCAAGATGGAGGCCGCCACCCAGCGCCTGGTGGAATTGCTGCAGTCCCTCTATCCCGACGCGATCGTGACGGCCGAACCCTCGCCCGACCTCAACCAGTGGGGCACGATCTCGTTCACCGGGACGGAGTACAATTTCACCGGCGGCACGGACGGGACCCTGAACCTCACCGAGACCTAAGCTCCGTCGCCTTAATAATCCACCTTGACCAAAAAAAGGCCCCAGGCGGGGGCCGTCGCGCCCGCCCGATTTCGATCCCGCGCGGCGAGAATTTGCCGAAAATCCTCGGGGCCGATGCGGCTTAGTCCCACCTCCAGCAAGGTCCCCACGATATTCCGCACCATGTGCTTCAAGAAACCCGGACCTTGCAGGGTCACGGCGATCAAAGCGGGGCCCGCTTCGGCCTCGGGATGAAAGCAGTCCTCGGCCCCCAGGGCCGGCAGGATCCCCGCCAGGCCGAACAGGCCCATCAGGCTGTTGCCGACGTCCCGCAGCGGCGCCCGCTGCAGGCGCGCCGCCTCTATGCGGCGCACCGAGGTCTTCGTGGTGGAGTCCGCCGCCTTGAAGCTGGCGAAATCGTGCTCGCCGACCAGCATGTCCAGGCACTCCTGCATGCCCTCCAAGTCCAGGTCGCCCCACACGCGCCAACTATAGGAAGAAAGGAAGGGCGCCTTATGGTCGCTGTGCAGAAGAAAATAGGTATAGGTCTTCCGCTTCGCGCTCTTCTGCGCGTCGAAGGCCTCGGGGGCCTCCTCCACCGACAGCACTACGATGTCGTAAGGCAGCTTGGCATTGAGCGCCCGGTGCAGGGTCTTAAGGTCGATGCCGTGCGAGGTGGCGAAATGGGCGACCTGCGCCAGGGCGTGCACGCCCGAGTCGGTGCGGCCCGAGCCGATCAGCGTCACCCGCTCGTGGCATATCTCGCTTAAGATGTTCTCGAAGATTCCCTGGATGGTCGGACCGGTGGGCTGGACCTGCCAGCCCTGGTAATTCGTGCCTTGGTATTGAATGACGAGCTTGATCTTGCGCATGATTTCGGAAAATCGGCTTTTATTCGGGAATTCGCCGAAAATTGCAATGGAGAAGGTCGAGGAATTCGCGCTTTCCTATTTCCCGTCTTTCCTTCATATTTCCGCCCGGAGGTCCCCCGATGAGAAAACTGACCCGCGCCCTATGCACCCTGCTCTTCACCGCCCTGATCGCCTCGGGCTGCAGCGCCGGAGGGGATCCGGTCCCCGTGGCGACCGGCCTGCTCTACGTCCTCGACCGCGCCAACGCCGCGGTCTACATCTACGACAACATCGCGACGCTCGACGGCGCCCAAGACCCGGTTCGCACCCTGACGGGCGAGAACACCCAAATCGAGACCCCCACCGCGCTCACCGTCGACCCGAGGCGCGACATCCTTTACGTCGCGGATTCCACCGAGGGCGAGGTCTTCGCTTTCATACCCGGCTCCGAGGCGGACGGCGACATCGAACCGCGCCGCACCTACACCGGAACCAATCGACTGATTTCCCTCTATTATGACGTCGACAACGACCGGCTCTACGGCGCCGACCTCACCGACTTTTCGATACGGGTGTGGGACGGCATCAGCACCGCCCCCACGGGTACCGCGCCCAACCGGCGCATCGGGCTTGGATACCCGCCCAGCGCCGTCTTCGTCGACACGCAGCGCGACAGGCTCTATGTGGGCGACCCCGGCACCTCCTCGGTCAAGGCCTACGACAATGCCTCGACCTTGGGGGTCAACAACCCTCCGGCCGACGCGACCATTACGGACGACACCCAACCCTTCGTTTTCGTCAGCTCCCTCACGATGAACGTCCCCAACGACTTCCTATACGTGGCCGAGCGTTTCAACCCCTCGGTGGAAATCTTCAATTCAGTCTCCACATTGAACGGCTCCGTCGCCGTGCCCACGGACCGCAGCCTGGAAGGCGACGCCACCGGCTTGACGCTCGACATGGGGCAGGTCCTATTCGTGGAAAACGTGCTTTACGTGCAACAAAGCCGCACGCAGATCGGCTTTTGGGACTCGGCCAACACCGTGACGGGCGACACGGCGCCCAACCGCGCCTTGACCGTCAATCCGGCGTCGCTGATCGTCGGTTTCATGGTGGACTTGGCCCACTGAGCGCGGTTCATTCCTCGCGGTACATCCGACCTTGGATGGCGATGTAGATGCGGCTGCCGCCCGAATCCCCCAAGAACCACGGCAGGTCCGGGTTGCTGGTTCCGGGCCCGCCCGGAGGAAACTGCGCCGCGCCGACCAACACCACGTCGTAATATTTCGTCTGTCCCGCCCTGAGCGTCGCCTCGTAACCCTGCAGATACCGATCCCCCGCGGAGAGGTAACAGTGAAACCGCGGCTTGACGTTATCGAGATAACCGGCGGGACATTCCGGCCCGTGGCGCTTGTCCTTCAACAGCAATTCGGTTTCCGAGACGCGGCCGTCCGGCACCAAAAGCATCTCTTGGCCGCCTTCCTCGAGCGTCCGACGATCCAATAGATGCGTCGTGAAGGCCAAAGACAGCGTCACATCCATCAAGTAGTCCGGGTTACCGCCGGGATTGCTGGCCGGCCAACGTCCCAGAATATCCGCGTGGTAGGGGTTCTGCATGCGCAAGACGATGCCGGGCAGCGTGAAATGCCCCGACTCGGAGTCGTAGAGGCCCGTCTCGCTGGACAGGATGTTGTGGTAGAAATACGAGCAGTCGCCGTTGCGGTAGGGCCCCAGCAGGCTCTCCGGCTCGCGGCACTTGTCGGAGCCGTCGCCCGAGCCCAGGCGCTGTCCGTCGATGCCGACGCTGGCCCGCGAGGTGAAGATGCGCAATACCTTGATGCGGTCGGCGAGGCTTAAATCCGGGTCGAGGATGTCCACCACCTCCGCGTCGAGCTCGACGTTTTGGAAAGCGGGGTCCTCGGCGTCGCTGAAGCGCAGGCGCAGCGGCTCCGGCGCCAGCTCCGGCTGTTGCCGGTAGTCGATGGTCTCGAGGGGGGCGTCGATGACCGAGTGGTCGATCAAGGCCGACAGGAAATCGAATTGCAGCAGGACGTTTCCGGTCAACTTGGGGATGCCGACGGTCCCCAAAACGTTGAATTTCATCCTAGCCTCGATGCCGATCGGGTTCGCTTCGGTGCGGCTGCCCACCTTGACCATGCGGATCTCGACGCCGTCGTTCACGACGGTCGCCGCGCCGGGATTGAAGACCAGGTCGAAGGCCATCAGCCCGGGCCCGCCCTCGCCCGCCGCGGGCAGGCGGTTCTCGGTGGCAGGAACGGCGGAGAAGGCCGATCCGTCGGCGAAGGTGAAGCGCACCTCTTCCCAGGCGTCGGTTCCCGTGTTCTTCAAGACCATCTTCTGCGTAAAGGGCAGCGCGGCGGCGCTTTCCAGCGCGATCTTGAGATTTCCTTTGTTCTTCACCTCGCGCGGCGAGATCGTCCCGTTGTTGACCTTCGAGACGCTCAGGACGTCGCGGATGTCCGGGACGGTGCGGCCGCTCAGGGCGATCCGAAACGGCTTGTCGCCGCCGAAATCCAGCATAAATTCCGCCGTGTCCTGGGGCGGATCCTCGCCGGGACCGGGTTCGATGTAATTAAAAGGAACATACATGACGGGAAAGGAGATCGCGCTCTCCGCCCGCGGCAGGACGCACTCGCCGAAAGGAAATTCCCGGCCGCCCACCCGTACCTTGCTGCAGGTCGCACCGTCCTGCATCGAGATCGAGCCGCGGACGAATTCGCCACCGCCGGCGCAAAGCGGGGTCTTAGGATCGTCGTCCAAGTCCACGGGCTGGGTGAATTTGAGAATGCGCTCGCCGCTGCCGGCGTTCTTGATGGTGACCTGCTTCGAGACCGCGCCGCGGAATTCCGCCGCCGAGCAATCCAAGGCCGGCTTGCCGCCCAGGTTTTTCAGCACCACCGAGGCCAGACCGAGATCGATGCGCGAGGTCTCGGGCTGGCCCTCCACGGTGATGTGGAGGCCCGGCGGCTGTTCCTGGCCCGGGGGCGGCTGATTGTCGGGGTTGGCCGAGCCGCAGTTTTCCGGCAGGGCGTCGAGCTTGCCGACGAAGCGCGCCGTAAGCGCGCCGCCCGCGAGGATGTCGTTGAGCGGCACCAAGGGCGAAAAATCCCCCGGGAGGGTGACGCCGAAGACCAGCGTCAGGGAAAGGTCGTTGCGGTCCAGGGGCTTCCCCTGCTCCGGAATGGAATTGAGGTTGCCGGTGGCCGTCACCGCTCCCGTCTGCAGGCGGATCCCGCCGATGGCGGTCTCGCCTTCGAGGAGCCGCTCGGTCGTTCCCTTTTGCAAGACCTCGAGGGTGAATTGCATGCCTTCGACGGCCAACTCGCCAGTGGCCGGATCGAGGCGCCCCACGGCCCGGGAGCCGTGCACGCCGCCGAAGCGCAGGTCCGCGCTGTTGCTCAAACGGGTCAGGATGATGTCGGGGAATTTCTCACCGAGGATCGCGACCTCCTCGCCGTTCACCTGGATGGGAATGCTGGGAATCGCGATCGGGTTGGCGTCCAAGACCTCCAAGGCCTCGCTCGAAGGCTTGGCGCTGACCTTGAGCTGGAGCATGGACTGGAAGTTGACGAAGCATTCCTGGCCCTCGCCGGGCCCCGGCGCATCGGGCGCGGGCGGCTTGGGATCTTCCAAGACGGTCGGGTCAAAATTGGACTCGCAGGCGGACAGGGCGAGGATCCAGAGGATCCCGCCGACGGCGTAACGCACAACCCGCTGCACGGATGAAATCGACATACCAGCCCCCCGGAACCCTCAGAGGCCTTCCCCCTTGTCCCACGGCCGGCCCCGAAGTCATGGACTTTTATATAGAAATTTTCGTCACCGCCGAAAAATAGTTGCGGGCCGACCGCGGGAAAAAAACCGTGAAATAGATTAGATTTTTCAAAGGGATTTTTGGGATAATGGCCGTCGATCCATGCAAAGAAGGGAGGCCCGCCATGACCTATGTCGTCACGGAGCATTGCGTTAAATGCAAGTACACCGACTGCGCCGTCGTCTGCCCCGTCGAGGCCTTCCACGAAGGCCCGGAGATGCTCTACATCAATCCGGCCACCTGCATCGACTGCAACCTCTGCGTCGCGGAGTGCCCCGTCGAAGCGATCTACGCCGAATCGGAGGTCCCCAAGAAGTACCAGGCCTGGACCGAGGTAAACGCCAAAGAATGCGAAAAATACCCTACCATCGCCGAGAAAAAACCCGCCCTCCCCGGCGCCTTGACCTTGGAGCAGTGGAAGGAGATCGACGCGAAGCGGGAAGCGGGCGGCGGATAAAAAAATCCCCCGCCGCTGGCGCGACGAGGGATTTAGGATCTACTTCTTTCTAAATGCTAATTGCAGCTCGCGCCGTCCTTGCACATCCGGCCTTGAATGGCCAGGTAGATGCGGCTGTTGTCCATGAAGACCGGCGTGTCCGCTTCGACCGAGCGCGGCTTGAACTGCCCGACGCCGACCACCACGACATCGTAGACGCCGTCGGTGCCGGGTTTCAGGGAAAGCGGCTTGCCCTGGACGTACTTGCCGTCGGAGGTCAGGTAGCACTTCATGTGAGGATGAGCCGTCAAAGGATCCTCCGGACACGGATCCCCCAGGCGGTCGGCCTTAGAAGCCAGATTCAGATCGCTGCGGCTGATCCGCGGATCCGGCACCAAGACCAAGTCGCCCTCTTCCTTCTTATCTAGGATCAGCGTCGTCAGGGAGAGATCCAAGGTCGTATCGAGGATATTGTCGTTCGGATAACCCAGGCCGGGGTTGCTGGGGGGCCAGACGCCGCCGACGTTGCCGTGGTAGGGGTTCTGGATGCGCAGCTTGAGGTTGGGAATCGTCATATTCCCGGTCTCCTCGTCGTATACGCCCTCACTGTTTTCACTGATGCCGATGTTAAAGTAGAAGAAGGCGCAGTCTCCGGTCTGATAGGCCACATTGATCGGGTCGGGCTCGTTGCACATCGACGAATCGTCTCCGGGAACCAGGCCGGAACCCTGGGCGTTGAAGATGCGCAGGGCGGTGCGGCGCTGCGCGAGCGTGGCGGTGAGCGGGTCGAAGTCCATCGGAATGATTTCCACCGGCTGGACCTCGGCCTCGTTCAGGTCGCTGAACTCGAGGGCCTGCGGCTGCGGGGCCTGGTCGGGGAACTCCCGGAAATCGAGCGACTCAACCGGCTTGGTCTGCAACGCGTTGTCGATGAAGGCTACCAGGAAGTCGATCTTCAACTTGTAGGTGCCGAGGATGGGATCGACGCCGACCGTGCCCTCGAGATCGAAGGTCAAATCGGTCTGCGCCGTGGAACCCGCCTTGGTCAGGTGGACGATCAATTTTCCCTTGTCCACGGCGCCGGAGGCGCTGGGATTGTAGGCGATGCTGAAGGCGGCCGTGCCGGGCGAGTCGGCCGTGCCGGGCCCCACCGTCGTGGTCGCCGGACCGGTGACCGTAAAGGCCGGGCCTTCCTCCACCGTGATGGTCAGGTTCTGCCAGCTATCGCCGCTGGTGTTTTTCACGACGAATTCCTGCGTGAAGGGCTTGGGGTCGCTGTCCTTTAGCGAGAACTTGACCAGGCCCTTGTTGCGGATGTTCTTCTTCGAGACCACACCCGCCTTGACCTTGGAAATGCTGAGCGAATCGCGGCTGTCGGGCTCGGCCTTGCCCTTGAGTCCCAAGGCGAAGGTCTTGCCGTCGTCGTACTCGATCACCAACGAACCGGTGTCGCCGGGCGCCGAGGGAGTCGCGGCCGGGGTGGCCGCGGGGGTCGCCGCCGGCGTGGCTTCGGGGGCCGCTCCGCCGGTCGGGGCGGTGAAGTTATAGGGGACGTACATCAGCGGGAAGGTGATCTTCGCGTCCGGACTGCCGGCGGGCAGTTTGCACTCGCCGCTCAAGAATTGCTTGCCGGCCACCGTGACGGTCTCGCAGCTGGCGCCGCCCGAGACGCTGATCGAGCCGCGGACGAACTCGCTGCCGCCGCTGCACAGGGGATCCTTGCCGTCGACGTCGGTGTCGGCGGGCTGACCGATCTTGAGCTTGCGCTCGCCCTCGGCCTTGTTGGTGATGGTGATCAGCTTGGTCAGAGCGCCGCGGTTGGAGGCCTCGGAACAATCCAAAATGGTCTTGCCGCCGGAACTGGTGACCAGAACAAGGGTCGAGCCGAAGTCGACCGATCCGAGGTTGGCCGCCGTGCCGTCGGAAATGGCGAATTCGCTGGGGCCGCCGCTCGAGCCGGAGCCGCCTCCGCCGGGCGTACCGCCGCCGCCCGCGGTGCAGTTCTCGGGCAGTTGGTCCAAGCTTCCATCGAGCGTCGCCGTCAGGGCGCCGCCGCCGATCGGGCCGGACAACAGGCCCGCGCTGGTCGGGACCGTCATTCCGGCGACCAGCTTGAGGCTCCTGTCGGATTTATCCAACGGCTTGCCGGTCTCCTCGATGGGATCGTGATTGCCGGTGGCCGTGATGGATTCGGTGGTGAAGGTCACCGCGGGAAAGTTGTCGACCGTACCGAGCTCGTTGGTCGTGCCCTTGGCGACGATCTTGATCAAAAATTTGAAGCCGCTGATCTCGATCTTACCGGTGGCCGGATCGTAGGTGCCCGTACCCTTGTTGCCCGAGATCTTGCCGTTGACGATCAGGTCGGCCTGGGTGCTGAGCGAGGTAAGCAGGATGTCGGGAAAGGTGTCCCCTTCCATGGTCAAGTTGTTGCCGCTGACCTTGATCGGGATCGGGTCGATGTCGACCGGCTTGGCGTCGAGCTTTACCGTTCCGGTGGAATCGACCTTCAACTGCATGGTCCCGTTGAAGTTGACGACGCAATCGTCGGATCCGCCCGGGGGCGGGTTGGTGCCGGGATTGGCTCCGGGAGGCGGGTTGTCGCTGGGATCGACCAGGGTGAAAGGCTTGTCCGCTCCGCCGCAGGCGATCAGGAACTGGCCGACCAGCAGCATCACGAAAGTCGATCGAAAGAAACGTTTTCGCAAGACTGAAAACGTCATGGGCTTACCTCCCTAGAGTGCGTCAAACAGCTATTACTGCCCCTCGGCTTCTGTAAAGTTCAAACCCACATAAGCCAGGATATCCAGGTACAGGCGGCTGTCGTCGATGAAAACAGCCGGGATATGGGCCAAGGTCGAAGGATCGTTGGGATCGACCTTGCCGATGTCCAAGGAATCGATGCCGAAATCGGGCAACAGCGGCGTGGGATTGCCCGAGGCGTCGGCCTTGCCGGCGAACTCCTCCGGAATCGGGATCATGATCTCGTTGAAGCGCTCGCAGGGGCTGGCCAGGGCGCCGGTCAAGGTGGTGTTCCAGTCGTCGGCCAGCGTGGCGTCGGACTTGCCGGTATTGTTCTCGAGCACCTGGATCGAGGAGATGAAGATCGGGTTGGTCTCGCTCAAGGTGTTGGGCACCAGGCGCAGCTGGATCTTGGTCTTCTCCGGCGGGTTCGGATTGGTCAGGAAATCCGCGGCGGAGGCCACGCGCTTGAAGCCCTTGATCTCGCCGTGGGCCATCAGGTTGACCTTGATGCGGTAGAGGGGCTTGGGATTGTCCGCATTCTCCACGGTGACGTCCTGGTAGGAGACGATGTGGCCGTTCTTAGCGGGAATCTTGACCAGGCTCGCCTGGGGGCATTCCTCGCCCGAAGCCAGATTCTCGATGGGCACGAGGGTTTTCGATTCGGGCCCGACCTTGCAGAGCCCCTTCGCCTCGAGCGTGGGGTTGTAGGTGGTCGGAACGACCTTCTCACAGTAGGTCTTCACCCCGCCCATGTTCTCGGGCACCGGCGCCGTGCGGTAGACCGCCAGTTCGACGTTCGGCAGGGTCAGGCGAAAATATCGGCCGTTGGGATCGACGATGGAGTTTTCGCCGGGGCCGCGGCCCGGGTTGGTATCGGGAGTAGGATCGGGCTGCGGAGTCGCGCCGGGCGCCGGCTTCTGCACGACCGTCTCGGCCATCATCTGGACTTCCTCTTTGGTGAGGAAGGTCAGCATGGGGGAGACCCGCTTGTCGCTGCGCACCCGAAGCAGCAGGGGCACCTGTTTGTCGAGGTCGTCCTTGCGACCGTCGAGGTTGGCGTCGATGTCGTTGGCCAGGCGGCTGTCGTTGCCGCCCATCGGCGCCAGGGACTTGTTGGGCGTGATCTTGTTGGCCGTATAGAAGTTGGCGTCGACGTCCAGGTCGATCAGGCCGGCCAGACTGGCCGCCGAGAAAATCTGGCTGAACAAGTCCTCGCCCAGGCCGATGGCGACTTGGTGGTTTTCGGTGGTGTTGTTCGTCGTGGGCTCGGGCTCGCCGGACGCGGCCCAGCGGGAGACGGCGGCGATGACGCCATCGCCGAAATCCGAGGCCAGCTTGGTCAGGGCGCTGGGGCCGGGGTTGAAGCGCAACGGGGCGTTGACGATATGGATGCCGTCGGCGTCGATGCGAATCGCCTCGGCGCGCAACAGGTGATAAGCGATGTCCAGAGCGACCGTCTTGCCGAACAACTCGAAGGAGAACGGCAAGCGGAGGAAATTTTGATTATAAGAAGTCAGTTTTTCGATATCGAGGGTCGCCTTCCCGAGGGCACCCGTCAAGGGGTGGTTTTGCCCCTCTTCGATGCCGCAAACGAAGGTGCCTTCCAGGCTGGTTTGGAACTGGCGCTTGATCAAACCCTGCTGTTCGTCGAGGAACTGAGCTCCGGCGGCGTGTGGGTTGCGCGAGGTATCGACGGTGACGTAGTTCCCCAATTCCCCGTCGCCGATGACGCTCATGATAGCCTTGTCAGAGATTTTTCGGATATCCAGGACCAAACGGTCGTCCTTGGCGTCGAGGATGCCGTCTTGATTCAAGTCTTGGTCGTGCTTCTTGACGAAGGTCACGCCCAGATTGACGTCGAGCCTTGCGATATCGATCTTAAGCGGCAGGAATCCGACGTCTTGTCCGTGGTAGGTGACTTCGCGGCCATCCACGGCCCTCAGGTCGGCTTGGCCGTGCATCCCGTTGATCCGCGCCGCCACGTGCAGCATGCCGTCGCTGGCGGGACGAATCTCGCTGATTTCAATCGAGCCCAGCGAAAAAGTGTCTTCCAAAAATTCGATGCTGGTATCCCCGCCGCTGACCACCTGCTGCTCCAGCTCGTGGCAAACGTAGCCTGGCGTAGTCGCGGTCTTTTTGAAAATACTCAGGACCAAATCGGAGGTCTGGGGGCGATTGAGGAACTTGAGCAACAGTTCCTTCACTTGGTTCTCGATCAAATTTTTATCGATGTCGAGGTTCAGGCCACGATGCGTCATCGTATTGGCGGAGGCGATCTGCCCGTTGTCGATGAGCTTCATCGGTTCGCCATAAGCCAAGGCCCCGGCGACGTAAGAGGCGGATTTCGTCTGCTCGTTGCTGGGCCGGATCTGGTCCACCGAATTGATTTCGTAGATATTGATCCCGAAGCGCGGCTCGAGCTTGACGGTGAATATGCCCTGGGTCGCGTCGTAGAGGACCGCGTCGCTGCCGACGATCTTGGTGCCGTTGAGGTAGACGTCGGGCGTAAAACCGAGTTGGCCGGTCTTGCAGGTATCGCCGATCGAAGGCAGGGTCGCCTCGCCGCCGGTGCTGCCCGTGACCTTGCTTGGCACGAAGGTGTAGCAGAACTGCAGGTCGACCTTCTGGCCGCTTTCGGCGCTTTGCGCCACCACGCCGTCCTTCTCCGGCTTGATCAGCTTGATCCGCGGACCGCCGTCGGCGTTGAAGACCGTGAAGGTCACCACCGAGGGCTCGGGGGCCGCGTCGCCGAGCAGCTGGTCGAGGGCCGGGCTGCGGGCCGTCACCTTGATCTTGTTGACGCCCTGGTGCAGGGGCACGACGCCGGTGAAGAAGACGTCGGCGCCCTCGTCGCTGGGCAGGGCCACGACCGAGGATTGCAGCTCGTCATTCTCGTTGGAATCGTCGAACTTTACCTGGATGCCCGCACCGCCCGCGGTGAGCAGCCTCACCTTCACGTTGAGGAAGTCGGAGGCGATGACGGCGTTGTTCTCGACCGGATCGGTCTCGTGGCCGGCCTCGGCCAGCTTGTTGATGGGGCTGGGCACGGCGTTGACGAACTCGATCTCGGGGGCCTCGATGCGCGTCCCGTTGACCATGATCGAGGTCAGCTCGTTGCCGGCGCCCTCGTTGATGACGCGGAAGGCGCTGACCACGATGGTGAACTTGCCGGCGCCGGTCAGGCCGACAGCCGCGGAAAATTTCCCGATGTTGGGATCGGTGGTCGCCTGGACGTCGCCGGGCATGATCGGGATCTCGGCGGAGGCGCCGCCGCCCGAATTGTTGAAGACGCTGACCACGATGACGGGATCGTTGGAACCGAACACCGCGAGCTGATTCAAATCGATCTTTCCGATCACGTCGACGCCGGGATGCACGGTCTCGAAGCCGGTCTCGGGGGAATCGAGGCAAAGGAAGGTGCTGGTGGGGTCGCAGCCGGAGTCGGCCGACTCGAGCGCCATCACGCGGTACTGGACGGTCGAGCCGTCCGGGGCCCGATCGGTTCGCGCCTTCGGGGCGCCGGGCTTCACGTAAAGGATCGGCGCGGTGCGGCCCAGCAGGGTATTGTAGAAGCCGTGGCCGTTGCCGCCGAGGCTCTGCGTGGGATCGACCTGATAGGTCTGGTAGATGCGGTCCTTCAAGGGATCGCTAAATTCGTCGTAAGCCTCTTTGCCGTTGAAGAAGTTTTCCGCGGTGTTGGGCCCAACGCCGGCATCTTCGGTATTTTTAGAATCTTGGGGGGCGGGAGGAGGAACGTTCTCGTGGATGTTGGGCTGGATGTCGGCGGGGGAGGTTTGCGAGTTTGACAGGGCCTGGGTCTCGGTTTCGTCGTCGTTCCCGGACCCGCAGGCCGTCAAGGAAACCAGGGCCAAGAGGCCCGCCATCGCCACTGCCGACTTGGTGTATTTCAGAATCATTACCGAACTCCCCTGCAACGAAAATCTCTGGACGTGCCTCTCCTAAAGGTCTTCTCGGTGCCTTCCAAGCAAAGTTGCTAAAGGTTTACAAGGATTTTACGTGGAATTTCGAGGGGTTATTGCGCGGTGCGGCAAGGCCGCTCGGCGCATCTCCCCCTGAGGAGTGCCGATTCGGAAAACGCTTAAAAAGTCCCACCGACGCCGATCTGGAAGTTGCTGCGGCCGTCGGTGCTGACGTTGACCTTAACTTCGGGTTTCGACGGGTCTTTTTTGTTCTTCCCCTCGATATCGTCCAATTTCTTCTGGGCTTCGGTGCCTTTGCGTGTGTCGTACTTGATCTTATCGATGCCGTATTCCAGCAGGCCGTTGATGCCATAGCTCAGGAAGGCGGAGCCTCCCGAGAGCCGGTAGAATTGGCCGTCTTGAGCCGGATAGTCGTAGTCGCTGCCGACTACCTCAAGCCGATCCGTGTTGGGCGGCTGATTGCCCAGGATGGACCTGCCGAAGAAACCGTTCCCGTTGCCGATGCCGCTGGTCAAGACCATGACAAGCCCGCCCAAGGCCAGGGCGCCGTGGGTGGTCGCCCACCAAGCCGCTTGACCGCCGCCGTCTTTGACGGCCTTGTTGAGATCGCCGAAGGCGCCTAGACCGCCCAACAGAACCAATCCGTCCCGGGTCGCAATCATCGGGAGGTTCAGGCGAAAGGCGCGGGCCTGCAGGTTCGTGATGCCTTCCGTCTGACCGGAAAGGTATTCCGACTCGTTCGGAAGTCCGGGCGTGGCCGCCAGCCCGATGAGGTTGATGCCCAGCTCGGTGCCCAGCAATACGCCCAATCCGATGCGTTGGCCGTTGTTGCCATATCGGAATTGCTGCTGAAGACGATAACCCATGGCGCCTTCGTTCCAACCGCTCAGCAGGCCGCCGATCATCGTCCCCGCGTTAAGCAGCGAGTACTGGCTGCCAGTGCGGTCGAGACCCAGCGAGATGATACGCTGCGACTGATAAGCCGCCTCGGTCTTGCGCAGGGAGTTAAAGCGGATTCCGTTGGCCGCCAGCATTAAGGCCGACATCGTCACCTGCGAGTCCGTGACCAGATGGTTTTCCGCCAGGACGTCCTCGGAAGTGAGGGATTCCTTGCCGACGTAGGGCGGATTGATATGGTAGCTGGCAAAGAATTCGATCGGCAGGCGGTTCGTTTCGGGCAAACCGTTGCTGTCGAAGTTCAAGTACGTGGTCAAGGGCAGCAGCCGTATCCCCATCTCAAAAGGCCCGTAACCGCCGCTTAAAAAGTCTCCATCATTGAAGACGGAGAGCTGGAAATTGGGATCGGTGCACTTCGCTCCCTCCGCGGGCTTGGTGATCTCGGAGCACCAGCCGGCGCCCAAGCCGATGCCGACGCGGTTTCGGCCGAATAGGCCGATATTCCAGCCCTTCCCGCGGGTCCCCACCCGCATGGTGTCGGAATATTCCACCATGCCCAGGATCATCGCCCAGTCCAGCCGGTGCGGACGCGCGAACCCGTTGAACGAGGGGGCGCCGATGGCCGCGAGGATCTCGCGCGCACGGTCGGCGCGGAAATTCAGGCAGAACAGACCATCGCCCCCGCGCGCCCCGGCGTACCCGGCGATCACGGTTGGCTCGATGAACTCGTCCGTCTCGCCCAGCCCATAGGCCACACGGACCGCTGTCGCCGCATCCGTCGCCGCCCGCCCCTGCCCGCGCAGGATGGCGTCATAGGCCCGCTCGACGCGCTCCCACTTCCGAAAACGGAGAGCCGTCGATGATGATGCCGGGGAAACCGGACACGTACAACACCGTTCGACTGCTCAGCCGTTCGTTCCTGACGCAACTCCGCTCCGTCGCCGAAGGGGATCTGGTCATCGGCGCCCCGGGCCGGGATTTCTTTGTCGCCGTCTCCACCAAAATGCCGGAACTCGTCTCGCGGATTCGCAAACGGGTTCGAGAGGACTTCGAACAGACGGACCATCCGCTCACCGACCGCATGCTGCTTGTGACCGCCGACGGCGTCTCTGAGTTGATCGACGAACTTTCATGAACGGGACGATGGCGACGCCGACGCGAACACTTACCCTCCTGGGTACCGGCACAAGCATGGGGGTGCCCATCATCAGTTGCGAATGCCCGGTCTGCACCTCGACAAACCCGAAGAATCAGCGGACCCGGGCCGGGGTCCATGTCCGTAACGGCGACCGCGGCTTTCTGATTGACACCGGGCCGGAGCTCCGGATGCAGATGCTCCGTGAAAATATCCGCGACATTGATGCGGTCGTCTACACGCACGCCCACGCCGATCACATTCTCGGTCTGGACGATCTGCGGATCTTCGGTCACTACCTCGACCGGGCGATTCCCCTCTATTGCGAGGCACCGGTCGAGCAGCAGATTCGGGCCGCGTTCAGCTACGCCTTCACGGCCCCTTATCCGAACGCCCACAAGTTCGCGGTGCCGAACCTCGAGTTCGTGCGGATCGGGACCGAGCCGTTCGAACTGCTGGGAACGACGGTGCGGCCGATCCGGCTGTGACACGGCAACCTGGCGGTGCTGGGGTTCCGCAT
>JAANMY010002902.1_pt1 | contig 15137 bp, 10 predicted proteins | sample 7279691 | NCBI WGS metagenome assembly JAANMY01 (sample SAMN14094543, study PRJNA606508) | bioreactor metagenome | isolation source: A lab-scale SPAN reactor treating ammonium-rich wastewater day 388 | place: Ireland: Galway | collected 2018-02-07
AAGGAGATGATGCCGGCGCTGCTGGTGGCCCTCGGGGCGCCGGCGGCGCTGATCTCGTGCGCGACGCTGCAGCACGCGATCGTGGCCCCGCCCAATGAGATTCCGGGAGCGGAATTCGTGGGCAGCGCCTCGTGCGAGGACTGCCACGCGGACGTGACGGCCAAGTTCAAGGGCGCGACGCACTCGCGGTTGCAGGCCAAGGGCGACAAGGCCAAGAACATCGGCTGCGAGTCGTGCCATGGGCCGGGCAGCAAGCACGTCGAGGCCGGCGGCGGGCGGGGGACGATCGTCAACCCGCGGCGCTCGGCGGAGGTGTGTTTCGCGTGCCACCTGGACAAGCGGGGCGAATTCAACCTGCCGTACTCGCACCCGGTGATGTCGGCCAAGGTGACCTGCAACGATTGCCACGACCCGCACGAGGGCGGCGCGATCATGGGCGGGGGCACGCAGCTGGCGACGGAGTTCGAGACCTGCGGCAAGTGCCACACCGCGCAGCGCGGCCCGTTCGTGTTCGAGCACGAGGCGGTGCGCGAGGGCTGCACGACCTGCCACAAGGCGCACGGCTCGGTCAACCCGAAGATGCTCAAGGCCCGGAACAACAACCTCTGCTTCCAGTGCCACTTCCAGCAGCAGACGGTGCCCGGGCAGATCTGGATCGGCGGCCGCGACCACTCGGGCTTCCTGGCCCGCGGCGCCTGCTGGAGCTCGGGTTGCCACGAGGCGATCCACGGCTCGCAGATCGGCTCGTCACTGCGCTTCTGATTTAGGAACCGAGAAGGAGACACAGCTATGAAAAAAGAGATTTCCCAAATGAAGCGGTGGACGTTCGTCGCGCTGGCCTCGGCGCTCGGCCTCTGGGCCGGGCCGGCCCTGGCGGGCAGCGAGCCCGCCCCGGTGTCGGAGAAGGCCGTGGCCTCGGAGAAAGGGGCGGAGATCCCCGTCGAGGAGGAGCCGGTCGTCTATAACAACTGGGTCGAGGTGGGCATGGGCTACAACTGGGTCAACGGCGACGGGGCCGCGTTCCAGCAGCGCACCGGCCTGCCGCGGGACTCGTTCTACGGCGGGATCCAGGACCTCCACATGGAGGGCGCCCTGGGCGGCGGCATGCTGACCCTCGATGCCCGGGCCATCGCCGACAACGGGGATTACCTCCTCGACATCCGATACGATGACCCGAAGTGGGGCTACGTGAACTTCGGCATCAACACCTACCGCTCGTACTACGACGGCTCCGCGGGTTTCTTCCCCGGGCGGGAGTACGACGACGACGTGGAGGTGGACCGCTGGTTCGACAGCTTCGACGACGAGATGTTCATCGAGCGCGGCTCGATCTGGTTCGAGGGCGGGCTGATGCTGGAGGACATGCCGCAGATCGTCTTCCGCTACGAGCACCAGTGGCGCCACGGGCGCAAGGACTCCACCTCCTGGGGCGATAGCAACCTCACCGGCGGGTACCGCAACAGCGACGGCGGGTTCTCGAATTACGGCGGGCGAGCCTACGTCCCGGCGTACTGGGATATCGACGAGAGCCGGGACATCTTCGACCTCGACATCACCCACGCCATCGGCAACACCTCCTTTGGCCTGGGCGGCCGCCTCGAGCTGCTCGACCAGGACAATGGGCGCTACATGCGCCGCCGCCCGCACGAGCAGGGCACCGTCTTTAACCCCGAGAACCCGAACGGGACGACCACCGGCAGCATCGATCGCCGCATCACGCAGCGCGAGGGCCTCGACGCCGACCTGTGGAACGTCCACACGTTCACGGACACGGCGATCAACGACCAGCTCCAGCTGACCAGCGGCTTCTCCTACACCGCGATGGACACCGACGTGGCCGGAAGCCGCATCCTCGGCGACCACTACGACGACGCGTACGACCGCTTCTTCCTGCGGCGGCAGGCGCGCGACGAGGGCTTCCGCAAGCTCATCGGCGGCGCGTTCCTGAAGCAGTACGTCGGCAACATGCACCTCCGGTACACGCCCTTCGAGGACCTGACCATGGTCGCGGGCGTCCGTGTCGAGGCGCAGGAGCGCGATGGCGTCGTCGAGTTCATCGAGACCAATGTGGACCCCAACACCCGGGCGCGCCCGCGCTTCCAGGAGCTGGCCGACCGTTTCCGCAACATGCAGAACCGGCAGGACTTCGAGGTCACCGAGAGCCTGGAAATCCGCTACACCGGGATCGAGAGCTTCGCGTTCTATATCTCCGGCGAGTGGTCCGAGGGCACCACCCAGCTCAAGGAGAGTGAGTACCTGATCTCGGATGGCGTCGATGCCGTGTGGCACGACATCGGCGAGACGGCGCTGTTCCGCGACACCAACTCCGACCGGTCGCTCCAGAAGTACACCGCCGGCGTGAACTGGTACCCCTTCCGCACGCTGAGCATCGGCGCCCAGTACTACTACAAGGAGAAGAACATCGACTATGACTTCCTGACCGACTGGCAGACCTACACGCTGGCCAGCACCGGCGACCTCTACCCGTCGTTCATCCGGGAGCAGGACTACCAGACGCATGACTTCAACGTGCGCCTGACCTGGCGGCCGTGGAACTTCCTGACCTCGGTGACGCGGTACGACCTGCAGCACAGCACCATCGACACCCGCGGCGACTTCGCCCGGACCAGCGAATACGACGACGGCGCGCGGGCGCTGGACTCGATGGAGAGCGCGCAGTTCGACAGCCACATCTTCAGCCAGAGCCTGACGATCATCCCGTGCCAGCACGTGTTCATCCAGGCCAACGGGAGCTACACCTTCGACGAGCTGGAGACCCCGGTCTACGGGCGCGAGCTGCCGGGCAATAACGCGACATCCGCGAACGCCATGGCCGTCAGCGACGCGGGCTACCTGACCATCGTGGACCAGTCGCGCAACAGCTACTGGACCGCGGGGGTGATCGTCGGCGTGCAGTTCGACCCGAAGACGAGCCTCCAGGCGCAGTACGACTACTACCTGGCGAACAACTACGTGAACAACTACGCCGCGACGATGCCCTTCGGGGCTGAGTGCGAGGAGAGCCGGGTGATGGCGACCCTCAACCGGCAGCTCACGGAGCAGATCATGCTGACCATGCGCTACGGGTTCATGAACTACGAGGACGTCCCGTCCGGCGGGCACAATAGCTACAACGCGCACCTCGCGTACGCCGGGCTGAAGTTCATGTGGTGAATTCCGGCGCGGGTTCCCGCGTCCAATGTGCCGGGCCGAGGGGCCCGGCCGGCGCGGGAGTCCCGGGGCGGCCAAGCTTGAGGTCGAATAGACCGGTGCAATCAGAGAGAGAAAGAGAAGGAGAGAAAAGAAGATGAAGAAGGCATTGATCATAGGCGTGGCCGCCTGGTTTGCGGCCGCGGTTTCGGGCTTCGGGGCGGATGGCGCGGCGCTGTGGAAGACGCACTGCGCGAAATGCCACGCGGCCGATGGCTCTGGCAACACCAAGATGGGCCAGAAGCTCAAGTGCAAGGATTACAGCAAGGAGGCGGTCTCCGACGACGCGATCATGAAGTCGATGAAGGCGGGCGTCAAAGAGGGTGGCAAGCAGGTCATGAAGGCGTTCCCGACCCTGTCGGAGGACGAGATGAAGGCCATCACCGCCCACATGAAGTCCCTGAAGAAGTAATCTCGGGGATCTGGTGATTCAGCCGCCGGCGCGGGGGGACCCGCGCCGGCGGCTCTGTTTTGGGCCGGGCCATCGAGGGCGCCCATCTGTGACCCGATGTAAAGAGCCCCTGGGGAAGGAAACCATCTTCGACAACCGGTATAGAGCACATCCGGCCTGCGCGCGGCCGGTGGATCGCTCAAGAAGCGGTGCGTCCCCGCGCCGCCGTCACCGCGGTTTAGGCCCATCTATTACGCGAGGATCTGGGGGCCCACCCCTTGCGCCGGGAAGGAGTTGGCGCAATGTAATGGTTCCTTTCAAATATGGATACTAGGCTGATTCTGGGTTTGAGCGCGGCGCTGGTCGCGCCTTGGTTTTTGGCTGGCTGCGGTGAGGAACCGATCCGGACGTATCGGGTGTCGAAGGAGAAGGAGGGCGGGGCACCGCCGCCGGACATGGCGTCGGGGCAGTTGCCCCCGGACCACCCGCCGATCGGGGGTCAGGGCACGCTGCCTCCAGACCACCCGCCGATCGGAGGCCAGGGGCAACTCCCGCCGGACCATCCGCCAATCGGCGGGGCGGACCTCCCCAAGGATCACCCGCCGATTGGGGGGACGGGGCCTGGGCAGCCCGAGATGGTGAAGATGCCCATGGGCCAGCCGTCTGGGGGTGGTGCTCCCGCGCTGGCGTGGGACGCGCCGAAGGCGTGGGTGGCGAAACCGGCGGGCGGCATGCGTGCGGCGAGCTTTGCGGTGCCGGGGCCCGATGGGAGCCAGGGCGACCTGTCGGTCATCGTGCTCGGCGGCGGGGCCGGCGGGCTATTGGCTAACGTGAACCGCTGGCGCGGCCAGATCGAGGCCGAGCCGTGGAGCCAGGAGGCCTTCGATCGCGAGGTGCAGAAGCTCGCCTGCCCGGCGGGGACCATCCTGTTCGTGGACCTTCGCAAGCAGCCGCCCGGGAAGAGGATCCTTGGCGGGATCTTGGAGCGCACCGGCGAGACCTGGTTCTTCAAGCTATCGGGTGACGATGCCCCCCTCGAGGCGGCCAGGCCCGCGTTCGTCGAGTTCCTGAAGACCGTTAGGAAGGCCGCGCCGTGAGCCTGCAGCACCTATGCCGGCCGCTGGCCGACCTGCGGCTGACGCTGTTTTCCCTGTCGCTGCTGATGGCGCTGGTGGCGATCTGCACGGTGGCGCAGGTGCGCATGGGGGTCTTCGAGGCCGTCGATACCTACATGCGCGGCTTTTTTGTCTGGTGGCATCCGGCGGCGCTCCCGTTCGCGATCCCGGTGTTCCCGGGGGGGGCGACGGCGGGACTGCTCCTTCTGGTCAATCTGCTGGCGAGTTTTGTGGTGCGCCTGCGGTTCGTCAGGGAGCAGATCGGCCTCTGGCTGATCCACGCCGGGCTGGTCGGGTTCGTCGTGGCGGAATTTTCGACGGGCATGTTCGCGGTGGAGACGCTGATGCAGATCCACGAGGGGCAGACCAAGAACTACACCGAGAGCCGGGAGCGCATCGAGCTGGCCATCGTGGACCCGTCGGATGCCGAGACGGTCTCGGTGACGGCGATCCCCGCCTCGCGCCTCCGCGTGGGCCGAGCGATCTCGCCGCCGGGCGTCCCCTTCCGCCTCGTCACGCGCGGCTATTTCGAGAACGCGGCGATCGCCGAGCGGTCGGCGGAGGCCCCGATGGCGGTAAACCTCGCCACGGCGGGGACGGGCGCGACCCGTTCGGTCTTTCCGCAGGAGGCCTTCCGGGGCGACGAGAAGGCGCAGAATAGCCCCGCGGCCTTCGTGGAGATCTTCGAGGGGGACAAGAGCCTCGGGGTCTGGCTTCTCTCCGCGATGGTGGTCGACCCCGAGATCATCCAGATCGCCGGGGAGAAATACGCGCTGTCGCTGCGCCACGAGCGGCACTACCTCCCATTCTGGCTGACCCTGCGGGATTTCCGTCACGAGGTGTATCCCGGCACTGAGATCCCGAAAAATTTCTCGAGCCTCGTGCACCTCCGCGATCCGGCCGCGGGCGAGGACCGCGAGGTGCTCATCTTCATGAACAACCCCCTGCGCTATGGGGGCAAGGCTTTCTACCAGTCCGGCTATCAGGGGGATGCCATCACGATCCTCCAGGTGGTGGACAATCCCGGCTGGCTGATCCCGTACATCGCCTTCTGCGTGGTCGGTGCCGGGATGCTGATCCAGTTCCTCGGGCACTTCTTCGGCTTCGTGCCCGGCGCGCGCGACGCGGGGGGGCGGGGCGCGCGGCCCGGCGCAGGCATGAGGGGACGCGGCATATGAGACAGTGGATTCCATGGATTGCGGCGGGGCTGGCGGCCATCTACTCGCTGGCGGGCCTCCGCCCGCCGAAATACGGGTCCGACTTCGATTGGATCGGGGTGGGCGAGCTGCCCGCGCTCCAGGGCGGCCGACTGAAGCCGCTCGACACCGTCGCGCGCAACGCGCTGCTCTCTTTCCGCGGCAAACAGACCCTGCGCTCCGAGGAGGGACAGACCTCCGCCCTCGAGTGGCTGATGCGGGCGCTGGCGGACCCGAAACGCGCGGACAAGGACAAGGTCTTCGTCATCCACGACCCGGACGTGCTGGGCCTGCTGGGCTTCCAGACGAAGGAGAAGTATTTCAGCTTCGAGGACCTGGGGTCTCATCTGGATCGCATCCGCGAGCAGGCCGAGCGCGCCTCGAAGATCCAGTCGAAGGAGAGGACCCGTTTCCAGGGCGCGATCCTCAACCTCCACGAGAGGCTGATCGCCTACCAGATGCTCCGCCACACGATCCAGGATCCCGCCAGCGAGGCCTTCCCGGCGGACGTCGCCACATTCGTGGAAAAACTCGGGCCGGGGCGCGAGGCCCTGCGCGCCAGCGAAGGCAAGCCCAAGCCGGACGATCCGGCGCTCGTGGCGATCGCCGGGGCGTTCACCCGGTTCCAGCTCATGTCGCAGGCGGGGTATTTCCGTTGCCTGCCGCCGCTGCCCGGCGAGGCGGCAGAGGATTGGCGCAACCTGGGAGAGGGGCTGCTGGTCGGCCTCTCGTCGGGGGAGATCCATCCGCTGGCCAGGCCCTACGCCGCGCTGGCGGAGGCCTTCCGGAAGGGGGATAGGGAGGCCTTCGGCAGGGAACTGGGGGCGATACGCGAATACCTTGGCGAGCACCATGGCGCGGTGCTGCGCCAGATGGGCCAGGAGTTCACCTTCAATCACGCCGAGCCGTTCTATCGCGGCATGGTGCTCTACGTGATCGCGTTCTTGCTCGCGAGTTTCTCGTGGCTGCGATCGACGGCCTCGCTCAGCCGGGCGGCCTACTGGGTCCTGCTGGTGGCCTTCGCGGTCCACACCATCGGCCTGGCCGCCCGCGTCATCCTCCAGGGCCGGCCCCCCGTCACGAACCTCTATTCCTCCGCGGTATTCGTCGGCTGGGCCGCGGTACTCATGGCCGTGGTCATCGAGGCCATCGCCCGGCGCGGGTTCGCCACCGCCGCCGCCGCCGTCATCGGCTTCGTCACCCTCATCATCGCGCACCACCTCTCGACCAGCGGCGATACCATGGAGATGATGCGCGCCGTCCTCGACTCGAATTTCTGGCTCGGCACCCACGTGGTGACGATCGTCATCGGCTACTCGGCCACCTTCTTGGCCGGCGGCCTGGCCCACATCTACATCCTGCGCGGCGTGTTTAGCCGCTCCTTCTCCGACGAGGCGGCCAAATCGATTTACCAGATGGTCTACGGCGTCGTCTGCTTCAGCCTGCTCTTCACGTTCGTCGGCACCGTGCTCGGGGGGATCTGGGCCGACCAGTCCTGGGGACGGTTCTGGGGATGGGACCCGAAGGAGAACGGCGCGCTCCTGATCGTCTTATGGGACGCGATCCTCCTCCATGCGCGCTCCGGCAACTACGTCGGCGAGAAGGGCTTCATGGTCATGGCGGTCTTCGGGAACATCATCACCGCCATCTCGTGGTTCGGGGTCAACATGCTGGGCATCGGGCTTCATTCCTATGGGTTCATGGACGCCGCCCTGTTCTGGCTCGTGGTCTTCATCCTGACGCAGTGGGCCGTGATGTTCCTCGGCTGCCTCCCCGACAGCAAATGGAAGAGCCCCGTCGGGGCCGGCGCGTGAGGCCGACCGCGGCGCGCGCCCCAGCGTTGCATGACCCGTGCGCTGGCCCTGTTACGGCGCGTGCTTGGATGCGCCTTCCCCCTTGACGTAAACTCTCCCTCACATAACCTCCGCTTATGCTGGCCCAGGGCCCCGGCAGGGTCTCGGGCGGCGGAGAATGTGATCTTATGAGCGACTCGCAGACACCCGGCCGACAACGCTTCTTCGGCCTCTTCAAGAACTGGACCAGCCTGGCTGGCGCCGTGATCATACTGGGCAGCTTCTTTGCGTTCATCCTGCTGTTCGTGATCGACCTGATGGCGCATTCGATGAATCCCTACGTCGGCGTCCTGACCTATCTGGTGGCGCCGGGGTTCACGGCGCTGGGATTCGCGATCCTGGTCGCGGGGATGCTGTGGCGGCGCTTCGGGCGCGGCAGTGCGGGCGAGGCGCTGCCGACGATCCAGATCGACCTGTCTCGGCCCCGGGACCGGAAGATATTGACATTCTTTCTGGGGGGCAGCGTCCTGTTCCTCCTGGCGACCGCGGTGCTGAGTTACCAGACCTACCATTTTACGGAGTCCGTGGTCTTCTGCGGCCAGGCGTGCCACGTGGTGATGGAGCCGGAGCGGGTCACCTACCAGCGCGGCGCGCACGCCCGCGTCGCCTGCGTGGAGTGCCACATCGGCCCCGGGGCCGGCTGGTTCGTCAAGTCCAAGCTCTCGGGCCTGTACCAGGTGTACGCGACCGCGCTGGACAAGTACCCGCGCCCGATCCCGACGCCCATCGAGAACCTGAGGCCGGCGAAGGATACCTGCGAGCAGTGCCATTGGCCCGCCAAATTCGTCGGCAACCTGGACCGGACCTACGAGTATTTCTTGGCCGATGAGACCAATACCCCGTACACGGTCCGCATGACCATGCACGTGGGTGGCGCCGATCCCGCCCACGGCCCGGTGACGGGCATCCACTGGCACGTCAATCCGGGCAACCGGGTCGAATACATCGCCACCGACGAGCTGCGGAACACCATCCCCTGGGTGCGGATGACCTCCGCGGATGGCAAGGTCACCGAGTTCCGGGCGCCCGATTTCACCGATGACATCAGCGGGCACGAGATCCGGACCATGGATTGCATGGATTGCCACAACCGGCCCGCGCATCGCTACGAGGCGCCGAGCGATGCCGTCAACTCGGCGATCGCCCTCGGGCGCATCGACCGCGCCCTGCCAAACGTCAAGGCCAAGGCCATCGAGGTGCTGACCGCGGAGTACGCGGCCGTGGACGAGGCGATGGCGCAGATCGCGTCGGCCATGGGCGAAGAGTATCCGAACGACCCGAGGGGCAAGGCCGCGATCGAGGCGGTCCAGGAGATCTATCGCAACAACTTCTTCCCCGCGATGAAGGCCTCGTGGAAGGTGTATCCCGACCACATCGGGCACCGGGATTGGCCGGGCTGTTTCCGTTGCCACGACGGCACCCATGTCGCGGCCGATGGCAAGACGAAGATCAAGGCCAATGACTGCAACGCGTGCCACACGATCCTGACGCAGGGTGCCGGGGACGAATTGAAGATGCTCACGCCCGACGGCCAGGAGTTCAAGCATCCCGGGGGCGATTACGAGGGCCTCTGCAACGATTGCCACGACGGGACGATGTGAGGGATTTGGTTGACCTCACCACCGGCGCAGGAAGTGTAGCCCATCTGGTCACAGATGGGCCGGGGCGCTCGGCCGGCGCGTCCACGGCCTCACGGCCGTGGCTACAGATTTGGCAGGGCGCGTCTGCGAGACGCCACCGGGGGGAAGTTTCAGGTCAGAGCGCGATCCCGATCGTCTCCCCCACCGCGCGGATGTGCCTGGCGGCCTCGGCGTACTCCTCCGGGGTCTTGAGGTGCTCGATCATCAGGGGCGGGCGCTGCGGCAGTGAGGCGAGGCCCTTGAGGTAGGCGGCGTAATCCAGTTGGCCGCGGCCGGCGGCCACCTCAACGAAGTGCACATTCATCTCCACCTCCCAGGCCAGGTCCTTGGCGTGGCAGGAGACGATGTGGGGGCCCAGTTTCTCGAAACATTCGCGGATGAGGTCGCCGTTGCGGTAGAAACGCTCGGGGGAGTTGACGAGGTTGCAGGGGTCGAGGTGGGCGGCGAAAGCGGGGCGGTCCACGGCCTCGAGCATGCGGAGGTAACTGTCCGGGCTGTCGGGCAGGGACCAGCCCATCATCTCGTAGCAGAACTTCGCGCGCTTCGGTTTCACCGCATCGATGATCTTCCGGGCGTTCTCGACCGCGGCGTCGAAGAATTCCTGCCCGATGTTGCGCGGGTCGGGGCCGTACCAGACCTTCTCGTTGAAGGAACCCGCGATGTCCACGCAGCACAGCGCCCCGATCTCATCGGCGAGCGCCAGGCCGCCCACCACCTTGTCGAAATTCTCCTTCCGCTTGGCGGGATCCGCATCGAGCAGGTTGACCCAGCGGCCGACCTCGGCGATGACGATGTCGTGTTTGGCGAAGGTCTCGCGGATGGCGCGGACACGGTCCGTCTCGGTGATCTCCACCTTGGGGCAGTAGGCGGCGCGGTATCCCAGCGCGAGATGCGCCTGGGCGATTTCCTCCGGGTCTTGCGTCTTGGCGAACGCGGGGGCGCCGAGGCGCAGGCGATTGCCGGCCCCGGGGGTCGCCCGCCCGAGCGCGGTGGCGGCGATCGCCGCCGTGGCGGTGGCGAGGAATCGGCGGCGGGAGAGGGATGGGGTGCTCATATCCGTAACAGTGTAGCGGGGCTTGCGGACAAGTCGATCTCGCGCGGGGGCATCGGAGACAGTCATGGCTCGCCAGCGACCACGAGGCCGCGCGCGGCATCGGGGAACGCGGGGACGGCGCGGCCCCTGTGCCCGATTCCCTTGATCGCCTCATCGCGTCCGACGAGGAGTCGCCCATCCGATAGGCCAACGATGCCATAGGCGGCATCGGATTCCCATCTGCCCGTCATCCGGAATGCGTCATCCGCGCGGAGAAGGATGCGGGGCTGCCCATAGCATCCGAACCACCATGAACCGACCGCGCGCGCGGCCGTCTGGATGCCCATGAGGGTGAACCCGCTCCGGAGCGTGTGTCGCCTCTGGAACACGAGGCGGTCGTCGTACTCGTAAAGGTAGTTCTCGGGCGTGCCCTCGGGGAGTCCACCCACGACGATGAATTTCCCGTCGTGGTAGGCGATGCCGCCCGCGCCGTGGACTACCTCGGGAACCCTGTGCCGCCCCAGTTCCGCGAGCGTTTCGGCCTCGTATACGTAAATCCAGGATTCTGCGTGACCGGCGGGCATATTGAATTTGCCGAGATTCACGGCGACATAGACCCTGCCGTCGTGATGGCAGAGATCGCCATGATGGTTTGGCACCGGGGTCCGCCTCGCCTCGCGTCCCTCGAGATCGGTTCGCACGAGGGCATCCGTCCAACTCCAATAGATCGAGCGTTTCCCGTCAGTGCAAATTCCTTGGAGGTGCCGGGGGAATGTCCCCTCGCATTGGATTGGGCCGGGGGAAGCTCGCGAAGCCGGGGCCTTGCGGGGATCGAGGTCCGGCGCGATGAAACGGACCCCGAACGTCGGGACGTCGAGGGTCCAGCACCATTCCTTGCCGGGAAGGGCGAAGAAGTTGCGGAAAGCGGTCGCGCCGACATCGTAAACGGGCGCGGGCGCCGCGTGAGAGCCGAGCCCGACAGCAACCGTGGCGGCGATACTTGTCCATTGGTTCACGGGCACCCAGCGTAACCGTGCGCCCCCGAGTCGGCAATTCTCGCTTTCCTGTCGGAGCCGCGGTCGCCCGACAGGCCGTCGTCACCCGAAATGGGACTCCCAAAAAAATGACTCAACACCGGCACCGGGGCACTGTAACCTCCCCCCTTGCCTATGAATTTTCCGAAGCCCCTATTTGACGAGGTCCGGGCGAATCCGGTGATCGCGGTATTGACGCTGGAGGATCCGGCGGTGGCCCCGGATCTGGCGAAGGCGCTGCTGGGGGGCGGGGTGCGTGGGGTGGAGCTGACGCTGCGGACCCCGGCGGCGCTGGAGAGCCTGAGGCGGCTGAAGGCGGCGGCGCCGGAGCTGATTCTCGGGGCGGGGACGGTGCTGACGCCGGGGCAGGTTTTGGAGGTGAAGGCGGCGGGGGTGGCGTTCGCGGTATCGCCGGGTTTCAACGCGCGGGTGGTGCGGGCGGCGCAGGAGGCGGGGGTGCCCTTCGCGCCCGGGGTCTGCACGCCATCGGATATCGAGGGGGCGCTGGAGCTGGGCTGCACGCTGCTGAAGTATTTTCCCGCGGAGACGAGCGGGGGCCTGAAGCATCTGAAGAACATGGCCGCGCCCTACCTGCACCTCGGGGTGCAGTTCATCCCGCTCGGGGGATTGAACGAGGGCAACATGCTGGATTATCTGGGCGATCCCCTGATCCCCGCGATCGGGGGTTCGTGGATCGCCCCGAAGGACAAGATCGCCGCGCGGGATTGGGCCGCCATCGAGGGCAATGCCCGGCGCGCGGTGGAGAAATGGAAGACGCTGAAGGCAACCGCCGGCCGATAGCCGGCGGACGGCGCGTGTGGCATTCGGCGCAGCTGGAGGAGAAGTGACATGGGATGTCTGGTCGTGGGTTTTGGTGAGATCATGGGGCGGCTCAACCCGCCGGGGTTCCTGCGCTTTCGGCAGGCGTTGCCCGGGTCGCTGGAGATGACCTTCGCGGGCGCGGAGGCGAACGTCTGCGCGTCGATCGCGATGCTGGGGGGCGAGGCGCGCTACGTGACCGCGCTGCCAAAGCACGCCATAGCGGACACGTGTGTCGGCAGCCTCCGCGGGCTCGGCATCGACTGCTCCTGCATCGCGCGCGTCGGCAAGGGGAGACTGGGGCTCTATTTCGTCGAGAAGGGCGCCAACCAGCGGCCGAGCGTCGTGATCTACGATCGCGAGGCCTCGTCGATCGCGATGGCGGAACCGAGCGCCTACGATTGGGAGTCGGTGTTCTCCGGTGCCGATTGGCTGCACATCTCGGGCATCACCCCGGCACTCTCCAAGGCCGCCGCCGACTCCGCCGCCGCGGCGGTCGCCGCGGCCAAGCACCACGGCTGCAAGGTCTCCTGCGATCTGAATTTCCGCAAGAAGCTCTGGAATTGGGAGCCGGGCACCGAGCCGCGCGCGCTGGCGGAGCGCACCATGCGGGGCATCCTGCCGGACGTGGATGTCGTCATCGCCAACGAGGAGGACGCCCATGACGTGCTCGGCATTCAGGCGGGGCACACCGATGTCGATTCCGGAAAGCTGGAGATCGAGAAATACCCGCAGGTCGCGCGCGAGATCGTGAAGCAGTTCCCGAAGGTGTCGAAGGTGGCGATCACTTTGCGCGAGAGCGTCTCGGCGACCCACAACAACTGGGGCGCGATGCTCTACGACGCCGCCCGGGGGGAGGCCGCCTTCGCACCGATGCGCGACGGCGCCTACGCCCCGTACGAGATCCGCGCCATCGTCGACCGCGTCGGCGGCGGCGACGCCTTCGCCGCCGGACTGATCTTCGCGTTGAATGCGCCGGAGCTGGCGGAGACCGGGAAGGCCGTCGCCTTCGCCGTAGCCTCCTCGTGCCTCGCGCATTCCATCGAGGGCGATTTCAATTTCTCCTCGCGCGCCGAGGTCGAGGCCCTGATGAAGGGCTCCGGCAGCGGCCGGGTGCAGCGGTGAGCCCGAGGCCCGCAGGCCGAAGCGAGGCCGAGGCCGGAAAATCGTAGCCCATCTGGTCACGGAGGGGCCCGGCCACGGCCTCACGGCCGTGGCTGCGCCCAGAATTTTCGAGCTAGCCCCGCCGGAGGCGGGCAGGCACCGGTCATGGTGTGTCGTTGCGGAAGGGCAAGAAGGCTTCCGGGGATTCCGCGATCGCGTCCCCATCCGGCGGCGGCAGTCGCTCGGAGATCGCGGCGCAGAGCGCGGCGGCCAGGCGAATCTGGCGGAGGGTCGCCGGATCCTGAAGGTCCTGGGCGCGCAACCAAGACAGGAGGGAGTCCAACACCCTTCGGGTGGGCGCGATGAGTCGCGGGTGCCGTTTCAGCCAGGCCGCTGCCGCGGGACCTCGGGCGTAGTACGCCTCGATGAATCGGCGGCCCTCGGCGCTGTGCCGCAGGATCTCGTCGCGGAAGCGGCGGAAGTCCTCGACCTGCGGTGCCCAGGGATCCCCATAGGCCGCGCCCGCGATGAAACAGTCGAACGAGCCGAGGATCGTGATCATGAGCCGGATGGCCTCCGCCTTATCCGCGGGTGTCCAGCCTGGGGTGATGGGACCGAAGCGGAAGGTGCCTTGGGGGTTGGTCTGGGTGGCGAAGCCATCGGCGGTGGCAAAATCAATCGCGGAGAGGTTTTTCTGGGTGCGCAGGATGGGGTATTGGCCGAGCACCTCGTCCATGGTGGCGTGGGTGGCGATGCCCACGAGCAGGAGCTTGCCGGCGAATTGGATGGGCCGCTGCTCGCTATCCTTTCCCGCGGCATCGAGGCCAACGGCGTAGGGTTCCCCGGCCCGAAACATGCCCCGCGGGTAGCGCGCGAGCGCGCCGTCGCCGACGTGGATCACGAATACGGATTTCTCCCTCGGGAGCGGCTCGAAGGTGAAGTCGGCCTCGGTCAGCGCGGCGAGCGCCTGGCGCTTGCGGGCGCGGTAGGCCTCCTTGGATTCGCCGTCCTGTTTCTTGGGAAGGACGCCCGGCTTGGCCTGCGGCAGGACGAGGGTGAATGCGGCGTAATAGGGCGCCCCGTCAGCCGGCGGCATCACCTGCGCGGCGTTGGTCGCATAAAACCAGACCTCGATGGGTTCCGTGGCGGCCACCAAGGTCCCGCGGGTCGGCTTCTGGCGGTAGGCGGTGCCCGCGAGACGCGATTCGGGCGGGGGTTCGGACGCGCCCGCGACGGCCAGCTTCAGGCCGAGCAATCCGAGCGTCTCGCGGGCATCCGTCTCGGACTGGCCCGATAGGTCCGGGACGGAAAATGACGGGGCGGCCGCATAGATGATCAGCGTGATGGGCTTATCCGGCGGATGGGCGGTGCCCGGCGCGACGGATTGCGCGGCGACCGTACCCTGCTCCGCGGGCGATGGCGCCGCATCGCCCGCGCGCTGGGTCACGTTGCGGAAGCCCTCCTCGCCGAGGCGCTCCAGCGCGTTGGTGACCGAGAGCCCGGTCACGTCGGGCACGGGGTGCCCAAAGGCGGCGAAGAATTGGATGGCGACCTCGGAGCCGAGGGGGGCCTCGCTTCCTGCCGGGGGATCCGTGGAGGCCACGTGGCCCACGAGGTGCGCCGCTGGTGCCGCGGGGCCCTCGAGGCGCCTTGGCCGGAAGCCCGCGCCAGAGACCCGCCCCTCGTAGTCATCGGCATGCGGCGGCGCCCGCGGATCGAACGCCGGGATGATCGCGCTGGCC
>JAANMY010002903.1_pt1 | contig 15137 bp, 24 predicted proteins | sample 7279691 | NCBI WGS metagenome assembly JAANMY01 (sample SAMN14094543, study PRJNA606508) | bioreactor metagenome | isolation source: A lab-scale SPAN reactor treating ammonium-rich wastewater day 388 | place: Ireland: Galway | collected 2018-02-07
GCCTAACCACAGCGTCGAGCGAACCCTCCTCCGCTGGCGCTGCGGAGGGTCGCTCACGCTGAGCGTTGAGACTGTCGAAAAACCCCCTTTTGCGGCCGGTTGTTCTGGTCCTGATTGATCGGGCGAGTTAGTATCCGGGATGGCGAGATACAAGCCCTACGATTACTCCCAGACGCAGCTGGTGCCTGTGTCCCTGGGCGATCAGCTGGTGCCCGGGACGCTGGAGCACACGATCCACTACGTGGTGGAGGAGCGTCTGGACCTGAGCCTGTTCGACGGGGCCTACCAGAACGACGAGACCGGGCGGCGGGCCTACGACCCGAGGGTGCTGCTCAAGGTGGTGCTCTTCGGCTACGCGCGGGGGCTGAAGGGCTCGCGGCGGCTGGAGGCCGCCTGCCGGGAGAACGTGACCTTCATGGCGCTGGCCTGCGGTCAGCGGCCCGACCACAGCACGATCGCGGCGTTCATCTCGGGCATGGGGCCGGGGCGGATCGAGGACCTCTTCGCGCAGGTGCTGCTGGTGTGCGCGGAGGAGGGGCTGCTCGGGGGGACGCACTTCAGCATCGACGGGCTGAAGCTCTCATCCAACGCCTCCAAGGAATGGAGCGGGAGGCGGGCCGACCTGATCAAGAAGAAGGAGAAGCTCAAGGAGCTGGTGCGCATGGCGGTCAAGGAGCACCGGCGCATCGACCGGGGCGAGGGCGACGGTGGCGCGCCGGAGCGCCGGCGGCTGGAGAGGCTCCGGAAGAAGGCCGAGCGGATCGAGCGCTTCTTGGCGGAGAACCCGGCGCGGATGGGGCGCGGGGGCAAGGAGGTGCAGGCCAACGTGACCGACAACGAGTCGGCCAAGATGAGGGGCTCCCACGGGATCGTGCAGGGCTACAACGCCAACGCGTGCGTGGACGGCGCCCACCAGGTGGTGGTGCACGCCGAGGCCTTCGGGGAGGGCGACGACGGCGCGGCGGTCGCCCCGATGCTGGAGGGCGCGGCCATAAATCTGGCGATCGCCGGGATGGGCGAGGACGCCCTGCAGGAGGCGGTGCTCAGCGCCGACACCGGATACTATACGGTGGAGAATCTGGGGGTCTGCGAGGCCGCCGGGATCGACGCCTATATCCCCGACCGGCAGTTCCGCTCGCGGGACCCGCGCTTCGCCGACGCCCGGCGGCACCGCCGGCCCACCGATAGGCACAAGAAACAGTACCGGAGCCAGCGGCGGTCCTTTGGCCCAAAGGACTTCACGTTTGACGAAAGCTCCGGGCGGCTGGTCTGCCCGGCCGGGGTGCGCATGCACCGCAGCGGCACCGCCTTCAAGAACCGCGACGGGGCGACCGCGGTCAGCTACCGCGCCGGCCAGAAGGCGTGCGCCCGCTGCGCGCTCCGGCCCAGGTGCCTGAGGAATCCCGGGCAGAAGACGCCCCGGCAGGTGCGGGTATTCTATAAGCGGGGCTCCATCGGTCTGACCCACGCGATGAAGGCCAAGATCGACACCCCGCACGGCCGGCGCACCTACTCGCGGCGGCTGGGCATAGTCGAGCCGGTCTTCGCCAACATCGCCGCTCAAAAGGGCCTGGACCGCTTCACGCTGCGCGGCCGGTCGAAGGTCAACATCCAGTGGAAACTCTACTGCATGGTCCACAACCTGGAAAAAGTCGCCAGAAACGGCTCATCATGGAACTGAGGGACGACTTGGGAGGGACTTACGCGGCTCCTGCTGCCTTTCAGGCCCCGCGTGGTCTCGCCCGCGGCACCCCGAGAGGTTTTCGCGCCTCGGAAGCACCGCAACCATGAATTCCAACCCATGAACCAAAGAGTTGGCTCGGAGATAGTTTTTCGACAGACTCGTTGGAGCATGGAAATGAAAAGACTTGCGCTGACATCAGTATTACTCCTCTTTGCTGTATTCTGTCGTTTAAGAGGAAGCACAGTCATTTCATGGGAACCACCTCCGGATGCTTCGCCCATCATCAACGTCTTTTGGGACGGACCCATGATGTATGCTTACGACTTTTTGGTAGGCTCATCAGACCTTAGTGCCACTAGCTTTGGTGTCTGGGAAATGCCGTCCATCAGCGTGCATCCAAGCTACAATGTAGGCATTTGGACAACCGGGGGCACGCTCATTGCGAGCGCCACCATTCCCGAGGGCGCCGTCGGTACAGTGGTCGACGAGTTTCGTTATATTGAACTATCCACGCCGGTTAGGCTTGAGGCGGGACATACGTACGTAATTGGTTCGTGGTCTGCCGCCACGACGAGTTTTGTGCGTCTTTGGTCATCGTGGGATGCGTCAGGCCATCCGGACTTTGCGTTGTTGAGTGCCAACAGCATACAATTTCAATCCCAAGCTCTTGAATTCCCAAGCGACTTCAATGCAAACGGACCATATCTTGGACCATCCTTTCAGTACGATGTGATTCCTGAACCTGTTGCGCTGATATCGGTCCTTCTCATCTATGCAGGGGGGATTCTCGGTCACACTTTAAGAAGGGAGCTCCAACCAGCGGCTCCAGCTAACCCTCGCAAAGCTCGGGTCGCTGAGCCGCGGCGTTCGGCATACAAGACATGAAAACGACAAGATGGATTCTGCCAACACTGCTCGCGCTGGGGGCACTGGCGCTTGCATCCTACGTTGCCTCCCAAGCGAATCGGCGAATTGCTGCGCTTGAGGTCCAGATTCAGGCACCCAGCAGATTATCATACGTCGAGAAGCGCCTTGAGTGGCTGGCAAGCCGACTCGATAAGATGGATCGGGTGCGGCCGGCTACTGGAGACGAGATCTCTGCGTTGAGGGAGGAGGTCCGCCAAGTGCATAGAATTCTCGGGTCCAAGAACGACCCGATTCTACGTTACTTTGAAGAACTTGGTCGATCGAACAGTGCCATGTCTAGGGATATTTCGGACATGAAGACTGAGGTTCTTCACCTCCGCGGCCAGGTTCTCAATATCATCCAGAACCCTGCGGAGTCTCGTTTGATCCCGGCGAATCGCGAATGAAAGCCGAACCATGCGATCGAGGTTGAACCGCCGCCAAAGCGCTCGCTTCGTGCTGGCGTGGGAGGCTGTTCCCGTCCAGCATGATGTCGAGGGATCGGTCAGGCGGTCACCTCATCGCACACGTTCAACTTATCGTTGTTAGTTATAAGCAAACTTTTACGAGTTAGTCTAAGTCCTCTGGGGCGCGCCACCCCTCCCTTTTTCTATGAGGGGGACGTTTTCTCACTTTACACTTTTTCAGCGGGCAATTTCGGCCCAAAACGGGCTTTTCGGAGGCCTTGGCGCGGCCCGCAACCATCTCCACCCCAGCGGGTTATCCAGACGTTTCCCACGCGGAATCAGGCCCGATCGATGCCCGCACGAAGTGTAAAGTATGCTCCCGAAACCGGGGCATCCGGCGGGGCTACTCGATCCCGGCCGGACCCCTCTTTTCCGGCGGGGTCTTGAGCGTGCGGTTGACATGGTCGGGCGGCCCATTTGACACGGCCCTCATCGCGCGAATGTCCCTCGCCGTAAGATCGAAACCCGCGGGGGCGACCGCCGCAGGCGGAATCACCGCCTGGTCGGATCCACGAGGACGCATCGAAAGCCGGTGAACTGGTTTGAGTCGCCCGGCTTCATCGCGTCACGGTGCCCGGAACTGGCCTGCGGGCCGATGCACGCCGTCCACGCGCCACCCCGCACGACGCGAAACACGTTGCCGCTCTTGATGGCCTTCTCGCGATCCTCTCCGAACCTGTCCCCGCCTTTGTTCGCGGCCAGATGCTCCCGGTACACGGAGTTGTCGTACCAGTCGTCGCACCACTCCTGCAGGTTGCCGCCCATGTCGTGGATGCCGCTCTTGTTGGCCGGATAGCTGCCCACCGGCGCAAGGCCCCTGTGGTTGTCCCGCCACCCTTTGATGAAGTGCTGAAGCCCCGACTCCTGGCCGGAGAGATTTTCCGCGGCTAGCGGCGGAGGGAATTCGTTGCCCCAGGGATACCGGTCGCGCCCGACGGCAGCGTCCCATTCCTTGTCGCTCGGAAGCCGATAGTCCATCCCCTCTTTTTGCGAGAGCCATTTGCAGAAGGCCGCGGCGTCCTGCCAACTCACGAAATTCACCGGCTGGTTGGCCTCTGGCATCCTCTTCCCGCCAAAATTCCACGCGTAGCCGGCCTCGCGCACGAAGGCCTGAAAGTCCGCCACGCGCGTCTCCCAGATGCTGAACAGCACGCGCGTCCCGCCCACGGGAACAAACTTCATGCCGAGGGAATTGACGAACGGCTTGTCCTTTTTGGCTTCGCCCACGGCCCGGATCGTGCTCGGCGATGCGGTGCCCAGAGGGCCGACGGCCGGCGGCGACTGCTGGCCCGCGACCCGGGACGGAATACCCGCCGAGAGGAGGCAGGCCACGACAAGGGATCCAGGCCTGAGACAAGCGCGTTCGGCACTCACCCGACCGACGGTTCGGGCAGCCCGGCGCCAAATGGTGGCAGTCTTTGAGCCCTGAGTCACGATGATGCGCATAAATTCAATCCGCTGGGCTTTCTTTGGTCAAGCGGCAATTCTGCATCGGAGGGCACGCCATCAAAGTAATCGCCCTTGCCTCCTCTGCTCGATCGCCACCCGGATCTCTCCGAGGATGGCCTCCACTGGAGCGAAGTCCCGAAGCATCGCCTCGAGTTGATCGGCGGTGCGTCGCTGGAGCCAATCGCCCTCGGAGACCTGCCCCCACCATGCGGCGAGGCGATTGATGGGGACGATGTGGTTGGGGATTCCGGGGTCGGCGGGGGCGCCGAGGGCCTCGATGGGCACGACGCGGCCCGCGGTGATGGAGGCCCGGAGGCGGCGGGAGGTGAGTTCCTCCTTGGCGGCGACGTCCAGCCAGCGCCCCTGGTCGGGTTCCTCGAGCTTGGCGACGGCGCGGTGGTGCTCCCAGGAGAGGGCCTCGCGGCGGATCTCTCGGGGCACGTTGCGGGCGACGTAGGCGTAGTTGGCGAGGATGGCGGGGTCGATGCCGGTGGCGGCGCGGGCGGCGTCGTACTGATCCCGCGAGATCGCCCGCTTCGGGCCGGGGTCGATGCCGGGCAATGACAACTGCGCGCCGAAGCGGTCCTCGCCGTAGACCAGCCAGTCGCCGACCACGAAGGCGCAGGAGCGCACCGCCGAGCCGATCTTCGGGGCGAGGCGCCTCCATTCGGCGAAGCTCACCTCCCCGCCGATCTCGAGCCCCAGCGGGCTGACGCGGACCTTCCCCTCAACTCCCGGAATTGCGATCGTGTTCTGCATGGCGCTTGCTCCCTTCCTTCTGTTTTTCGTGACCGTTTCGGATGCGAAGCTGGGTCTGCCGATAGCTCTCGCGCGCGGCGCGGCTGCGCATGGCCCGCGACGGGGGCAGGCCGAGCTTGTCGGTCAGTTCCACGCAGCGCTTGCTCACCGCGGCGCGGGTGACGCCGTGGCGGCGGGCGACCTCGGCCATGGAATCCCCGAGGTAGGACATCCCGCTGGAGAGCGCGAGGCACTCGACCGCGAGGCTGCGGTCGGGCTGGGAGAGGACCTCGCCCACCAGTCGGCGGACCGCGTCCCAGACGGTCTCGTCGACGGCGCGGCCCCCTCCACCCTCCGTCGATAATACAGGCGTTCCCATGGGCGGGTAAACCCCATTACCACGATCCTCCCCTTCCCCCTCATCCATCTCCTTGGGCCACTCGGCGGCCAGCGGGGTGTCGGCGATGTCCCTGGAGCCGAATCCCCCGCCCGCGTCCTCGACCACGGGCTTGGCCAGCCCGAGGGACTCGGCCCTCGCCCGCTCCTCGGGGGTCATGGCCGCCAGCCACGCGGCGTACTCGCGCCGGTACTCGGCGTCCGCATCGCCCTGCCGGGCCTCGTAGTTGTCGTTCTCGTCGTTTCCCATAGCGCTCTATCCCCGGAACGAGGGCCAGTCGCAGCGGATGATCCCGCCGGTCTCGTTGATGCGGCTGGCCGCCGAGTCTCCCACTAGGCGCGCCAGCTCGGCGGGCTCGACGTTGGCCACCAGGATCGTGTCGCGCATCGCGCCGTAGCGGCGGTCGATGATGTGGGTGAGTAAGCCCGCCTCGAACCCGCTGCCCTTGCGCTCCTGGACCTCGTCGATCACCAGCAGCGAGGGGCGGCACCAGTCTGCGACTGCGTCCGCCTCCGAGCGGCCCCGCCCGTTCATCGTCGCGCGCACGTCGAGGAACACGTCCATGGCGGCCGCGTAGCGCACGGTGCGGCGCGCCCCGGCCCCGAGCCGCAGCACCTCGACGGCGATCTGGGTCTTGCCGGTGCCGCGGGGGCCGATCAGCGCGAGGATCGCGCCCCGCCCGTCGCAGCGGTCCCTCGCGCGCCCGAGGGTCTCGTCCCACCGAGATCGCTCCCCGGCCCGGTTCAGGTCGCCACGGGCCACGTGCCGCCTGGGCGCCCCACAGCGGATCAGCTCGGCGCGCACCAGCGCGGCGGTATCGTCTTCGTGGTTGTGATCGGTGCTCATGTCAGCTCCTTGATTTGGATGTTCTCGACGAGGCGGGGCAGCGGCGGGCGATCCCCGGAAGTCCTCCTCTCGTTGGCGCGCCATTTCAGCGCATAGGCCGTGAGCGCGTTGCGCCAGCGTCGCGGGTCGATGGGCTGGCCCCGGCCATCGCGCCAGCCCCGGCCCTCGACCTCGTGCCACCAGGTCTCCGCGACCTCCGGGTCGATGCCGGCCCCGCCGCGGGCGAAGTCCAGAACCTCGGGCAGGCCTGGAGGGTCGGGATGCTCGGCGGTCCCCTTCCCCGAAACGGATGGGGGAGCCGAAGGCGAGCTGGGCGCGGGCGTCCTCCCGCTCACGTCTCCGCCCCCGCCCACGTCTCCGTCTCCGCATCCGTCCCCGTCTACGTCTACGTAGGAGACGGGCGCTATCCCATCGGTAAGGGATGCCGAAGGGTTTGGGATGGGTTGCTCCGAAAGGGATGCCGGGGGTTCTGGCGGGGGCGATTGGGTGGCCGGATGGGTTGCGGAAGGGTTCGGCAAGGGTTGCCGAAGGGATGAGGCCACGTAGTCCTTCATGCCGTCCCGCGTGTCCCGTTGGACGTAGCCGATGGCGTGCGCCCCATCCCGCCAGGGGAATCGCGAGGTCAACGCCGGGCCCGTCTTCTGCCAGTCCGCGATCTGGAGCAGCGGCCTGCCCTCGAACGCGTATGGGATCACCAGCCCGGCGCGGACGCATTCCTCGAGCCACGCCCCTACCTGTCCCTCCCCGATGTCTCCCCTGAGGGGGAAGAGGCGGGAGCGGAGAATCGCCGGCCTGCCGTCGAACCTGCCCGCGTCATCGGCGCAGAGCGTGAGCCGCAGCAGGAACCGCTCCGCCTCGGGCGATAGCGCCGAGACCGGCTCCGAATCCAGCCAGTTTTCACGAATCAGTCTGTTTGGCATATCCTGTGTCCTTTCCGACATCGGCGGCCCGTATCGCCGCGATGATCTCTTCCACCTTCTCCTCCGTGATCTGCCCCTCCGTCAGCCTCACCACCGTCCACCCGGCCAGCGCCGCCGCCGAGTACTTCTCGCAATCGGCGATGAATCCCAGGGGACGGTTGTGCCGGCCGCGATTCCAGACGCCGCCCTCGAGTTCGACGGCAACCTGAGATTCCGGGTGGGCGAAGTCGAAGCGCCATCGGCGCGGGGGCGCGAACCGGTGCTCCCGCACCAGCGGCGGGCCGCGCAGCTTGGACCAGAGCTTGGCGAACTTGTCCTCCAGGGGGCTGGGGCGTACGCATCTCATTGTCCGTGCCTGACGAACGGTCGGAACCCCCAGAGCGTGCACTGCGTGGCCGTGCATTCGCGGATCGCGGCCACGTCCATCCAGCAGCAGTGCAGACACTGCGCCTTGATGGCTTCCTTGCGCCCCGCTTTTCCATCATAAACGCGCTCAAAAAGCGCCAGCTTGCTCGGGGCGTCCTCCGATACCTGCCGGAGCATTTTCGCGCGTTTGGCGTCCCGAAACGCCGTGTTTTCGGTCGTTTTCGTGGCCTTCTTGAGGGGCCTCTGGTCTTTCACGCGGCCCTCCCGGTCCCGTCCCCCGCCCTCCCCGGCCTGCGGTACACCGCCACGGCGCTTGGGGCGCCGTCCTCTCGCACCAGGGCGAAGTCGATGCCGCCGCGCATCATGTCGTCGATGAAGTTCTCCAGCATCCAGAGTTCGGAGGGCCTGCACCCGCGCGTCAGCGGACGGTAGCCGCGCCGCCGGGCCTCCTTCGCGGAGATGGTCAGGTAGCCGTTGGTGGTCGCCGTCATGCCCGCCCCCTCGCAGGCCGGAAGCAGCGCCGGATGTGGGCCTCGATCTCGGATCGGGGGATTAGGATGTGGCCGCGGGGCCCGCCGGGCCGGACGCATCCGATGTCCCGGCGGGCCACCATGGCGCGCAGCGTCTTCGGGCTGAGCCCGAGTTTCGCGGCGGCATCCCGCAGCGTGAGGCAGTCCTGGGTCGATTTCATTCGCCCCTCAGAACGGGATGTCGTCTCGCGCCGCCTCGGCCAGGTCCAGCGACTTTCGGTCGCAGAGCCAGGCCTCGACGCAGTTGTAGACCTTCGAGGGATCCTTGAGCCCCGGCCGCGCGCCGATGCGCACGCGCCCCACGGCCCTCTCGCAGGTCCGCGCGTTCACGTCGGTGAACGCCCCCTTCTCCGGCGCGAGGCCGCAGCTCTTGAGGAAGCCATCGATCTTCCACGCCGCCGATTCGGTGAAGGCCAACGTGTCGAAGACCGTGGCCCCGTTGACGCGCAACTTTAAATCAATCTTAGGATTGCCGTTCTGGCTGGTCCCATCCTTGGCCTCCTCGACGAACGCGGTGTAGTCACCTGGTTCGAGCAGCTGGAAGCCGCCCCGGTCCTGGAACTGTATTCGTGGCATTGGTGTCTTTCCTTTCTGGTTGGTTGTCGCTTATGACCGCGGGACGGCGCGGATTGACGTCATCCCGCTGTGGTCGGAAAACTGGATCTCCCACCTGTGGCCCCACTCGCAGGCGTACCCGATCACGAGGCCCGGGCCGCTGGTCGATGACGGCGGCACCCCGGGACCAAACAGGGTTGATCTCATGTGCGGCACGCCCTCGCACGGCTCGCCCTCGCAAAAGAAGGGGCACCGGATCTGGGGGCACGCCTCGTGGATCTGAAACATCCCCCTCACCAGCCTGTCCGAGAGGATGTCCTCGACCGGGGGCGTGTAAGCACTGGGGTCGATCTTAAATGGGCCCGGACCCTTATTGCCAAACATGTCCTTTATCATGCGGCCTTTCGCGTCGTGACCTTGGAGTCCTTGAAGATCCGCAGTCCGGGGACCTGCCGCAGGCCGGCCTTGATGGCCCCGCGGATCGCGGCACCGTTGGGCTCGATCAGGCAGAGGTCGGGCCGCGATTCGAAGAGTTTGCCTATGTCCTCGACCTCGAACTTCCACGAGCCGCGGTCCACGATGCCCGCGGGCCGCATCCTCGCGTTGACCTCCGCCTGCTTGCTCTCCACCAGCGCGGCGTTGGTCTGCCGGACGAGGTCCTGGGCCCTGGCCTCCGCCTCCTGACGCTCCTCGTCGGTCTTCGCGGCGGCGGCCTCGGCATCGAGCCTGGCCTTCTCGCGGTTGGCGTCCTCGATGAGCTGCCCCCGCCGCTCCCGCTCCTCGCGCTCCCTGCGGGCGATCTCCGCCTGGAGGGATGTGCGGTACGAGCCGATAAGCCGGCCGATGCGGTCTGCCTCGGCCTCCAGCGGGCAGGAGAACTCCCCCGCGATGGCGTCGATCCTCCGCCCGACCTCGAGCACGGGATCCTTGACCGCCTTGCGCGCCCGCTCGACCCCGCGGGCCATCTCCTGCAGGCGCGCGAGCACCTCGGCCGCCGTCTCTTGGTCGAAGTTGTTGGCGACGGCGAGGATCTCCCCCGCCTCCATCAGCAAGGCGTGGGACTTCTCCCGCACCTCCGGTTCGATGGCTATCTGGACGCAGTCGACGCCGGTCACAGCAATGAGGGCGGCGCTCACTGCGCCACCCCCGCCGCCGCCGCCTGCTGCACCGCCCGGAGGAATGCCGCCGGCCGCTTGAGCACCTTGCGGACGTTGGCAATGTCCAACGCGAGAATTGGGGCGCCGTCTTTCAGCCAGCCCTCGCGCACCATCCAAGCGATGGCCTGCTCGCGGTGCGGTGCGACCAGATCGGCGAACTTCTCGCGGTCCGGGGATTCATCATGGGAGGGATTCCCCGCTTCAGGGATTCCCTGGGCCGGGGATTCCCCGTCCCGGGGATTCCCAGCTTCGCGGATTCCCGGCCCTGAGGGCTTGACGGCTTCTGGCGCGACCACCGCCCCGTCCAGCCATGCACCGATCTGCTTCCCGATGTCCTCGGTGACCTGAAAGATCCGGTCGGTGAACATGCCTGTGCGGTCCTTGGAGACCTGGGCGGTGTGGTCGTGGGCCACGTCGAAGACGATGGTGAATTCGTACTCGCCCTCGTCGCGGAACACGGGCGCCAGCCCCACCTTGCGCGGGACCTGCTTGCCCTTGATGTCCTCCTCCAGGACGTACTCGACCTTCGATCGCATGCACGCGATGAGGTGGATGTCGGATTGCAGGATGGCCGAGAGGCCCGCGTCGTACTTCTTGCCCGCCTGGTTCCAGTTGGTGAACGAGTTGCCGCCGCGCGAATCCAGCGAGCCCTTGAACTCCAGCACGCCCTTCCAGAGATGGGACGCCGAGTCGATGATGAGGCAGCCGTAACCGGCGGCGGTCGCGGCCCCGATCCCCGCCACGAATTTCTCCACGTCGAAGGGCGGGTCGATGTCGCACACGTCGAACTTGAACCGGTCCGAGTAGAGCGAGGCCGAGCGATTCTCGGTGTCGATGACCGCGATCCTCCCGCCCGGCCCGACCAGACCGGTCGCGAGCCGCAATGCCGACATCGTCTTCCCCGACCCCGGAGGGCCGGTCACGGCGAGCTTGAGCTTGGCGCGCCGCCGCTGCGCCTGAGTGAATTGCATGTCAGGAGTCTCCTCTCGGGCGTGATTCGGAAGCGCCCCGCGCGCCCGCCCTTGCGCGCGAGACAGAAATGCCTATCCCCCTCGAACCCTCCCGCTTCCCCCATCCCCAGCGCAGCACGCGCACCGTGACCCTCCGCGCGCCCCACGCGCGCATCGCCCGCAGCGAGTCGAAATGGATGTCCAGGTCCCGGCCCCGGATGAGCCGCCCCGTGTCGGTGGCGATGCGGGGGCCGATCCCCGGCACGTGCAGGATCGAGCCCAGCGGGATCACGTCCGGGTCCACCGCGCAATGGCCGAGGCCCTGAAGCGGACGGGCCAATGATCCGCCGATGGCGTTCTTGGTCCCCCACTTCCTGTGGGCGGGCTCGCGCCACGAGTAGGCCGTGGCACGGACCGGGATCTCCGCGGGCACCCGTTCGGCGGGCGCGCACGACGGAATCACCGCGAGCAGCAGGGGCCAGATTCGCGGGATCACGCCGCCTCCCTTTCGGGCATCGAGAGTCTCATCGTCATCACCTTCGCGCCTCTCGGTTCGGGCACGTTGATTCGAGCAGATCGCGTCTGCGGGCGACCGACCGCATGGGTGACGGCACCGCCTCGATGCCGGCCAGGTTGAGCAGGCTCACGGTGAGGATCTTTCGGACGCGGCCTCCAGGCGGGACGACCGTCTGTAGCTGGCCCGCGTCCATCCAGCACCGCACCTGATCCTTTCCCACGCCGAGCATCCGGGCCGCCTGATTCATGCTCAGCAGCAACGTCGCCGGGGCCGGGATCGTGACTTTGACCGACTGGCTCATGGGGTCGTCCCCTCCGCGGACTGCGCGTTGCGCTCCAGAAATGTGGCGACCGCCTCGCGCACTAGGTTGGAGACGTTGCTGCGCCGCCGTGCGGCGATCGCCTGGAGCGCGCCCAGGTCGTCTTCGGGGAGGCGCAGCTTCAGCGAGCCGGTGAGCTTCACCCGGCCCTTCTGCGGTTCTTGGCTTGTTGCTCTCATGTTTCGCACTGTGGTACAACGTCCCGTGCTCGTCAACGAATTTTCAACTTGCAAACCCATAAATCGTGTGCACCATTGGGGCACTATGGCACGTGATGCCGACATCAAGATCCGGATGGATGCGGGGATGCGGGACGCGCTGGAGCGCATCGCCGCGTCAGAGGACCTGACGCTCTCCGACGTGGTGCGCCGGGCGCTGCGCTTCTACCTGTCCAACCCGGCGGTGCAGCCCTTCTCCGCGGGGGCCTACCCGATGGCGAGCCTCGCCGCTCCCCCCGCGCCGCCGCTGGCGCCGGTCCCGCGATCGGCGCGGCGCAAGCGCGGCGCGTAGGCCCGGCGCTACGTTAGCGCCAGGGAGGGTTGCTCGAGGGCGGGCAACTGCGCGTCGTGCCCGGCGAGCATCAGGTGGTAGCGCCCGCCCCATCCCATGATGATGTGCTCGTGGAATCGAAGACCCAGCGCGGCGCAAGCGCGCATGACCTGCCGGGTGAACCTCCGGTCCTGCGGGCTCGGGAGCGGCTCGGCCTGCGGGTGGTTGTGGACCAGCACCAGGCTGCGGCAATTGGTCAGCAGCGTCGGCCGCAACACGTCACGGACGGAGACCGAGAGACCCGAGGAGCCGCCGCGGGCGACCTCGGCGAAATGCCGCAGCCGGTTGGAGTCATCGAGGTTGACCGCGAAGAGCCGCTCCTCCGGGAGGTTCTCCATCCACCAGAACAGCGCCGCAATGTCGGCCGGCGATTCGACCTTCCGCCCCGCCAGCGGGCTGCGGACCCGGCTGGGCCGCCAGCGGATCTCCAGTCGCCCCACCGGCGCCTCGGCCCTGCAGCTCCCGTTCCGTGCGATGTCTCGTGTCTTTGTCATGTGAACCTCCTTCTCTGTTTCGTGATGGGACCAAGATCGCCCATGGGCCGCCCTGATACAAAAGTATTCGCGTTAACTTTGTTAAACACGAAAGGCCCTGTGAAACAGGGGCTTGCGCGGGCCGAATTTGGCGGTACAGGGGTTATTCACAATGCCAGCACGACGCCCCAAGAAACTCGGATTGCTCGCGATCCGCTGTTCCGAACCCTTCCGCTCCGCGGTCGAGAGGGCCGCGGAGAACGACCATACTACACTGGCGACGTGGGTGACGCGCGCACTGGCCACCGCGCTGAGCCAGCGCGGCATCGCGCTGCCGCCGGAATGTCCGGAGTACCAGGCCGAGGAGGCGCCGGCCGCCACGGTCAACGCCGCCCTCGAGCGCGAGGCCACCGCGCTACTGCCCAAGGCTCGCGAGAAGTGCGCGCCCTGGGCCGAGGCCACCGCCCGCGGCGAGTGGGACGCGATCCGCAGGGCGCTGGAGGACATCGACGACCCGGCGCTATGGAACGATTTCGTGCAGTCCTGGTCGCTGCCCGGCCGCACCGCCCGGCAGAAGCTCCACGCGCTGAAATTCCGGCTTCAGGCCTACCGGCAGCGCGATACGCTTCCGGTCCATTGATATGTGGCTGTGCACACAGTTCGGGTTCTTCAGCATCGTTCAGAAAAGACCGGGCGAGTTCCACGTCCGCGCCCGCGTGCGCCGCGACCTAGAGAATCTCGCGGGGCTCGGCGGCAGCGCATGGGAGATCATCGAGACCGCCGATGCGGACTACCGCTTCCGGATCGTCGTCGACCAGAGGGCGGTCGCCGCGATCCTCGCGCAACTGGCCGAGCGAATCGACTACGCGAACTTCAAGGGCCGCATCCATTCGCTGCCCGACCAGGCAGAGAAGGGACCTGCCTACGGGAAGCTATGGGGCAACCTGCTGGCCCTCCAAGAAGGCTGATCAACCCGCCACCGGCGATGCGCCATGGTCCCCCGAAAATCCCCGCTACAGGTTTTGAGACTCAATGCGACTTAGGTTTGGAACATAAGGGTTTCGTTTTGTCAGGCTTTGCCACGGCCCCGTAACCCGTTGGGAAAAGCCCCAAAATTTGGATTCAAGTCCTGTCTCCAGCACACCCCCGTATTGACGATGCCGGAGGCGGGGGCCAAAGTCCAACTCGGCCCCACTCGGGGCCAACAAGGAAGCGAACCAACCGGGAGCCTGCCATGTCCTCGACCCTATTCGGCCTAATCATCCTTGTCATCGACATCATCGCCATACTCGATGTCATCAAGCGCAAGATGAAAATCGAGATGAAGGTCGTCTGGATACTCGTCATCCTCTTGCTGCCCATCCTTGGGCCCATCCTCTATTTCCTCATCGGCCGAAAACGCTGATAACCCACACGAAGGAGCCACCCATGATCACCCGTCGCAGTTTCCTGACCCGCGCCACCGCCGGCATGGCCGTGGTCGCATCGGCCGGCCGCACCCTCGCCGCCGACCCGCCCGCCATCCGTATCGGTTCCTGCTCCATCGGAAGCATCGAGGCCGCGCGCGATGCGGGCCTCGACGGCATCGAACTCAACGCCGGCAGAAAACCCGCCGACCGGCTCGAACTCGCCGATCCCGCCATCCGGGCCGAGCACAAGGCCAAGATGAAGGAGACCGGCATCGTCGTCTCCTCGATCATGATGGGCATCTTCAACAGCTGCCCCCTGGCCACCGAACCCCGCGCCCCCGCCTGGCTCGAGCAAACCATCGAGGCCGCCGCGGACCTCGGCGCCGGCATCATCCTCGTCGCCTTCTTCGGAAAAGGTAGCCTCCTCGACGAGCAGAAACAGCCCAAGCGGGACGACATCGATGCCGTCGTCGCGCGCCTCAAGGTCGCCGCCCCCATCGCCCAGAAGGCCGGGGTCATCCTCGGGATCGAGAACACCCTCAACGCCCAACAGAACATCGAGATCCTCGACCGCGTCGGCCACGGGTCCGTCAAGGTCTATTACGACATCTATAACCTCGAGGGCCAGGGCTACGACACGCCCGCCGAGATCCGCCGGCTCAGAGAGCGCATCGCCATATTCCACTTCAAGAACGGCCCCGACTACCTCGACAACGGCAAGGTCAAGTTCGAGGCCCCCGTCGCCGCGATCCAGGAGATCGGCTACCGGGGCTGGGTCGTCCTAGAGACCTCCAGCCCGTCCAAAGACAAGGTCGCCGACGCGCGGCGCAACGCCGCGCACGTGCGGAAACTGTTCGGTCTGGCGTGATACTCGTCTCTGGCCTCACCCCCGCCTGGCAGCAGAT
>JAANMY010002910.1_pt1 | contig 15093 bp, 17 predicted proteins | sample 7279691 | NCBI WGS metagenome assembly JAANMY01 (sample SAMN14094543, study PRJNA606508) | bioreactor metagenome | isolation source: A lab-scale SPAN reactor treating ammonium-rich wastewater day 388 | place: Ireland: Galway | collected 2018-02-07
CGTTTGTGGGTTTGGTTTGTTTGGCGACTGATCTGATCGCGCAAACTGCATTGAGTTCCCTTCCCTGAGTGATCTACTATTTGGAACAGTTATTTAGATTGCATCTTCAATCTCCCTATATTTAGTTGCGATAAATCTCTTGTTACTAGTGGGGCGAAAATACCACAAAAACAACCTAATTTAAATAACTCATTAACATTGATGCTTAAATGTTAAATTTAGACCAGCCACGAAACCAGAAAGAAAAATTGATATTTGCGGCTGCATTCACAGTCGACAATGTTGCAGCGAGGGGGTCTTTTCGCTCATCCCCAAAATGCATATGGACGGTGATGGTATTTAACCCTCTTTAATCGGTTAAAACCATTGTCACTTTTGCCTGGCCTCTGCCATAGTCTTTGTGATTAGTGTGGCAGCAGGTGGTGGCATGGTAAAAACGCTTTACAGCTTAGTGTTGGCTAATTGCTGGCTGGTGTCGGCAGCGCTGGCGCAGCAGCTGAATCTGTATACCGAGCATTTTCCGCCCTACAGTTATGTGCAGGACGATACCATTACCGGCCTTAACACTGAGCTGGTGCGGTTAAGCTGCCAGCAAGCCAAGCTTAGCTGTGACTTTGTGCTTTTGCCCTGGCTGCGCGCTTATGAAACCACGCTAAAGGATGCTAGCGGTGCGCTGTATTCCACCTCGCGCAATCCACTGCGCGAGCCTTTGTTTAAGTGGGTTGGCCCGCTGGCGCATTCCAAAGCCAATATGTACCGCTTAAAACGCCGGCCCGAGATAAACCCCACCACATTAGAAGAAGCCAAACAGTATGTGATTGCCGTTGCCCGTGGCGATGTATACGAGCTTTACTTGCAAAGCCAGGGCTTTGAGCATGGTGTAAACCTGCTGGGGCTTTCGGCCAAAGCCGACGCCGTTGGCCTGTTTTTGCAAGGCAAAGTCGACTTACTGATAGGCTCGGAGCTGATTTTGCCCAGCTGGCTGGCACAATACGACGAAACCGTTGACAGCGTTGAGCCAGTACTGGATTTATCGGTCGTTGGTGCCAACTATCTGGCACTGAACCCACAGGTACCGGACGATGTGGTAAGCCGACTGCAACAGGCATTGGATACCTTGTATGCCAATGGCACCTATCAGCAGCTGACTGAGCGCTACCTTAGCAGCACAAAAACCGATTAAGGCTGCGCGACGAAACGGTACTCAGTGTCATCTTTGCGCAATACCAACACCTTATCTTCCATACTCAGCGCCGGTTTACTTTGTAAAAACTGCATAAAGGCCTGCTCGCGCGCCATGGCCTGCTCGCTGCACGCCATCATGGTGCCGGCCAGTTGAGAAACCACTAACACGCCCTTATCTACACTGAAGCCGCCCATGGCGCGGTTGCAGCCGGTAAAGCCGCTCAGCCTGTCCTGCTCGAAGTGCAGGCTAAGCGCTTTATCACCCTCGGCCGGGTTAAGTTGTAAGTACTGGCCACTGGGCAATGCTGCCGGCTGACAGGCCGCAAGGGTTAGGGCAGCGCTTAACAGCGTCGCGCGGCGGATTGGCGTGATCATAGAAACTCCTGCTACGTAAAAAGGACGGATGATGATGCCAGAGTATAGCTAAGTGCCGGCTGAACAACTGTGATAAAGTTTTAATCATAAAAATTGATTAAAGTAATTTGTTTTATTCGTTTTGACAAAGCATGCTGAAGCGTTACACTGCTCAGCGTTGAAACATGAACTGTTAACTCACACAAAGGAGCAAGACTATGTCTTCTATTATCAATACTAAAGTTAAGCCATTTAAAGCGACTGCCTTCCATCAGGGTAAATTTGTTCCTGTTTCAGATCAGGATTTACTGGGCAAATGGTCTGTAGTGGTATTCTACCCAGCTGACTTCACTTTCGTATGTCCAACTGAGCTGGGCGACCTGGCTGATTTCTATGCTAAGTTCCAGGAAATCGGTGTAGAAGTGTACTCAGTATCAACTGACACTCACTTCACCCACAAAGCGTGGCACGATGCGTCAGACACTATCAAGAAAATCAACTACCCAATGATTGGCGACCCAACAGGTACTATCACCCGTAACTTCGGCGTGATGATTGAAGAAGAAGGTTTAGCCCTGCGTGGTACTTTCGTAATTAACCCGGAAGGCGAAATCAAAGTCGCTGAAATTCATGACCTGGGTATCGGCCGCAGCGCAGCTGAACTGTTCCGTAAAGTGCAGGCAGCTCAGTACGTTGCTAACCACGACGGCGAAGTATGCCCAGCCAAGTGGACACCAGGTGAGAAGACCTTAGCGCCTTCACTGGACCTGGTAGGTAAGATCTAACTTTGATGCAAACTGCAGGCAACTGCAGTGCCGGAAGCAGCAAACAGCTCCTGTCTTAAGAAGCTGTTTCCAGCTTCCCCACTGTTAATACCTTTGCTTGCAAGGGCTGGTGTAACACCAGCCCCGCCTTTGCGGCTGACTTTTTCGCACTATCTGAAAAACGTATTACGGAGTGATTATGTTAGATACTAACCTGAAGCAACAATTACACACTTATCTGCAGAACCTGAAAACGCAGGTTGAGCTGGTGGTATCTTTAGACGATAGCGCCAAGGCTGCAGAAGTAAACGAACTGGCAACCGATATCGCCAGCTTGTCAGATTTGGTCAGCGTACGCCGCGATGACAGTGCTGCCAAGCGCACGCCGGCCATGCTGGTGCGCTCGGTGGCGAAAGACACCCAAATTACCTTTGCCGGTGTACCGCTGGGACACGAATTCACCTCGCTGGTACTGGCATTATTACACTCTGGCGGCCACCCGATTAAAGTGGATGCCGATATTATCGAGCAAATTCGCCAGTTACCCGGCAGCTTCGCCTTTGAGACCTATGTGTCATTAAGCTGCCAAACCTGCCCGGAAGTGGTGCAGGCGCTGAATATTATGTCAGCAATAAACCCGAACATTACTAACGTGATGATTGACGGTGCCATGTTCCAGGACGAAGTAGCGGCGAAAAACATTATGGCGGTGCCTTCTGTCTACTTGAACGGCGAGCTGTTCTCACAAGGCGCCATTACGCTGGAAAAAATCATCCAGAAAATCGACGTTAACGCCGAAAAACGCCAGGCCGAGGCACTGAAAAACAAAGCCGACTTCGATGTGTTAGTGGTTGGTGGTGGCCCTGCCGGCTCAGCTGCCTCTATTTACGCTGCGCGTAAAGGCTTAAACACCGGTATCGTCGCCGAGCGCTTTGGCGGCCAGGTGGCCGATACCGTGGGTATTGAAAACTTTATTTCGGTGCAGTACACCGAAGGCCCGAAACTGGTTAACAGCTTAGAAGCTCATGTACGCGAATATAACGTCGACATTATGAACAACCAGCGCGCCGTTAAACTGAGTAAAGGCGGCAAAGTTCAGCTGGAGCTGCAAAACGGCGCCGTGCTGAACAGCAAAACGGTAATTTTAACGCCGGGTGCCCGCTGGCGGGAAATGAACGTACCCGGCGAGCAGCAATACCGTGGTAAAGGCGTAGCCTACTGCCCACACTGTGACGGCCCGCTGTTCAAAGGCAAAAAAGTGGCGGTTATCGGTGGTGGTAACTCAGGTATTGAAGCCGCGATTGACTTAGCCGGTATTGTTGAACACGTTACCGTGCTGGAGTTTGCTGCCGAGCTGCGCGCCGATGCGGTGCTGGTGAAAAAAGCCAACTCTATGGGCAATATCACCATCATCACTGAAGCACAAACCACCGAAGTGACTGGCGATGGCAACAAAGTAACCGGCCTTAACTACACCGACCGTAAAAGCGGTGAGGCCAAACATGTCGAACTGGCCGGTATCTTTGTGCAAATCGGTTTAGTGCCAAACACCGAATGGTTACGCGGCGCAGTAGAGCTGTCACCACGCGGCGAGATCATCGTTGACGAGCGCGGTCAAACCTCGGTACCCGGTGTATTTGCTGCCGGTGACGCTACCACAGCGCCATACAAGCAAATTATTATCGCCATGGGCTCGGGTGCTAACGCCGCCTTAGGTGCCTTTGACTATATGATCCGTAACTAATCCTTTAGTTAAAACAAGCTCGCGTAGTGATCGTTCACCACGCGAGCTACGTTAACCCTTTTAGCTTCACTCTCTCTGTAGCTTTAACGGCAACTCCGGTTGCCGTTTTTTTATCTCTGATCTGTCGTCTCTTATTCCAAACTCGTCATTAATTCCTTTTAGTTATATCTGAGCGTAATTAACTATTTTATTAAAGCCATGCAGACGGCTATTCTGCCCGACATAAGCTAGAGTTAAGTCCCAGTATCTGTGGTGCCGGAGCCGTTGTGCAGTATTTACCCTTATTTGTAAAGTTAACCGATAAACCGGTGCTGATTGTTGGCGGCGGCTCGGTGGCGCTGCGTAAAGCGGGTACGCTGTTAAGTGCCGGCGCCAGCCTGACGGTGGTAGCGCCGGATTTTGCCGAGGAGTTTGTGCAGTGGCAGCACGAAGGTAAAGCGCAACTGATTAACGGCTATTTTGCGCCAGAGCTGCTGGATGGCAAATTGTTAGTGATTGCCGCTACCGATAACGATGAAGTAAATGCTGCGGTATATGACGCTGCCAGCGCGCGCAATATGCTGGTGAACACGGTGGACGATCAGCCCAAGTGTGGCTTTATCTTCCCGTCGATCATCGACCGCAGTCCCATTTTAATTGCCATTTCCAGCTTTGGTACCGCGCCGGTACTGGCACGCAGGTTACGCGAAAAGCTCGAAGCTCTACTGCCACAGCATTTAGGCCCGCTGGCGCAATTGGTTGGCCGCTTTCGGGACCAGGTTAAAGCCAAAATACGCGGCTTTGCTGCCCGCCGGCAGTTTTGGGAGCAGGTATTCGACTCTGACGTCGTGCGCGATGTGCAGGCCAATCAGCTGCACAGTGCCGAGCAGCGTCTGCACGCCATGCTGGAGCAGCCACAACACCAGGCCGGTGAAGTGTATGTGGTCGGGGCCGGCCCCGGCGACCCGGAGCTGTTAACGCTAAAAGCACTGCAGCTGATGCAACAAGCGGATGTGGTGGTGTATGACTACTTAGTATCGCCACAGATTATGGAGTTGGTGCGCCGCGATGCCGAGCGTATTTGTGTGGGAAAAAAAGCCGGCGCACACTCGGTGCCACAGCAGGACACGAATCAACTGCTGATTGATTTAGCCCTGGCCGGTAAAAAAGTCTGCCGCTTAAAAGGCGGTGACCCGTTTATTTTTGGCCGTGGCGGTGAAGAAATTCAGGCGCTGTTGCCACATAACATTGCCTTTCAGGTGGTGCCAGGGGTGACAGCGGCGGCCGGCTGTGCCGCCTATGCTGGCATACCGCTGACGCACCGCGATTATGCGCAAAGCGTGCAGTTTGTTACCGGCCATTGCCGGCCGGATGGCAGCGAACCCGACTGGCACAGCATGAGTAAGAGCAACCAAACGCTGGTGATTTATATGGGCCTGATGAAAGCGGCGCATATTCAACAGCAATTAATCAGCGCCGGACGCAGCGCCAGCACGCCGGTGGCCATTATTGAAAACGGCAGCCGGCCCGAGCAGCGCATTGTTACCGGCACCTTAGCGCAGCTGGCCAGTTTAATTAGCCAGCACCAGCTGGGCTCACCCGCTTTGCTCGTTATAGGCGAAGTGGTAAGCTTGCAGCAGGACTTACATTGGTTTGGCCAACGGCCGCAGACAGCGGTATTTAGCCAGGCCATTACCCAGATGGAATGAGGATCACACTATGTCTGCATTAACAGGCACCTTGTCGCACCTGCAGCAATTAGAAGCGGAAAGCATCCATATCTTCCGTGAAGTGGCGGCCGAATTTAAAAAGCCGGTCATGCTGTATTCAATTGGTAAAGACTCATCGGTACTGCTGCATTTGGCCCGCAAAGCCTTTGCACCGGGCAAAATTCCGTTCCCGTTGCTGCATGTCGATACCAACTGGAAGTTTCGCGAGATGATTGAATTTCGCGATCGGCTAGCCAAAGAGTACAACTTTGAACTGCTGGTGCACAAAAACCCGGAAGGGTTGGCGATGAACATTAACCCCTTTGTGCATGGCAGCGCCAAACATACCGACATTATGAAAACGCAAAGCTTAAAGCAGGCGCTGAATAAGTACGGCTTTGATGCTGCTTTTGGCGGCGCGCGCCGTGACGAGGAAAAGTCGCGCGCTAAAGAGCGGGTGTATTCGTTTCGTGATAAACACCACCGCTGGGACCCGAAAAACCAGCGGCCGGAACTGTGGAATTTATACAACGGCGCCATTAACGAAGGCGAAAGTATCCGCGTGTTTCCACTGTCGAATTGGACAGAGTTGGATATCTGGCTTTATATCCTGCAGGAAAACATCGACATAGTACCGCTGTATTTAGCCAAGCCACGGCCGGTGGTAGAGCGTAGCGGCACCCTGATCATGGTAGATGACGAGCGGATGCCGCTGGAGCCTGGCGAAGTACCACAAATGAAGTCGGTACGCTTCAGAACGCTGGGCTGCTACCCCTTAACCGGCGCCATTGAATCTACCGCCGATACGCTGGAAGGCATAGTGGAAGAGATGCTGCGCGCCCGCACATCGGAGCGCCAGGGCCGGGTGATCGATCAGGATCAATCAGGTATGGAACTGAAAAAACGCGAGGGCTATTTCTAATGTCAGCAACTGTTACCTCGTTAAACGAGCAGCTAAACAACTTAGGTATTCGTGGTTATCTGCAACAGCATCAGGATAAAGGCCTGCTGCGGGTATTGACCTGTGGCAGCGTCGACGACGGCAAAAGTACCTTAATTGGCCGCCTGCTGCACGACAGCCAGCAGCTCTATGACGATCAGCTCGATGCGCTTAAGCGCGACCATAAAGGCCGCAACAGCGATGGCGAATTGGAGCTGGCGATGCTGGTAGACGGCCTGCAGGCTGAGCGCGAGCAAGGTATTACCATAGATGTGGCTTACCGCTATTTTTCTACTACCGAGCGTAAATTTATTCTGGCCGACACGCCGGGCCACGAACAGTACACCCGCAATATGGCCACCGGCGCCTCTACTTCAGATGTAGCGATATTGCTGATTGACGCCCGCTACGGCGTACAAACGCAAACCCGCCGCCACAGCTTTATTTGTTCCTTGCTGGGCATTAAGCATTTAATCGTAGCGGTCAATAAAATGGATATCGTCGGCTACAGCGAAGATACCTACAACGCCATTAAGCAGGATGTGCAGGCGTTAATGGCCCAGCTACAGGTGCCTACTGTAGATGTGGTGCCGATTAGCGCATTAAAAGGTGAGAACATTCTTACGTTATCGGCCAATATGCCCTGGTATAACGGCACTGCCCTGCTACCACTGCTGGAAACCTTACCGATACCGCAACGCGGCGGCGCAGCGACACGCTTTCCGGTGCAGTATGTCAACCGGCCCGACTTAAACTTTCGTGGTTTTGCCGGTAACTTAGTCAGCGGCCGCTTAGCCGTAGGCCAGACCGTCACCGCTTATCCGTCCGGTAAAAGAAGTACTATTAAGCAGATTGTGACCTTTGAAGGCGAGCAGCCCTCGGCTATCGCCGGCCAGGCCATCACCATTACGCTGAATGATGAAATTGATGTCAGCCGCGGTGACTGGCTGGTGCCGTCAGACGAAACGGTTAATCTGACCAACCGCGCGCTGGCTTATCTGGTATGGTTTAACGACCAGCCGCTGCAAACCGGCCGGCTGTACGACCTAAAACTGGCAACACGCAAAAGCAGTGTCAGCATTAACCGGTTAAACCATAAGGTGAATGTAAATACGCTGGCGCAGGAAACGGCTGACCAGGTAGCAATGAATGACATTGCGCTGGTTGAGCTGGAGCTGACTGAAACCCAGCCGCTGGATACCTTTAAAAACCAGCCCGGTACCGGTAATTTTATTCTGATTGACCGTTTAACCAATGCCACCGTGGCGGCGGGTATTATCCAGAACGTGCTGGCAGAAGAAAAACCGGTCGCGGCCGACATCAGCGCCTTTGAGCTGGAGTTAAATGCACTGATCCGCAAACACTTCCCGCACTGGGGTGCGCAGGATGTGCGCGAGCTGTTTAAGGGCAAAGCCTGATGGCATATCAGCAGTATGGCGTGATCCTGCTGCTGCTGGCACTGGTGGCGGCACTGATCTTCAGTAAACGCTCACCAGCGCTGTGGTTTGGTGGCGCCCTGTTACTTAGCTATCTGGTCGGCTGGTTACCGCTGGACAAGGCGCTGGAAAACTTCGCCAATCCGTCACTTATTACGCTGCTATTGCTGCTATTGCTGCTATTAGTGTCGATTGGCATTGAAAAATCGCAATTAGTTGGCTGGTTAAGCCGTGGTTTTGCTGGCAAGCGCCTCGGCAGTGTTATTGCCCGGCTTAGCTTATCCAGCGCCTTTATGTCGGCCTTTATTAATAACACGGCGGTAGTGTCTACCTTAATGTCGTCGCTGCGGCATCATAACCATTTTGCGGCGTCTAAATTGCTGCTGCCGTTATCCTACAGCGCCATTTTAGGCGGTATGTTAACGCTAATCGGCACCTCGACTAACTTAATCGTTAACGGTTTTGTCGAACAAAGCGGCCAACCGGGTCTGGGCTTTTTTGACTTTACCCTGCTGGGTGTGCTGGTACTGGCCGCCGGCATTATTGTACTGGTGATAGGTAGCCGCTGGCTGCCGGACAACAGCAAAAACGATCAGCAAGCTACACCCTATTATTTAACCGCCCATGTGCGCGGCGACAGCCAGTTAATAGGTAAAACGGTAGAGCAAAACCAACTGCGTGAGCTACAGGCACTGTTTTTAGCCGAGATTCAGCGCGGCAAGGAGCGTATTTGCCCGGTTACACCGGACACGGTGATCAGCGCCGGTGATGAACTGCGCTTTGTTGGCGATATTGAAGCGGTGTCGCGCTTACAGCAATTCCCCGGCCTGGAGCTGCTGCGCCGCGACGAGCATCAGGGCGAGTTACTGGAAGCCGTACTCAGTTACAGCTCGCGCTTGGTGGGTAAAAGTTTAAAGCAAATCCGTTTTCGCCATGAATATGATGCGGTGGTAATAGCGGTGCGCCGCGGCCATGAGCGCTTGCAGGGCGGGCTGGGCGACTTGGTATTGCACGCCGGCGATGTACTGATTTTATCGGTCGGTAAACATTTTCCCGGCCAGCATCAGCTGAATCAGGAATTTATCTACGTTAATGGCCTGTCTATTGCCACACCGCTGCCGAAACAACGCAGCCATTGGGTGCTGGCCAGCTTTGCGCTGGCGCTGACGCTGTCGGTGCTGGAGTTGGTGCCACTGATTAAAAGCCTGCCAGTGTTGCTGTTGCTGTATGTCGCGGGGGGTGCGGTAAGCATTAACGAGATAAAAAACCGCTTTCCGCTGGAGCTATGGGTAATTGTTGGCTCAGCTATCGGTTTGGCCCAGCTAATGATAACAACCGGTGTAGCCGGCAGTGTCGCCAACGGATTAATTAGTCTGGTCGATGGCTATGGCGCTTATGGTGCCCTGGTAGTCGTGTTTATCTCTACCTGGCTGTTTACCGAGCTGGTGACCAATAACGCCGCAGCGGCACTGACCTTCCCGATTGCCTACGCCATCGCACAAAATCTGGGCGTTGACCCGGTGCCGTTTTTTATGGCGGTAGCCTTTGGTGCTTCGGCCAGTTTTATCTCACCTTTTGGTTATCAGACTAACCTAATGGTGTATTCGGCCGGTAACTATCAGCTAAAAGACTATATTCGTCTGGGCGTGCCGATGGCATTAGCGTACAGCGCAGTGGTATTGATCTTTCTGCCGCTGATCTATCCGTTTTAAGTGAAGCAATTGCATGAACGAAAACAATATTAAATGGCAACAGCACGACATTAATGCGCAAAGCCGCGAGGCGCTATTTGGCCATAAAAGCGCGGTGATCTGGTTTACCGGCTTATCCGGCTCAGGCAAATCGACTGTCGCCAATGCGTTAGAGCAAGCATTGGCCGCCCAGGGTAAACACACCTATTTGCTCGATGGCGATAATGTGCGCCACGGCTTGTGTGCCGATTTAAGCTTTAGCGCACAGGACAGAACCGAGAACCTGCGCCGGGTGGGTGCCGTCGCCGGCTTAATGGTCGACGCCGGTTTGCTGGTATTAAGCGCCTTTATCTCGCCTTACCGCAACCAGCGTGAACTGGTAAAAAGCTTTATTCCACCGGGCAAGTTTATTGAAGTGCATATCGCCACGCCGCTCGAGGTGTGCGAGCAGCGCGATGTAAAAGGCCTGTATAAAAAAGCCCGTGCCGGTGAAATCAGCCACTTTACCGGTATTTCCGACCCTTACGAAGCGCCCGAAGCAGCCGATTTGGTGCTGGACACCTCCGTTACCTCGCTACAAGATAGTGTGCAACAACTTTTGGCACTACTGAGAGAAAGACAGATTATAAGCTGATGCCAAGGCGCAGCGACAAGGTGTGCTTTCGTAGCAGCGGCAGGGAGGCCGCGCAGGCTGAGACAGCACAGGGACGTGCTGTTGAAGGCGGCGAAGAAAGTATTTCCTTGTCGCTACGCTTAAAACTGAGTTGAATGCTCCGACAGCCAACAGCACCAAAACCGAAGGTTACTTACATGAACTATTTACCCGCCATTATTGATATCGCCGAACAAGCCGGTCAGGCAATTCTGGCGGTCTATCAGCAAGGCAACGCCGCCTTTAATATCACCGGCAAAGCTGATGACTCACCGCTGACCGCAGCCGATTTAGCCGCCCATCAGCTGATTGTTAAAGCGTTAACGGCTCTTACGCCGAAGCTGCCGATATTGTCAGAAGAAGCTGCTGATATCAGCTGGGATATCCGAAAAACCTGGCAGCGCTACTGGTTGGTAGACCCCTTAGATGGTACCAAAGAGTTTATTAAGCGTAATGGCGAATTCACCGTGAATATCGCGCTGATTGAACAGGGCGAGCCGGTGCTGGGTGTTATTCATGCGCCGGTATTGAACAAAACCTACTACGCCGCTAAAGGCCAGGGCGCGTTTTTAAAACAAGGCGCAAGCAGCAAGGCCATTGCGGTAGCCACGCCCGGCGATACAGTGCGGGTGGTCGGCAGCCGCAGTCACCCCAGCCCCGACTTAGCCGGTTACCTGGCGCAATTTGCCAGGCACGATATGGTACCGGTCGGCAGCTCATTAAAGTTTTGTCTGGTGGCCGAAGGCAGCGCCGATGTATATCCGCGCTTTGGCCCTACTATGCAATGGGACACCGGTGCCGGCCATATTATTGCGCTGGAAGCCGGCGCCAGCGTAACCTTTGACGGCATTACCAACCAGGTGTATCAGCGGGAAAACCTGCGTAACCCCAACTTTATTGTCTCGGCGCTAACGCAGTAAAATAGCGACGAACAAACCAAATTTGGTTACACTGACCAAATACCCAAACTAGTTAAAGTTGTAGCTAGGCGGCAAGCGAACGAATCCCTATGAGCATAGACATGCTATGTGATTAGGGTGAGAAAGCGCAGCCAACAACGCTGCAGCGTTAAGTAGGACGGGGATTTATAGGTGATGTATGCGTTTAGACAAATTTATATGTGACTGCACCGGCCTAACCCGCAGTCAGGCCGGCAAATTAGTGCGCCAAGGGCTGGTAACACTGAATGGCGACAAGGTAAAACAGGCTGCGCTGCAAGTGAAAGAAAGCGACGTGGTTTGTCTGGATGACGAACAACTGCAGCTGATTGGCCTGCGCTATTTTATGCTGCACAAGCCCGAGGGCTATGTCTGCTCGACTGACGATCCGGACCATAACACTGTCTTCACCCTGCTGGACGAGCCGTTAGTCGAGCGGCTGCACACCGTTGGCCGGCTTGATTTAGATACCACAGGCCTGGTGCTGATTACCGACGATGGCCAGTGGTCGCACCGTATTAGCAGCCCTAAGCATCATGTGGCGAAAACCTACCGCGTCTGGACGGCAGACCCTATCCCGACAGAGGCCATAGAGCAATTTGCTGCTGGCGTAATGCTACGCAATGAAAAAACCGCCACCCTACCCGCTGAACTGGAGCTAATCGGCGACAGTGAAGCCCTACTCACCATCCACGAAGGCCGTTACCATCAGGTAAAACGCATGTTTGCTGCTATAGGCAATAAAGTGGAGCGGCTACACCGCGAGAAAATTGGCGGCCTGCAGTTACCGGATGATTTGGCCGAGGGGGAGTATCGTGCGCTTAGCCAGCAGGAGTTTGCGTTGTTGCAAAACTAAAAAAACGGAGCACAAGCTCCGTTTTTTAGTTGGCATAACGTAATTACTTTTTCTTCTCGCTAGGTACTGGCTGACCGTATTTAGGCGATCTTGGGCCATATAACAAGCCATTGTGGTCTTCGACAAACAGTAAACGGTTAGCGCTGATAGCCGCGATATCAAAACCACGATCGGTAACGGTTTCAATAATTTGATTTAGTGCCGCCTCTACCAACATACCCACTAAACCACCACCGCTGTTACCACGCTGTTCAGCTGAAGATGCGCGGGCAGTGTCTTGCCATAGCACCACACCAGAGCGCAAATCAACCAGAGTAGCAGAGACTTTCACCACCGTTTCACTCGACAGTACAACGTAACTGGTACCATATTCTTCAATCGTCATGTAAAGGCCAGTATCTGCGCCAAAAATTTCATGCACTTTTTGAAAAGGCACCGCATGAATGTCTGAAGCTTCCGTCAGGCCATTACTGCGAAACGTTTGATTAACCAGTGCGACCGGAAACACATAATAGCCCGACTCAGCGATCGGCTGGTGCACCTGAGACATCAGACTGTATGGCGCAATCACTTCTACCGTATTATTAATCGGCGGCAATATCAGTACTGAATGCGGATCAGCATTTCGAAATGCGGTGTAATCATGCGCTGGTGGCGCACTGACACAGCCGGTTAATACAACAACTGCGCCTACAAGACAAAATTTTAACCAGCTCATATCAGGCTCCTTGCCGCGAGGTTAACAAAAAGTCCAGATACTTAACTGACTCTGGAAACAGCACTTTTTCTTGTTCAAAATGCTGTTTGCCCAAATCCGCATTACCGGTATCGAAATACAACAAACCCAGGTGAGCATGCACACCCGGCGCAACTGGCTTACCTGCGTTAGCAGCCGCCTGAATAGTTTGTTGTAGAATATTGATTTGCTCTTCCAACGTGGTGTCTTCTGCTTTGAAATAAGCATACACCGCTTTGTTGTAAGCGCCGTGATAGTACAACGGCTCTGTGGTTTTACAAGCTGACACTGACAACGCCAGTATTACGATACAAAATAGTTTTTTCATTTTTGTTCTCTATTCTGCTTGCCATTGACCAGATTCTAAGCCGGTAACCAGTTTATTCACTACTTCCCGGATAGCTAAATCCAATACTTTGCCGTTTAACGTAGCATCGTAGCCTGCAGTACTGCCAAAGCCGATCACTTCGCGCTCTGATAAACTGTACTCGCCTGCCCCCTGCACCGAATAAACTACTTCAGAGGTGGTGACATCAACTACATTTAAGGTCACTTTCGAGTAGGCAATTTGCGATTTACCTTTACCCAACAAACCAAACAGCTGCTTGTCACCGATAGATTTACGGCCAAATTCGGTTACATCACCGGCAACCACATAACGGGCGCCTTTAATTGACTGCTGGGTGCCTGACAGACCCGCTTCGCCAGCCAACATTTGCATGTTATCACGGTCCATCACGCTGAAACGGTTAGTTTGCTGCAAATGGCTAATCAGCGTTGTTTTGGCCTGATTGCCCAGCATATCCACGCCATTTGAGAAAATACCATTTTGGAAATTTGAGCGGTTAACAAACTGCCCAATAACCAGTTTACTTTTTGCGCCACTGTAACTGGTGCCATAGCTGGCAACAGTCGGCGTTTCGACCACTTTAGATGATGTTGTTGCACATCCGGCAATTAACGACGCCGCAACACCAGCCATTACAATATTCAGAACAGCTTTGTCTAAATTCCTATTCATTTTAAATCCTTAGTAGAAATAGTAGTTGTAACAGCCGCTGCTGAGCATTAACACAAAAGCTCATTAGTACCCGTTACCAGACGCATCATATCATTAAGCAAAAAACATGGAATAAAATTTAACATGCAAAGTTATTTCTTAAACATCATGTTATGTAAAAAATACGCTTTAATGTTTTGTCCCGTGCTCACCAGCACTTCGTGACGAGCGTAACTACTGGCAATTCTGTGCATTACCGCTAGGCTTTAGCTAACCCGCTGTCTTGGGTTAACTAATAACAAAAGGGGAATTGCGATGAACTTTATTATGTTTTTAATTATCGGCGCTATCGCCGGCTGGCTGGCCGGTACCATTATGAAAGGCCGTGGTTTTGGCTTACTGGGCAATATGGTGGTCGGTATTATTGGTGCCTTTGTCGGTGGTTTTTTATTCAGCGCTGTGGGGCTGGCCTCTTATGGTTTAGTCGGCTCGCTGATCACTGCTACGGTAGGTGCTGTGGTGCTGCTGTTTTTAATCGGTTTAATTAAAAAAGCCTAGCTGGGGTTAAAACAAATCCAGTGACTGGCCGCTTTGCGGTGCGTCCTGTTCTTTTTTCGCTTTAGCATTAAGCCGCGCCCGGCGCTGTGCCAGCAGCTTCAGAATGTGGGCGCGCTCTTCTACCGGTTTCTGGTGCCAGTTAAAGCGTTCATCGCGCGAGCGTAAGCAACCCATGCAGTAGCCACGGCTGTTGCTTTGGCATACACCGATACAAGGATTGGGCAGGTCAAACAGCTCTAACTGATCCACAGGCCACCACGCAGGTTAACGACTAGCTTAAGTGTACGTTGTGAACGCCATATCGTGCAAACAGGCCATTTGCACAGACTTGAAAGCTTAAACCGGCTTGCCCTAAGACAACCGTTGACGGCATGGATGCCGGACAAATTCGTCAGGAACGAATTTGAACAGCTTTGCTGGTCCGCAGGATAAACTTCAAGGATGAAGTTTATAATCGAGCCTACAGGGATGATGGGATGGACACCTCACTGAAAACGGCGTCGCAATGCGCCATAGTTAAACAGTGTGTAGGTGTTAACTCGATATCAGCG
>JAANMY010002912.1_pt1 | contig 15086 bp, 11 predicted proteins | sample 7279691 | NCBI WGS metagenome assembly JAANMY01 (sample SAMN14094543, study PRJNA606508) | bioreactor metagenome | isolation source: A lab-scale SPAN reactor treating ammonium-rich wastewater day 388 | place: Ireland: Galway | collected 2018-02-07
TTTCTGGGTGCCCGTTTCTGCCAGGCTTTGGGTTGAAAACAGGGAAAAATTTACTCAGGCATTTCGATTGTTATTTACCCTATTTTTAACAATACTCCTGATGATAGTTCTTCTCTTTGAGCTTAATTCTAAAATGATAATACACCTCCTTATAAGGCGGGAGGAATATTACGATGCCTATGTAATTATGGGAATACTTGCATTTTCCTTTGCAATGCAAGTGTTAATAACCCTGCTTACCGCTCCTCTTTATTCTAATAAGAATACCAGAACAATATTCTTTGCCCATTTAATCGGAGGCCTGGTGAATACCATCCTTAATTTTTTGATTATTCCTTCTACCGGGATATTTGGAGCTGCTATCAGTACTGCTGTTTCATATTTAACAGTCGTTCTCGTTATGTCCTATATGAGTTATAAACTTGCGGATTTTGCATTCCTTAATAAACATCTGTTTTACATAATAGGTCTTTTTGTCTTTGCATGGGGTGGAATCTTTTCTGCACGGGAATATTTTGAAATGTACCAAAGTATTCTTGCGAGTATTCTGGTGATTATCGTAATCGGAGCCATTGTTTATTTTAAGGTTCTGGAAAAAAAAGAGAGAGAATATCTGTTTTTATTTCTTAAAGAATTTAATATAAAAAGAGTAATAGCATGAGGAAAACAGTGATCATTGGGGCTGGGCTTGCTGGTTTGAGTGCAGGCTATTATGCCCAAAAGAAAAAAATAGATTATGAAATTTATGAGAAGGATGACGGTGTGGGAGGTCTATGCCGAACCCGTAAGAAAGAGCGCTTTTCCTTTGATTATTCAGGACATCTCCTCCACCTGAAAGATCCTTACTCTCAATCGTTGATTAAAAGCCTTCTTGGCCATAATCTCAACGTCATACAGAGAAATTCCTTCATTTACTCACATAAGGTATTTACCCGTTATCCCTTTCAGGCAAACCTCTATGGCCTTCCTCCGGATGTGGTAAAAGAATGTCTCATGGAATTTGTCAGAGCATATTATGAGAATGAAGATTTACCAACAGAAGCATACAAAACATTCCATGAATGGATCGTGGGAAAGCTCGGCAAGGGGATAGGAAAATATTTTATGTTCCCCTATAATGAAAAACTTTGGACAATTCCCCCCGGGGAACTCACCTGCGGATGGATGTCAGAATACGTACCTAAGCCTACCCTTGAAGATGTCTTTCATGGTACATTCTCTGATCAGAAGAAGGGTTTTGGTTATAATGCAACTTTCTGGTATCCGAAGAAAGGTGGAATACAGGCTCTTTGTGACGCGCTTGCTGATAAAGTAAGAAATATAAGGCTGCAGGAAAAGGTTGAGAGGATTTTTCATAAAAAAAAGATTATCGAATTTGACTCAGGTAAAACTACGGCATATGAAAAGCTTATTTCTACCATGCCTCTTAAAAAACTCGTAGAGAGATTAGACGGTGATATTCCACAGGAAGTAAAAGATGCTGCCCAGAAACTCAAGCATAATTCAGTCCTTATTATAAACCTGGGAGTAAAAGGTGAAGGTCTTACCGATAAACACTGGATTTATCTCCCTGAGAAGAAATACACAGTATACAGAATCGGGGTCTATTCCAATTTTTCAGAGTATATGGCGCCGCCTGGTACAACATCCTACTATATAGAGATAGCTTACCAGAAAGACTGGAATATAGATAAAGAAAAAACAGTAGAAAATGCCCTGGATGAAATCGTAGAGATTGGTTTTGTTCCTCACAGGAAGGATATTCTTGTGAAGGAGATAATGGATATTGAATGCGCATATGTTATTTACGACAGGTATTATTCAGAGAGCAAGAAAATAATCATGGATTACCTGAATAGTGTTAACATTTATAGTATTGGCAGATACGGTAATTGGGAATATTCAGGCATGGAAGAGGCCATGCATCAGGGAAAGGAGTCGATTGGTGAAAGTTAGGTCGTTAAAAAGCAAAAGAATAGATTTTATTGCGCATGAGTATTCTCATGTGCCTGTTGTGGCCTTTGTAAAAGCAGTGAATGATGGTTACTATAATTACAACGCATATGAATACGACTCTACACATCCCGACATCGCTTATGATGCAATTATAGCATGGGACAAGATTATAGACCTTTTAAAGGTAAAAATGACAGATTTACAAGAATATACTATCGTGGACATTGGCTCCGGAACCGGGTTTGTTGCAGGGCGATTTCTTGAGAAATGTTTATCCTTTAAAAACTACATCGGTCTCGAACCTTCTGCTAGTATGAGAAAAGTAGCAACAAAAAAATTCAGAGAATCACGGTTATCTTTTCAATCCATTGACATTTTAAAAAAAGAAGCAGTTTTTGACGTTCTGAAAAAAATAGAGGGGAAAAGGATAATTACGCTCAATTCAGTACTCCATCATATCGTTTGGTGGGAAGATTTTTTGACTGTTATCAAAAATGCTCTTAATACAGGTGATTTTCTTATCCTTTGCCATGAACCTAACAGCCGCTTCTGGGAAAATAATAAGCTCGTGAGCCTTTTTGATAAGATTCAAGAAGAAAAGGCAAGAATGAACCGAAGGGCCTTTTATTTGGACCCTATCTTCTATATAAAAAAAATTAATAGACTTGCAAGGAAAGACACATATCAGACTCCATCTAACTATGATTTAATAAATCAGGAACTCAGAAAATCTGGTGCTATCAAAAATAGCCTTTCTCCTGGTCTGATCGATGCAATAATAGATTACAGTGTGCCTTTGTGCTGGCGCGGAATTACTATCGGAAAAGACTACAATGAAGGGTTCTTAAACATTGAAGGTTTGATAGAAAACTATTTTAAGGATATGGAACTCTTACTTTCTTTTACCTATCAACATCTGGCTTTTTCTTCAATGGCTCTATCGACTCCATGGAGACATAAAGAGAAGGCTCTTGAGAAGGAATATCCACTGGATGGAGCACAATTTTGCTTAATTCTTCAGAGAAATTAAAGGATTTATATGGTAATTAAATTTTTAAATGCTGATTATTATCACGCAAAAGTAAAATCTAAGCTCGTAATTGATTTTTTAAAATCGAGACGTGCTGGTGAAAGCATTTTGGATATGGGTGCAGGGGAAATGCCATTCAAGAAATATTGCGGGCATCTTAACTATACGAGTCAAGACTTCTGTCAATACGAGGGAAAAGGAGATGGCAGAGGACTACAGACTAATACATTTGACGTAAAAGGAATAGATATAGTATGCGATATCAAGCAAATACCTGTACCTGACGGGAGGTATGATAATATATTATGCTCTGAAGTGTTGGAGCATATAGAAAATCCTCTTGAAGGTATTCAAGAAATGAAGCGAATATTAAAACCCGGCGGCAAGGTTATTATAACAGTACCAGGTACATCTCTTTTGCATTTTTCCCCCTATCATTATTATACCGGATTTAAAGATAATTTTTTTAATTTGCTCTTAGGGAAGTCGGGGTTTGATATTGATAAGATTACAAGAGTAGGAACAATTTATTCAGTCACAGCTCTTTACCTTTGGTATATTGCTGATAAGTTCTCAAAAGTAATCTTTCCATGGAGATCTTCACTATTCTTTAAGATGCTTATTCTCGGATTTTCACCATGTATATCTCTGTTTTTGATCCTTGATTCCATAAGGATATTAGACACCAGGACCATAGAAGCCGGCCTTTTAGTTATAGCAACAAAAAGACATGAGAATTCGCATGGTACGTAACAATTCTTACGATATTGGTGGAGTAATAAACTATACTCGTCCCTTGGCAATAAAATTTACTAGACTGGGATATTGCGTATCCTATTTATATTTTGGTGGTACGGCAAAGAGAAAATATAACTGATTTTAATACCTTATCTTAGAATTAACAGAAGAGATTTTCCTTTTAAATGTGCAGAACCGATGAATCCTCCTAACTGGATGTATAGGAATTTCAAACTAATCATGGAGTGGCAAGGCGCGCCTTGCCACTACACGTCGCTAAAGGCATAGTTTATAACTATGGTGCTCCTTTGCTTGATATAAATGCCCATTAAACATGGGATGTACCTTAATGTTGTGAGAGGGCATAATGAAGAGAGAGGAGTAGGAGAATCGCTATTCAATGTGTGAGTATCTCTGGGGCTATTACAGGTAAGATTCTTGCCCGTTCATATGGAAAGCGAAAGGAAGGAATATGAAGAAAGTAATAAATATGTGGAAAAGCACGACAAAAGAATTTCTTGAAAGTCAGCTTCCCATACCTGTAATGGCAATGTTAAAACTCAGAAGTCATCTTAGGCATTATAAACCTTTCACCACACACGTTCGGGAACGGAATTTTATTCTTGCACAACAAGATTATATGGCCAATAAGATTTTTGTCAGATCTTTGCCCTATTTAGCATTTGTTGACACAGGAAATATTTGTAATCTTAAATGTCCATTTTGCCCTACGAATAATGGTGAATACTCTTTCTCAAGCCCAAAATTTCCAAGCGTACTCAAGAGAGAACGCCGTTTCCTTGATTTGGAAAAATATGCTTTAGTGCTTGAAGCATTTGGAGAAACTCTTTTTTCTCTGTCTCTCTTTGACTGGGGAGAACCTTTTCTTAATAAAAATATTTTTGAAATGGTATTCATGGCTAAAGAGTTCAATATAGAGGTTTGTTTGAGCACAAATTTGAATATCAAAGACCCTGACCTTGCACAAAAGATCTGTGAATGTTATCCGGATTCTCTTATTCTTAGCATCGATGGTATTTGTTCAGAAACCTATCGAAAATACCGCCGTGGTGGAGATTTTGAATTGGTCATGGAAAACGTGCAAAAAATCGCTGCCTATAAGAGAAAATATAGTCTTAAAAAGCCAGAATTAATCTGGCAATTCTTAGTTTTTAAACATAATGAACATGAAATTCCTTTTGTTAACACATTTGCCCGTTCGCATGGCGCTGACATTGTCAAAATTTCCAATGCATATATTTATCATGAAGATTGGATACCGGTAAACAAGAAATATCATCCTTTAGAAGCTCGTAAGAATAGTTGTGATTTTCTTTGGACGACGGCAACAATTGAAGCCACAGGTTCATTAAGCCCGTGTTGTGTTAATCGTGACTCCCGATATGATTTTGGAAAATTTACGACAGCACAGGAATTAAGAGATCTCTGGAATTGCGAGAAGATTCGTGCTTCAAGAAGTTTTTTTCATAAGAAGAAGCCTGATAGTGAAATTTTGTGCGATATGTGCACATTAATAAAACAAGATGCTGAATAAGGATCTGAAATGCTGAGATCAGAGAAAATGGTTTTTTGGCTATAGGTATAAAAGATATGAGAATTCTCATGGTAGGTAATGACCCTCATGATATAGGCGGGGTTGTAAATTATACTCGTCCTCTTGCCTTAAAATTTGTTGAAATGGGACATAAGGTTTTTTATTTCTATTCCGGTGCATGGAATAGAAGGTATAACTATCTCTTCAGGCCATATCTCAGGATTCATAGAAGAGATTTTTCCTTTGAGTGCGCAGAACTGATGAACTCTCCAAACTGGACATATAATTACGGTAATCCCTTGCTTGATATACACGCTCATCAAACAGAAAAATTGTTTATAAAATACATGGAAAAAATAAAACCTGATGTAGTACACGTTCATAGCCGCTGTGGGCTTCCGGCATCACTTATTGAGATTGCTTCAAATCATGGATTGAGGGTCTTCACTACTATTCATGTATACGGTTTCTTATGCCAGAAAAGAGTAATGATTGACCATCATGGAATGCCCTGCAAAGGACCCTCTGATGCAGACAAATGTGCTCAATGCACAGGGTATGTCGATATAAAAAGATTAAAGCATACCGTACGACTAGAAAATACCAGCAAACAATTGTTTACATTGGCTAAATCGCTCCTTGGCATACTAAGGAAATGCAGCAGATCCAAAAAATCTGATCAGAGAAGTAGTAACGATCCTGCGCCATGTAAAGGTATTGCACATTATGAGAAAATAAAGGCAAAACTGCAGGAAAGACTTGATTATATGATTCATGCGATGAATACGTATACGGTTACAAACCTGTGTGTATCTACTGATGTAAAAAGAACCCTTATGAGATATGGTGTTCATGAAGATAAGCTCTTAGTCCAGCATATAGGTTCATCAATTGCAGAAAACCAGAAGTTAAACAGGAGAACATTACATACGCCTATTGTAATAGGGAATATCGGAGGAGTGCACCATTATAAAGGAACGCACGTTTTAGTGGAAGCAGTAAAGAATATCAAAAATAAAAATTTCATAGTAAAAATATTCGGCAAATATGATCAGGCCTATGTAGAAAGCGTAATGCAGGGAAAAGAAGATTTACCGATAGAGTTTTTGGGAAAATATCAGCCAACTGATTTGTTTGAAATATTAAAGCAGGTAGACATCATGGTGCTTCCTTCTATCTGTAATGACACAGCGCCGCAAACTATTTTTGAGAGTTACAGTGCAGGCATCCCGATTGTTGCCTCTGATATAGGCGGGTTTCCGGATTTTATAAAAGACGGGGTTAGTGGATGTCTTTTTAGGCCGGGAGATAGTCAGGATCTGGCAGATAAATTGGATAAGGTATTAACAGATCCTCAAAAGATAGAATCATTTTCATGGAAGGTTCCAAAACTTAAGACAATTACCGATAATGCTCTGGAGTTAGTAGCCTTGTACAAAAAATGTATTGAGAATAATTCAATAACAACTTAATACACTATGCATAAGAATGGACAGATAACACAAATAAAAACTCAGGGCATAAAGAATGCTGCTGCAATCGTATTTGCCCTGGTTTTATCGATGCTGGCGGGATACATTCTTGTTCTTGGTTCTTATAAATTGCTGTTTCCTTTTTTATTTGCAGGGGTAATTCTGGTTTTATATTTTAAACAGTTTGAGATTCTCATAGTACTTATATTCATCATCAACCATGAATTGTTTTACCTTCTTCCCAGTGGCGCTCTGGGCAGAGATGCTTTTCAGGACTTACTCTTTGTTATTATTTTACTCCTGTTAGGAGCCAGATATTTTCTGGATAAAAAGGCCCGTAACTACACGAAGAGGCATTTCGGATTATTTATACCCTTTTTTTTGTTTCTTGTTTTTGTAGGTATTCTCAAATCATATTATCAGGGACAGCCTTTTATTTACGGGATAAAGGCTGCTAAAGGTTACTATCTCATTCTGTTTTATTTTGTTTTTATGTCAAAAGAGATTAATACACAAAAACTTTTCCGGTTAATCATAATAGCGGGGATCCTGTTACTCATTCTTAATAATATCAAGTATGCCTTCTTTGATAGCGTAGGTATGTTCTATATTGATGAGAGTGAGATATCCGAACGGGGAGATAACCTAAGATTCATTGTGGGAGATTTTTTCATTAATTTTGCGCCTATCGTTACCTTTGGGGAATATCTGAGGACCAGGAAAAAACTGTACCTCCTGATTTTTCTGTACATGATTGCTACGGTTATTATACAAGGACAGACAAGGGCAGTTATAATTGGCATTACCGTGAGTGTACTTTTCATGCTGTACTTTTCACGTTGCATAAGCTTCAGTAAGATTGCATGTATAATACCGCTATTGATTATTCTGTCGATATGGGTTATCCCCATGCTCGAAGCAACGTTTTTAGGCAGATTATATGAAATTACTAAATCAGAAATAGAAGGAAATACAGGGAATGTCGGAATCAGAGTCGTGGGGTATAAATATTATTTCAGCGAGATTGTGAAGTCCCCAATAATAGGTAACGGCATATGGAATGTTCTTCAAACAAAGAATAATCCTGAGGATATGAGATATACAAGAATATATCTGGCAGATATAGGATTAACCAAACTCCTATTCCATTTCGGTATATTTGGGGTTGTATGGTTACTTATGTTACTATCAAAGGTTTATAAAATATCATTTCAAAGTCTCGGAAGGTTAAAAGAAAATGTGCATTATAGCCTTCTCGGATATTTTATATTCTCAATTGCAACAATGGCAACTTTAGATTGCTTCGTGGATAGGTTTACTATAATTTATCTGGCGCTCGTGCTCGCCTTGTTAAGTCAATCTGATTATTCAATGAAAGATCAGCAGAGAGGTTGAAATACGGTATGGATGTTACGATTGTAATAGTAAGTTATAATGTGGCTGACTTATTAAATGAATGCATTATCTCAATAAAAAAAGAGACGTCCTGCGAATACGAGATTATTGTTGTTGACAATAATTCTGTAGATAATTCCATGGAGTTGCTTAAGGCGAATCACCCTGATGTAAAACGAATACAGAACGTGAGCAATGTAGGTTTTGCAAAAGCAAATAATCAGGCCTTCGAAAAGGCTCAAGGCAGCTACATTTTTATGCTTAATCCCGACACCGTTGTTTTAGATAGAGCTATTGATAAGCTGGTTCAGTTTATGGACGAACACCCGGAAGCAGGAGCTTGTGGGCCAAAAGTTTTAAACTATGATATGTCTCTTCAGCCTAGTTGCCATCATTTCCCGACAATTGCAATGAGATTCATAGAGCATTCTCAACTTGAGAGAGTTTTTCCAAAAAGCAAAATTTTTGGTCGTCACTATATGACTTACTGGAATTATGATGAGGTAAAAGAGGTGGACTGGATTCGGGGTTGTTCCTTGCTGCTTAGAAAGACAACCTTAGAGCTTGTAGGAACTCTTGATGAGAATTATTTTATGTATACTGAAGAAACAGATATTTGTTATCGCATGAATAAGAGTGGATGGAAAGTGCTGTTTTTCCCGGGAGCGGAGATTGTGCATTACTGGGGTAAAAGTTCCGAAGTTTCAAAGAAGGAAAAAGGATATTCTCCTGCAACGATAAAATACTTATTTAATACGAAATACTATTTTTTTAAAAAACATTACGGCTGTGTTCATTTTGTCTTTATAAAAGGAATTGACTTTGTATTTTATTTATTGGTCTTTATAAAAAATATATTTAGAAAGGATGCAGAGGTACGGAGATTAAAACTATCGTATGCTTCTTATGTGCTTTCTCTGATCTTGTTTGGCAAGTAGATGTACCGTAAGGAAAAGCTATAGATACCTTAAAGAGAAACACTCCTGGCTATTGTTCTCTTGCTCTGTAGTTACAGAGATCATATGCAGGGCGGGGCTTTAGCCTTACCGGGCAACCCTAAAGGATTGCCCTACGGAATTAAAATTCCTCAACAGGAAACCAGGATAGACCATAACTCGTAACACTTTGATTTTTGGAAAATAACCCCGTAGGGGTGAAATGTTTATAGAATAATAAAGTTATCTATAGAGGTGTATTTGTGAATGCGAAAAAAATACTCATTCTTTCTCCTTGCCCTCTTTTTCCCACAGTGATGGGAAATCAGGTCAGGATAAAGTTTCTTATAGAAGAGCTAAACAAACGGCATTGTGTGGACTTGATAACCCTTGAAGATAGAAAAAATTATAGTATGCACGATGCGCATTATAAGAAAATATGCCATAAACATTATCCCATAATAATTCCGAACAATAAAGACAATGTAATTGGCAGGGTTTTTTATAGTTTAGGGCGACGGCTTGTGTACTTGCTTTTTGGAATTCCTTCGCAATATTATTATCCTTCATTGCCACAGATCCAGCGAGAGATACATGGCATAATAAACAGGAATGATTATGATGTTATCCAATTTGAATATTGGTTTATGGGAAAATTTATAAAGAAGTTAAAACAGAAATTATATTTAACCGTTGATACTCATGATGTATGTCATGAAAAAACAGAGAAAGAATTTCAAACTATATATGAAAATTCCCGTAAGCAAAGATTTATTCGAAGAGAACTTTCAAAGATAAAAGAATTGGAGCATTATTACCTTAATCAATGTGACACGATCATTTCAATCTCCAGTTCCGATTCTATATATTTTGAAAATAATTTTCCCAGGAAGAAGGTCCTTTATATACCAATTGGAATGGATTTAAAGGATTTCCTCAGTTACCCGACAATCAAAAATAATAAACCAACGGTTCTTTTTTATGGAAATTTAGGAACACTTCAGAATATACATGCTTTTTTTGAATTATGGAATGAAATCTTCCCACGTATAAAAAAAGAAATCCCTAAGGCACAGTTGAAGGTTGTTGGGGCTAATCCTCCCGATACTATCAAAAAGTTGTCAAGTTTGGGGTATGTAGAAGTGACAGGGTTCACGAATTGTTTGCCTGACATTTTATCATCATGTCACTTAAAAATATTGCCAATGAAAATCGGAGGTGGTTTCCGTACCCGCCTTATTGAAGTAATGGCTAGTGGAGTGCCAGTTATTGGTACTTATATTGGGGTGGACAGTTTAGCATTTGAAAATGACGTTCATGGGTATATTAGTGATGACTATAATATATTAACTCATAAAGCTATAGAATTATTAAGAAATGATGAAAAAAGACAACACATGGGTATCGAATGTAAAAAATTTGTTGAAAGTCACTATACAACGGAAAAGGTTTATGGAAAGCTTTCTCAATATTATTTTGATTTAGAATTATCATGAACAGTAATTGAGATAAGAATAGATTCAAAGTCGTTGGGTTTTGTCTTTTAAAACTCAACCTAATTAATTTATTTTATTACACAACTGAGGAAATAGTACATTGTTAATAATTCTTAGGCATCCTGATGGATTAGTCCATATTGAGCAATCACGGAATACAGACAAGAATATAATATCGGTTGAACTCCATAATAAAAGATTATTTATGCCGATAAGTACATTCGAGACCACGTATCCCTGGGAATTAATAAAAAGTATTTTACAGAGTAAAGGACCAGCATGCTTATGCGATGAAATAATGAAAGACGAAGATCCTTGTTGTGTTCAGCATCAATTACAATACACTTTGCTGAGTTATGTCAGCGAGAAAGATTTTGAAAATAGAAGAATACTAGACTTTGGTTGTGGTGCAGGCGCATCCTCAATAGTATTATCGCGCATGTTGCCGAATACGGAGATAGTCGGAATAGAATTAGACGAAAAATTGCTATACACAGCCAGATTGAGGGCAGAGCATTATCAAGCTCATAATATACGTTTTATTCCTTCTCCCGACGGCAACAGTATTCCTGATAAGTTGGGAAAATTTGATTACATAATTTTAAGTGCGGTATATGAACATCTTCTTCCCCATGAGAGAAAAAATTTACTACCTAAATTATGGGCGCATTTAAATTCTGGAGGTGTTATGTTTATTAACCAGACACCAAACAGGTTATTTCCTATAGAATTGCACACAACACATCTGCCATTGATCAATTACTTACCGGACAAGCTGGCGTTGCTTTTTGCGAGGATGTTCTCGAAAAGAGTTATCTTTGGTGATGGTTGGGAAACATTATTGCGCAAAGGGATACGGGGAGGGACGGTAAGTGAAATAACAGATTTTTTATACGGAGATCAAAAACTATTACTGTTAGAACCTGCGATGGTAGGAGTACATGATAGTATTGATATTTGGTATCGGCTAACAAATACCAAAAGATTAACAACTTCCAGGAAATTGTTAAAGTTTGGTATGAAATTTTTTAAATTTGTTACAGGCATACAATTAACACCATGCCTGTCTTTGGCGTTAAAGAAATTATAGGTATTCGATAATTTAAAAGGCTTGTAAATATGCAGAATATTCTCTATATTATCCCATCCTTAAGACTTGCCGGAGCTGAGAAGCAAATCATTGGTTTAGTAAATGGTTTATCAGAAAAAAGATTCAATATCCATCTTTTTACCTTCGAGAGTCCGCTTGATCAGTTGGATAGCCTGAACAAACAGAAAGTTAAGTTCTATAATTATCCCAGGCGGTATAAGTTTGATTTTTCTCCCTCGAAAAAGATTGCCGAAATAATTAATAGAGAAAATATAGATATTATAGACTGCAGATTGCAGATTGCCCTTCTGTATGGATTTCTTGGAAGGATATTGGCAAAAAAGAAGGTAAAATTCACAACCTCGGTACATACAACAATAAATAGAAATAGAAAGGATGAACTGTTGGATCGTCTTCTCTATGTTCAATTAATGAAATACTGTGATAGGGTTATAACCGTTTGCGAAAATCAGAGGAAATACTGGATAAGAAAATACCCCTTCCTTGAAGAAAAATGTATCACCATACATAACGGTATAGATATTGATGAATTTAAGGATGACGTATCCGAGGATGAAAAGAAGGCTTTAAGGGCTTCCTTAAAGATAGAAGATGATGAGTTGCTTGTAGGGACGGTTGCAGGCTTCAGGCCGGAAAAAGGTCACGAATATATATTGAGGGCATTAAAACTTCTTTTGAACTCAGGCGTAAAGATCAAACTCATTCTTATAGGGGATGGGGAGAGAAGAAATTACCTGCAGTCTCTTGCTCATGAACTTGGAATTTGGAGAAATGTCATCTGGCTGGGTTTGCAGAAAGAACCGAAAAAATATATCAGTATCTTCGATATATTCCTTATGGCATCTTATAGGGTAGAGACATTCTCTAATGCAATTATTGAGGCACTTTCTATGTCTAAGCCTGTTATCGCAACAGATGTAGGAGGAACCTCTGAGATGGTTAAAGACGGCGTAAATGGCTTTCTTGTAAGGCCAAAAAATCCGGAAGATATTTCGGAAAAGATTACATATTTCATTAAAAATCCGCAGTGTTTTAGGCGCTTCTCCCAAAACGCAAGACTATGCGCTGTAGAAGGGTTAAGCAAAGAACGGACGATAATGAAGACAGAAGAACTCCTTATGACATTAGCTTAAAATAGGCATTCGGTGACTTTCGCGACGTGTAGTGGCAAAGGCGTGCTTTGCCACTACGTAGTTTGTTTTCCCTATGCATTAAATTAAGCGGGCAATATCTCAAAAAATTTGAGATGCGTAATTATTTTTATACACTCATACCCTTTTCCTGAAGATTGAAAAGGTATGAGATTATTTGGGGGGCAAACGAAATGATATCCACGATAAAAATCAGACCTATCCTTTTTCTTTTAGTATCAATGAGCGTGTTAAATTTTTTTTATGGTAAAAATGGATCATTTATGAAAGAGGTTTTCGCTTTTCCGGGAGGAAACAAACTTTTTCCTAACAGGAGTGTATCTGCTGAAGCAAAAAAATTTATCACCCGATATGATGAAGAACTGAAGGGGTGGTACAACCCTGTTTATTTTAAAGATTGGTTTGATACCGATCAACGTTTTGTAGGAAACATAATCTTAGACTTATCGGTTCTTTGTTGGATAAACAACACCGCGTCCAACCGGGATTATTTAAAAGGATGGTGTAGTCAGGCGATGCAGATTCAGCAATGGGGCGATAATAATGATCTTCAGATTTCTCATTTATTATTTGGGCTTTCCACGGTTTACGATTGGCATAGAGATAAGTTTGATAAAGAATTTCAAAATAAATTAAGAGTATTTATTTATGATCATGTTAGATATCTCTATGAATTTGCAAGAGAAACTCAAGATAGGTTTTGGGGAGGATCTTATTGGCAAAATCATAGCTGGGTAAATTATACCGCTATACTTGCTTCAGGCATGGCTCTTTCAGATGACTATGCTCATGAGGCATCGGAATGGACAACTTTAGCAAGAAATAAGATTGAGATGATAATTTCCCTCTTGCCCGTCGATGGCTCTAACCATGAAGGTTTGAATTATTCCGTTTACGGCAATACGTGGTTAGTAAGAGGGCTTACTTTGCTTGAAGTATTCGATGAGAATATTTTTAACAAATCTGAGTACCTCAAAAATTATTATAAGTTTTTTAATGCCCTTAATCCCGATAACATGCTAAAGATTTTTTCCGATATAGGCGACTCGCCTCAATATTTATGGTTCAACCCTTGCGAATTTTTCTTAAAACTCTACCATGAATACCAATTAGATGAATACAGGGATTTGTATCTGTTTTACCTGGATAAATATGAATATATAAAACCAGGCCTTATGTCAACGGTATACGGCTTAATAGAAAACACTTCTTTTGAAAACATGCCTGTTCCAGTACGATCGTATTTTTCGGAAGATTTGGGCGTTTTTTCTGATAAAATGACTGTGGAGGAAGAATTAGATGTGTCGTTTTTCTTTAAATCAGGAGTTCCGGGCGGGAGAATGGGCCATGCTATAGCAAACCAGAATCCAACCTATCAGCTAAACCGCAGTCATGAGCACCCTGATCAGAATCATTTCGTAATTTGGAATAAGAATGGATTTCTTATTTCAGATACAGGGTATACCAATCTGAAACTTACGGTAGACCACAATAGTTTACTAATCAATGATGTTGGACAACTGGGAGAAGGAGACTGGTGGTTTAAAGATGCGGATGTAAAGAATAAAGTTTTTAGCGAATCAGCGGGATTAACCGATAGAGGAGTCTATTCGAGAAAGGATGTATCCGTTATCAGAGCAGACGCTGCTGAGTTTTATCCTCCGGAAGTAGGTCTCAAGAAATTTAACAGGACTATCGTGTGGCTTAAACCAATGGGTTTTATTATTCATGATTCTATTGAAACAGAAGAACCGGAAGTTTTAAAACTAATATTTCATTCTAGTTTCGATATTGAGAAGTCCGGAGAAAATGAGTGTGTTTTTAAAGATAAATCATCAATACGTGGTAAGTTTATATCTTTATCTCCTCAAGGGGCAACCATAGATGTCTCAGACCATTATATTATTTCTCACTCGAACGACGTAGAAATGATTGGAGAAAAAATAACTATAGAAAGACATATGCAGAGTAATCAGGAAGAATTTCTAACTTTAATCCTACCACAATAACATAGAGAAATTGTTGAATCATAGGGGGAGAACCTTGTGTTCGCCCACCTTTTATGCAAATCCAAAACGGGGATGTTTTTCCATAACTGGTATACTGTCAACTTAATTTCCTATAATATAATAGACTTTCTCTTATTTGTCATCTATGAAAAAGCATGTCAAGAAAAAATAATGTTCCTGTTGACAAAAAAGCAAAGGAACTGTTTTCTTGCCATGCGTCCTTCCCGCTTAATTGGGG